>OFHG01000689.1_pt1 | contig 13075 bp, 8 predicted proteins | sample 1521931 | NCBI WGS metagenome assembly OFHG01 (sample SAMEA2468438, study PRJEB22500) | soil metagenome | biome: Glassland; feature: Farmland; material: Clay | place: Australia | collected 2013-01-31 | depth 0.55 m
CGCCCCCACCTGGCACATACACCCAAAAGCTGTAAAGCAACACCATGAGCAGTGGCAGGCCCACGAAAAGAAAGAGGTAGATCCCAGCCGGCCCGGCCAAGATAAGACCCTGCAGTTTTGGCCGTTGCCTCAACCAGCCCATCAAGTTTTTTCGCGAGCTAGTTTTATGGATCATCCTGCACCTCGCAACGCTTGGCATTCTTCTGGCGGGAAGGTCACCCATACTGCGCTTCCAGACTCAAATGAGGTGTCCAAGCCTACCGGGCAGATGGCCATGACCAGATCGTTGCTTTCCAATCTTATAAAGATTTGCAAGGTAATCCCGAGATAAACAATCCGCTCAATGGTTCCGGGAAATGAGTTTGGCCCTTCTGGGGGAGTGTCCTGGATGGAGACGTGCAATCGTTCTGCCCGGATTCGCATGATATTGCCGTTGCTGCCAATTGCGTCGGGATCCGTGAGCAGCTTCAAAGTTAACCCGCTATGCGTTACAAATGAAGTCCCTATCAAATCTGAATGAAAGAGTTTGCCCTCGAAGAAGTTGGACTGGCCGATAAATTGAGCGACAAAGCGCGAGGTTGGCTTTTCGTAGACTTCTCGCGGTGGGCCAAGTTGCAGGACTTTGCCACCTTCCATCACCGCGATTCGGTCTGAGAGCATCAGTGCTTCTTCCTGGTCATGGGTTACAAAGATGAAAGCAATCTTGACCTGTTCCTGGATCTGCTTTAATTCGACGCGCATTTTTTCGCGCAGCTTGAGGTCTAGATTGGATAATGGCTCATCTAGTAAAAGTACAGTCGGCTTAATCACCAAGGCTCTGGCCAATGCAACACGCTGCTGTTGCCCACCGCTAAGCTGCCGTGGATAACGCGACTCAATTCCGGGCAAATGCACTAATTCCAGCGCTTCGCCCACCCGGCGATTTCGTTCCTTTTTGCTGATTTTTCGCTCGCGGTATTTGAGGCCGAAGGCGACGTTATCAAGGATATTCTTGTGTGGAAACAAGGCATAGGCCTGAAACATGAGGCTCAGATCACGCGCATAGGGAGGCGCATAACTTACATCAACCCCTCGTATGAAAATCTGACCTGAAGTAGGTCTTTCCAGGCCAGCAATTAACCGCAACGTGGTCGTCTTACCACAACCACTGGGTCCAAGCAAGGTTAAGAACTCCCCACTTTGGACCTGAAAAGAAAGGCAGTCAACGGCAACCACCTTGTCGAACTTCTTGCTAAGGTTCCTCACTTCCACGTCAATCATTCGATCTGCATCCTCGATCAGGGGTCATCTGCGTTGCAAAGGCACACAACCTTGAGGGTTCGTGCCCCTTTTCAATCAGAGCTTCCGTCCAGTTCTCTGCCGCCGATTATTTGCCAAGTTTCATCTCACTGTAGCGCTCATCCCAATCTTGCTGGTGAGAGAGTATTTTTCCAATATCTAGTACAACGCCCGTATTGAGAATGGCATCCCTGTAAGCAGCCCGATCGGGGTTCCCTGAGAAGAAAGCCGCGCTGTCGTATAGGCTTGTTTTCAGAGTTGGCATATAACCGTTGGCCTTTACGTAATCAAGGTAGACATCTGGCTGTAGCATGTAGTTGATCAGTAACTCTGCCGTATACCGTTGCGGGTCTGGGCAGCCCGCGGCGATTACCGGTCCACCGGACCAGATGGGACCACCTTCTTTGGGGAACCACCAGTCAATATTGAGCTGGTCGAGCTTATTGGTTCCATCCGCACTTGGCTTGGTGATCGTGTCGAACCAGTAATCAGCCAGCCAGACTTCGCGGTTCGCCAGCAATTGGTCAAGCTGGGCAGAGCTCTGCCAATAAGCGCGAACAAGTTTCTGCTGTTCAGCCATGGTGGCAAAGATCTTATTCACGTCTGCATCGCTTAGGTTGTTAGGATCCATGTTCAGATAGGCAGCCGTCTCCAATATGCGATAGGCACCGTAATCACGCAAAGCGATACGGCTAGCATACTTCGGGTCAAAGAGTGGTGCATATGTCGTAGGCTTCTCGGCGATCATATCTTTCGCATAGACAAAGGTATACATGCCCATGTCAATAGTTGCGACATAGGCATTTTTGTCGCCCGGAACAATCACTCGGTTTGCCCATTTGGTGTCCAGGTTACTATAATTTGGCATGTTTTCCAACCGGAATGGTTGGATGAGTTTTTGGTTGGCGCCGTTGTAAAGCCCAAAGTCGCTGACGTATAGGGCCAAGCAATGCTCCCCGGGCGCAGCTTTGACTGCGGCCAGCCATTCATCCTGGCTGCCATAGGAGCCGAGTTGAACATTAATATCCACACCCATTTCTTTGGCGAAGGGTTTGACAACCATGTCCACGAAATTTTTACCCCCACTTTCGGTCAAGGAGTCGACCGTGATCGTCTTAGCCAGGGCAGGCTTAGGTTGCACACTGGGAGTAGCCACGCCCTCCATAGCACTCGTCGCTACGGTTGTCGGTTCTGAGGTTTTATTAACAACCGGCGCCGCGCTTGGTTCGCATCCCGATGCCATCAATGACATTAGGGCAAGGGCTGCGACAAGAAATTGATATTTCTTACACATTCTGGGTTTCTCCTTTGGTTCGTATTTCGTAAATGGATCGGGCTGTATAAATACCATAATAGCACCCCACTGTTTCAATTTCTGTTTCTTTTTCGGCGTCTCTGCAATTCCTCCAAGATTTGATTGCTCCTGATAAGCTCTCGTTCAGCACCCAGCCCAGAGAAAAGCTCAATTGCGCGCTGCAGTTCGGGGAACGCATGGGGCAGGTCTCCGCGATCGGCAAGCAGTTGAGCATGGCTTCGGATAACCCAGGCCGTTTCAAAAGTGTCTCCCAAACTTTCATAGAGGCGAAGAGATTTGAGGATGTGAACTTCGCCCTGGGTAAACTGCAGTCGCTGAGTAAGAATCACGCCTAATTGATGGTGGACCGCGGCTTCGAGGAGACGAATTCCGGTATGGTGAGATGCTTTAAGGGCGTGCTCGGCTCCGGCCTGCGCTTGTTCTAATTGCCCCCTGGCTAGGGCCACCCGGGCTAAATGGTATTGTGCCCGGATCAACACCAACGCAGCGTCTAAGGTTTGCCCAAGGGCTAATGCTTCAAGCAGATAGTTCTCAGCGACGTCAATCTCTTCCTGGTCTATCTTTACAAAGCCCAGAGAGATGCAGCTGTCGGCTATCCCATGCTGGTCCCCAATCTGACGATAGGTGGATAACGCCTCTTCGTAGCAGGAAATTGCCCGCCTAAAATCACCGCGGTTGTAGGCAACATCGCCTTGGAGTCCATGAGCTGCTGCTTCACCAGAGATGTGCCCGATCTCGCGACAAACGTCCAGACTCCTCTGAGCATATTCGACCGCCTGGGCATATTGACCTCTCCGGCGGGCCACACTGCCCAGGCCAATCAGCAATCCAGCTACTCGGGAGCGCTGATCATGAAGTTGCGCGATCTTGAGTGCCTTCAGATAATGACTTACTGATTCCTTATAGTTGCCAAGATGAAAATAGCTTTTGGCCATAATTTCATTCACGGCTACCCGTTCTTCCGCTACTTGATCCACCAACTTGGATGTGGGGTGAGCCATCACCTCATCTCCAATGATGGCTAATGTGTGTTTACACAAGGCCAATGCTTGATGGCTCTGCTCACGATGCGCATACACACCTGCCATGCCACGGGCGTTCCTAGCTGCCTCTATCCTACTCTTATTATCTTCCGGTTTTGACAACTGCTCTCCAATAGCTTTGAAGATCTCGAGAGCTTTTTCATATTGACCCTTGTGATCATAGGCGCTGCCCAACTGAAAACCTAAGCGCCGATGAATTGCATGAGAAAAGTCAATCTTGGGTAAGGCTGCTAGATAAACAGCAATGGCTGCATCGTATTGACCGATAAACTCATAGGATTGTCCAAGCTGGCACTTGATACTCAGAGCCCCTGTTTTAGAGAGTATGTTGCTGGAGTGCTCAACAATGTCCAATACCTGACGATAATATGTTATGGCCTCATGAAAAGCATAAAGCCGTCGCGCGTGGGATGCAGCCTGCATCGCGTAGTGCAGGGCTTTTTTTGTGTCTGCCGATTTGCCGAAATGGTAGGCCAGCATCCCTGCCATTTCATTGTTATCGCCAGAAGCGGCCTCAAGTGCCCGGGCCACCCGATGGTGCAATCTCTGTCGCCGGGCTGCGCTTAGAGTCTGGTAGATAACCTTACGAACCAGCCCGTGGCTAAAATCGTAGGTACCAGGATTAGCGCCTGGAATTTCTTCTATCCACCCCCGAAATATCAACTCGTCCAGGACACTTAACAATTGTATGCTTTCGTCTGAATAAATTCCCTGGAGAGTGGAGAGTCTAAACAGGCGACCAATTACCGCTGCCATGAACAGCACGCGTCGGCTATCATCGTCAAGATGTTTCAATCGTTGATGGATGATACTGCGCAGATTGGAGGGTATCTTCAAGGTTTGTGACGGAGTACTTTGCCATTCCTGTCGTGTTTTCAGCATTTCGATAAGGAAGAAGGGATTCCCACCTGTTTCTTTATATAGATGCCGCCCAAGATTATCAAGCATGTCCGAGGTCCCAGAGGTTCGATCGATTAATTCCGATACCTCCGCTTCCGAGAGGCGTGCCAAGGGAATAGTGAGCAACCTCGAACTTCGTGTGAGCTCCTGCAACAGAGTAGTTAGACTGGAGTGGTTTGTGAGAGCTTCCATGCTAACGGTGGCTATAATAAAGACGCGCATTGCGGCCAAGCGGCGTGCCAGGTAGTGTATTAATTCGAAGGTGGGAGTGTCTGCGTCGGCAAGATCGTCCAGGAATAGAACGACCGGTTCGCGCTGACTCAAATGCGCCACAAATTGGGCTATTCCTTCAAACAATCGATTGCGTTCTTGACCAGGAAAGAGTGTGCTACTGGCGGGTAGATTGGACAGATAATCATGGATTTCGGGAACGAGCTTGGCAACTTCCGCAAGCCAGAGATTGCTAAGGGTTTTGATATAGAGCAAGTCAGCAGTAGGTAGAAATGACCTGAGAGCATCAATGACTGGTTGAAAAGGCAGCCCTTGCTCTTGAGCATAGCATCGGGCGCGCAGGATCGTGCAGTGCGTGTCGGACAGCTGATGTAGTAACTCCTCGACCAGACGAGTTTTTCCAACGCCTGCTTCTCCACTGATCACAGCGAAGCGGCTCGCAAACTGATTGGCAGCATTAAAAGCACCACGGAGTAACTTCTGTTCTCGTTCGCGACCTATGAAAGTGCGGGATGGGATGGCAGGCGCAACTGGCTTTTGGGTCAACGCCAATTTGTAGCTTGTACCTTCCAAGGTTAATGTATTGTCTCGGATGTCCTTGAATAATGTCTGGGTTTCTGGAAGGGGTTCTAGATCAAGTTGTTCGAGGAGCAGACGTTGCAGGTGGCGATACTGCTCAAGTGCTTTATCGCGCTTGCCAATCAGAAAATACGCCATCATCAGATCTCTATGCGTGGTTTCATTGAGAGGGTCTACCTTTAGAAGAGCCAGGTAGTCGGTGATGGCCTGGAGGTAATCATGTTGAGCGACGTCGGCGATGGTCAACTGCCGCTGACAATGAATATAGTGCTGTTTCAGACGTTGGCGCTCAAAGAACAACCAATCTTGAAACATGGGGCCACCATCCAGCGTACAGCCGTCGAGGAAATCGCCGCGGTAGAGCTGGACGATGTTGCGGAGAGCCCCAGAATCCGACGAGTCGCTGTGCAGAAGCTCTGAGGGGAGGTTTTTACGCTTCGCGGCGTTGAGATACGATCCAGGAGTCGCAGCGCTCTCGAAGAGGCTTACATCGAGCCAATAATCGCTCGACCTATTGAAAGAGTAGAGTCTCTCGTTATAATAGATAAACGTGCCAACTGGTGCACCCGGTATGTTGATAGCCTTTCGCAAAGACCAAAGCGCGCGCGGCAGATTATAATTGGCATGTTCGTCGTTTGTCTCACCCCAGAATGTGCCAGCAAGTTCCTCCCTTGTGAACCCTCGCGATCGCGACATCACCAGATAGGCCATTACCCCGAGGGCTTTTTGGCTTAGGTTGTGATTGACCAACTCATTGCCTCGGAAGAGTTGTGGGGGACCTAAGAGCATAATCCTGAGAGTGCTCATATGTGATCCTTTTCTTCCCTATTATAGACAAGCGCCTTTAGCCAAAAGAAATCTAGTACAGTAATACTTATGGATGAAAGAGGTTTATCATTTGATTATTGGATTAACTTGAGTGGTCCAACCAACGGGCTTGTGGGGTAAAGAAAACTGAGCCAGAGGACCGGTCTACCCACGCCAGCGAGGGAACAGCCTGGCATCCGACGAGTTTCCTTTTTGGGATTAGTGGGTCGAGCATTCTTGAGACATTGGTTGACATTCCCACGACAGAACCCTTGCCAGTTGAGTTCCATTGCATACCTTAAGTGTTCTTCAAGCATGACTACGGAATAATTGCGCCAGGAGGCCTATGTTTTCTCGCTTGGGCGGATGCTGGCCCAATCCTAAGCAAAAATGACCTTACCTGAAACATGCCCTTGCGCATGGTAGGGCATTCCAATGATTCGCTCCCTTTGGATGGCATCTTCAAGGTGTCGCTTGTAGATTGTGTTGAATATGCCAGAGCTATGGTCTTCTATAATGTGCAACGATCCGAGGCGGCCAACTGAGAGCCGCCCTTTTTTTATTTGTGAGTCTGGCCCGTCGCCAAAGCTTCTGGAATGGAGAAGCTCAATTCGTCCACAATTCTATTCCTTTGGCCCAATCGCCTACCGTCGCTAGATTGACACCTAATTATCGGGCAATTTCAGCCTTCTATAGTTGGCCTGTTTTCAACAGACGACTGCCTTCCAGCCGCCGTTCCCTCATTTATCCGCGCATTAAATCGGATGATCTCCATGTCATCCATTAATTGTAAACCAATTTGCATGACTCCGAATGGTGACGTCATAGGTGTGTTATGTTAGCGAAGCCTCCAAGCAGGACTTGACTGCGTGAGCTCAAAACGATAGCGCGTGGATATGGATCATAGTGGCCTTTATAAGGTTGATAAACAAGTCCAGAAATTGACTGTTTTGGCGATGCGCATTTCGTTATGAAAACTTATTAAGGCAAATGGTTGAAATGGAACCGGAGCGCTTTGCAATTAAAGATACCAGTTTCTTGTTCGGCGAATATCTTTACGGTCAAGTGCTACCCCAAGATCGCTTCCTATGCAAACTGCGGGAAGTTATCGACGGCGAAATACATGCACTACATGGATTGAACCTGCCATAGATGTGACTTCATGAGAAACCTACAATGGGCATCTCTCTATCCAGATCTCATTCCCGTTGGCTTTATGGGTGAATTCAATGGAGAGGCTATCTGGTGAAATCTCGGGAGCATTGATATCACCCATACCCTGGGTAAGTTGCGTTACGTGGTTAATCGCCAGATTCATTTCGTAAACATCGAATTCACCGGTATTGTTGGACACGTAGACAATATCACATTACCGGGCTTAACCTCGCAGCAACAACTCCGTTCGTATGAGCATGCCCCAGGGCAGAAGCCAGCCCTTTCAAATAGGTTAAAACTCCTATCACCGTTAAGGGCCGGTCCGCTCCATGCTTAAGCAATTCCTTGAGTGTTGGGCCATCAATGAAGGCTTCCAACAGAAATGCCAGGCCGGACGAATGATACAGGCCATAAAAAAGCACGATGTTTGGGTGAGCCAGCTTCTTGAGAGCGTTCGCTTCGCGTTGAAAACGGTGGAACATGGCTGGGTCATCAGCCAGGTCGGCGTGAAGAACCTTCATCGCCAGAGGCGCGTTACGTTTGAGGCCCCAAACGCGATACACCGCCCCCATCCCGCCCGCGGCTATAAAAGCCTCCACTCTGTACCGGTTAATTAATACACTGCCGACATTTGATTTCACGATAAGAGCCTTGGGCCAATACAAAAAAGGGGAGAATTGTAAGAAACAGACTGTAACTATCAATGCCGTTTAATACTATATTTTTATAAGGGCTTGTAGATGTATCACCCTGTTTGCTTTTGGAGTCCAATAGCAATAAATGTAATAATAAGGGAAATGCAATTATGGAACATGCAGCGAGTCAATCTTGCAAAAAATATTTTTATATAAGGAGACGCTTCTGGATAGCATTCGTATTGGTATTGTTGATATTCTTTGGCTCAAGCTGTTCGCCTCAAAAGCCCCCAGCATTGCTCCCATCTATACCTGACAGTTTTACTGTTACCCCTATTCCTTCAATTTCTGCCAAGACCCCATTCCCGACCTTACAACCTGATACCCCGACGGTGAAACCACTAGAAAAAACTCAAACACCTGTTGAGAACGAATTGCCATCTCCTCCCCCAACGGGGAATCCTACCAATGAACTACCAGTTGCCCAAATCGGCGCTTTTCGTTCGGTTTACCTGCGCTACGATCCGGTTGAGTGGGAAACCTTTGACGAATTTCATACAACGAATCCCTCGGGAAAGCGGACAGAATCGCTGCGGCATAAATTTATCGATGGCTGCGTAATACACGAAAACTTTGGCAGAGGTGCGCCCCAGAATTGGCGTAGAGCAGATACCAATCGCCAGATTGGAGACCTGGTTTTCCGGGTGGAGATGTGGACAGACACAACCACACATAAAACACCATTGGTGGTCTACCAGTATCCAGCTGATGAAATGTTGGTCCGGGTTGAGCTTGTGGTCAAGGATAAACCGAAACTCTGCATCGAAAACGCCGAATCGATAATTGCGCAGTCAAGTGATTTGATTGCAAACCAGATAGGAATGGTTGCATCACCAGCCTCCGGATGTAACATTGGGCCCCGATTCGTGCGGTTTATTTTCTCTTACCCCCTCGTCGATGGCTGTCACGCTTGCGCAACTGTAGGAGAAGCTCAGGTAGCTTTTGATTTCGACTCTCAGGGCAAGTTCATTGGGAAGTCGCTTCAATAGTTAAAAATGGAAAATTGGCTATGCCACAGAATCTGATCGGAACCATTTTGCTTAACCAATTTCGCGTCGATGCTTTCATTGCTGCGGGTGGCATGGGCGCCGTTTACCGCGTCCAGGATCTCAGGCGAAATGTCCCACTTGCTATGAAGATCCTGCATGCTGATCTGGCCGAAGACCCTTCCATCTTCAAACGCTTCCGGCGTGAAGCCAACGCGCTAAAGAAGCTCGCTCACCCCAATATCGTGACTTGCTACGGCCTGGAACAGACCCCCGACTTCGCCTTCCTTCTGGAAGCCTATATTGACGGTCCCACCCTCAAAGATATTATGCGCTATCGGGGAGGTATGCCGTTCCCTATCCCGGAGGCGCTGGCTTATCTCAAAGCCCTGGGTGCCGCCTTGGGCTATGCCCATGCCAACGGTGTGGTTCACTGCGACATCAAGCCCGGCAACGTGATGTTGGATCGGGGTGGAGCGATCTACCTGACTGATTTCGGCATTGCCCGGCACGCAGAGAGCACCACCACAACCCTTGCAACAGCCGGGACGCCGGCCTATATGGCCCCTGAGCAGATCCGGGGGGAAGCGGTGACGCCTGCGACGGATGTGTATGCCCTGGGGGTGCTGCTGTTTGAGCTGCTGACCGGACAGCGACCATTTCAAGGCTTTAAAAGTAACCCGGACAGCAGCTCCGATGATTTAGGGCAAACCGCTGCTGAGCGCATCCGTAGAGCCCATTTAACCCAACAGCCTCCGGACCCCCTGAGTTTGAACCCTGCCCTACCCCCGGCCCTGGGGCAGGTGATCTTGAGAGCCCTGGCGAAGGATCCACGACAGCGGTATTCAGGGACTATGGCATTTCTGACTGCAGCCTGCGCTTCCATTGGGATTAGTTCTGAACAGGTCGCCGATAGAGTACCGAACTCTGTACCAATCGCCAATACCTCTGGAGAAATCATTAAACCTGGCGTGCCACCGGTTTCACCACACTTTCAACGCCAACTAGCCCAACGGCAAAGGTTGGTTGTCGTAATTGGGGTGGCAGCGCTGATCATCCTAGCCGGCTTATTTCTGGCGTTGCGTGGGGGGAGCGCGTACCCCGGGGCAAATTCAAATAGTCGATCAAGTAATGGGTCCTTGCCCGTAAATTTAGCGGCAAGTGCGACAGCCTCAAGGCGGAACAGTCAGACGGATCTTATTCCTACCTCTACGCAAAGAGCAACCCTAGAAGATATTTCTTCTCCGACACCCCCGAAAATACCCACCCAGGCACAGCAACCGATAATAGCTTTGAATCCGACCCCAACGTCTCCTATAAGCAATCTCCCCCAGGGGAAAATTGTGTTTACCTGTCAGATTTTCAATAATGAAAAGCGAGACCAGATTTGTATCATCAACGCGGATGGCAGCGGATTCCGGCGCTTGACCAATGATGCCAGCAATGCCAAAAATTATTATGCCTCTATAGCACCTGATGGTATGAGCGTGGTCTTTTCTTCAGATCGCTCTGGAACGAAAGAGATCTATGAGATGAATCTGCAGGGAAATGCTCAGCAGCTCACGCATCAATTGGGAGAGGAGGCGGTCGCCCCAGAAATTTCCCCAAATGGGAAGCAAATTGTATTCACGTTGAATAAGGGTGGGCGTTTTGGGATTTGGATCATGAAGCGTGATGGAAGCAATCCGCACCAGGTCTTTGGTGGGACCACAGGAAAAGAGGCATGGGACCCCACCTGGTCTCCGGATGGGAGTCAAATATTATTCGCCTCAAATCTTGCTGGGGCTGTACAGATGTTTGTCGTCGACCCCGATGGTTCCAACCCCAGGCAGGTGACTACGTTAGGAAAACAGCGGGGGCGAAGCGATTGGTCGGCTGATGGAAAGATCATTGGCACTTACGCCGGCGATCCATGGTATCGGGAAATTTATTTCATGGATCCGGATGGTTCGAATTTGAGACAGGTAACCAGTGGAGGAAATAACCTGGCGCCAAGCTTCTCGCCGGACAGCCGGTGGTTCGCTTTCACATCGTATATGGATAATTATGGCAAAGATGATGGTTGCGAGATATATATTATGCCTGTTGAGGGCGGTAAACCCACTCGGTTGACCAATAACAGCTATTGCGATTACCAGCCCCGTTGGGGGCCATGAAAATCGCTTGCGTGTAACAAATTCGTTTGGCTCGACTAAAGTAGATATAAGTAAAGAAATTGTAATTCCTGCTGCCTTGAAGCACAAACCCAGGTTCAACTTTGAAGAGAATGTCTCATTGTACACTTTCGTTTTAATGCAATCAATGTCGAGAAAGGACGCTACTATGACGAGCCAAAATATGAATCAACCGCAGGATCCGAGGTCCCAGCCACAGTATGTGTATGTATCAACAACAGCACAGGATACTATGCGCGCAATAGCAGCTACTCGAAGCTATATAGGTCCTGCGATATTAACCCTGGCATTGTATTGGCTACTTTTTTGGGTTGGAGGGGTCATTGCAAACGTTTTGTATTTATATTCGGCAAACAACGCAGAACGTATATCAGGGGTGTCGCCGGAGGGAAAAGGCTGCTTGTGGATTCTCCTGATTGTCCACGTAATTCTGCCGATAGCTTTGGTTTTTATTCTTATTGTAATGGGTGGTTTAACAGCAATTTTAGCAGCGATTGGGGGTGCATTAGGAAATTAGCTTGATTATCGCAATTCTTATCAGATGGTACCTTATCTTATCCCACACTCAATGTGCGAGTCAAAGGTGATGTACTAACTGAATTACAGGTTAGACAACAGCAAGGACTGACAGGTTGTAGGTTAAGGTTTCAGCCAAACCGTTTCGGCCAGTGGTTTAACATTAACTCTCCAATCGATTCACCACTGCCAAAATAGAGTAGCAAAAATTCTTCAGGCATCCACTAACATGGTTGGTTGTTGAATCGATTTTTACATTATTCCATACATTGGATTCGGAGGACTTTACGCTCACCTTTCAATTAATTTTTCGTTCACCGTGTGCCGTGATATTACCCTCAGAGGAGGTTCAAAAACATGAAAACGATCGAGATAATTCCCTTCAATGTAAATGAGATCTTCAAAACCAAATTGCTTGTCTCTTTCATAATCCTTACAATCATTTTTTTGATTAGCCCGCTCTTCACTTCACCTGCCTATGCAGATACATCTCATTGTGGGGCAATCTCGACCGATGAAACCTGGTCGAGCTCCGGCAACGTGCATACTGTCTCCTGCAATGTAACTGTGAACTCAGGGGTGACCCTTACGATTGAAAATGGCGTGATTGTAAAGTTTTACTCAAATACATCCTTAATCGTTGATGGAGCCTTACAGGTCCAAGGTACTGCAGTTAATCCAGTGTATTTCACCTCTATTCGAGACGACACAGTGGGAGGAGACACCAACAACGATGGAGCAGGCACCGCTCCAGCCCCTGGCAATTGGTCGCGCATCCAGTTTGGTGATAACAGCAACGATGCCAACTCTTTGATCGATCACGCCATCATCCGTTATGGCGGCAATGAATACTATGGCGGTCATGGAGCGATTGAACTGCTCAGTGCCTCGCCTACTATTCAGCACTCCACCATCCGCGACAGCCAATACTATGCTTATCGTGCCGACTTGAACTCCTTCCCCACGCTCAGCAACAACACGCTAATTAACAATGGGATCAACGGGCTGACGCTCACCAGCGATGTGTATGGCAGCAACATCAACGCCGACGCCACTTGGGATATCACTGGCACTACTTACTTCGTTCGTGACGATATCTCCATTGGGACAGACAAAACGCTCATGATCACCCCAGGAGTGATCGTTAAATTTAATCTCGGCCACTCCCTGTTCGTCACTGGCAGCAACAGCGCATTGCGCGTGTTAGGCACGAGCAACAACCCGGTCACCTTTACCTCCATTCGAGACGACACAGTGGGAGGAGACACTAACAACGATGGAGCAGGCACCGCTCCAGCCCCTGGCAATTGGTCGCGCATCCAGTTTGGTGATAACAGCAACGATGCCAACTCTTTGATCGATCACGCCATCATCCGTTATGGCGGCAATGAATACT
>OFHG01000690.1_pt1 | contig 13064 bp, 9 predicted proteins | sample 1521931 | NCBI WGS metagenome assembly OFHG01 (sample SAMEA2468438, study PRJEB22500) | soil metagenome | biome: Glassland; feature: Farmland; material: Clay | place: Australia | collected 2013-01-31 | depth 0.55 m
CGAATATGTTTCAGTCGTGTGACCTCCACTGGCGTGAAGACAACTTCTTCTTTTCCGGTGAACTGTTCCTTAACTTCGCGCACCACCAGATCCAGGTGATTGGAATTGGCGACGTAATCCAAGTCGTCCGCCGTTACGGTCAGGACCGGACACAGGCTGAAGGTGCTGGTCCAATTATCATATAAGCGGTTTATCTGTTGCAGGTATTCTCCGGAAATCTGGCGTTCATAGTCCCGCCCTCGGCTGTGGATGCGCTCGATTAACGTCGGTACGGAGGCTCTCAGGTAAATGACCAGATCGGGAGGTGGCAAAAAATCCGCCAGGACGTGGTAAAGCTCACGATAAGATTGGTAATCGCGCTCTTCGAAAAGGCCTTGATCGTACAGGTTGCGCGCGAAAACCTCGGCGTCCTCATAAACACTACGGTCTTGGATGGCGGAGGTAGGGTGCAAGCTAAGCTGGTGGTGCATACGCAGTCGCCGCGTCAGGAAGAAAATTTGAGAATGGAACGCCCAGGCACGCATGTCCTGATAAAAGTCTGCCAGGTAAGGATTCTCAGCCTCGGGTTCGTAAAATGGCTCCCAACCTAATTTTTTGCACAAGAGCGCCACTAGGGTTGACTTGCCTACACCGATATTGCCGGCCACTGCGATAAATTTCTTCATGTCCTTCCTCGATCAAATTGGATTTGGACACTTGCTTCCCGAAATTCGCCGGTCATTCATGCTCCAGGTATGCCACCGAACGCCCCTGATCATCGTCCATGACCAATTCCAGGTGGTGTTTTGGGCGGAAATCGGTCACGTCGATCAGGCGCAAACAATCAGGAAGCTTGTTATCGGTGAGGCCGAATTTTACCAGGCTGCTGGGGGTAATGTAAAAGAAATCCCGGTTGAAAACTGTGCCTGGATCGCCCAGGTAGAGCGCCAGGGGATAGATATTTGATTCCACCAGGTCCTGGAAGAAATGTGTCCCGAAAGAGGCCTCCGGTGCAGCCCCGATGCCTTTACCGGCCAACTCGACCAGGGCGCGCGTGTTGTAAATGTCCGCGTAACTGATTTTGATGCCCAGGTCGGGGTTGGTTGTTCCCCAACGGCCGGGACCGATGCAAATGAACACATCGCCCGCTAAAGCAGCGTTTAATTTCCCGATGGCATTTCCCAGCTTGGCGCGTTCTGCCGGTGTAGCCAGAGAGAAATAGCACTCCGGCGGGACGAAAAGGATGTAACGAATTTGAGAGATCCTGCCTTGTGGGGCCATACGCCGGGTGGAAAAAATGATATCTTCTTTCTTCAGCTTTTGGGGCAGGCGCGCTTCGGTCTCTTTCATGTGGCTTTGCGGGCGACACTGCAGCAGGCTTATCTGCACGTTGGGCTGGAGCGATAGGGGATCGTCAATCTGTGCGGTGAATTCAATATCAATGGGTGACTGGTAATTCTCTTCCAGGATATTGAGCATGTTTTTCAGGCGGTTGGCCAGGGGAGTGCGGCGGAAAAGCTCATCAAAGGTGAGCACCAGGTTGTGGATATTATCCCCCATCAGCACGCTCCTTAAAGGAGCCAGGTAGCCTCCCTGATCCAGTTGCGCCAGGCAGCGCAGCGGTGGATAATGCGGGTCCAGCACATCATACACCGATAGGGTCTTTAACTCGTTAGCCTCCAGGTCGATCAGGTCCAGGTATTGTTGTGAATAGCGCCGGGTCATCTTGGTGGATGCTTCCGGATGAAGCAGCGGGTGACTGAGGGCCACCAGGCGCGGGTAATCGTTGCCTACCCGTTCGACAGCGCGTGTTCCCAATCCCCACACAATACGCGCGAACCCATCCTCGCGGCGAATTTGCGGCGACCAGCGATATAAGTTCCGGCTGAAAGCCACCCCGGCCATTTGAGGCATGTAGTAACGCCCAAACTGCTCACCCTGTACCACTTGAATCAGGATCGCCATGCGTTCGTCATAGTCCTGCAAGCCTTTGGCGCGGCGGTAAAGCAGCGCGTCCGGGTTCAAGCTGCTGGCGTAAATGCGGGTGACCGCCTGAGTGAGATTCTTCAGGTTCTCTTCCGGCGTGCCCTGGTTCGGGCAGAAATAGCTTTCGTATTTCCCGGCGAAGGAGGTACCGAAGCTGTCCTCCAACAGGCTGGACGAGCGCACGATCAGGGGCACCTTGCCCACCTGTTCGAGCACGCCCTGCAAGCGGTCCAGGATATCCGGGGGAAATTCACCCTTTTGAAACTGCTCCTGGATGACGGGATAATCGTCGCGAATTTGTTCTTCTAGTTTATATTTCTGGTCAGCCCAGTGCATCAACCCATTTAGCGCCATGAAAGTGTAAGTCATATCGGCGCCAATGAAGAATGATTCGGGGATGCGCAGGGAAGCACGCGTTTCGTCATCCCCGACCTCCGCCAGGATACGGGCGGCCAGCAACATCCCTGCCGCCTTGCCGCCGATCTTGCCATGACCGATCTTGCGATTGCGAATCTCCAACAAGTCGAAGATCGTGAACCACTCTTTGGCGATTTTCAGGTAAGCCAACTGATCGCTGACCATGGTGCGGATCAAAACGACTTTGATTTCACGTAAGCGGGCCTCGGCCAGTTCTCTTTGTTCCGGCGGCATTTTTTCGATAGCCAGGGCTTGTTCGAACAGCATATTCTGTGGAGCCAGCTCCGGGTTGAAAGAGATTTGAATATCTTCCGGGCCAGCGCCGCGCTCGGCCAGCGTATCGCGCACAATCTGCTCGAAAAGGTCGTAGGGTAGATTGTAGGCGAAATAAAAGTCGGTCATGAAATCGCGTACTCGCATCAGGCGCAGTTCCCAGATATCGGTGGGCTCTTCGGCAAATGGATCATGTAAGCCTTCCATGGCTTGTGAGCGGATGGCTTTTTCTCGCACTTCGGCCTCGAAGGCCTGGGAGGTGATCACACCGCGGCGAAATAATTCCCGGCGCATGCGTGCGCGAATCTGGACGCTCAGGATCGGATACTGGGCCAGGGAAAGATAAATGTTGAGCGTGCGGTCGGTAGACGCCGGAGGTAATGTCATGAGCTTATAAAATTACAGGCTGGCAGCCCCTTTTCGGATGCCAACCTGCAATGTGTGGGGTCAACTGAAATCTCTAATTGCCCAAGTGCATGGGCATGATGACGTGCACAAAATCATTTTCACTTGCCTCACCGCCGACCTGACGGACCACGCCGGGACTGGTTTCCCCTGTGGTCTCCAAGGCTACATTCGGGGTTTTGACCACATCTAATACTTCTCGCAAATAACGAACGTTGAAGGCGATCAGCAGATCATGCCCCTCGATGGACGCGTCAACCATGTTCTGGTTGTATCCGGTTTCATCGGATTGCCCGGAGATTTCGACTGTTCCGGGCTGCAATTCCCCGCCAGGCTTGATGTTGATACGGGCGATGTGCGAGCCTTCGCGAGCGAAAATCTCCGCTTGCTTGCAGGCTTTTAGAAATTGGTTGGTGGAGAGCACCGCCCGCGTTTCAAACCGGTGTGGGATAATCTGCTCGTAGGGTGGGAACGAGCCCTCGATCAATTGCGAGATGAGCTCCACATCTTTGAGCCGAAAAATAACCTGGCCTCGACCGGGCGGAAGCAACATGGTGAGGGTCTGGTCGCCATCGCTGGCGACGCGCGCCAGCTCGCTGAGGGCCCGGCTCGGGATGACGGCGCTGATTGAGCGTTGCACTGGTGTAGAGAGGTCTGCTTTGCGCACCGATAGGCGAAATCCATCTGCGGCTGCCAGGACAATTTTATTGCCGTCCACCGTCACCAGCACACCGGTCAGGATTGGGCGTGCTTCGTCCGTCGAGGCGGCAAACACCACTTGCTGGATCATCTCTTTCAGATCAGCTACGTTCAAAGGGATGCCCTGGGCGATGTCAGCTACCGGCATGGGCGGAAATTCCTGGGCGTCAATACACTTGAGGTCGGTGTTGGATGCTCCGCTGCGCACGTTCAAGGTTTGCGTGCGTACGTTGAGCAACATATCCACCTGTTTGTCCGAAAGGGTGCTGACCAAATCATTAAACGTGCGCGCCGGTACAGTCGTCGAACCCTCTTCCTCAACCTTGGCGCCGATCCAACAGGTGATACCTAACTCCAGGTTGGTGGCCGATAGGCGTAGTCGACCCTCGTCGGTGGCGATGAGTACGTTTGCCAATACGGGGAGTGTGCTGCGCGGGGACACGGCGCGCGAGACGATGCTGAGTCCGCGGGCCAGGTTTTCTTGCAGTACGGATACTTTCATGATTGCAGTCCTCTCGTTGATCGGGGTTCAATATCGTGGATCGGCGCACCTCACCTTTCCGGCATCCATAGAACGACGGAAAAGATGTAGCTGTTTTGCTTATGACGTTTTAGAGCTCCCCTATTTTACAACAAAATCACTGGATCAGATCCAGCCGCGCAGTTCCATTGCCTTGACGACGCGCCCGATAGCAACCATGTAAGCAGCATCGCGCATGTAAACGCCCTCACTCGCCGCCATTTCCAGAACGCCATTGAATGCCTGGGTCAACTTGGTATCCAGGCGTTGTAAAACCTCATCCTGCGTCCAATAGAAGTTCATGTCGTTTTGGACGCTTTCGAAGTAAGAGACGGTCACGCCACCGGCGTTGCACAAGAAATCCGGGATGACGAAAATGTTGTTGCGTTTGAAGAATTCATCCGCCTCTGGCGTGGTGGGGCCGTTGGCGCCTTCCGCTACCAGGCGTACCCGGCTGCTGATGTGGGTGACCGTTTCGGCATTGATCTGGCCTTCCAACGCGGCAGGCATGAGTACGTCTACATCCTTGCAAATCCATTCGTCGCCACCTTCAATGATATAGCCGGCCGCACGCGCCTTGTCCTTATCAATCGAGCCGTAAATATCGGTGATCGACTGCAGGAAGCGCGGGTTGACTCCGTTGGGGTGGCTGACCGTATAAGCCTCACGATCATCGCGATCCCAATAGGAAACGCAGGCCACTTTACCGCCTAAAAGCTCGGTGAATCCAATTGCGGCGTATTGAGATACGTTGCCAAACCCCTGGATGGCTGCGATAGATTTGTCATGATCCAGCTTCAGGTGCTTCATTGCCTCGCGCACGTTATAGATCACCCCAAAGCCGGTCGCTTCCGTGCGGCCTAAGGAGCCACCTCCGCCTACCGGCTTGCCCGTGATGACCCCCGGGGTATATTCGCCGACCAGCTTTGAATACTCGTCCATCATCCAGCCCATCATGCGCGGGTTTGTGCCGACGTCCGGGGCGGGGACATCCTGCCGAGGACCGATATTGCGCCAGATCCGATCGATCCAACCGCGGACCAATTTTTCTTGCTCGTTCACAGAGAGAGAAGCTGTGTCGACTGCCACGCCGCCTTTACCGCCGCCTAATGGGATATCGGCTACCGCCGTTTTCCAGGTCATCCACATCGACAAGGCGCGCACGGTATCCAAAGTTTCGGAGGGGTGAAAACGAATTCCGCCTTTAGATGGCCCACGAGCGTCGCTGTGCTGCACGCGGTACCCAAAGAATACCCGGATGGTACCGTCATCCATGCGGACGGGTATTTGAAATCTGAACTCGCGCGCTGGCCAGCGTAAAATTTCGGCTACCTGCGGATCTAAATTCAATTCCCGCGCAACGTGATCGAATTGGGCCTGGGCCATCTGAAAAGCATTAATCTGTTCGGTCATTCGTGTTTTCTCCTATCAATGGTGCATTATAGATTAGTTTTAAAATATAAGCGGGCACTCCGGTATGGTGCCCGCTTTTTACTGCCAGAGCAGTGGATATGTGAAGAAAGAGGCTCACAATCGGTAACCTCATGCGACAGCACGATAAACTTAATTGAGGTTATCAAATGTCAGACAAATCGTCAAGGGATGAGCGATATATCCATAAGGTGACATCTTTCCTGCGCTATCGATTACTCCTGATCCTTCATTTCTGAAAGCTGGTATTCCAGCTCCTGCTGGATGATTTGAGGATTCCCCTGCCCTTTGGCCAGGCGCATCACCTGGCCAAATAACCAGCGCGAAACGGTCTGTTTACCGTTCAAATAGGCCGCCACCTGTTCCTTGTTTTCCGCCAGGACCTGCCGGACCAAAGCGGCAATGGCGCCGGAATCGGAAATCTGGTGTAGCCCTCGCTCTGCAGCGATTTCCGCCGCAGAGCGGCCACTATTGAACATTTCCTCCAGGATGGTTTTGGCCGTGTTCTGGTTGACTGCTCCTCGCACGACCATTTGCAGAAGCTCAGCCAGGCCAGCCGGTGATATGCGCATCGTCTCGATACTGGCGCCGGCCTGGTTCAACAGGCTGAACAATTCACCGGTTAACCAATTGGCGATGGTTTTGTTGGAAACATTCGGAGCTACTGCTACGGTTTGCTCGAAAAAATCAGCCACTGATTTTTCGGCTACCAGGAGGCTGGCATCGTACTCACCCAGGCCGTATTGCGATCGGAAGCGGCGCTGCCGGTCGGCGGGAAGTTCGGGCAGGCTGGCGCGCACGCTTTCGATCCAGGCTTGCTCGACAACCAGCGGCGGCAGATCCGGCTCTGGGAAGTAACGATAGTCGTGAGCCTCTTCTTTGCTGCGCTGAGGCACGGTCACACCCTGGATATCATCCCAGCCAAGGGTCTGCTGGATCACCGGCGACCCGCTTTGCAGACAACCCACCTGGCGCATAATCTCATAGTCTACGGCGCGTTCCAGGGCGCGAAAGCTATTCAAGTTCTTGATTTCCGTGCGCGTACTTAGTTGCTGGCTGCCCAGCGGGCGGACAGAGACATTTGGTTCGATGCGCAGAACGCCCTTTTGCATGTCTCCAGAATTGACGCCCAGGTAGCGCATGATGGAGCGCAGTTCCATGGCATAAGCGCGCACTTCCTCCGCCGTGCGCAAATCGGGTTCAGATACGATTTCAAGCAATGGGACTCCGGCCCGGTTAAGGTCAACCAATGAATAGCCCTTATCGCTGCCGTTGTCTTCGCTGATGTGAGTCAGTTTCCCGGTATCCTCTTCCATATGCACCCGCCGGATGCGAATCCGGCGTTCGCCCTGTGAGGTGGTGATGGTCAGATGACCATTGATCGCCAGAGGTTGTTCGTATTGCGAGATTTGATATCCCTTGGGCAGGTCGGGGTAGAAGTAATTTTTTCGAGCAAAGATGCTGGTGTGGGCGATCTCACAGTTCAGGGCCAGCGCCACGCGCAAGGCATATTCGATAGCCTGCCGGTTGACCACCGGCAAAACGCCGGGCATGCCGGCGCACACCGGGCAGACGGCAACGTTTGGCTCTGCCTGGGTAGGATCGACGACCCGGCAGGCGCAGAACATTTTGGAGTGTGTCTGGAGTTCGGCGTGAACCTCCAGGCCGATGACTGCTTCGTACTCAGCCATAAAATTAACGATCAACCATGGCGGTGCATAAATCTTTCTATACGTTGTAGGGCTTCTTCGATTTTTTCATAGGCAGTTGCATACGAACAGCGTACAAAGCCTTCCCCCCCCGGCCCAAAAGCCGATCCGGGTACGACCGCCACACGCTCTTCTTCCAACAGTTTCTGGGCAAAGGTCTCTTCGTCCATGCCGGTCGCGGCGATCTTCGGAAAAGCATAAAAGGCCCCATGCGGTTCGAAGGTGGGCAGACCCAGGGTATTCAACCCATTGACGATCAACTTGCGCCGCCGGTCATATTCAGAGCGCATCGCTTCTACATCGGCAGCGCCGGCTTTTAGCGCTTCGATGGCCGCCACCTGGGCGGTGGTGGGGGCCGACATGATCGTGTATTGGTGAATGCGCGTCAACCCGCGAATTAGATCGACCGGACCGGCAGCAAACCCGATGCGCCAGCCGGTCATGGCGTAATTCTTTGAGAAACCGCCAAGCAAGATGGTGCGGTCATACATTCCCGGAAGCGTGGGGAAACAGACGTGTTTCACACCGTACACCAGTTGATCGTAGAGTTCGTCGGAGACTACCAGCAGGTCGTGTTGCTCGGCGATCCTGGCAACCTCCAACAGGGATTGGCGCGTGGCCACGGCGCCGGTTGGGTTGTTGGGAAAGCCGATCAAGATTGCCTTGGTGCGGGCTGTGATCGCTTCCTCCAGTTTATCCGCTCGCACCTGAAAGCCATCTTCGAAGTAGGTAGGCAATTCGACGGGTACTCCGCCGGCCAGGATCACCTCCGCCTGGTAGGAAACGAAACAGGGCGTTGGAATGACCACCTCGTCACCCGGGTTTAGGATGGCGGTCATCGCCAGGTACAGCGCCTCTGAAACGCCTACCGTGGCAAGTATCCCACCCTGGGGTTCAAAACTGACGCCGTGCAGGCTTTGCAGATGGGCGCAGATCTGTTCGCGCAGCTCCATCAATCCGGCGTTGGATGTGTAATGGGTTTCGCCGGCTTGCAAGGAGCGGATCCCGGCTCGAACAATGGGCTCGGGTGTGGTGAAATCTGGTTCACCAATCCCCAGTGAGATGACGTCTTGCATGGTAGCGACAATATCGAAGAATTTGCGAATCCCGGATGGCTTCAGGGTGGCAACCCGATCGGCAAGATATTGTTTTTTCATGGGTACTCCTTCAAGCTGAGAACTGTATGTGCCAGGTATCTGCGTTTTCATCATATTTAAGTTCAAAGATGCGCTGGCCACGCGTAAGCACGCGAAAATATCTCGCCCCAGGCGTTCGCCAGCGCGCCAGGATGCTTTCAACCTCCAGACGTTGGTTCTGCCAGTAAAATGCCACCGGGCGTTCGGCGTACGTGCTACTGGAATGGCATTCCACCCATTGGGTTTCGTTCATAAAGGGACCCACTGCCTTTCGGACCAGCGCCTGCGGCTAAAGTGTTACGACAGTATTGTCTCCGGCATTGATAATACCAGCGCGGCGCTTCAGCACCGCCCGCCGGCCCACCAGGGAATCCTCTAAGATCACACCATGTGCTTCCGCTTCATCTTCCAGGATCGAATCCGAAATGATGCTCTTCTCCACCACGCATCCGGCGCCCAGCGATACATAGGGTCCGATAATCGAGCCACTGACTTTGGCGGTGGGGTGGATAAACACCGGCGGATTGATCACCACACAATCGCTTTCCAGCTCTTTGGGGTTGTTATCCAGGCCATGTTCGAGCAGGTAGCGGTTGGTTTCCAGGATCGCCTCCGGTGTGCCCGCATCAAGCCAGGTCTCCACTTTTTGAGTGCGCATATATAAGCCGCGTTCCAGCATGATATTGATGGCATCTGCCAGGAAGTACTCACCCTTCAATTGCAGGCCGCGCCGCATCTGTTCGTCGATGGCGTCTAACAGGTCGGTAGCTTCTTTGAAGTAGTAGAAGCCAACCACTGCCAGATTATTGCTCATATCATCCGGTTTTTCGATCAAGCGGGTGACCCGGTTATCGGTATTGACCACTGCTACGCCAAAACGACGTGGATCGGGCACTGCTTTGACCCAGGCAATTGCTTCGGCCGCTTCGCTCGGCAGGAAAGTTAAATCTGTGTCGATCAATGTATCGGCAAAGACAATCAGCATAGGTCCGTGCAGGTATTCTCGCGCCAACTGGACGGCATGTGACCGCCCGCGCGGGTTCTCCTGTAAAACATAATAGGATTTGATGTTCGGATAATGGGCTTTAATATAACTCTCGATTTGATCTCCCAGGTAACCGACAATATTTACCAGTTCGATTTCCATTGATTCCGGAATGGAGGAAAGCGTATCCAAAACGTGATCCAGGACGGCTTTCCCCGCCACGCTGACGAGTTGCTTCGGCTTACTCCAGGTGTGAGGGCGCAAGCGTGTCCCCAAACCGGCCATCGGGATCACGACTTTCAAGGTGGTTTTGGTCATATGTTAAGGTTCCCCTTCACAATGGTAGTATAAGCGAATATCATGGAACTCTATTATACTCTTTTCAATTCAGGCATCACGGGTGCATACAAGACGGATGAATAAAAAATTGGGGACCGAGCGAGATCCACTCACCCGATACCCGATTTTTCGTGTTCTCCCCTCCTGTGAGTATTTATGTGTGTCCCAAGACCGGATGAGGCCGGTAAGGCGCTTCCAGGTGGGCTATTTCTTCCGGGCTCAACTGGATATCCAAAGCTCCAAACGCCTGTTCTAAGTGCGCCATTTTGGTGGCGCCAATAATTGGCGCGGTAACCCAGGGTTTATGCAGCATCCAGGCCAACGCAATCTGGGCCGGAGTAAAGCCGCGCTTTTTGGCGATCTCTTCCACGTGATCGACAACATCGAAGTCAGAATCTTCGTGATACATCTCGTGGGAAAATGTATCCGATTTTCCCCGCACGGTATTCCCATTATCTGCGCGGTTGCGGTTGCCGGTCAGGAAACCGCGTGCCAACGGGCTCCAGGGGATGATTCCAATGCCCTCGGCCTGGCAAAGTGGGATCATTTCGCGCTCCTCTTCGCGATAGACCAGGTTGTAATGGTTTTGCATCGTTACGAAGCGCGTCCAACCATGTAAATCGGCAATGTGCAATGCCTTGGAAAATTGCCAGGCGAACATGCTCGAAGCGCCAATGTAGCGCGCTTTGCCGGCCTTGACCACATCGTGCAAGGCTTCCATGGTTTCTTCAATGGGGGTATTCGGGTCCCAGCGGTGAATCTGGTACAGGTCTACATAATCCGTGTTCAGACGGCGCAGGGTGTCGTCAATGGCATGCAGAATGTGCACGCGTGAAAGGCCGCGTTGGTTGGGCCCCTCGCCGGTGGGGAAGAATACCTTGCTGGCGATGACCACTTCTTCACGGCGGGTGAAATCACACAACGCCCGTCCGGTGACCTCCTCACTTACGCCGTGGGAGTACATGTCGGCTGTGTCGAAGTAATTAATCCCCATTTCCAGAGCGCGGCGAATGAACGGCCGGCTTTCTTGCTCGTTCAAAACCCAATCACGCCATTGCGATGTCCCGTAACTCATCATGCCCAGGCATAGGCGTGACACTTTCAGTCCGGTTTTTCCCAGGTTTACGTATTGCATCATTTACCTCCCTTATCAAAACTTGCGCAGATGGCTTGGCTTTGGTTTTGGCCAGGCTATCTCGATTTTATGGACGAAATGATTTTCCAGATCAAGGAGCGCTTATAGCTTCCAGACTTTGGATGGTTTCTTCTGCCAGGCGAACCACCTCCCGCAGAGTCTGCGCGTCGAAAGCGAATCTCGCTCCTGCCACCCGGTATAATTCTGGGAGACCAACGCTGCTTCCCAGGGAAAGCGCCTGGCGATAGGCTTTTAGCGCTGCGCCTTGATCGTGCAACGCGTTGCGCCAGACCTGCATGGCGCCCAATTGCGCCAATCCGTATTCGACGTAATAAAATGGAATTTGGTGAATGTGCAGCTTGCGATGCCAGCCGGTCATCATCTCGGCTTCCAGGCCGCTCCAATCCTGGCCGCGCATAAAGCGCTGCCAGAGTGAACCCCATTGTGCGTCACATAGATGCGGGTCGGCGGCCTGTTCCGGATGCTGGTAAACCCAATGCTGGAATGCGTCTACAACCGCCATATAAGGCCAGAAGCAGATGGCGCCTTCCAGGTGCTCGATGCGGGCACGCGCAGCCTCCTCTTCGGAATAAAACCCACCTTCCCCACGCACCAGGTAGGGTGCAGCCAGCAGTTCCATCCCCATCGAGGCTACCTCAGCGATCTCGGGTGGGACCTGGATCTGTTGGTAGTAAGGGAGGTGGCCGCTTTCGAAAGCGTGAAACGCATGCCCGCCCTCGTGCAGCAGGGTTTGCACATCGTCGTGCAAACCAACCGCGTTGGCGAATATAAAAGGGCGTTTGGCGACCGGGAATTCTATGCAGTAGCCTCCCGGGGCTTTGCCTTTGCGGTTATCCAGGTCCAGCAGGCCCTCCTGATGCATCGTCTGGAAGTAAGCGCCTAATTGAGGGTCCAGCCGGTTGAACATCCGTTGTGCGGCCTCTTCCAGTTCGGCTATCGTTTGGAAGGGCCGTAGGGGTGGCCTCCCAAGCGGGTCGACCTCCAGGTCCCAGGGGCGCAAACGCGCTACCCCCAATTGCTCGCGGCGTTTTTCGTAAATCCGTTCGGCAGCCGGCACGACCACGGCTTCGATCGCCTGGTGAAAGGCGTTGCAATCCTGTGGCGTATAGTCAAAGCGCAACATCTCACGCCAGCGATAAGCGCGATAATCCGGCAGGCCGGCATTGGCAGTAATTTTCAGGCGCACGGCAAGTAATTCCACCCACAAATCATTGATTGCTTGCCGGTCAGCCAACTGGCGTTTGGCTTTCAGGCGCCAGGCACGCTCGCGTTTATCGCGGTCCGCCTCTTGCAAAATCGGGACCATCTGAAGAAGGGTTAGCTCTTTGCCCTCCCATGAGACCGTTTGGGCGCCGATGATCCGGTCGTAGCGGGAATTAAGTTTTTGCTCTTCGTTCAAAAGTGGCAGGTTCTCTTCTCGGAAAAGATCTGCCTCAGTTTGCATATTGCGTAGTTGAATTTCGAACCCGGCTGGCTTCAGCCCGCTTTTCAACAATTTCTCTTTAAGCTTTTGCTCGCCGGCGCGTGCTTGTGAGAGAATGTCGTCCAGGAAGGCCTTGTAACGTTGCTCAGCCTCGGCGTCATTGGTGTTCACGGTTGTGGCTACGTACAGGCGTGCATAGGTCTCCTGGATTAGGTTCGCCAGACGTGTCCAATCCAACAGCCAGGCTTCCACGCGGTTGCCATCCAGGCGGCTGGTTTCCAGCTCGTGAAAATATGGTTCGATCTGGTTCCAGCTCCAATTCATAAACTCTTGAGTGGTTGATGGAAGTTGGTTGGACATAAACCTCCTCAGATAAATCACAGGTCAGGGTGGCGCTCATGCCAGTCAGTGATCTGTTGGTAGGCATGTGCAGCCTGAAAGAGGACGGATTCTTGAAAATGGGGTCCCATGAGCTGCATGCCGACCGGCAGTCCAGCCGCATCAAAGCCAACCGGGAAAGCCAATCCCGGTACGCCAGCCAGGTTGGCAGGCAGGGTGAAAACGTCCTCCAGGTACATGGCCAACGGGTCATCACTATGCTGGCCG
>OFHG01000691.1_pt1 | contig 13061 bp, 11 predicted proteins | sample 1521931 | NCBI WGS metagenome assembly OFHG01 (sample SAMEA2468438, study PRJEB22500) | soil metagenome | biome: Glassland; feature: Farmland; material: Clay | place: Australia | collected 2013-01-31 | depth 0.55 m
TTGCTCTTGAAACCGCCGTTTGGCCAGCTTTACCGCCTCCAGTGCATTGGAGGCGGTGCCATCGGCGCCAATCGAGGCACAAAATTCACGTGTGGCGGAGGCGCCACCGATCATCACTTTAAACCGCTGGCGCTCGCCCATTGCTTCCAACAAACCTATCAGGTCGCGCATGTACGGCATCGATGTGGTTAGCACTGCCGAGCAGGCGCGGATATCATCATTTTCATCCTTTGCCCTTTTCACAATTTCTTTGATGGGCACATCCACACCCAGGTCGGTCACTTGAAAGCCGGAGGCGGTCAGCATCGAAGCCACCATATTCTTCCCAATATCATGGATATCGGTTTGGATGGTAGCCATGACCACCACGCCCGGATGGCTGTGTTCCGAACCCGTGTCTTGCGCCTCCAGGGCCGGCGTAAGGATCTTCATGGCGGCCTTTAAGGCCCGGCCGGTCAACATCAGTTCTGGCAAAAAAAATTCGCCTGTCTCGAATTTTTGGCCGACGTAATCGGCACCTGTCAGCAGGCCTTCATTGAGCACTTGCAGCGCATTCACACCGGCCTGCAGGGCCTGTTGGGTGAATACCGGCGCATCTTCCTCTTCACCATCTATAATCGCCTGGCGTACTTTCTCCAAAATTTCTGGCTGGCTCGTCATTTTCGTGAGTGTTCTCCCTTTCAAGAAGCCCACCGCCCGGAAGTGGAAAGCGCTCCAGCAACCATCCCATTACAACACCGGGCGCTGGCCTCCGTTATGGGGTGGGTACGCATGGTTAGGCACCGCCCTCAGCGGTTCAACGTGGTCATCTTGCGAACCACTTTAAAAGAAAAGTACTCCGGGCGATAATACTCCTCGGAGTAAATAATCGGTTTACCGTCCATATTGTAGCCAGTTTCTTCGAAGTAATGCAGCGGCGTTCCCAGGGAACAATCCAGAAGCTGGCTGAGGCGCTTATCGGCAACGACCGGGGTGATGCGGGTGATATTGTAATCCACGCGCTGGCCGCAGCGGCGCTCCAAAAAGGTATATACGGGGCCGTGCAGCTCTTCCTCACGATAAGCCTGCCGGACCAGGAAAGCCGGGATAGTGTCGACGCAATAAATAACCGGCACACCATCCGCCTGGAAAACGTTGGCGGTAACGATCACCTCCTCACCAGCTGGCAAAGCCAGCTGCTCAGCTACGGATACGCTGGCGCCGGCCAGGTCCAACTCCAGGTGGCGGACACCTGGCTGGTAACCAGCCGCTCGAATCATCTCATCAAAATCCCAAACTTCCTCCAGGCGGGTACGAATGTTCAACACCTGGTGGTTTACGAATGTGCCCACGCCGTGCCGGCGCACGATCAAACCGGCGCGCGCCAGGCGTTCCAGGGCCTGGCGGATCGTAGCCCGGCTGGCCCCCATGTTACGCGCCAGTTCGGGTTCGGAAGGCAGCCGTCCATCGCTGAAATAATGCGCGTGAATTAGGGACCGCAATCGGTCGGCGACCTGCTCGACTCGGGAATTCGCAGCGTTCATCCGACTCCAAGATGTCTGATAACATCCTTTGTTGTCAGACAACGAACCTTATGCCCACCATTGTATAGAATATTTCCAGGAAAGTCAACGCTACTTTTCCTGTTGTTTTCATGATCTTTATCACGCCAGGGATTAAAAAGCTACCAAACAAATGGTAGGGTCTTTGGGGTTTTCCGTGAAGGTGTTCGGCCCCTCCTAAAAAGCCAAATGGTGAGTTTTTTTCAGGCGGTACCGAAGGTCAGGCCCAGCGAACGCAGCCATTTCCGGTAAGCAATGGCCGTCCGGTCACTGCGCAGATGGAGCTCAGCCTGCAAATCGAGAGGCAGCAATTCCGGGCGTTGCGATTCGACGATAGGGATATCCTGAGCCATGATCTTATCCTCAAAGGCGCGCAGCTCCTGGTCGGGGACTTCGTGGCGATAGTTCAGCGCCAGCAATAGCCAGCTCTGCGAAGCCAGCTCACTTTGCGGGTTGATAGTGAAAAATGCCGAAAAGCGTGGCCCGCTGGAGGTTTTGGTGAAATAAGCCGTCAAAGGCCGGAATGCATGATACGAATACATGACCAGGGCGCTATTTCCCGTGCCATCCGGGTCGGGTTGCCAGACCCGGATGTTACGAGCAGCCACCCCTTGCGGCCCCACATCAACTTCATAATCTTCGATCTCCGGGTGGTCCTTCTGGCCCAGCAGCCCTTCGTGCACATAGGGGAAATGCGCTACATCCAGGAAATTCTCGATGGCGCGTGGTCCCGCCGCTTTCAGAAAATACGGACCGCAGATAACCCTTCGGAAAGAAGGATCTTCCCATTCCGGGAATGGAGGGATATCCGTATCGGGCTCACCCAAACACACCCAGATCAAACCATACTTATCACGGGCGTGATATCGCCGGAGACGAGCACGTGGGGAAGGTTTTTGATCAGGGTGGGCCGGCATGCGCACACATTGGCCCTCCCAATTGTAGGTCCAACCGTGATACGGGCAAACCAAAAGGTCGTCTTCCACCGAACCCAACGATAAGCGTGTCCCCCGGTGCAAGCATAAATCCTTCCAGGCCGATACTTCCCCGTTGAGCCTCCAAAGCACCAGGTCCTCTTCTAAAAGGCGCGCTGGGCGAACACCGCCCTGTGGCAAGTCTTCGGAACGCGCCACTGCATGCCAATCGTTGATCAAAACCGGGTCATCAATCATCTTACCTCCTCTAGCTCCAAAACCGGCGGGGGCAGTCGAGCCTGGTGCCTGCCAGCGTCCGTATCCCCGGCGGGGGCAATCTGGCCGGATAGTTGCCAGCGTCCGTATCCCCGGCGGGGGCAATCTGGCCGGATAGTTGCCAGCGTCCGTATCCCCGGCGGAGACGGTCAGGCCTGATAGCTCCCAGCAGTTGTATCCCCGCCGGTGCCGGTCCAGTTGGTATGAAAGAACTGGCCGCGCGGCCGGTCTATGCGTTCGTAGGTATGTGCGCCGAAGTAATCGCGCTGTGCCTGGATGAGGTTAGCCGGCAGCCGGGCGTGGCGGTAACCATCATAAAAAGCCAGGGCGCTCGACATCGCCGGAACCGGGATACCTAGCTGCACCGCCCGTGCCACAATCCGCCGCCAGGCCGGCTGGGCTGCTTCCACTTCATCGCGGAAATAGGGGTCGAGCAGCAAGTTGACCAGATCGGGTTTCCGGTCGTAAGCCGCTTTGATCTCTCCCAGAAAAACCGAGCGGATGATGCACCCGCCACGCCACATCAAGGCGATACCGCCGTAGTTCAAATTCCAGCCGCGTTCCTGCGCCGCAGTGCGCATCAGCATATAACCCTGCGCGTAAGAAATGATCTTGGAGGCGTACAGGCTCTGCCGGATGTCAGCTACAAATGCCTGGCGGTCGCCCTGAAAGATTTCAGGCGGCCCGTTCAACAGGCGCGCGGCATCCAGGCGCTCTTCTTTCAACGCGGAGAGGGAGCGCGCCAGCACAGCCTCGGCGATTAAAGTGAGTGGGACGCCGGCATCCAGAGCGGAGGCCACCGTCCAGCGCCCGGTACCTTTCTGACCGGCGCTATCCAGGATCTTTTCCACCAGCGGATTACCATCCTCGTCTTTGAAGGCCATGATGTCGCTGGTAATCTCGATCAGGTAGGAGTTCAGCTTGCCGCGATTCCATTCTGCAAACGTATCGTGCAACTCCGTGTAACTCAGCCCCAACCCGACCCGCAACAAGTGATAAGCCTCGCTGATGAGCTGCATATCACCGTATTCGATGCCGTTATGTACCATCTTAACGAAGTGGCCGGCGCCATTCTCACCTACCCAATCACAGCACGGCGAGCCATCTTCCACCTTAGCAGCAATGCTCTGAAAAATCGGCTTCATGTGCGGCCAGGCCTGTGGCGAGCCGCCCGGCATGATTGAAGGTCCATGGCGAGCGCCTTCCTCCCCGCCGGAGACACCGGTGCCGATGAAATACAGGCCCCTGGACTCCAGGTAAGCAGTGCGGCGCACCGAATCCTCAAAATTCGAGTTACCGCCGTCGATGATGATATCGCCTGGCTCCAGCAGCGGCAGCAACTTATCAATAAAATCATCCACCGGTTGCCCGGCCTTGACCATCAACATGATCCGGCGGGGGCGCTTCAACATACCGACCAGCTCTTCAACGGAGTGGGCACCCTGAATGGTCCGCCCGCGGGCAGGGCCATTCACAAAATTGTCCACCTTCTCTACAGTACGGTTATAAACCGCCACATGGTAGCCGTGATCGCTCATATTGAGCACCAGGTTCTGGCCCATCACCGCCAAACCAATCAAACCGATATCGTTTTGCATTTTATTTGATTCTCCTTGACCTTTATTTTTTGAGAGTTACGCAGTTCAGAGGAAAAATGGGGGTGTTCGGGGGCTAGGCCCGCCCGAACACCCCCATCCTCCCACCAACTGGTAAATCCTTAATTTACTGAAATAATTGCCGGTACAACCTTTGCTGGCGGCGGATCGCCTCTTGATAGCGCCGGTGGGCGTCTGCATCCGGCGGGCAAGTTTGCCCGGTAAAATCCGGAAATTCCCCTAAAGAAGCGACCTCCTGCATGGTCCGCAACGCCATCATCGCCACACCACGCGCCGAAGCCTCCTCCACAGCCGAAAGCGTGATAGGCGAGCCGATGGCGTCCGCTACGATTTGGACCCAAAGGGCAGAACGCAGCAGTGCGCCGCCGCTGGCGATAATGCGGGTATTTTCCGCCAGTGACTGGCGTAACAGGTCGAACACCAGGGCCAGGCGATAAGCAACCCCCTCCAGGCCAGCGCGTAAAATCTGCTCGGGCAGGGTGGCCAACGATAGGCCGGCCAGCACGCCGCGCGCCTGGCCGTTCCACCCCGGGCTACGCTCCCCCTCCAGAAGCGGCAGGAAGGTTAATCCGTGCCCATCGGGGGCTACCTCTTCCAGCGCCCTCGCCAGGTCATCCCCGCTTTTCACCTGCAAGGTACGCGTCAGCCAGCCGTAGACTCCGCCCCCTTCGCTCAATGCCCCGCCTAACAATTGGTTTTGGCGGTCCACGCGATAACACCACAATCCGGATGGAATGTGTTCGACCGCCCCGGGCATTACCACGCGGATTGCGCTGCTGGTGCCGATGGTGACAGCGACCTGCTCTGGGGTAATGCAGCCGCTGCCCAGGTTGGCAGCGGCTCCATCGCCGATTGCCGGGTACCATGGCACATCTTTCAAGACAGGCCAGCGCTGGGCGAAGGGAGCGGCTAATCCCGACCAGGCGTGATCCACATCCACCAATCGTGAAAGCTGGTCGCCGGATACGCCCAACTCAGAAAGCAGCTCCGCATCCCATTCCAGCTCCCGGCGATTCAACAGGCCGCTCCACGAAGCCACGGAATAGCTGACGGCAGTCCCTCCGAAAAGCTGCAGGATCAGGTATTCTCCAATCGACATCCAATGTGCGCTGGATTTTATCCAATCGGGCTGGGTGTGCTGCAGCCAGGCGAAACGCGCCGGCAGATAACTGGGGTGAAGCCGGCAGCCGGTGCGCTGGTGTACGGTTTCTTCGTCCAGGCGTTGGGCAAGCGCCTTAGCGTCGGCGGCCGGGCGGGTGTCTGCATAAGTCATCACTGGCGTCACTGCCTGCCCAGAGCGATCTACACCCACCAGGTTACTGACGAAAGTGGAACACCCCACTGCGGCGATGCGCCCATGGTTCGAGCCAGCTTTTTCCAACACTTCGTCCACACACTGCCAGGTTTGCGCGGCCAGGTGATCAGCATCAATCACCGCCGTGCCGTCAGGCCGGGTCTGCAAGTCCACGGGACGGCGTGCCAGGCCGCCAACCACCATACGTCCCTGGCGGTCGAATACGATGGCGCGCGTCGATGAGGTGCCCAAGTCAAGGGCCAGGACCAGGGGACGTTCAGCGTCTTTCCAGGAAATCTGCGTCATTATGAATCTCTCCAACCCACTTTAAGCAATTATATTCGCTAAAAACATCGCCAGGCACAATTTCGCCTATCAGTCTTCGAATTCATCCTGCCGAATGGCCGATCCGGTGACCGTGGAAGAGCAGGCCATGTCCCTTTTGATAGTATCCCATGAATTGCCAGCCGGTTTCCTTGACTTTTCGAACCACTACCGGTACCATGGATCATAATTTCTCAAAGAGGCGCTTGAGGAATGGCCAGGGTGTAACCCCAAAGCCGCGCGAACCTGTACGTTGCTTAATAACTTGAGCCTTTATGCTGGAGGATTGAATGACCGAGATCAATCACATTTCCGATGACAGCTTTCAGAGCGATGTTTTGCAAGCTGACAAACCTGTGCTGGTTGACTTCACTGCGGTTTGGTGCGGGCCGTGCAAGATGCTCGATCCGGTGGTCAAACAACTGGCTCAAGAATGGGCCGGCAAGGTGAAGTTCGTCATGGTGGACGTGGACAGCAATCCAAACGTGACGATGAATTACCAGGTGATGGGCGTCCCAACGCTGATGATGTTTGTTAACGGCCGGCCGGTCGAACGCGTCTCCGGCTACCAGCCGAAGGACCGCCTGGTCAACAAGTTCTCCCCGCATATTAATTAAGCAGAAGGTTGTAGGTTCTTCTGGATTCGCCGTGGGGGATCTCCAGATTTGGGGGTGAGCGGGTGCGTACGCACCCGCTCACCCCCAAATCTGGGAATTATCACGGAAGAACCCAAAGAGCCAGGTTGTATGAAGCGACAATGGAACGTCACAGATGATGTAATAAACAGGAGTGGAACCTGACGAGTTCCACTCCTGTTTATTACATATCGCTTAAAGAAAGTCTCAATCAACAACCACGTCCAACTGCGCCTGAATTCCAGCAGCCTGGCGCAGTACCTCGGCCTTATCGGTGCGCTCCCAGGGTAGATCCAGGTCGTCGCGGCCGAAATGGCCGTAAGCCGCCGTCTGGCGATAAAGCGGGCGGCGCAGCCCCAAATCGCGAATGATGGCGCCGGGCCGCAGGTCGAAGTTTTCCTTGATCAGCCGGGAGATTTCCTCGTCGGGAATGCGACCCGTGCCAAAGGTCTCCACGTTGATACTCAAGGGGTGCGCGACACCGATGGCGTAAGCCACCTGAATCTCGCAGCGCTCGGCCAACCCGGCTGCAACCACGTTCTTAGCCGCCCAACGGGCTGCGTAAGCTGCCGAGCGATCGACCTTCGTCGGATCTTTTCCACTGAAAGCGCCACCACCGTGGCGCCCCATGCCGCCGTAGGTGTCAACGATGATCTTGCGCCCAGTGACTCCGGCATCGCCCATTGGGCCGCCGATGACGAAGCGGCCGGTCGGATTAACGAAGATCTTCAAATCCGCGTCCACCATCTCTGCCGGCAAGACCGGCATGATGACGTGATCGATCACCGCCTGGCGCAGTTCCTCGTATGACACTTCCGGGGCGTGCTGAGTGCTGACCAGCACGGTGTCCACACGCGCCGGCCGGCCATAGCGGTATTCCACCGTCACCTGGCTTTTGCCATCCGGGCGCAACCAGGGCAGCGTCCCATCCTTACGCACCTGGCTTAAGCGGCGAGTCAGTTTGTGGGCCAGGTAGATCGGCATGGGCATCAGCACCGGCGTCTCATCGCAGGCATAGCCAAACATCATGCCCTGATCGCCGGCCCCAATCGCCTCCACTTCTTCATCGCTCATCTCGCCTGTCTTGGCTTCCAAAGCGCGGTTCACGCCCATGGCGATATCGCCGGATTGCTGGGCGATGGCTACCAGAACGCCACAGCTATTACCGTCAAACCCTTTGGAACTGCTATCATAACCGATCTGGTTGATTACCCTTCGTACCAACTCGTCATAATTGATCTGGGCGTGCGTGGTGATTTCACCCAACAATACGACGAAACCGGTTTTGGTGGCGGTTTCGCAAGCCACGCGGGAGGTAGGATCTTGTTCGAGGCAAGCGTCCAGCACAGCATCGCTGATCTGATCACAAATCTTATCCGGGTGACCCTCCGTGACCGACTCGGAAGTAAACAGATAGTGAGCCGAGCTCATGAAAGATGTGTTCATTTGTGCAACAACCTCCTGAAATGAAATTGCCCCTTCCGGTTTGATAGAAAAGGGCAAGACACATCATACGGTCGCCCTCTCATCTTCCAGAACCTCCGTCTGCCGGAATTGGCACCTTCCGCCAAGCTATGCCTGGTCAGGGTTGCCGAGGTTTCATAGGGCCGGTCCCTCCACCTCTCTGGATAAGAGTGCCGTTTAGGGGCTGTTTAATTGTAATTGCATCATACCACGATCAATTGCAGATGTCAATTAGGACAAAACCAGCCAACTTATCAAATAGTAACTAAGAGCCGCCGCCCAGAGCCAGGAATCGATACGGTCAAAAACGCCACCGTGCCCAGGAAGCAAGTTCCCGGAGTCTTTGGCCCCTGCCTGGCGCTTGATCATACTCTCACCCAGGTCCCCCAGGGGAGTGAGCAGGGCGAGGATCGCGCCCAGCAGCGCACCATGAACAGGGGAGACCGGAAGACCTACCCAGGTTTGGTACGCGGCGGCCAATAGCGCCGTTCCGATGATACTGGACAGTGCACCCCCTGCCACACCCTCCCAGGTCTTATTTGGGCTAAGACGCGGGCTGAGCTTATGGCGCCCCAGGCGCGTGCCAGCAAAATAGGCGCCCGTATCTACCAGCCAGACAGAAGGCAGCGCCAGCAGCACCCACCATTCCCCCTGGGGGAGGCTGCGCAAGGAGATCAGGTAAGCCCCCAACCATCCAACGTACAAGGCGCCAGAAAGGGGTATGCCGAAATCGGCGCCGGCCAACTGGCGCCCGCCCTCGAATGCGATTAAGTGATAGGCCATGATGGCCATGAGCAGCAGCGCCAGGATGGGTGCCGAACTCTCAAAACCGATCCACGCCCGCCCAAGCACCAACAGGACCGTCCCACCAATTAATAGGACTCCCGCGGGCTGGTACCCGCCGGAGTTAAAAAGACGAGCATATTCCCAGGCGCTCAAGCCCATAATTCCCACCACACAGGCGTTGTACAGCACTCCCCCCAGAGTGATCACCAGGAAAGCGATTGGAATCAGGACCGCCGCAACCAGGATGCGCTTAGCGAGCATGCTGGGCGACATCTCCCGAGAGCGGTGATACACGGCCATAACGCCGCTCGCGATGGCTGTACTCCTCCAGGGCCAGACGCAATTGCTCGCGATCAAAGTCCGGCCAATAAGTGGGTGGGAAAATCCATTCCGAATACGCCCCTTGCCAGATCAGGAAATTCGAACCGCGCAATTCACCCGAGGTGCGGATGATCAAGTCCGGGTCTGGCACCCCGGCAGTGAACAGGTAGCTGTTCACCAATTCGTCTGTCACCTGCTCGGGCTTTACACCATCATCGATCATCCCCCGAATAGCGCAGACGATCTCGTCCCGGCCGCCATAGTTAAAGGCCACGTTGAGCATCAGGCGGGTGTTGTCCTTGGTGTAATCGATGGCATGCAAGACTTTTTCTCGGAAAGCCGGATCCAGGCGATCCAGCCGGCCAATGTGGCGCAATTGCACGCCCTGGTCGAACAATTCTTGCAGCTCGCGATCAATCACATCCTCGAATATTTTCATCAGGCCCTCAACTTCTTCCTGCGGCCTGCCCCAATTCTCGGTCGAGAATGCGTAAATCGTCAGATACTGGATGCCAAATTCGATGCAAGCTTCGATGATGCGGCGCAAGTTTTCTGTTCCAGCGCGATGGCCAGCCAGACGTGGCAGCCCGCGCGATATAGCCCACCGGCCATTTCCGTCCATGATAATGGCGATGTGTTGCGGAATTCTTTCCGGTAAATCCGATTTAGATTTCGAATCCATACGCACCAGCGTAATGACTGCTTAGCCCTCGAGGATCTCCTTCTCTTTGCGCTCGCCAACGGCGTTGATCTCATCAATAAAACGATCTGTGATTTTCTGCAATTCGTCTTCGCCGCGTTTCTGCTCGTCCTCGGAAATCATTTTCTCTTGCAGGAATTCGCGTAGATCTTTGATATTGTCGCGCCGTACGTTGCGAGTGGCGACGCGCGCTTCTTCAACCCGGTTGTGCACAAGCTTCACCAGCTCACGCCGGCGTTCCTCGGTCAGCGTAGGCAGATTGAGACGGATCGTTTTCCCATCATTGTTAGGAGTTAGCCCCAGGTCGGATACCTGAATGGCACGCTCGATCGAGCGCAGGGAGCTGGCATCAAAAGGACGAATCAACAAAGAACGCGGTTCCGGTACACTGATGCTGGCCAATTGAACCAGAGGGGTCGGCGTGCCGTAATACTCAACCGGCAGCTTTTCCACCAACGCCGGATGGGCGCGTCCTGTGCGAATGCCTGCCAGATCATCTTCCAAAGCCTGGATGGCGCCTTTCATTCGCGTTTCAGCTTCCTGGTAAACTTCTTTCAGCATTGAAACCTCCATGGGTCAGAGACCGGGCCTCGCAGTAAAGCCGGCTCACCACCAGCGGTGAGAACGAGTGTAAATGCACTCACCAACTTGGTTCTGCAACACCATATCGCTATCGCTTGTATTAAATCAAATTACACTCCCTATAGGATACCCGAAAATGCGAAGAGAGAAAAGGGGAAAAAAGAAAACCAGAGGCTAATCGCCGACCAGCGTCCCTACAAGGTCCCCAAGCAGCGCCTGGCGTAAATCCTCGGGATTCCACAGGTTCAGCACCAGGATCGGCAGATTGTTATCCATGCAAAGGGAAATTGCCGTGCTATCCATCACCTGTAAGCGGCGGTTTATAGTCTCCATATAGGTCAGCCGGTCAAACCGTACGGCATTCGGGTTTTTCAACGGGTCCGAATCGTAAACGCCATCCACTTTGGTAGCTTTAATCAACACATCTGCGCTGATTTCCATCGCTCGTAGTGCCGCAGCCGTGTCGGTGGAAAAGTAGGGGTTTCCGGTGCCACCGCCCAGAATCACCACCCGGCCTTTCTCCAGGTGGCGGATGGCTCGCCGGCGTATATAAGGCTCTGCTACTGCGTGCATCTCAACTGCCGACTGCACGCGGGTGACCAGGCCCATGCGCTCCATGGCATCCATTAAGGCCAGGGCATTCATGACCGTTGCCAGCATCCCCATATAATCCGCCGTAGCTCGATCCATGCCGCGGTCCAGGCCGCTGCGACCACGCCAGAGGTTGCCAGCGCCGATGACAATCGCTACGTCTACCCCAAGCTCCCGCACCTCACGCACGCGCATTGCAATATCTTCCGCCCGCAGCGGGTCAATCCCAAACCCTTGCGCCCCGGCTAACGCTTCCCCGCTAAGTTTTAAGAGAATACGATGATATTTCGGAGTACCTTCCATTTTTGATCCTCCATGCGGCGTAGCAGTCCACTCTGATCTCTACACCCGGAATCATGCGCCCAGTAACAAAAGGGCCAACCGAAGGTTGGCCCGAAAAAGAGATTATTGTGCCGATTCTTCGCCCAATTCCCAACGGGCGAAACGCCGGACGATGACGTTTTCACCGATCGCAGCGATGTTTTGCAAAAGCAGCTGTTGGATCGTTAGGCCCTCATCGCGAATATAAGGCTGGCGAAGCAGGCAGACCTCATCTATAAATTTCTCGATGCGTCCGGAAACAATACGAGCCAGGACCTGTTCGGGCTTGCCCTCCTCAAGCGCCCGGTTGCGGGCGATTTCACGTTCGTGCTCGAGAACCTCATCGGGGATATCTTCCTCACGCACGTAATGCGGGGCAGCGGCTGCAATTTGCAAAGCCACCTCGTGAGCGAAAGTGCGGAAAGCTTCGGAGCGTGCCACGAAGTCGGTTTCGCAGTTCACTTCGACCATAACGCCCACGCGGCCTCCACCATGCGAGTATAGTTCCACCATACCCTCGGACGCCTCCCGGTCAGAGCGTTTGGCTGCCGTCGCCAACCCCTTCTCGCGCAGAAAATCGACTGCTTTTTGGAAATCACCACCAGCGGCTTCCAACGCTTTCCGACAGTCCAGGATTCCAGCTCTTGTCGCTTCTCGCAATTCCTTGATTTGTTCGGTCGTCACCGCCATGATTTATTCTTCTTCCTCGTCTTCATCGATGTCGACATCTTCGTAATCTTCTTCGGCTTGCTCTTCATCTTCCTCGGCCTGCTCTCCATCTTCCTCGGCCTGCTCTCCATCTTCTTCAGAGAGCTCTTCATCTTCCTCGGCCTGCTCTCCATCTTCCTCGGCCTGCTCTCCATTTTCTTCAGAGAGCTCTTCCGCCAATTCTTCGATGTCGCTGTCTTCATCAATCGTAATCGAACGAGAAATCTTAGCGAGGGTAGCTTCTCCTAACAGCTCTTCGTCGGAAAGCTCTGGTTCTTCCGCCGAAACCTTGGCGCCTATGGCTTGGGCCACTTCTCCTTCCGGTTCCTCTTTGCGCATGGCTTTACCTTCCAACACTGCGTCGGCAATTTTGCTCACCAACAGCTTGATGGCACGAATCGCGTCATCGTTAGAAGGGATAACATAGTCGACATCACGCGGGTCGCAGTTGGTATCCACCATGGCAACTACCGGGATATCGAGCAGGTTGGCCTCATGAATTGCGGTGGCCTCGCGGCGCACGTCGACCACGAACAGCAGGTCCGGCAATCCCACCATTTTGCGAATGCCGCCCAATAGCACTTCCAGGCGCTCGATCTGCCGGCTAAGGATCAGAGCTTCTTTCTTGGTGATCCGCTCAAAATCGCCGCGGTCGCGCATACGCTCCAGGCGATCCAGCTCGTTGATGCGTTGGCGAATAGTACGCCAATTGGTCAACATTCCACCCAGCCAGCGGGTGGTCACGTAAGGCATTTCGCAGCGCGTGGCCTCATTTTGTATGGTTTCCTGCGCCTGGCGTTTGGTGCCAATAAAAAGCACCGTGCCACCCTCAGCTACGGTGTCACGTACCAGGTTGTAAGCCGTTTCCAGGGCTTTTACCGTCTTTTGCAGGTCGATAATATGGATGCTGTTGCGCTCGGTGAAAATATAGGGCTTCATCGCCGGGTGCCATTTGTGGGTACGATGCCCAAAGTGCACGCCGCTTTCC
>OFHG01000693.1_pt1 | contig 13027 bp, 14 predicted proteins | sample 1521931 | NCBI WGS metagenome assembly OFHG01 (sample SAMEA2468438, study PRJEB22500) | soil metagenome | biome: Glassland; feature: Farmland; material: Clay | place: Australia | collected 2013-01-31 | depth 0.55 m
GCGCGGACTGCGTCTCCACTACGCGGCGTGGACAAAACTCCGACAGGCTCAGCGCGATGCCCTTGAAGCAGGATATCGATCCCCGATGACAAACGGCGCCGGATTGTCGGCACGGTATACTGCGTGAAAGTGTTTGCGAAAGCGATGGCTTGTGACAATGACTGACCGGCGAAGACCAGCGAACCGCTCGCTGGACGCTCAGGGCACTGGGCGTGAGCGGGTAAGCCGCGCTGCGTATGATCTGTTCAGCCGGGAGGGCGTCCGGGCGGTCGGGGTCGACGCGGTGATCGCCCGGGCCGGTACTGCGAAGATGACGCTCTACCGGAATTTCCCATCCAAGGATGACCTGATCATCGATTTCTTGCGACGCCGCGAGCAATTGTGGACCCATGAGTGGCTGGAGGCCGAGAGTCGGCATCGCGGTGAGAGCCCGCGGGAGCAGCTGCTTGCAATATTCGATGTGTTCTCCGAATGGTTCAATCAGCCGGACTTCGAGGGCTGCTCATTCCTGATCACAATGATCGAGGTCAACGACAGGGATCATCCAGTCCATCAGGCTGCGGTCGGGCACCTGGCGAATATCAGGGGCTATATCGAGAGGCTCGCCGCTGACGCTGGTGTCTGCGACACCGATTCGTTCGCACGGCAGTGGCACATCCTGATGAAGGGTTCCATCATGGCCGCTCACGAGGGCGATACCGCGGCGGCTGCCCGCGCCCGCGAGATTGGTGAGCTGCTGCTCAAGGAGCACGGTGCCTGAAGGTGCCAGCAGCCCTCGCCACGGCGGCCGCGCCATGGGAGCGCTGCCATGGCCGCCGTGGCCGCTACGAGGGCCAGTCAGCTGATGCCAAGCTTCTCGGCAGCAAGCTTGGTTCCCTGCACCCGGTTTGTGATCTTCTGGAATGCGACGTCGCGTGCGAAGTCCGGCGAGCCGTGGTTGGGTTTCTCGTCGATGCTGAATGGTGAGAAACCGCAGTCGTCGGTCGACCCGAGGCGCTCCTTCGGGATAAAGTTCGCCGCCCGGACCAGGGCGTCGCGGACCTCCTCGGGACTCTCGACCCGGGGATTCAGCGGGTTGATCACGCCTATGTAGGCCGTCTGGGGCACGCCGTTGGCGTCCTCGCGGAGGTACTGCCCGATGAGTCCGTAGACGCGGTCCCGGTCCCGTTCGCTTGCGAGCTGGATCAGGAAGTACCCGGCGTTCATCTGGAACATACTGGGCAGCAGGTCATGGTAGTCAACGTCGGCGCTGTGCACCGAGTCGCGGTCGCCGCCCGGGCAGGTATGGATGCCGATCCGGGAGCGCTCGTCAGCGCTGAAACGGCCCAGGACGCGGTTGTTGAGCTCGATAAAATGCGGCAGCATGCTCCGGCCTGTCCATGGGTTGCGGGGGTCTTTCCTGGTGGACAGCCGCCCCTCTGTGAAGTCGATGGAGACCCTCGCGGCCCCGGCCGCGAAGGTTTGCCGGACGTCCTTCTCGCACTCGCTGACCAGATCTTCTTCAAAACGGTCCCGAGGGTAGCCTGGCACCTCCTCGTCCAGCGGGTACAGCAGGGCCAGCATGGATGGGGCGATCACGGCCTGCTTCATGGGCTTTGTTGCCATCGGGATGGACTTCTTCAGTGTGTCGGCGGCGTAAGTCTTGTACCGGAACGGCCCGCCAGTCAGCCGGGGCAACTGCCGGGTGTGACCATCGGCGAAGATCGCGAAGTACTGGCCTCCCTGCCCGGCCAGGTGGTCGGCCAGCCCGGTGCCGGCCAGCGTGTCGGTGATGGCGTAGGTCGCGAAACTCGACCACCGCTGCTCACCATCGGAGATGATCGGTGCCCCGGTAGCCTCGGCCCGCTCGATCGAGTCCTTGACTGCCTTGTCCTGCTCGGCCTCCAGCTGGTCGTGAGTGATGTCTCCGGCGTCGTACTGCGCATATGCCTGCTGGAGCCGGCTGGGCCGCGGCAATGAGCCGACCGGCTCGGTGGGGATCCCGGTGGCGGTCCTCGGGTCGTAGTCCGTCATAGCGCATCTTCTCCCTAGATTGTCTGCGGGCACGGCACTGCGCTGCACCAAATGCGCCCCTGCCGAACGCTCCGCCGGGTAGCTGCACATGAGTGCGACGGCCATAGAGGTAGACCGGCCTGTCTCATACCGCTAACCGGGAGAATAGACCTGCTGTCGGCAGGGGTCAACGGACAGTTGCGGCACTATTTCGCGCTGCCCCTGGCGAAGGTGGTACGCGATTACTCTGAGAGAGACCGGCCTGTCCCAGCAGTGAGCGAACCCGCCATCTCAGGCCCACGGCCGGAGCCTCGCAGCAGCTGTCGGCAGGGAGTACCCATGGAGGAGCTGGCGTCGCTCGCCGACCTGGCTGAGGCCTGCTACAACGATCCGCACTGTATGTGGGCCGGTCAAGGGCTTTCGGCGGGCGGGCGGATCTGGGTGCAGGGCGGGGCAGTCGCGGTATCCTGCCCCGCGCTGTCCGGGCAGGACCGCCTTGTCATCCGAGGCCCGCATGATGCTGCCATCGAGCTGATTCGAGAGGTCATTCCGATGGTCGCGGGCAGCTACATCCTGGTAGGAGATGCTGATCTGGTCACAATGGTCACTGCAGCCGTGCCCGGCCTCGCGCCACGAAAGCAGTTCGGCTGGATGGATACGGCCATCATGCCCTCCAACGCGCGTTCGCATCGCGTCCGTTGGCTGTGCGCTGAAGAGTGGTCCGAGGTGGCGGACCTGCTCGGCGAGGCGTTTCCCGATTCCTATGCCCGCCCCGCCGTCCCAGGTGTCCATCGCTGGGCTGGGATCCGTGATGGCAGCGGGCCGCTCGTGGCGACGGCAGCAGACGCCTGGAGCACGCCCACGGTCGGGTTTCTCGCGGGCGTCGCCGTGAGCGAGTCGGCGCGCGGTGAGGGTCGCGGGCGGGATGTGTGCCACTTTGTCCTCGAAGACCTTCTTGCGGTCTATGGCCGGGCTTCCCTCATGGTGCACACCTGGAACACGGCAGCCATCAGAACCTACAGCGGTCTGGGCATGTCGTGGCGGCTGCTGGGATCGGCATGGATCGGCGAGCCCCGGTGATCACCGCAGGGTGGGGTGGCCGCCATCACCGAGCGGGCAGCCAGTGGCCGGGGTCAGGCTGCAGCCAGTCTGACGGTCTTCTCGTCGTACCGCTCGGTCTGAGGGAGTTCAGCGAGGCAGTGATGGCCGGTGTTCATTGGGTGACCATGACCATTGGAAGCAGATGCCATCGCATGTCGGTCGAGGACGGCGTTTGCCGGACCCTGGTGCTCAGGGCGACAGCCGAGCGGCGGTGAAACGATCTTCGCCATGATCACCAGAGCCGAAGATCATGGCTCTGACCTGCGGTTATGGGTGGAGCTGAGGGGATTTGAACCCCTGACCCCCTCGATGCGAAAGGGGTCTGCTCCTCCAGCTCACCGGCCGAAACGATGAACGGCCTGGTCAGAAGCTCCTCTTCAACCCAATTGGGAGCCGTTTGGGCAGGGTCACACCAGATGTGATCTCCCAAATTCCTCCCAGTTGATCAAGGAGGAAGCTGCATGTCAAAGGACCGTGTGCGCCAGATCAGGCAGGGTTACGCCGACGACTACCAAGGTGATGAACCGCCAGACCTGGGCCCGCTACGGACGCTCGCCGAGAACGAGGAACTCGCGAATGCGGCCGGGAGGCTCGCCGATGGCTACGGCCGCCCACTGCCCGCCGACGATCCCCTCTACACGCTTGCGCGGGGCGTGGCCCGGTCGCTGACTGAGGCCGGGTTCACCCTGCATCACTGCGCTCAGCACCATCCGCTGTACCGGCTGGGCGGGGTGTGCCTGCTGCCGGTCGCCCGCGGCCATGACCCCGATGGCCGGGGTGGGGTGGTGGTGTCCTGGACGACCCACGACCTGCTCTCCCTGGACTGGGCCCGGTGGCGGGAATACCAGGGTGCGCATGAGGTCATGAATGGGGCGCTCGCCGAGGTGCTCGATGCGCTCGGGTTCCAGGTCTGGCCGTTCGGGCTTGGCGGGGCGTGGCTCGTCACCGGCCGCAGGCCCGGCTGGGAACAGGCGCCGCAGTGAGCGCCGCCGACCGGGCAATCCGCGTCTCCACCGCGGTTGCCGTCCTCGGCGTGGCGGGCATCGCCGCCTATGTCTCGTACCAGCACGCCCTGGAGGTGGTCCGTGCTCACGGCGAGAGCGGGATCACGGCACGGCTGGAACCAGCCACCATCGACGGGCTGGTGTACTCCTCCTCGATGGTGGTCCTGTACGCGGCCCGCCACCGGCTGCCCGTACCAGCCCTGGCCCGCTGGCTTCTCGCGCTGGGCATCGTGGCCACCCTGGCCGCGAACGTGGCCCACGGCTGGCCCCACGGACCGGTCGGCGCCGCCGTCGCAGCCTGGCCCGCAGCCAGCCTGGTCGGCAGCTACGAACTCCTGCTCTGGCTCATCCGGACCGCCGCCGTCGGCGCCGCGGCCCGCGATCCAGTGGTGGACCAGACAGCCGAGCCGACGGACCACCTGCTCGCTGGTCTGCGACTTGTGCCGGCGCCCGACGCAGATCCGCCACCTCACCGCCGTCGATCCGGCTGCGGCGGCCGATGCAGCCTGGGCCGCCGCTGACACCTTGCACGTCGCCGCCGCAGCCCTTGGCAGCCGGGAGATCCGCGAGGCCGCGGACGCTTATGACCGTGCCGCCCGCGCCCCCTACGGGCGCGTCCTCCGCTCCACTCCGGCGGGCAACAGCATGCGTAACGCGGCGCGGCTGCTGTCGGCGGCGGCGTATGCGAGCGACGCCCCAGCCGCCCAGCAGATCAGGCTCATCATCCGCCTCGTCGCGCTGGCCGAGGCCATCGCTGACCTGCGTGCAGCCCAGCGGCACGCCGCCCAGGCAGCGGCCGCCCGCAGGGCAGCCGAGCGCCTGCGTGCCGCCAGATGCCGCTATGCCTCGCCCCAGCCGGCCGCATCTGGTGCCCGGCCCCGGACAGCGGCGCAACTGGGCGTCCTCGGCTTCCCCATGCCGCCAGGGCCCCATCAGCGTGGGCCCGCTGCGACTCCCAGTGCATCCACCCGGGCCGGTCCGGTGCCGGCTCGCCGCCCTGCGCCATCGCACCGGCGCGGCCCCCGCCGATGAGCCGTGGGCCGGCGAGCAGTGGCCCGGGAGCATACGGTGGGGGACTCCCGGCGTGACGCCGCCGAGCATGGGGCAAGGTGGACTGTGACCTCGCCAGAGCGGACGACGGAGGGTGCCGTCCATGAAACGCGGTGCGGACCCTGCCTCCGGTAGCCGCCGCTGCGAAGTACCCCGGATTCTGCTGACGGGCGCACCCCGGGCCGGAAAGACGACGCTGGTGTCCCGGATCGTCAGGGAGCTTCAGGGCAGTGGAATCGTGGTTGCCGGCTTCACCACCGGCGAACTGCGCGAGCGGGGCGAGCGGACCGGATTCCAGGTCGAGGCGATCGGTGACGGCTCGGCGGTCATGGCGCACGTGGCGTTCACCGATGGCCCCCGGGTAGGCCGCTACCGGGTCGACGTCCCCGCGTTCGAGCGCATCGCCCTGCCCGCCATAGACCGGGCAATCCGATCCGGGGGAGTGGCGGTCATCGACGAACTGGGCCAGATGGAGCTGTACTCCAGCGCGTTCGTCCAAGCCGTGCAGCATCTGTTTGCGCAGGAGGATGTCCCGCTGGTGGCCACGGTGCATGCGAAAGCCCATCCGGTGACCGATCCGCTGAAACGGCATCCCGGCGTCGAGTTGCTGACCGTCACCCGGGCCACTCAAGAGGAACTGCTGGCCCGTGTCACCGCCCGCCTGCTGGGAGCCCCCACCCGGTAGCAGCCGGTATGACACGAAAATACGGGTGCGGCGAAAGGGGTTACGGCGGCGCGAGGATTTCCCGGTCATTAATGCCACGGTTTGCCGGGCGATCCACCGAAAGACCACTGTGGGATACCGGAATCGGGACTACAGTTAAACAGTGCGCCACAGTCCAGCTGGCCCCAGCGGGCCGCGAGCGCGGATGCGCCAGCCACTGCCCCCGCAGTTGCCGCAGGCTCTCACCTCGGCAAAGCTTCCCGAGGATGACCTCAAAGACGACGGCGTCTATCTCTCGCTGGAGTATCTGGGTGCTGACCTTGCCGATCGCGACGTGGTTTCCATCGAGATCGACCAATGCAGGTACCAGAACGTCAATTTCGGGCACAGCAAGCTCGATCGCGCAGTGATTTCCGATTCGGCCTTCGCCGATTGCGACTTGGCCAATCTGCATGCGCGAGACTGCTCCCTGGTGCGCGTGCACATGTCCGGCTGCCGCATGACCGGCCTGTCCTGGAACGAGGGCAGCATCCGTGAGGTCACCTTCGAGGGCTGCCGGATGGACTTGACGTCTTTCCGCTTCGCCATGATGAAGAACGTTGTGTTCAGTGGCTGCAAGCTGACCCGGGCCGACTTCCAGGAAGCCGACCTGCGCGGGGCCCGGTTCGAGTCCTGTGACCTGACCGGCGCCCAGTTCTCCAAGGCCCAGATGGAAGGCACCCGCTTCGCAGACTGCACCCTGGCTGGCATCAATGGCGTGACCAGCCTGAAAGGGGCGATGGTCAAGAACCGCGATGCGCTGTCGCTGACCTACAGCCTGGCGGGCGCGCTGGGGATCATCATCGAAAATGACTGACGGCTACCGGCACACAGAGGTAGGAACCGACGTTGTCAGCGAAAGACGTCCCACCCTGGACACTTCAGGCGGGCGGTCAGCCCATTCCGCAGGCAGGCCGGCTGAGCACGTCAGACCGTTGCGGCTCCCAATGCCGGTGGCCATCTCCCAGCGGTACGCATCCAGGCCGGCGTCCCCGTGGGCGGCGCGCGACAGCCGGGCGTCCTCGATGTCCATCCATCCCCGGGCGGCGTCCACTCGCTCATCGACGGTGAACACGCCCAGGCTGGCGCGTTCGCGGTGGGGCAGCCAGTCGATCGCCAGGCGTCGGGCGACGTAGTCGATGATCGATCGCGCCCGTGGGATCTGTGGATCATCGGTATGGCCGTTGGGCACGCAGTACAGATCCAGGGCGGGCGCGAGGAGTTCGGTGAGCGGGACCCGGTGCTGCAATCCGACCGACAGGGCTACCGCGTAGATGTCCATCAGCCCGGCCCCCGTGGTGCCCTGCTTGCCCCACTGGATGAAGACCTCGCCGAGGGAGCCATCCCCGTGGCCGTTGGCGGTGAGGTAGAACCGCTCACCGCCGATGGTGACCGCCGTGGTGTGACCCTCGCGCCGCCGCGGCATGTGCCGCTGGATCGCCATCGTGCGCACAACCACCTCCGAAGGACGCGAACCACAACTTGCGGAAACGCTGACCGCTGCGGCCACCAGATGTAGGGCCTTGAGCCTAGCCAGGAGGACCGGCATGGAGCGGGTGACACGCCGGGTCAGTACCGGCAGCCGGCGAGGATCGCATCGACGTCGGCGATCATGCGGGCTCGTTTCAGGGCTTGCTGGACGAGGCCCGGCCCCTCCGGGCTGGTGAGCTGGGCTAAGGCGTCGCGTAGCCGGCCAGAGAACCGGCACAGATCCTCCTCGCTCGCCGCGAGTGTGCCGCGCAGCACGAACCCGTCGTCGCAGGCGCGGTACCCGGACAGTTCGCCGGGCAGCATGGCGATCCCGCTGCCATGGCTGTCGCCGTCGTAGTGCATGAGCGCCGCGAACGCGTCCACGCTGCTGGCCGCTCCCGGGATGAGGGTCGGCGAGACGTGCAGTGGTAAGTACCAGCCGCCATCGGGAGTCTGGATGCGGAAGGCCTCGAATCCGGCCGTGGCATTGATCGCATTGACCCTGGTGCTCAGCTCAGCAAGCCGGGTGCGGTAGCGGGAGTTCCATTCATCGATCCAGGTCTGTGGGGTGAGGCAGATCGCTGCGACTGCTGTCAGTTCGGTCACCTGCGGGACCCGGCCTTGCGAGAGCACCGTTCGGTAATGTCCGACCGCGCCGAGCAACGCCGGGTTCGTGCTGGTCGCGAACGCGATCCTGGCGGTGGGTAACGCGAAGGTCTTGGAGGCCGTGACGACTGACAGGGTCCAGTCGCTCATCCGCCCCAGTTCGGGATCACCGAGGTCAGCACCGGTAACGGTGGCGATGGGAAGCCCTTCGCAGCCTGGGATCAGGTAGCTGCCGATGTAGACGTCGTCAGCGAGCACGTAGACCGGACTGGCTGGGTGGGCCACGTTGTGGTTGAGGACGGCGTAGGCGATAGACCGGGCCCGGGCCGCAGTCAGGACCCGGCCGTCGGCATTATTGACCAGTGGCACGTATACGCAGCGCCGCGGGTGGCCGTTGGTCTCGGCAAGCCAGCCGCTGACGGTCTCGCCAGTCAGGTCGCTGGTGACGTGGATGTCGCCGCCGAAGACGGGCGGGATGAGCCGGAGGCTCTGGTAGTAGCCGGCTGGGGCGAGCAGGAGCCCGCCCAGATGGCGGAGGTCATCGTGCCTGCGGCGGCACATCAGCGCGGCGCAGAACGCCATGAAGGCGCCCTTGGCGCCACCGCAGAAGATCAGTACCTGGCTGGGTGTCGTATCCAGCCCGGCATGGCGGAAGTGAGCGGCGGCGAACGCCCGCGCCTCATCGTCGTACCCGCTGGAGCCGCCCCGGTAGGCGCCCAACTGGTGGGTTCGCCCTGTGACGTAGGCCAGGAAATCGGCGGTGCGCTCGTGCGGCCGGCGTGCTGCTCGGGCGAGCAGGTCGAAAGCGGCCCGGGTCTGGATCCGGGGACCGTAGTCGGCGTCGAATGCGTCCAGGTCGGCGAGTGTGGGCGGCTGGTGCGGGTTCACGGCCGAGCAGGCGTAGGCCACCAGGCCGCGCCGGGTGCGGAAGAAGAACTCGCCGAAGCCGGTCACCAGCGGGTGCGGGTCCGGCGAGCCATGGCTGCCCTTGTACAGCTTGATGAGGTCGTGATCGGTCTTGGCGTCGTCGAGGATCGCATAGACCGCGCTGTACAGATCATCGAAGGACGTCTGCGGCGCGGGTATCTCGCACGCCATGACGCCGCCGCCCGCACGCTCCCGTGCCCCGCTCACCTGGTGCCATCCTCGGGGGATGCCGGAGCGAGGTCAGTGACGGTGCGGTGGATCAGATCGGGGCAGATATTGCCGGTCCAGTCCCAGCCGGCGGCGTCGACCCGCGGATCGAGTTCGGCCACTAGGCGGCGCAGCCTGATCCGCTGCCTGGGCTGATTGGGCACCGGGTAGACGCGCAGGCTACCGCGCTGGTCGCGGACGGCGATGTACGAGGCGTCCCGTCTGCTGGGCAGATCTGTCAGTGAGGCGATCACGTGCCCGGTCAGGCGGTCAGCGAGCCAGCCGTCCAGGTCAGCGCCGGACGGCAGCAGGTGCCAATGGGCGTGCTCGATCCGGCGACCGCCAGGGACGTTGTTGCCGTACTCGAACCCGAGCGCTGGCCTGCTGTACACAGCCCAGATCCGGTGAGCCAGGGCCTCGATCAACTCATCCGCCTCGGCGAGCGCTCCTTCATCGAGACGGCCGAACGATGTCACGTGGGCACGGGGCACGATGAGGACGTAGCCAGCGACGAAACAGCCGAACGTCGGCACCGCGACCAGATTTGGCGTCTGCGCGATGAACCGGGACCGCCCCGGTGGAAGCATCCGCTGCAACGGCGAGCGCACCGAGGCATCCGCGCCCGCACACATGACGCACGGGCCGGAACGCTCGTCTTGCCCGGCGGCTGCACAGCCGACTCGCATGGCTCAAGTATTCATATTACTAGTGAATATTACAAGCTATACAGGACACGAATCCCGCGGGCGCCCGGGCGTCAGCGGTGACCGGCGAGGGCGCCGGAGATCGCCGCCAGCCGGGAGCGGGCTGCCTGACCGAACTCGGCCGCTTCCGACATCTTGGTGAACAGCCGGAGGTAGGTGGCGATGTCGCGGGGGTCCGCGACGGTAACCACGGCGTGTTCCAGTTCGACGCTGGCCACGCGGTCGTCGAATATCTGGTACCCGTGCAGCGGGATATCCGCTATGGCGGCACCCAGGACGATCACGCCGATCTCGACATTGGCCAGGGTGGCCAGGGATGCGATGTGGCCGGCCTGGGCGGCCATGACGTCGTCCGGGCAGAACCCCCAGCGCAGCGCCACCTCGGTGATGACGAACGTGAAGGTCTTGGTGGTGTCGTACAGGATCTGCTGGCGGGCCTGCCGCGCGGCCACCGTCCGGGCGAGTTCGGCTCCGGACAGGTCGAGCGAGAACACGCGGCGCATGTACTCCGCTGTCTGGAGCAGACCAGGGATCACGATCGGGGAGAAGTACCGCAGCGTCGTCGCCTCGTGTTCGAGTTCGCCCAGCCGGGCCTGCATGCGGGCCGCGCCGCGCCGCAGGATCGTGCGGTTGCTCTCGATCGTGGCGTGTAGCCGCGCCGCAAGCTCCAGCAATTCCTCGCGTTCGGTGGTCCCCGCCCTATAGAGGCCGAGCAGGGTCTGGACATCCTGCACCGACGGAAGAAGACGGCCGTTCTCCAGCTTGGAGATCTTGGGCTGGGACATGCCTGCGCTGCGCGCGGCGTCCACGCCGGTCATTCCTGCGTTCTGGCGCAGGTCCCGCAGTGCAGTGGCCAGCCGCTCGCGATCAGTGAGATAGCGTTCCGGGTCCATTCATCCCCGGATTCTAGGGCCGCAGGCGATCATGGCCGGACCTTGAGCCAGTTCTCCCGCCAGAACTGGGGGTGTGCGGCCCAGTACTGCGGGAAGGGTACGGCTGCATCGAGTGCAGCATCCCGGTACCGGGTGTGCGCTGCGACCTGGCCCGGTTCGTCGATCGGGTCCGCGCCGAGAAACCCGCCCTGGTGGTCGTAGTGGAAGCGCAGCACCACACGTTCGTCGAACATCCACCAGTCGTAGCCGGGCAGCTCGGGCGGGTCGGCCGTTTCGGTCAGGTCGAGGACGAAGGTGTGATGGCCGTGCTGCTCGCTGACTGTGTACCCCCACTCGCATTCCCACCGTTCGTAGTCGGTGAGCTGGCTTCGCACCACCCGGACCCGGTGCCAGGCAACTCCCGCCTCCACCTGGCCCCGGACGTAGTCGTTGAACGCCTGACCCGCCTCGCTCTTCTGGAATGGCTCGCCGGCCAGGTGGGCACGCAGGCCAGCCGATTCCACTGCGCGGGCGTATGCGGGCAGCGGCTCCAGCCGGAAGTGCGCCGCCGCACCCGAGAGCTGATCCCCGGGGCTACGGTGCAGGAAAATTTCGGTATGGCGGAAGGCATGCTGATGTTCGTGCGCCTGGACGATCCTGAGGACGTGAGGATGGAAACCGTCGGACGCCCGGTCAGCCCGGACGACGAGGTGCGGCTCGTCGACGATGACGATAAGGAGGTTGTTTCAGGTGAAGTCGGCGAATTACTCGCCCGCGGACCCTACACGCTGCGCGGTTACTTCGGCGTACCGGAATACAATGCGCGGGCATTCTCGTCCGACGGCTTTTACCGCTCCGGCGATTTAATGCGACGCCATCCTTCGGGAAATTACATGGTCGAGGGGCGCAAAAAAGATCTGATCAACCGCGGCGGCGAAAAAATTAGCGCTGAAGAAATTGAAAACCTCATTCTTGCGCATCCGGCGGTGCAAAATGTTGCCTGTGTGCCGATGCCCGATGCTCTTTTAGGCGAGCGCATGTGCGCGTGCGTGATCCTGCGACGAGGTCATGCTTTGACTTTGAACGATCTCGTTTCATTTCTCTTGAAAGAAGAAATCGCCAAGCACAAGCTGCCCGAGCGGCTGGAAATTCTCGATGATTTTCCTTTGTCGCCCTTCGGGAAAGTATCGAAGAAAGATCTGACCGAAAGAGTCGCACAAAAACCGAAGGACGAGGGCAAGCTCCGATCCAGCCTGTAGCGACTAACGGACGGAAGCGACACCAGAGCTGAGTTGTGGCCAGAGAACGATCCGCAAGGCGCATAAGATTGCCGGCGCTTTTCTGCCGTTCTCTATTCTGCTGGCAAGGTTCTCCAACGCTTGTGCAGCCAGACCCACTGTTCCGGCGCGGCGCGAATGATCAACTCCAGGCGCTGCGTGATGGCGGCGGTCAAGGCGAGCACGTCGCGCGCGGCGTTGCCGGTCGGCACGTAGTCAATGCGCTCGATCGCGATCGCGTGGCGCTTATGGCGGCGCTGATGCCAGCAGACGATGACCGGTGCCCCGGTGCGCAACGCCAAAGCTGCGGGCGTCGTCGGCGTAAACGCAGGACGCCCGAAGAAAGGCACGAAATCACCAGCCGTTTTGATGTCCTGATCGATCAAGAATGCAATCAAGCGATTTTGCCGCAATACGCTCAAGATCATCTTCCCAGCGTTGCTCTTGTCGTGCCAAATGATCTTGAGGCCGTGGAGGGTGCGCCACTTTTGCAGCCATCGGGTGACCCGGGGATCGTAGGAGGGTTTGGCGAGCGTGGTGATGGGATAACCCGCCGCGGCAATAGCGTGCCCAAGGATCTCCCAATTGCCGATGTGACCCGAAATGACCACGGCTCCTCTACCGCGCCGGCGAGACAGAGGTGCAGGTCTATGCGGTTCCGGAACACGGCATGGCGACCATCTGGGACGCCGACGTGCTGATCTGGGCCGCCACCCAAATCGTCCAGGCGCGTGATGCGGGCTTACGCACCTCGCGGCTGATGCCCGCCACGCCCTACGAGATTCTGACGTACATCGGCCGCGGCGTCAGCGTGCGCGACTATCACCGGCTGAAGGCGGCGCTCGACCGTTTGCAATCCACCACCGTCGCGACCTCATTGCGCCAGACCAGCGAGCGGCGCATGCACCGCTTCTCCTGGATCAACGAATGGACCGAACGCGCAGACGCGCACGGACGCGCCGACGGAATCGATCTCATCGTGCCGGACTGGTTCTACCGCGCCGTGCTCGACGACGCGCTCGTGCTCACCATCGACCGCGAATATTTCAAGCTAACCGGCGGCCTCGAGCGCTGGCTTTATCGCATCCTACGCCAGCACGCGGGCCGGCCGCCG
>OFHG01000694.1_pt1 | contig 13023 bp, 7 predicted proteins | sample 1521931 | NCBI WGS metagenome assembly OFHG01 (sample SAMEA2468438, study PRJEB22500) | soil metagenome | biome: Glassland; feature: Farmland; material: Clay | place: Australia | collected 2013-01-31 | depth 0.55 m
GGTTAACGGCAAAACGGTCGCGCAGGAGTTCAGAACCCACGGAGTGAAAGCGAAAGTCGGCCGTGTGCATCGGGACAAGGGAATGAAAGTGGCGCTGACCGTCAACTACGGAAATATGGGCGGAGGCGAGCCGCGCGCGCAGCTGATCTGGGCGAAGGTGAACAATGCGCCTTCGCCTGAAGCCGTTACGGCGGCGAGGAATGCCGATGTCGTGATTGCCGTCGTCGGAATCACCAGCCAACTCGAAGGCGAAGAGATGCCGGTGAGCGAACCCGGATTTCTCGGCGGAGACCGCACCAGCATTGACCTGCCCGAGCCGGAAGAAGCTCTCATCGAAGCCGTTGCGGCGACCGGCAAACCTCTGGTCGTCGTGCTGATGAATGGCAGCGCGCTGGCCGTGAACTGGGCCAATGAACACGCCAATGCGATTCTCGAGGCGTGGTATTCCGGCGAAGAAGGCGGCGCGGCGATCGCCGAAACACTGAGCGGGAAGAATAATCCGGCGGGCCGTTTGCCGGTTACCTTCTACACGGACATCAGCCAGCTTCCCAATTTTGAAGACTATTCGATGGCGGACCGCACCTACCGCTACTTCCGGGGAAAGCCGCTGTATCCTTTCGGTTACGGCCTGAGTTACACGACCTTCAGTTATAGCGATCTCAGCCTCCCGCAGACACAGGTGAACGCAGGCGATCCGGTTGGAGCCGATGTGACAGTGACCAATACGGGAAAGGTGGCGGGGGATGAAGTCGTCGAGCTCTATCTGAAATTCCCGCCAGTGAATGGGGCGCCGCGAATAGCTCTCCGCGGGTTCCAGCGCATTCACCTCGATCCCGGCGCAAGCCAGAAGGTTCATTTTGAGCTGAAGGGTCGAGACCTGGGCATGGTGACGCAGGACGGCAATCCGATCATCGCCGGCGGTGATTACATCATCAGCATCGGCGGCGGCCAGCCTGATACCGGAGCGCCAGGGGTCACAAAGAGCTTCCGTGTGAACGGGCAGTTGGCGTTGCCGGAATAGCGGGCGTCCGGGTCTGCGAAGACAGAATCTATAAGCAGGGAGGCAAACGCGAGGAGCGACAGATCCTCACCGAAATAACAGCGCGCGCTCCGCTGTGCGCACACACCGCTGTTACCGGACGAGAAGACGAAGCGCTCACTTGCAGTTCTCCGCCGCACACAGATTCCGGCTGAAGAACGGGATGACATGGTTCTGAAAACGATCCGCGACGGCGCTGGTATGCGTGCCGTGATAAATCTCGAAGCGGTTGGCTATGCCATAGTTGTCGAGGACGTCGTGCAATTTGATCGTGTCGAACCGTAAACCATCCTGATCGCCTACATCGATCGCAATGGCGCGATACTGGCGCAAGTTGTCGATGTATTGGTCCACGAACGCCAAAGGCGCATTGGCTGTCCATTTGGCAATCACCTCGGGTTGGGGCTCACCATTTTTCCTCGGCAGGTCGAGATAGAGCGGCGGATTTTTCGGGTCGGGCGACCACGCCGCGGCTGAGGCAAGCTGAGCGCGGGCGAAGAACGACAAGCCAGCCGCGTCGGCAGGAGTCTTTACCGATTCCAATGCCTTCTCTTGCTCTTCCATGGCTTTCTGCCTGGCCGGATCTGCCGGCCTGGAGCCCATCGGCGAGAGGCAACAGGGACTCATGATGTAGAGACTGCCGAACACGTCAGGATGTTTCATTCCAATGCGAGCGGCGCCATAACCTCCCATGGAATGGCCTACCAGACCCCGGCTCATGCGGTTAGGAATCGTGCGGTAGTGCGCGTCAATATAGGCGACCACATCGTGGGCGATGAACCGCTCAAAATCGCCCGTGGTCACGGAGCTCGAATACATCGAGCCGCCATACACCGTCTTCGAGTCGGGCAGCACAACAATCATCTCTTGGCCGCCTCTGGCGAAAGCTCCCTCAATGGTTTGGGGCACGTGGATTTCGTGCGTCCATTGCTCGGCGCCGATGGAAAATCCGTGCAAGGCATAGACGACCGGGTAGCGACGGTGCTTCTCCTTGGCGTAGCTGGGCGGCAGGAACACGATCACGTCGCGGTCGACGGCATCCCCCTCCAGATTGCCTTCCAGCGCTTCACCGTGAATCTTAATGTGCTCTACGAGTACAGGCTTCGCGCCCGGCACAACGGGAGGAACATCAGTCTTCACCTGCGCCAGGCCCGGCTGAGCGGCCATGCTCAGTACGATCGCTATGGCTGAAATTCTCCATTTGGCCGCGAGCTCTTTTCTAAAAACGCAGTCAATCATGCTCCCCCCAATTTCTCCTTCGGAAAGTATTTTGATGTCCGGGCTCCGTCACTGCAGCGTTTGCACCGCAGGAAAGCGATAGATGTCCACGCTGATAGGTGCAACCGATAGCGTGTGGGGGACGTCGCCTATCTCGATTTCTCTCACCTCGACCTGCGGATTTTGGCCGACGCGGTTGGCGACATCGAGGTCCTTTCCCGTTATTTGCCACAACGTGGATTTTCCCGCGAGTCGGACGCCGGTAACATTCAGATCGAGGGGCTGAACCGATTCCGTCGCATTGACCACGGCTAGGTTCAAGTACTTGTGGTCAGGACTCAGCGCCGCTACCATGTCGAGCGGATACGTCGGGCTGCCTGAGTTTGTCTTGGGCTGATCGCCGCCGATGGGATACTTGGGCGCCGGTTGAGGCGAGTTTCCTGAAACGGCCACCGGCAGCAGGCCCGCGCCCATGTGATCGCCATACAGCTTGAACAGGAGTCCGGCGGTGTTGAAAGTCGCAGCGGTGCTGTTATAGTCGAGCGTCGAGACACCCATGGTGTGCGCCGACATCTTGAGGAAGTCGGTGTGCCGGAGCATCTCGTTGAAGACCATGGCGTAGGCAAGGGCGAGTTTCAGGTTCTGGGGCGCGCCGGTGTAAGCATACTCGTCGATGGACAGAAAGATCTTCTTGTCGATCGTGGCGGGGAAGCGCCGCCGGAAACCCCCTCACCCCTCGGCCTTTCGGGGAAAAGGGTTGGGGGGGGGGGCGACTCCCCCCCCGGCAGAGCGGGGCGGGCGCGCGGAGGGGGGGGGGGCGACCGCCGCCCGCCACGGCGATGAGCGCGAGCGTCCCTGAGCCGCCAGCGGCTGGCCGGCCCGCCGCCTTGCGGGTGCCGTTCGCCGTCACCTGGGTGCCCGGGGTGCGCTGCCAGCGGGAACGCCGGGGAAGAAATACGTCTCGGGGACGAGCGGGATCCGGCCGCCGGGGAAGAGTGCGTGTGCCTGGGTCCGGTAGGCGCGGATCAGTCCGGACTTGCCGCGTAGCTGGCGTGACCAGTTCATCTCGATCAGGCCATGACGCTGGAGGAAGCCGGGGTCGGCTGGATGGCGCAGGTTGTAGGGAAAGTCGCTGTAGTAGACGACAGGGGCACCGCTGTAGGCGGCCGCCGTGCGCACCAGCACGTGGTCGACGTGCCTGCCGACCCCGAGCGGTGCCAGTACGAGTCCCCGGCCCGCCAGCCGGATAACCAGTTCGAGTGCCAGCCGCAACGTGCCGGCATCGTCCGGGGTGACGTGGCCTGAGATGACGTGCAGCCGGTACACCGGGTACAGATGCGCGAGTTCGGGCAGCAGCCGCGCCCACACGGACGGCGTTCCCAGGTGCGGCCGCCGGCGGAACTGCGCTTCGGTGAGCCCCGCGTGCGTGCAGGTGATGCCCAGCGGTTCCAGGGCGGCCCGGTCCTCCGCCCGGCGCTGGGTGTACAGCGTCTGCGCGTCGGGTGCGCCGACCTGGCGCAGGTAGCGCCGGGCCGACAGGGTGTACGGGGGCGGGGGAGCCTCGGTGAAGAGGGTGACGACCGTGACCGGGGTGCGGCCGCAGGCGTGGATCAGCATTGCGCCGCAGGAGAGCGCGGCGTCGTCCAGGTGGGGTGACAGCACAAGGAGCGGAACGCCCTGCTCGACCGCCGAGGTCAGCGGGTCTGTCCGGGTGCGGGTCTTCATCGGCGCGACCCGCTTTCCGGCTGCTGCCCGGCGCGGTCCCCGGGAAGAAGCCGCTGGACGAGTGTGAGGTACCGTTGCGCGGTCTGCTCCGGCCCGTAGTCGGCCGCGGTGGCATATGCCATCCGGCCCAGCTCCCGCCGCCGTGGCTGGTCGTCCGCCAGCTCACGCAGCTCATGCGCGAGCGCACTGACGTCGAGCGGCGGGACCCGCACATCTCCGCTCATCCAGCGCAGGCTGGGCAGGTCGAAATGCACCACCGGCTTGCCGTAGGACATCGCCTCCAGCGCGGAGATGCCGAAAGCCTCGTACCGGGAGGGCAGCACGAGGAAGGCGCAGCCGGCCAGCAGATCGTGCTTGCGCCGGCCGGCCGCTTGCCCGAGCCAGTGGACCCCGGCGCCGGTGCCGGCCAGCAGCCTGGCGAGCTTGTGTTCTTCGGCTGCGGTGCCGCTGCCCGCCAGCAGCAGCGGCATGGCCACGCCGCTGCGCTGGTAGGCCGCCAGCAGCAGGTCCAGTCCTTTCTCCCAGAGGCCGACCCGGCCAAGGAACAGGATGTACGCACCCTGGCCGGGCTGCTGGCTGGCCAGGGGCTGCAGGTCGACGCAGTTCGGGATGACCGACACGCGCGCGGCCGGGCTGCAGCGCCGGACCCGCGCCTCGTCGGCCGGGTTGAGCACCACGATGTCGCGGTAGAAGCGCAGCCCGAACCGCTCGATGAGGAAGAAGGGGACCCGGTACCGGCGTGTCATTTCCTCGCCGCTGAGGTTCTGGGCGAAGCCCAGTACCCGGGCCGGTGTGAAGAGCGGCAGGAAGCTGGTGGAGAACGGCGGGGTGAAGCTCTCGATCCACAGGTCGTGCGGTATCCGCCGGGGCGCCCTGGGCAGCAGCGCATGGAACAACAGCTGGCCCGCGCGCGGCCCCGCCCAGCTGACGGGGAGATACCGGTAGCACACTCCGTCGTGGCTGCTTGTTCCACCCTGGCGTGCCGCGGTGACGACCGTGACCTGGAAATGCCCCGCGAGCCAGTGGGCCAGCATGTCGGCCACGGCGGCACCCCCGCCGCCGTACCGGGGATTGCCGGGGCTGTCGAAGCTGGAGATCACCACCTGCCGGGCCCGCCCTCTGGCTGCCCCGGCCGACCGGGCCGTGCTCTTCGCCTGGCCGGGAGCGCCACGACGGCTTCCGGGCCAGGACCTGATGGCCAGCGCTGCCGCCTCGGCCGCGACCATGGCCGGCGACCGGTCACCGGTGTCCAGCCGGGCCGGCGATGGCAGCTGCCCAGCCCAGCTGCGGTAGGCGGCCTGCCATCCGCTGAGCTCGCCGGGTGAGTGCTCACGGTCGCGTGCCGCCAGCACCTGTGATGGGGCGTCCAGCAGCAGCAGCAGGTCGTAGCGGCGGCCTAGCCAGGCGAACAGCGCCGCCGTCAGCGAACTCGGCGGCGGGCTGAACTTGGCCAGCCCGTCGAGTGGGCCACGATCGGTGACCACGGCGGGTGGCCGCCCGTGAGCACCGCGGCGGGCTGCCAGGTATGCCCAGGCCAGCCGTGCGGCCAGTTCCGCCGCGTCCACCATGGCGTGTGCCCGGCGTGCCCAGGACCACCGCTGCGTGGCGGGGGCGCGCGCCCGGCCCCGCCCCGCAGGCGCCCGGCGGCACAGCACGCAGCCGAAGCAGTACGCGGTCGCCACCGAGAACCCGTGCGCCTCCAGGCGGCGCGCCAGCTGCCGGGTGAGCGTGGACTTGCCCGACCCGTCCGGCCCGCAGACGGCCACAACCAGGCGTGGGTGGCGGCTCATGTGATCCGCACCCGGCGTTTCTTGGCCAGGACCAGGGGAACCCGCAGCGCGGCCTCCCTGGCCGCCTCCCGGGTCTGGCCTGCCCGGATCAGATGGTAGGCATGCTCTGCGCCGGCCCGCAGGGACAGTGCCATGGGCAGCGCCATCGGCAGGCTGAGCGGGACCGCGCGGTCGAGCCGGTCGATGGCTATCTCCACGGTCGCCAGCGCACCGTCGTAACCGGCCACCCAGCCTTCCCGCACGGCCTCCTCACGTGCGGGGTGCATCACATCGGGCTTGAGCAGGTCCCGCACCGCGAAGAGCTCGGACAAGTCAAGCGCGAGGTTCTGGAACAGCGCGTGCGCCAGCCAGATCCGCAGATGGTCGGCGGGTGCCGGGACCAGGCAGCCGTGCTCGGTCTCGCAGGCACCGGCCATCAGCCGGTCGGTGGGCAGCACCGGGATGCCGAACCAGGAGACGCTGGCGTGCAGGTGCAGTGCAGGTCCCACGAGTGGGTAGAGGTGAGCCTTGGTCGAGCGTTCCAGCCAGTAGGTCGAACGGTGCACGTACCAGCCGGCCAGCGCGGCCAGCGCGCCTTCCCACTGCCAGGAGCGCACCACCAGATCGAAGTCGGTGTGGACGCACTCACCCGGGACGTCTGCCTTGATCAGCACCGAGGGGATGCCGGCCCGCTGGAGCCGGTGGGTCACCTGTCGCAGGTTGCGGGCGAACAGGTCGTTGGCGACCTTGACCTCGGTCAGCACGTATGCGAGCTGCTGCGGGTAGGCGCGGGCGAGCCGGCCCTCGACCTGGTTGCGGAAGGCCACGGCCATCGCGCTCTGCAGTTCCGGGATCGTGGCCTCACGCGGTTTGCCCCGCCATACCGCGTCAGTCAGCAGCATGACCGCGGCCTGGTTCCTGATATGCCTCATTGGTTCCCTCCGCTGTCCGCGCGCCGCCCCGTCCAGTCCCGGTGATCCGGGGCGGCGCAGGAATCTCACTGCCGCCAGCAACCCCACGAGGGTGGCGATCACCAGCCAGGCAACCGGGACCGGCCGCAGGCCGATTAGCACCGCCGCCGCCACGATCGGCTCCACCAGCCGTAGACGGGTGAACACCGCGTAGCCCTGGCGGCGGACCAGCCAGTACGCCACCAGTGCGAGCGCGGCACAGGCGCCCACCGCGCCGCCCACGGCCAGCCCGGTGACACCGTCGGCCCGCCATCCGGCCAGCAGCGCCGTGACATACCCGATCAGGCCAGCGCCCTGCCACCACAGGCAGGAGTAGTCGCCCACCGCCTGGAAGAAGGTCGTCAGCAGGTTGAGGCCGCCCACGGCCAGCCCGGCGAGCGCGGTGAACCTGAGCAGGAGCACCATCTCGCTGTACTCGGGCGGGAAGACCGCTCCCAGCACCGGTGCGGGAACGGTCACCAGGATCGCGGTGAGCGGCAGCGCCACCGTCACGTACATCCGGATCGCCCGGTTGGCCAGGTCACTGCCGGGCGCACGCTTGGAGAGCGACGGGAAGAACGCCGTGCCCACCGCGCTGGCCACGAACACAGTGACCCGGGAGACAGCGGCGCTGGCCTGATAGCTGGCCGCCGCGGCCCGGCTGGCCGGCAGCAGGGTGACCAGGACCACGTCGATCACCGTGAGTATCGTCACCAGTCCCTGCACCGCGGCGATGCCGGTCGCGCGGTGCCACAGGTCACGGTTGGCCAGGGAGGCCCGCCAGCGCTCCCGGCGGCCATGCGGCAGCGGCGGCAGCCACGCCAGCAGGAGCAGCCCCCCGATGCCGAAACCGGCAAACGCCCCCGCATCGCCCAGTCCGGCGGCGGTTACCAGCAGCAGCCCGGAAACGATCTTCACCAGGCTCTCCGCCACGGTCAGGACCGACAGGGTGCGCATCCGCCCGCGTCCCTGCAGCCAGCCCATGGTGGGCATGCCAAGGAAGATGACGAACGTGCTGGCCGCCAGGACGAGGGTGGCGGACAGGGCGGCGAACCGGGCGGTGATCAGGCCGATGACGGCGGCAGCGACGAGCCCGAGACCCACGCTCGTCATCAGCGCAAACATGACCGCGGCGGTCCGGTCGGCGGCCGAGCGGGCGCGGGCCAGCGACTGGGCGAGGATCCAGGGCACCGACACTGTTGCCACGGTCACGGCCCACAGCAGCAGGCCCTGGCCTGCGCCGAACCGTGCATAGGCGGCCACGTTCAGCAGCCGGGTCAGGATCAGCGCGTACCCGTAGTTGAGGATGCCCACGGCTACGAAGGCCACCGTGATCCACCTGGCGCCGCGGGTGGCGATGAATTCGTCCCGCTGGCTGACGGTCACCCCAGCTCATCCTCGCCGGTGCCGCACAGCACCTGCCTGCTGGTCGCCAGCCGGAGCCGGGCCTGCGGTGCCTCCGCCCGCCGCAGTGCGGTGGCGGCGCCGAGCTCGTCGCAGCCGGTGAGCAGGATCCGCAGCCCGTCCTGGTCGCAGCTGAACGCATCGGTCACCCGGAGCGTCTGCCGCAACCGCCCGGCCGCCGCGTCGGCCGCGCCGGGTGGCCAGGACGCGACCGTCGCCAGGTCGATGGCCTGCCGCCGGGATGAACTGCCCATACTCCGCCGGGTCACCTCCGACACCCGGACGCGAGCGAGCCGCTCCGCGCTGGCGCCCCAGGAGAACCTGCCCGCCCACCGCTGGCACTGCCCGGCGATGGCACGCTGGGCGGCCGGGTCCGCGACCGAATCCAGGGCATTCGCCAGGGCTGTTTCCAGCCCGCGCCCGGCTGGCACGAGCCAGCCGGTCTGGCCGTCGCACACAGAGTCCCGCAGGCCGGGAACGTCATAGGCCACGGCGGGCGTGCCCAGCGCGTTGGCTTCCAGGACGGTGAGGCCCCATCCCTCCGCCAGGGACGGTGCCACGGTCAGCCAGGCGTGGCTGAGCAGGTCGTACTTGCCCTGCTCGGTCACCCGCCCGGGCAGGTGCACGACTCGTTCCAGCCCCAGCCCCCGCACCTGGGCAAGCAGGCGGGCCCGGGCCGGGCCGGTGCCCGCGATGTCCACCCGCAGGCCCGGCCAGCTGCGCAGCAGCGCGGGCACCGCTTCCACCAGCAGGTGCAGCCGCTTGTGCGGGACGAGCCTGGTGACCACCGCGATGGACGGGGTGGCGGACCGCTCGCGTTCTCCCCGGGGCGGGGACTCGACGCCGTTGGGCACGATATGGATCGGGCCCCGCAGGCCCAGCTGGTGCCGCATCTCGGCGCGGGTGGACGGCGAGACCGCGACGAAGGGGACATCACGGTAGACGCGGCGGGTGACCCTTCCCTCCAGCATGCGTCCCACCCAGTTGGCCGGCCAGCGGTAGTACATGTTGAACTGCTGCTGGTGGACGTGGTGCACGATGCAGACGACGGCGGTCCCCTCGGGCGCCCAGAAGGGGGCGAAGAAGGGGATGCCGTTCTGGCAGTCGACGATCGCGTCATACCGCCGCCCGTACCGCCTCAGGTGCCGCCCGGCGGCCAGGTACACGCCGAGGCGGCCTCCTTCCCGTGCGACGAGGTACTCCTGCGCCCAGTCGAACGGCGCCGCATCCGGGTACTCGGAGGTGAACAAGGTGACCCTTACCCCCGCATAGCCGAACCGGTGCGCGATCTGCTCCGCGTACGCTTCTGCCCCGCCGGCGTCCGGGTTCGAGAGGTCACGCCAGTTCAGGAAGAGGACCCTGCGCCCCGACAGCTTCCCGAGTGCTGACATTCAGTAACCCCTGCGGTGCGCCAGGCGGACCACGTCGGCGGCGGCCCGGGCGCCGTCCCGCAGTGCGTGCAGGGTGGAGCCTTCCTGTTCTGACCACACGACCGGGATCTCGGCGATGCCCACTCCCATCTCGCCGACCGCCCGGAGGAACTCGACATCGAAAGCGAACCCCTCGACATGCAGTTGCTCGGCGATGGCGCGGGCCAGATTGCCGTCGAAGAACTTGAACCCGCACTGGGTGTCGGCGATCCCGGGCAGGATCCGATGGGCCATCTTGCGGAAGAGCATGCCGCCAACGAACCTGTTGCCGGTCTGGCGCTCGGCGTAGGTGGCGCCGCCTACCCGACGCGAGCCGACGACCGCCTGGCAGCCGCCTTCGAGCAGCGGAACCACGAAGTCGAGGGTCTCGATCGGGGTGGCAAGGTCGGCGTCTTTGTATCCGATGAACCGGGCACGCGAGGTGAGGATCCCCCGCCGCACGGCGGCGCCCTTTCCGGGCTGGGCGCAGCCGATGACGTGGATGGCGACGGACGGCGAGTGCAGCCGGCTGACGAGGTCGACCGTCCGGTCGACGCTGCCGTTGTCGACCACCACCAGCGATGATGAATACGGTTGCTGTTCCAGGTACCGCATCATGCGCATGAGGGCATGCGGCAGGCGGCGGGCCTCGTCCCTGGCCGGGATCAGGATCTCCAGGTAGCAGGCGTCACGCCGCAGGTAAGTGGGTACGTGAGCCCACTCCGCGGTTGCTGGCGGCTCGGCTTCCCCACTGCCGGGAATCCGCACGGTCGCAGATACCATCGCCAATCCCCCCCCGGTGGGCTTCACGCTCGGGCGGGAAGCACGGCAACCGTGAGTCGCAGACCAGTTGCGCACCGTCCCGTCTCCGGCCCCACTAGTTCCATCATGCTCCGCGAGCAAACTGCTGACACATGAGGCACAAGTCCTCGCTGGCCCGGACCTAGGGCGCTGACCAGCACGGACCAGGACAGATCGGGCAGCATGACGGCGCTCACCCTGGCCGGCCGGATGGCAGACTGGCTGGCTCTCCGGGCGGGACGCAAGGATGGTCCCAGGGAGGAGAGGGATGGACGGGCGCTGGGAGTTCTGGATCGACCGCGGCGGCACGTTCACCGACGTGGTGGCGCGCCGCCCGGACGGCACCCTGGCCGTCCATAAGCTGCTGTCGGAGAACCCTGGCCGGTACACCGATCCAGCCGTCGCCGGGATCCGGCACCTGCTGGTGGTCCCGCCCTCACAACCCATTCCGGCCGAACGCATCTCCGTGGTCAGACTCGGCACCACCGTGGCGACCAACGCTCTGCTGGAGCGAAAAGGCGAGCCCACGGTGCTGGTGATCACGGCGGGTTTCGCCGACGCGCTGCGGATCGCCTACCAGGACCGGCCACAGATCTTCGCGCTGGAGATCATCCGGCCGGAGATGCTCTACTCACGGGTGATCGAGGCGCCCGAGCGGGTCGGCGCTCACGGGGAGATCATCCGCCCGCTGGACGAGGACGCGGTCGCGGCTGGCCTCCGGGCCGCGTACGACGAGGGCCTGCGGTCGGTGGCGGTCGTGTGCATGCACGGCTACCGCTATCCGGCGCACGAGGCGCGGATCGGCGAGATCGCCCGCGGCATCGGGTTCACCCAGGTGTCGGAGTCACATGCGACCAGCCCGCTCATGAAACTGGTCTCCCGCGGCGACACCACCCTGGTGGACGCCTATCTCTCACCGATCATCGCCCGGTATGTGGATCATGTGTCCGCCGAGCTTGGCGGCGTCCGGGTCCAGTTCATGCAGTCCAACGGCGGGCTCACCGACGCGCATCTGTTCCGGGGTAAGGACGCGATCCTGTCCGGGCCGGCGGGCGGGATCGTGGGCATGGCCCGCACCGCCCAGCAGGCGGGCTTTGGCGAGGTGATCGGGTTCGACATGGGCGGCACGTCGACCGATGTGTCGCACTATGCGGGGGAGTTCGAGCGGCAGTACGAGACCCAGGTCGCCGGGGTGCGGGTGCGGGCACCGATGCTGAGCATCCACACAGTGGCTGCTGGCGGCGGGTCTGTCCTGCACTTCGATGGCAGCAGGTACCGGGTGGGGCCGGACTCGGCTGGCGCGGATCCCGGGCCGGCCGCCTACCGGCGCGGCGGGCCGCTCACCGTCACCGACGCGAACATCATGCTCGGCCGGATCCAGCCGGTGCATTTCCCGGCCGTCTTTGGCGAGGCAGGCGACCGGCCACTCGATGCCGGGATCGTCCGGGAGAAGTTCGCGGCGCTGGCCTGCCAGATCGGCGAGGCGACACGCAGCGGGGGCGGCGCGGGGGACGGCGGCGCGGGGGACGGCGGCGCGGGGGACGGCGGCGCTCCTGAGCGGGTCGCAGCCGGGTTCCTGGAGATCGCGGTCGCCAACATGGCGAACGCGATCAAGAAGATCTCAGTGCAGCGTGGCTACGACGTGACCCAGTACGTGCTGGCCACATTCGGTGGCGCGGGCGGCCAGCACGCCTGCGCAGTGGCTGACGCCCTTGGTATCACCTCCGTGTTCATCCACCCGCTCGCCGGGGTGCTGTCCGCTTACGGGATGGGGCTCGCGGACGTGACCGCGATGCGGGAGGCCGCCGTGGAGGCGCCACTGGCCGCCGACCTGCTTCCGGAACTGGACAAGGTGATCACCGGCCTGGAGGCCGACGCGCGGGCCGAACTCGCGCGGGAGGAGATCGAGCCGGGACGCATCCACGCGGTGCGGCGGGCCCACCTGCGGTACGAGGGGACCGACACCGCACTGCCGGTCCCGCTGGCCGGGGTGGCTGACATGGTGGCCGGCTTCGAGCAGGCGTACCGCCAGCATTTCTCGTTCCTGATGCGCGGCAAGCCGATCATCGTGGAGGCGGTGTCGGTGGAGTTGGCCGCGGCTTCCGCCCCGCTGGCCACGCAGCCACTCGCGGACATGGCGGGAGCCGGCCCGGGTGGAGGGACCAGCGCACAGCCCGGCCGGGAGCAGGTCACGGACCAGGTACCCGGGCAGGAGCAGGCGAGAGGAGCATCCGTTTCGATGTATGTGTCGGGTGGGTGGGCCGACGTGCCGCTCGCGCGCCGGCGGGACCTGCCACCCGGGCGGCAGGTGGCAGGACCCGCGCTGATCGTGGAGGATTTCGCGACCACGGTGATCGAGCCGGGCTGGCGGGCAGAGGTGACCGGACGTGGGGATCTGCTGCTGACGCGGGTGAGCGCGCGGCCGGAGCGGCGGGCCGCCGGGACGGCGGTGGACCCGGTGATGCTGGAGATCTTCAACAACCTGTTCATGTCGGTCGCCGAGCAGATGGGGGTGCGGTTGCGGGCGACGGCACACTCGGTCAACATCAAGGAGCGGCTGGACTTCTCCTGCGCGATCTTCGACGCCGTCGGCGGCCTCATCGCCAACGCCCCGCACATCCCGGTCCACCTGGGATCCATGGGCGAGAGCATCAAGATCATCGCCAGGCGCAACGCCGGCCGGATGTGCCCCGGTGACGTGTATGTGC
>OFHG01000695.1_pt1 | contig 13010 bp, 8 predicted proteins | sample 1521931 | NCBI WGS metagenome assembly OFHG01 (sample SAMEA2468438, study PRJEB22500) | soil metagenome | biome: Glassland; feature: Farmland; material: Clay | place: Australia | collected 2013-01-31 | depth 0.55 m
CAATCCCCCGGCGGCCATGTCCGTCTGCCCCGGATGCAGCACCAAAACGCACTCCGCCGCACCAACCCCGCCGAGATCCCTTGACCCCGGCCACCCACCCGGGCTGACAGTTGCGCCCCCCGCCTGCATCTCCACGCGCGCGGGCATGAACGCCGCCAGCCGGTGTCTTTGCCGGAAAGGCTTGGCAAGCCGCGCGCGCAGAAAGACCGGCATCTCGAAGGGCTCGCCCCCCAGCATGCGCAGCACCGGCCGCGCGAACAGCTCGAACGTCACATAGCTTGACACGGGATTTCCCGGCAGGCCGAAAAAAAAATTGCCACGCAAACGGCCGAAGAGTAACGGCTTCCCCGGACGGATCGCTACGCCGTGAAAGATGAACTCGGCGCCCAGTTCGCCAAGCACCTCTTTCACCAGGTCGTACTTACCCATCGAGACCCCGCCGCTCAGAATCAGCAGGTCCGATTGCAGGCCTTCGAGAATCATGCGTCGGAGCTCTTCTTTTTCGTCCGGCGCGATGCCGATGACTTTCGCGGCGCCGCCTGCGGCTTTCACCTGCGACGCCAGCATCATCGCGTTGCTATTGCGAATTTGAAACCACTGCGGCACCCGCTCGATCGGGACCACTTCGTCTCCGGTAGGTATGATGGCGACGCTCGGCTGAACGAAAATCTGTATCGAGGACCTTCCGACCGAAGCGAGCAATCCAATTTCACCCGCACCCAACCGCCTCCCACGCGGAAGGATTTTGCTGCCTGCCGATGCTTCACTTCCGCGGCGCACGACGTTATCCCAAGGTGAGATTGGGCGGGTAATCTCGATTCTGGGCGCTAAGGGGCGGGTGTGCTCGATCATCACCACCGCGTCGGCGCCTTCGGGCAGCGGCGCGCCGGTCATGATTTGAAGGCACTGGCCTTTCTCGATGCGTCCCTCGAAGTGCTGGCCCGCCGGAATCTCTCCGATGCGTTCGAGTGTAACGGGCGCGCTGCCGACTTCAGCCGAGTTCACGGCAAAGCCGTCACGCGTGGAGCGGTGGAAGGGAGGGTAATCGCGGTCGGCCGCGACGTCTTCCGCCAGGACGCGGCCCAGCGCGTCCTCCAGGGGAATCGTTTCCGTGGCGCGTTGCGGCTTGGCAGCGCTGACTTTTTCCCCGACGATGGCGAGGGCTTGTTCGAAGCTGAGCATGGGACTTGCCCGCCGTTTGAAGGGAACGCTTCGCGGAAACCGCTAACCAAAAATCTTACGACGCCGCCAGCAAAGCCCCGGCGCGAGCCTGTTCCATCCAAATGGCCTGGTCGCGCTCGGGGCCGGTGGAAACCATAATGATCGGCACGGCCACCTGCTCGGCGAGGAACTTCAAATAATCCTGTGCCTTCGCCGGCAGCTTTTCAAATTGCCTAATGCCGAAGGTGGGCTGTTGCCAGCCGGGAACTTTGCGATAGCGAATCTTGACGCGCTCGAGAACCTCAATTTCCGCCGGAAAACTCGCCAGCGGCATGCCGTCCAGTTCGTAGTCCACGCCGACCGGGATTTCCGCCAGGTGGTCCAGGATGTCGAGCTTGGTAATGACCAGTGCCTCAAGGCCGTTCACCCCGGCGGCGTAGCGGAGGGCGACGGCGTCAAACCAGCCGCAGCGCCGCGGGCGGCCGGTCACCGCGCCGTATTCCCCGCCGCGCTTGCGCAGCTCTTCGCCTTCGGCGTCCGCGGCCTCCGTCGGAAACGGGCCGCTTCCCACGCGCGTGGCATAAGCCTTGGAAACGCCAATCACCGTGCCCAGGCGCGTTGGTCCCACACCCGTGCCCGTGGCTGCTCCGCCCGCCGTGGCGCTGGAAGAGGTCACGAAAGGATATGTCCCGTGGTCGAGATCCAGCATCGTTCCCTGCGCGCCTTCAAACAGGATGCGCCTGCCGTTTTGCATTTCGGCATTGAGAAAAGCGGAAACATTCGCCAGGTAAGGCACCATGCGCGAGGCCGCGGCCAGATACTGCTCGATCATCTCATCGCCGAGCGGCTGGACATTGGGAAACAGCGCGGTGGCGAGGCGATTCTTGTCGGCCGCCACTTCGTGGCACTTGCGGCGAAACACTTCCGGATCGCGCAAGTCGCAGGCGCGCAAGCCGCGCCGGCCCGCCTTGTCTTCGTAAGTCGCCCCGATGCCTTTCGCCGTGGTTCCGATCTTGCCCACGCCCCGGGCCAGCTCGGCGGCGGCTTCATGGGTGCGGTGATAAGGCAGGATCAAGTGGCAGCGGTCGCTGATGCGCAGCCGGTCGCCGACCGTGATCCCGGCCTTCTCAATCGCGTCCAGCTCCTTGAGCAGCGACAGCGGGTCCACCACCACGCCGTTGCCGATGACCGCGGTCTTGCCGGGGCGAAGAATGCCGCTGGGCAGAAGCTGGAGAATGAACTTCTTGCCTTCGACGACCACCGTGTGGCCGGCGTTGGCTCCGCCCTGATAGCGGGCCACGATGTCAAAGTGTTCCGCAAGGGAGTCAACGACTTTGCCCTTGCCTTCGTCGCCCCACTGCGCGCCGACGACCACCGCGTTCTTCGACATATGCGTCCCGCTTCCAGGCGGCTGGCACACGTGCCGCGGCCTATTGGATTGCCAAGACTTTCACTTGAACGAGAGCAGGCCAAGCGCCACCAGCGCGCTGCTCGGCCCCGGAGGAAGGCACCTGAAAATTCCCCGCCCGCGCGGGCCGGGAGATCAGAGGTGCTTCTCGAGCAGCTTGACCAAGTTGTCCTTGGACGTGACCCCGACTACCTGTTCCTGAATTTGGCCGCTTTTGAAAAGGAGCAGCGTGGGGATGCCGCGAATACCGTAACGGCTGGTAACAGCAAGGTTCTGGTCCACGTTCAGCTTGCCGACCTTGGCACGGTCGGAGTACTGTTCCGAAATCGCTTCCACCGCCGGGGCAATCATCCGGCACGGGGCACACCACTCCGCCCAGAAATCCACCAAAACCGGCTTATCCGACTTCAGAACCTCCTGCTCAAAGTTCGTATCCGTAAATTCGACAATATGATTTCCCGCCATTCTTCACAAACCTCCAACTTTAAACAGAACCTGATGGATTGGATGCATCAGCCGGCGATTTGGCTCGCGGCTTCGGCTTCCGAAAGGACTGGTAGATCTTGAGGTACTGTTTGGCGGAGGCGGCCCAGGAATAGTCCTTCTTCATGCCGTTGAGCATAATCTGCCGCCAAGCCTTGGGCTGGTGGTACGCCGCAACCGCCTGCTCGATGGCGCCCATCAGCTCGTCCGCCGAATAATCGCTGAATTTGAAGCCGGTTCCGGTCTTGCCGTTGAAGGGCTCGATGGTGTCGTCGAGCCCGCCGGTGGCCCTCACAACTGGGACGGTCCCATATTTCATGCTGTAAATCTGGTTCAGCCCGCAGGGCTCGTAGCGCGAAGGCATCAGGAACATGTCTGAGCCAGCTTCAATCAGGTGGGCCAGGGCATTGTCGTAGGCCACCTTGACCAGAAACTTCTCAGGATATTTCTCCGCCATCATGCGGAAAATGTCTTCGTATTGCGGCTCGCCCGTGCCCAGTGCCACCACGTAAAGGTCCATCGCCATCAGTCTTTCCGCGACCTCGGAAATCAGGTCGAAACCCTTCTGCGACGCGAAACGGGATACGATGCCGATGACCGGCCGCTCGAGCACAACCTTCTTGGCGCCCATCTTTTCCAGCAGAGCCCGTTTGCAGGCTTCTTTCCCCACCATATCTTCCGGGCTGAAATGGGCCGGGCTGAACTTGTCGGTACGCGGGTTCCAGTCTGCGTAATCCACGCCGTTCAAAATTCCCTGCAACCGGTCGGCGCGGCTCAGCAGCACCCCTTCCAACCCGCAGCCGAATTCCCGCGTCTGAATCTCCTGGGCATATTTGCGGCTCACCGTGGTGATGAAATCAGAGAAGAGTATTCCGCCTTTGAGCAGATTCACGCTGCCGTAGAACTCCAGGAATTCCATGGTGAAGAGGCTCGAACTCAGCCCGATCTCGGGCACAATATTCGGGGGAAACGATCCCTGGTAGGCCAGGTTATGGATGGTGAAGACGACTGGGCAGGCCTGGAAGAACCGGTCGTCTCTGTACATATTCCTCAGATAGATCGGGACGAGCGCGGATTGCCAATCGTGACAATGGATGACGTCGGGAGGCTCGGCGAAACGCTTCAACAATTCCAGACACGCCAGGCTGAAGGAAGCAAATCGCAGATGATTGTCGGGATAATCCTGGCCCTTCTCCATGTAAAGCTGGTCGCGGTCGAAAAACTCCGGCATGTCCACCAAATAGGTATGGACGCCGCCCGCTGTCCCAGCGTCCTGGATGGCCGCAAACCTCAGGCCGGAAGGCAGGGGAATGGTCAGGCTCTTCAGTTGCGGAATGGGCTTGCCGGGCTTGGTCATGCGATAGCGAGGCAGCAGCAACGTCAATTCGTGCCCCGCCTCCGCCAGCGCCTTGGGCAGCGCCCCGACCACATCCGCCAGGCCGCCCGTCTTCGAAAAGGGCACGCCCTCTGAGGCTATGAAAACAATTCGCATGATGGAACTCCGGTTGGCTGAAGCGCCAAAACCGCAATGGGGTAAGTTAGAAGATGCCTTGTGCGTTGTCAAGGGAAAGGAAGTCCGCACGTCGGTAGTCGGTTGCCGGTGGTCAGTCGACAGTCAAAACTCCGCAGTCGGCAGTCGTCAGTTAGACAGTCAAGTGGTTCCGGCGCAAAGGCTGTGCTGGAGAGGTCCGTGCGCCTTTTCAGAAATGCGGGCGCGCAGCCTGTGACACCTTGAACTGGATATCGGGAACACGGGGTTTCGAACCGGCTACTGACTACCGACCGCCGGCCTCCGGCGACCGACTACCGGCAACAGTTGGCTATCAACTGCGGACTTTCGACTGTAAACTGACGACTGAGAGCTTCGCATGCCCCGTCGCCCCAAACTCGGCCAGCATTTTTTGTCGAGCGCGCGCCATCGCGAGCGGATCGTCCAGGCGCTGCACCTTCGGCCGGATGACCTAGTGATCGAAATCGGCGCCGGCCAAGGCGCGATGACCGAACTGCTCGCGGCGCGCGCGCGCACGGTGGTGGCCATTGAGCTGGACGCAGCGCTGGCCGCAGCGCTCGCCGAGAAGCTCAAAGACCGTCCTGCGATCGAAGTCAAACAGGCGGATATTCTGGAAGCGGATCTTGCGGAGATTTGCCGCGACGCCCGCGCCAGAAAATGTTTCGTAATCGGAAACCTGCCGTACTACATCACTTCGCCGATCCTTCACCACCTGCTTGAATCGCACCCATGGATCCGCGGCATGGCGCTGCTGATGCAGCGCGAGGTGGCCGAGCGCGTCGCGGCGCGCCCCGGCAGCCGCGATTACGGCTATCTGAGCGTGGCCGTCCAGCTTTCTTCCCGCCCGCAGATCCTCTTTAGCGTTCCGCCGGGAGCGTTTTCCCCGCCCCCCAAAGTGCAGTCGGCGCTGGTGGAATTCGAGATGGCAGCGCGGTTCCCGGAATGGAGCCGCGAAGAGGAGTCGAGTTTCCTGGATTTCGCAAAGCTCTGTTTTGCGCAGAAGCGCAAGAGCCTGGCGAACAATCTCTTGCGGACGTTTCCGCGCCAACGGGTGAATGAGGTTTTCAATCGACTTCGGATTTCCCCCAATGTTCGAGCGGAGCAATTGACACTGGAACAGCTTGCGGCGCTCCATTCCACCCTCAAATCCGTCCCGGCCTCATAAGCGGCTCACATAGAGGACACATCAGAGACTCCCGGTGTCCTGGTTGAGAAATTTCCAAAGCTGTTGAAGACGCGGAGGATTCTGTGCCAGGCGCGCCCCTGCTCCCAGCCAGAGACCATCGCAAGTTTCGCTTGACAACCGTTAGCTAATATAGTAGCCTATTGCTGGATCTGCAAGGCTCTCAACTGCACCAGCCCGGGACGGAGACGCCGATGGACTTCGAAGACCCTCTGACGGCTGCACGGATCAGAACCTCGGCCGGCTTCGCCGCCCCGTCCGCCTCCCACCTTCCCGGACGTCCTCGGTCTGCGGAGAGGCGAACAAAAGGCGTATGAGATGGCCGCAAGGCGGGAGTTTCGAGGTCAGGAATTGCAAAAACGAAGTCCTTGTCTTATTGAAAACACAGGGTCGGGGTCTGGAAACAAACCCGAATCGAACCCCTCGCGGACCGCCAGCGAAGCCACTCTTCGCCCCACCGAAGCCAATCCCAGAACTGTTTCAGTGAGCCCGCACCGGGGCCAACACCCCCCGCCCAATTTTGTGCTACGATGCAGGAGTGGTTGAGGAGGCATTTTCATTCCTGCCGTAGCCGGCAAGTTGCGCGCCATCCCGCTCGGAGGTCTGGGCGAGTTCGGCATGAACATGATGGCCTTTGAGTATGACGACGACCTGATCGTCGTCGACTGCGGCGTCATGTTTCCCGATGCTGAACTCCTGGGCGTAGATATCGTCATCCCGGATATCACCTATCTGCGCGAGAACCGCGAGCGGCTGCGTGCCATCATCCTGACCCACGGCCACGAAGACCACATCGGCGCGCTGCCCTACGTGCTCGACGAAGTGGACGCGCCGGTTTACGGCTCGGCGTTTACGCTCGCCCTGGTGCGCGGCAAGCTTTCCGAGCACGGGCTGCTCGACAGCGTCGAGCTGCGCGAGATGACGTCGGGCGCCCCTTTCCAGGTGGGCGCGTTCCAAATCGAATTCATCCACCTGACGCACAGCATCATTGACGCCGGCGCGTTGGCCATCTCGACGCCGCTCGGCACCATTCTCCACACCGGCGATTTCAAGTTCGACCCGTCGCCCACCGACGGCCGCGTCAGCGACCTGCATCGCCTGGCGGAGCTGGGGCGGCAGGGCGTGCTGGCGCTGTTTTCCGATTCGACCAACGTCGAGCGCCCGGGCATGACGCCTTCCGAGCGCGCGGTGCGCGACCGCTTTGCTGAAATCATCGCCGAAGCCAAAGGGCGCGTGCTGATTTCCTGCTTCTCCACTTCCCTGCACCGCCTGCAAATCGTCACCGACCTGGCGGAGGAATACGGGCGGCGAATCTGCTTTGTCGGGCGCAGCATGTACCAGAACACAGAAATCGCGCGCGAAATGGGCCGGCTGAAAATTCCCGACGGCCTCCTGGCTGAGCCGCAGGATCTGAAGAAGCTGCCGCGCGAGCGCGTGGCCGTGGCGCTCACGGGCAGCCAGGGCGAGCCGCTGGCGGCGCTGTCACGCGTGGCGGTCAAGAGCCATCGCTGGCTCACGCTCGAGCCCGGCGACGACGTGGTCATCTCGGCGCGCATCATTCCCGGCAACGAGAAATCCATCTTCCGCATGATTGACCACCTCTACCGCCGCGGCGCGCGCGTGCACTATCCGGACGGAAGCGGACCGCCGGTGCACGTTTCCGGTCACGCCAGCGCCGAGGAATTGAAGCTGATGCTGAACCTCATCCGCCCGAAATATTTCGTGCCCATCCACGGCGAATACCGGCAGCTCTACGGCCACGTGCGGATGGCGCAGGAACTCTCGGCGGTTTCGGAGGAGATGTTTTTGCTCGAGAGCGGCGACGTGCTGGAGTTCGACTCGGACGGCGCGCGGCGGAAAGATCGCGTCAAGGTCGGCCGCATCTGCATTGACGTGGGCACGCTCGACGAAGTGGGCGACGTCATCCTGAAGGAGCGCCGCCACATTTCCGAGGACGGCATCGTCATCCCCATCCTCGCCATCAACGAGCACACCGGGCAGCTCGAGACCCAGCCGGAAATCGTCTCGCGCGGATTCGTCCCGCTCGATGAAGCTCAGGACCTGATCGCCAGCGCGCGCGAGGTCATCCTGAAAACCATCGAAAAATCCAACCTGGAAGAGGTTGGCGATTGGGGCGTCATCAAAGAGAAAATCCGCGTCGCCCTGCGCCGACACTTCGACCAGGAAACCGGCAAACGGCCCATGGTGTTACCCGTCATCCTCGAGGTTTAGATTCCCGCATGAGCCTGATCAAAGCTGTCATCCTCGCCATTGTGCAAGGGTTGACCGAACTTCTGCCGGTTTCCAGTTCCGCGCACGTGATCGTCACTGCGAAACTGCTTCAGGAAGACATGTCCACGCCGGCCAACGCGTTGCTGCTGGTGATGCTGCACACGGGAACGATGGTGGCGGTCATCGTCTATTTCTGGCGCCAGTGGATGGACACTTTCTTTTCGTCGTGGGGAGCGTTTTTCCGCTTCGCGCGGATGATCTTCGTGGCGTGCCTGCTGAGCGGACTGGTGGGCTACCCTCTTATCCTGCTGATCACTCACATTTTGGGCGGGCGAACCAACCACGCCGAAATCGAAGACCTGTTCAACAAGCTGAACTGGATTGCGCCGGCGCTTGCGGCAGCGGGTATCCTGATTCTCTACGCCGGGCTGCACGAGGCGCGCAATCCCGCCAACAACTCGAACGGCAACGCGAAAAGCGTGAACTGGTTGCAGGCCGTGGTGATGGGAATTGTGCAGGGATTCGCTATTCCTTTTCGCGGATTCTCGCGCTCCGGCTCGACGATTTCGGCCGGCCTGCTGGGAGAGGGCGGCAGAACGGCGGTCGAGTCCTTCAGCTTCGCCATGGCCGTGGCCATCACTCCTCTGGCCATCGCCCGGGAAGTCTACCGGTTGGTCCGTGCCGACCAATTGGCATCCAGCCACATCCAGATCGCGGCCGTGCTCGCGCCGAGCCTGCTGGGGATGGCGTGCGCGTTCCTTGCCGGACTGATTGCGTTGAAGTGGCTCTCGCGATGGCTCCAGCAAGGCCGTTGGTACTGGTTCGGCATCTACTGCCTCATTGCCGCCGTGATGGTGGAACTGCTCCATTTGCACGGATGGTAAACCCCTAAACCGGCCGGCCGCTGGCCTCCTCGAGGCAGGCAGCGGCCCAAGATTTGCTTGTTTACCGGGTCCCCGAGGCGTGGTAAGATGCGGGGCTGGATGGGGATTGCGTCACGCCTAAGTGTTCGGGGCCAGACACGTTAGCGCCAACTGGCTCCTGCAACGCGAGAGTTTAGGTCTGACCACAGCGCCGGTTCGGACTAGAGGCGAGAGCTATGTCGAACCCATCGCCCGCCGCATCCTGGCGGGATTCTTCCGCACGGGCTTCCAACGGCAAGAAATCCCTGCTCGACAACAAGCGTTTTTCGGAGTTTATCGGCTTTCTGCTCGCCGTGGCAGGACTCCTTTTCGCGCTGAGCCTCGCCTCTTACCTGGCGCAAGACCCGTCGTTCGATACCTCGACCGTTGCTGGAGCAGCCACTCACAATTGGATCGGGCCGGTCGGCTCCTACGTGGCCGATTTGCTTTATCAGGGATTCGGCTGGGTGGCGTACCTTCTTCCGATCACTTTGTTTGTGCTGGGAATTCGCTTGCTGCTGTTTCAGCGACTGGAAGCGCCTCGCACCAAAGCGGTGGGGCTGGTGCTGCTGGCGGGGTCGCTCGGGGCCTTGTTCCAGCTCTTCCCCTATACGCCATTGATCGGCGGCTCGCTTCACGGCAGCGGCATCGCGGGTTACTTGGTGGGCGCGGGCCTCGTCCGCATCCTCAATCCGGTCGGAGCATGGATCGTAGCGGGCACGGTTTTCCTGGCCTCTCTTTTCCTGGTGACTCGTTTCTCTTTTTCCACCTCGTTCGAGTTCTTGGGGCGGCGACTGACTTTCCTGCACGGCGTAGCGGCGCGTTGGAACGCCTGGCGCGCCGCGCGGCGCAAGCAGCGCATGCTGCGCCGCGAGGAGAGGGCCAGAGCAAAGGAACTCCCCAAAGAGCCGGTAGTCGTCCAGCAGCACGCGAGTGCGTCCGCGGTAACCGCGCCCGAGCCTGCCGCGCCGTCACAGCCGCCGCCCGGACCGACTCTGCGTTCGCCCAGCACTCTGACCACGCTGCTGAAATCCAAGATTCCCTCGCCTCCGGTATTGCGCGGGCAAGGGCTCGACGATGAGCCTGCCCTGCCGGTTAAATCGCCCAAGATTACAGGCCATGGTTCGCGCCACTTCAAGCTGCCCGGCCCTACATTGCTGCGACCGGCCGAGGACCAGCAGACCGTGAATGAAGAAGAACTCAAGCACCGCGCGGTTGACCTGACGGAGAAATTCGCGGAATTCGACGTGATGGGCGCGGTGACGCAGATTCATCCCGGGCCGGTGGTTACCACCTACGAATTCAAGCCCGAAGCCGGCATCAAGTACAGCCGCATCACCAGCTTGGTGGACGACCTTTGCCTGGCGATGAAGGCGGAATCCATCCTCATCGAGCGCGTGCCGGGCAAGTCCACGGTGGGAATTGAAGTTCCCAACCTTCACCGCGAGATCATCCACCTGCGCGAGATCGTGGAATCGAGCGAATTCGCCGCCTCGCCTTCGCGCCTGACGCTGTGCCTGGGAAAAGACCTGACAGGCAAGACCAAGGTCGGCGACCTGGCACAGATGCCGCACCTGTTGATCGCCGGCTCGACCGGATCGGGCAAAAGCGTGGCCATCAACAGCATGATCGTTTCGATCATGTTCAAGTCCACGCCCGAAGAAGTGAAGCTGATCCTGATTGACCCGAAACGCCTGGAGCTGGGTCTCTACGACGGCATCCCGCACCTGTTCACGCCCATCGTCACCGAGCCCAAGCAGGCTGCGAACGTCCTGCGGCGTGCGACGCTGGAAATGGAAACCCGGCTCAAGAAGCTGGCCGAACACGGCGTGCGCAACATTGACCAGTACAACAAGATTTTCGAGCCGGACTCGACCCTGAACCTGTTCGACACGAACGGCGAGCGCGAACGGCCGTTGCCCTACCTAGTCATCGTCATTGACGAACTGGCTGACCTGATGATGGTCGAGCCGCAAAACGTGGAAGAATCCATCACGCGATTGGCACAAATGGCGCGCGCCGTGGGAATCCACCTGATCCTCGCCACGCAGCGGCCTTCGGTGGACGTGATCACCGGCCTGATCAAGGCCAACTTGCCCTCGCGCATCTCGTTCCGGGTCGCCTCGAAAGTGGACTCGCGCACCATTCTGGATTCGAACGGCGCCGAGGCGCTGCTGGGAAAAGGCGACATGCTCTTCATGCCGCCCGGCACGTCGCGCCTGCTGCGGCTGCACGGGCCGCTGGTCACCGAAAAAGAGATCGGCAAGGTGGTGGATTGGTGGAAATCCCAGTCCGAACCGCACTACAATGAGGATTTCCTGAAGCCCTTCCGCGAAAGGGACCGCGAAGAAATCGAAGATGAGGATGAGGAGGAAGCCGCGGAACTGGATGAGGTTTACGAAGAGGCGGTGCGGCTGGTGGTGGAATCCGGAAAAGCCTCCACTTCCCTGCTCCAGCGGCGGCTGCGGGTTGGCTACGGACGCGCCGCGCGGCTGATTGACTTGATGGAAAGGGACGGAATCGTCGGCGCGCCGGACGGTTCCAAGCCGCGCGAGGTTTTGAAGCGCCCCGATTGGCTGCAGGAGATTGACAGTTCGATGCGGTAGGGATGCAGCTTTGGCGGGCCCGAGAAAGCGCATCCGGGAGGAAGTCGCGCATGGCCACCCAGCAGTACGCCGAACGTCGAAGATGGACGCGCGTCCCACACAAGCTGCGCATCATCCTGAGCGGGGTGGACGCCGACGGGTTCAACTTCGCCGAGGAAACGGAAACCACCGTGGTCAGCAAGGAGGGTGCGGCGGTCCGCACTGCCTACAACCTGAAGCTCGGCCAGGAAGTCTCTGTCTGCACCAAAGAGAACAGTCGCGTAGGGCAATTCCAGGTGGTCTGGCTGGGCGCGAAAGGCACTGCCGGCGAGGGCAAGGTCGGCATTGAGTGGGTCGAGCCGCGATGCTTCTGGGGAATTGATTTTGCTCCCGAGGATTGGGCGAGCAAGTAGGACGCGCAGGTCTTCGCATTCTTATCCATCCGTTCGCGCGAAGCTCCACCGGTTTTCTCCACCGGTTTCTTGACAGAAAACCGAATCCAGATGAGAATGAGACATCCGAGCCGCGGTAGCTCAGGTGGTAGAGCGCAGCCCTGAAAAGGCTGGCGTCGGCGGTTCAACTCCGTCCCGCGGCACCATCTTTCCAGTCAGTTGCACCCCCTCAAGGTCCCGTTCGTGTTCCAAAGATATTTCCTTTGAGACAGGGATCGGTGGCGATTTGATTGGAGGTGGCTCGGAATTGAATCCCCGGCTTTGTTAATGCTTCAACCCGGAAGAAGAACGCTCGCGACCGGCGAACCTGCTCCCCCTGTCTGAGAGTCAAGGTTGATATTTCCATCCGAACGGATGCAACATCGGCATGACGCACAGCGATAGCCGGTATAAAGAAATCGAGAATCCTCCCGTCGCGGCCAATGGCCCGCCATGACTCACCTCCACCTCTGGAATCGAATCACTCTTCATACTGCGCAACAGGTTACACATTCTCAAATGTCTCGATTCGAGGCATTGACCTGGACGAACGGCAAGCATACGATTGACGCCGTTTGGGCCATGCCACAGCTGTCTGACGCCAATGAGCAGCAAACGCAGTTGGCCCGTCGGGTGATGGCGAGCAGCCGTTGATGGCCGACGCCAACCCGACACTCCTGGACGACGCCACTGCCCGGTTGAGGGAGGAATATCGAAAATGAAGACGTTCTTGCTTGCAGTCATCATCGCAGCAGCGCCGTGGATGAACGTCTCCGCGGCCACCACCGCGAAGGTTGAGCAGGGTGTCCTGCAAGGCACAAAAGAGGATGGTCTCACCGTCTACCGCGGCATCCCGTTTGCCGCCCCGCCCATCGGCGATTTGCGCTGGCGCCCGCCGCAGCCGGCCGAGAAGTGGGTGGGCGTGCGTCCTGCCGACAAGTTCGCGCCGGAGTGCGTGCAGGGCGGCTTCGGCGCCCCGCCCAACGGGGGAGAGAAACCCGCGATGAGCGAGGACTGCCTCTATCTGAACGTCTGGACGCCAGCGCGGTCCGCCTCCGACCGCATCCCCGTGCTGGTCTGGATCTATGGCGGCGGATTCAACGCCGGCGCCACCT
>OFHG01000696.1_pt1 | contig 12973 bp, 15 predicted proteins | sample 1521931 | NCBI WGS metagenome assembly OFHG01 (sample SAMEA2468438, study PRJEB22500) | soil metagenome | biome: Glassland; feature: Farmland; material: Clay | place: Australia | collected 2013-01-31 | depth 0.55 m
GGCTGGAGGGGCGGGGGGCCGAGCTGGGCCTGGCTGCGGCTGCGGTCCGCGAGCTGAGCGAGGGGCGGGCGTCGGTGCTGGGGATCGAGGGGGAAGCCGGCATCGGCAAGAACCGGCTGGTGCAGGGCATCGTCGATGATGCGCGTTCTTGTGACGTGGCGGTGTTCTGCGGGCAGGCTCATCCGTTTGAGCGCACCCGTCCGTTCGGTGTGGTCGCCGCGGCGCTGGGTCTGAGCCGGCGGTCAGTGGACCCGCGCAGGGCTGCGATCGGCGCGCTGCTGGCCGGCCAGGGCGCTGGGGCGCCGGCGCGGGCCGCTGGCGATATCCAGTACCGGGTCGTCGAGGAGATCGTGGACCTGGTGGAGACGTTGTGCGCCGGGCGGCCGGTGCTGCTGGTGGCCGAAGATATTCACTGGGCGGACAGCGCGAGCCTGCTGGCGATCTTGTCGGTGGCACGGCTACTGCCGCATGCGGCGTTGCTGGTTGTGGTGACAGCCTGGCCGTCGCCGCTGCCGGCCGAGGTGGTCCGGCTGCTCGATGATCTGGCGGCCGGGGGCGCGCGCACCGTGCAGCTCCAGCCGCTGAAGCCCGGCGAGGTGGCCGTGCTTGCCCGCCAGGTGCTCGGGGCGTCTCCTGGTCCGGCCCTGACTGCCATGCTGGCCAAGGCCGGCGGGAACCCGTTGTGGGCGGTGGCCATGTTGCGCTCGCTGGCCGATGAGGGACTGCTGGCCCGGGCCGGGGACAGCGTCGAGGCGACGACCTCGGACCTGCCAGCCTCGCTAAGTGACCTGGTGGTCCGCCGCCTGCGGCACCTGCCGGCGGCGACGCTGGAGCTGCTGCAGGTCACGGCGGTCCTCGGCGATGCCGTGTCGGTTCGGGACGTCGCCGCTGTCGCCCGCCGGCCGCCGGCCGAGGTCGCCGGGCAGCTCGGCGACGCGTTCGACGCCCAGCTTCTGGACGGGGCCGGCGACCGGGTGGTGTTCCGGCACCAGCTCGTGCACGACGCGATCTACCGGCACATGCCGCCGCCGGCCCGCCGCCTTCTGCACCGTGAGGCCGCGGTCGCGCTGATGGCCGCGGGCGCGGACCGGCTGGAGGTGGCGGATCATCTGATGCTCGGAGCCGAGCGGGGGGATGAGCAGGCGATCGCATGGTTGCGGGACGCCGCCCGCCAGGCGCAGGCCCAGGCGCCGCTGGTCACCGTCGAGCTGTTGCGCCGCGCCGAGGCGCTGCTGCCAGGCGGTCACCGCGACGCGGATCTGGTGTCGTCGGAGGTGGTCCAGGCGCTGCTGCGCGCCGGGAGCGTGGCCGAGGCGTCAGCCCGTGCGGAAGCGGTGCTCGCCCGGCCGCACGCCGCCGAGGTGGACACCCCGCTGCGTCTTGCGCTTGTTGGCGCGCTGGCGCTGCAGAACCGTGCCGCCGAGCTCATCACCGTGGCGCAGGCCAGCCTGGCCGGCCCGGCCCGGCTTGCGCCCTCCGAACAGGTGCTGATGCTGGCCCAGCAAAGCTGGGCTCTGGTGTATACGGGCGACCCCCGGGCGGGCGAATCGGCCGCCAGCCAGGCGCTCGTCATCGCCGAGCAGGCGGGCGATGCGGCGATGACGGTCTGGGCCCTGACGGCGTCGCTGGTGGCGGTGGGCCGGCAAGGCCGCTACGGCGAGGCGCTGGACTGCGCCCGGCGGGCCGCCGCCCTGGCGGCCGGCTCGCCCGGCACCAGATTGCTGCCGCTGCAGCCGAAGCTCTTCCTCGGCCTGGCCCTGGTCGACTGCGACCTTGTTGGCGAGGCGCGAGCCGCGTTCCGGGAGGCTCTCGATGAGGGATTCGGCTCGGGGTGGTGGCTGTCGGAGACGCTGATGGCCGACGCTCAGGCGTCATACGTCATCGGGGAGTGGGAGGACGCGGTTCCCGGCCTGATCGCCGGCGGCCAGGCCGCGCAGGAGAAGGGCAACCAGCTTCTGGTGTCACAATCGCTGGCCTACCGGGCCATCATCGCGACGGCCGTAGGAGATTACCGGGCTGCGAGTGAGCTGGCCGCCGGATTCGCCGGCTCGCTGGAGGGCGGCCAGCTGAGTTACAACGCGGGCATCCTCGCGTCCGCGGTGGCGGGTCTGAAGGCGGCCGAGGGCGACCGGCAGGGCGCCTATGACCTGCTGCTGCGGTGCTGGCGGTTCGACGCCGCCCGGGAGTGCCGCTTCTACCACCGCGCTCTGGCCCCTGATCTGGTGCGCCTGGCCCTGGCGCTGGGCCATCGCGACGTCGCTGCCGAGGTGGCCGGCGCCGTCGCGGCCGGAGTTGCCCTGGCGCCGCAGGTGCCCACGGTGCGCGCCCTGGCGCTGCGCTGCCAGGGACTTGCCGGCGGCGATGCCGGGCCGGCGCTCGAGGCGGTCGCGTTCGCCCGCCGGGCGCCGCTGCTGGTCGAGCACGCCGGCGCCTGTGAGGACGCGGCCGGGCTGCCGGCCCGGGACGGGCGGCGGGCCGAGGCAGCCGGGCTGCTGGCTGCGGCAGTGCCACGCTACGAGCATGCAGGGGCGGGTGCCTGGGCAGGCCGGGTCCGGGCGCAGTTGCGGGCCCTCGGCGTCCGTCCTGGCCCGCGCGGGCCCAGGCGCCGGCCGGCGGGCGGCTGGCAGAGCCTCACCGCGACCGAGCGGGCGGTGTCGCTGCTGGTGGCCGAGGGACTGACGAACGGCGCGGTGGCCAGGCGGCTGTACATCTCGCCGCACACCGTGAACACCCACCTGCGGCACGTGTTCGCCAAGCTGGCCGTAACGAACCGGGTCGCGCTCGCCGCCGAGGTACATCACTCGATCGAGTGATGTCTTCGCCGCCGGCCGCCAGCACAATCGATCGCGTGCAGTCAGTTCCACCGGGTCCGTTGCGCGAAGGACCGGGTGTCGTGCCGCGGGGTCGCTCCGGCTGGTGAAGAAGGGGGGGACGGCGTGCGAGTCGCAGTCATCTACCGTCCGAGGAGTGCGGCGCCCATCGAGGCGCTCCCGATGCTGATGGGAGCATTGGGCCAGTGGGTCGAGAATTACTCAAGCGTTTCTCGGCGCTGGAGTTCTTCGTCATCGGCGGCGGTCTGGTGCTCGCTGACATCGACGATTCGGCCGAGCTGAACCGGATCGTGGCCGAGAACCCGTTCACGCCGTTCATGGACGTCGAGATCATGCCGGTGGTCGAGCCGGGCACCGCTATGGCGGCCTACGGTGAGGTTGTGGCCGCCTTCGCCGCTGCAGCGCAGCCTTCAAACTGACCCACTGCCAATCGATTCCCATGCAGTCGGTTGCGTTCGCTGTTCCGCTGCTGCCCGGCCAGGCCGAAGCGGCCCGGGTCGCGCTGGCCTCGTGCTGGTCCGGTGCGCGCAAGGAGGCCTACCAGGACGCCCGGCGCCGTGCGGGCATCATCAGGGAAGCGGTCTGGATCCAGCCCGGGCCGGGCGGGGATGTGGCCGTGGTCTACCTGGAGGCCGACGACCTGGCCGCCGCGTTCACGGTCCTGGCCACCTCGGCGGAGCCGTTCGACCGCTGGTTCCGCGGCCACGCCGGCCAGGTGCATGGCATCGCCTGGGACGACGGGTTCACCGCGCCCGAGCTGGTGCTCGACTATGGCACCGGCAGAATCTGACCCCAGACCAGGAAAGGATGCGGCATGTGGGCACAGCTGATCACGATGCGTTTGAAGCCCGGCAAGGACATGGCGGAGCTGGATAACCAGCTCCGGGCCGCGGAGCAGCCAGGATCGGGACTGGTCCGGACCCTCACGATGCATGACCAGGCCGACCCCAGCCAGGTGTACGCGCTGGTGGTGTTCGAGAGCGAGGACAAAGCACGCGCGCGTGAGCAGGATCCGCGCCGCCAGGAAGCGCTGCACGCCGCCAGGGCGATCATGGCCGACATCTTCGACGGCCCGCCGCAGTTCACCGACCTGACCGTCGCCGACGAGTGGACGGGCTAAGCAGGTGCCCCCAGGTGACCCCAGCGTCCCTATCCGCAAGATCTTGCGCAACAAATCCCGGCACCAGCCGGGCCGGGTAACTGAAACCAGGAGGAAAAGTCATGGCAACGGATAACAACAAGGACGTCGTCCGGCGATTCGTCGAGGAGGTGCTGGCCGGCGGCCAGCTCGACCGGATCGACGAGCTGGTTGCGCCGGGCTATGTGAACCGGGCGTTCGGCACCGGCTTGGAGGCGTTCAAGGGGATGCTCGCCGGCTTGTCGGCTGCCCTGCCCGATCGCCGGTTCGAGGTCGAGGACCTGGTCGCCGAGGGAGACGCGGTCGTAGCCCGGTTCACCAGCGAGATGCGCGATGGGAGCGGGAAGACGATTTCCTTCCGGGCCTGACCTTCTACCGCCTCGCCGGCGGCAAGATCGTGGAAGACGACCCGATAACCATGCCCGATCTCGCCCAGGAGCTCGGCCCCTTCCTGGGCTCGCCACCCGCCTGACCCGGACGCTGGCCGGCGGTACGACCGGGATGTAGGACGTTACCTTCCGAACGCCCCGGCACGGTGAGCATGATGGTGGTGTCTGTGTGTTGACGTTTCAGGCGCGAGAGAGGACGATGTCCGAACTCTCAAGTTCACATTGATTGTTCAGAGGATGCCGAATAGAGTGCGTCACGGGAACGCATATCTATGCAGCGCCCGGCATACTCATTCGTGGTTTGGCAGGCACGGGCCGGTTTCCATTACGGTAGCGGCGCACCTGGGATACATCTAAGAAAGAAAGCCTGCCGATTCCGAATGGTCAACTAGCGGCAGCTGGCCGGTGCACCTCGGTCGTTATGCCGGCAGAACGGGTCACGGTGCCGGGCGATGTAACCTTCTGCGGTGCCGCCGCCGCGGGAGAAATGGTATCTCCGGCGCCGGCGTCTGCCTGCGCAGTGATCTGGATGCGATGGAGGAGCATCCGCATCCGCGCGCCGGTTTGCGGAGTATTAGTGTCCGGGCTTCGCATCTGTGCTTGGCGCGGGTCGCCCCGCAGCGGCTGCCAGATTCGCGAGCGTCTGCTGCATTCCCCGTCGGTTGTGTGCGGAGCGGTCGTCGACTCCGGTCACCCGCTTCGACACTGCCTTCATGAGTCGGCTGCGTTGATCTGTCCAGGTCTCGGTGACGCGGCAACCACCGGGCGTCGACTCGAACGTGTAGGTCCACTTGGAGATTTCGAACGGCCCGGCCTTGATCCTGAACGCCAGAAGTCTGCCCGGTTCGCACTCGGTGATCTCGCCAGCGCTCTTCCATGTCTTCGAGCCGTTCCGGTTCGCGCTTCGAAACCTCGCTCCGACGGTTGGCTGCGTTGCTCCTGCGAGCCAGTCGGCTCGTACGTTCTCCGGTGACCACTCCGGCATGCGCGGAAGGTCGGCCACCATCCGCCACAGCGAATCTGCTGGTGCCGCGATGTTCCGGGTCACCACAACGTGCCCGTTCATGGCATGCCCGCCGCGTCGGCGCGGAAGTCGAGGATCAGCTCGGGGGGAGGAAAGCCCTCCTCGAGTCGGATGCCGTGGACCTGGCGGACATGGTCGCGGAACCAGCGGTCGAACGGCTCGCTCGAACCGCCGATCGTTGCGAGAGCGGCACCGAGATCATCTGCCTCCATGTAAACGACCGCCAGGTCCCCCATCGGCGTCGACTGGATCCACGCCGCCTCCCGGGTGATCCCGGCGCGACGGCGGGCGTCTTCGTAGGCAGCCTTGCGTTCTCCCTTCCAGCAAGACGTCATGGCATCTCGGTCTGCGTCTGTCATGCCCGGCAGGAGCGGAGCGACGAATCCGATCATCGGCATGGGCCTGTCCTTTCCTCGGTGATACCCGGGAACGATTGTCGGCGACTGGCCTGGCCGGAACATCACTTGATCGAGTGAGATCGAGTCAGGTGGTCGTGCTCGAGTTGCGAGCCGCCTCCGATGCCAGCCCGGCCCGGCTGGCGATGCCGAGCTTTCCGAATACGTGACGCAGATGGGTGTTCACCGTGTGCGGGGACATGTAGAGCCGTTGTGCGACTTCTCGGTTGGTCAGGCCCTCCGCAACCAGGCGGGACACGGAGACCTCGGTTGGCGTCAGGCTCTCCCAGCCCTGGACGGGCCGCAGGCGGGTGCCTCGGACGCCTCGTCTGACACCAAGCCGGCGCAGCGCGGCCGTCACCCGGGCTGCCCAGGCTTTCGCGCCGATGGCCTCGTAGCGCTCAAAGGCCTCGATGAGCAGGGCCTTGGCCTCATCGGCGCGCCCGGCACCGGCGAGAACCATGGCCGCGTCCTCACAGGCGACGGCCAGGTCGAGGACTCTCGGTCCTCGCCGGGCGAACTCGACGGCTTCCAGCAGTGCCGAAGGGTCACCGTCGACCAGGCCCCGGCACCGCACCGCGGCCGCCTGCACTGTCGCCACCTCGGGCGCCAGCTTCGCTCCCTGCTCGGCGCGGTTGGCGACCGCGCGCGCTACCGCCGTCTCGCCTAGCTCCAGCGCCACCCGGACGAGGGCGGGAGCGAGGTAGCGGTCGGAGTGCCGGTTGCGCTGTGCGGCGGCGAACTCCCAGGTCCGGCGCAGGATCGTGAACGCCGCCGGGAGATCGTGCTGTACCTCGGCGATAAGGGCAGCGACATAAGCGACCATTTCGGTCCCGAAACGCGGGGCGCCACTGCGCAGCTCAGCGCCGAAGGGGGCGATGCGCTGGCCCGCGGCGCCGATGTCGCCGCGCCCAAGATCGATCAATGCGACGGTCGCATTGGCCGGTGCGCCGAGCACCGACTGACCGAACTCGGCCGCCACCCGGAGCCCGTCCTCCAGACCCTGCACGGCATCGTGCCACTCACCGGTGACGAACCGGCAGGTGCCGACCATGATCAGGGTGTCAGGGAGTGTCCAGGTCGAGCCGAGCGCCTCGTACTCATCGAGGGCACCGTCGAGCGCGGCGCGGCGGGCCTCGGCATTGCCAGCCAGCTTCACCTCGATAATTACCAGGCGCCCGGACGATTCCACGGCCAGCAGGTCGGCGTAACCGCCGCCGAGCCGTACCTCGCGTCCCAGCACCGTCAGCCGCGGCGACCCGGCCAGCGGCAGCATCCGCGGCGCTTTCTCGACCAGATCGTGCAACGCAGCTTCGTCGGGGAAACCGGCCTGGGTCAGCGGACGCCCCGCCCCGCCCCGATCAGCCGCCCAGATCGCGCTCACAAGACGACGCTAGCCCGCCAGGCTGGCGCTGTATGCCTCAGCGCGGATTCTCCGAGCGGAGGACGCGAAGGCACCCCTGGTCCCAGTGAGCGCGCATGTCACGCCCCAGCCATACCAGAATCACGCCGGTCGAACGTCCTGTGTTGCCGCGATCAGTAACTCCGTGGATGCCAACCGAGGCGATCGCCACGGACCGCGGCTTACACAAGCTTGGCCATCTGGACCTGACGACAAAGGCGGGGCGCTCCCTATCGGTGGCCTGCAGCAGTGGGCTTCACTCGCGGTGTCTTATGGACGACTGCGAGCCGTCGGGGGACACTCGGACCGAGGAGGTCGCGGTGCTATCAACGCTTACACACAACCGCCGGATGAAGATTATGGCGGCCGGGTACGTGATTGTCGTGGTCTTTGGGGTGGTTGCAATAGTGGCGCATTGGGGATTCGGCGCGTCTGGTTCCGTCGCGCTGGTGGCAGGAGTTGTTGCTGCCGCACCTATCGTGGTTGCTTTCGCAGGCGACCGGATCACCGGGATCAAGGCATTCTCTGTGGAGATCTCACTCGCCCAAGTCACTGTTCCTGTCCGGGTTGATCTCACGCAAGCTGTCATGGCTATTGCTGAGACGGGGCCCTCCGGATCTCCGGAACTGCTGGCAACCTTGCGGGATGCCATCCGGGCCCAAGCGCGACTACTGCGCCTCAACCTTCACAATGATGATTACTGGTGGTCGACGCGCGTGTATTTGGTTGCTGCGCTAGCGGAAGACTACACGAAGGTTGAACAGCTCATCTTCGTCCGCGGCCAGGAAGAGAGGCTGTGGGTTGGAATGATCGATCCAGCCACTGCACGCGAGCGGCTCGCGGAAGCGTTCCCCGAATATGAGAGAAACTACCGGGACGTGCGGAACATGGCGGCCGCTGCCGGTGACGTCAACACGCCGCTTGATAAAGACGCGGAGATCACGAACATTCTCATGAACTGGCCGAGCAAATTCGGTTGGAACGAAGCTCAGCTCAAGCAAATCGTCACCGGGGACCTTGTGCGTCATTGGCTGGATCCCGCTCTCGACACCGAGGCTCTCCCCCATGGGCCGCTTACCCCATTGCTCCGATACCAGGTGAACCTGAGACCGCGCCGGTACACTGCACTGACCGCAGATGGACGCCTCCTAGCCGTGGTCGACAAATGTGAACTTGCGACCAGGACAACGGACGAACTCCTGCGCCGCCAGTTTGCCTAGATTGCACCTGATGGAAACTGAGGACGGACGAAGAGCCCGCTCACGCCTGCCTGACGAACGCACTCTCTTGCCACTGGTGGCGCGTAGGGACCGGTGGGAGGGCGTTACCTCTTTGCCCACGGCGGCACCGCTGTGGCCCGGCGGCATCAAGCGTGCTTGCTGGTCCTCGTCTGGGCAACCGCGCCGATGGCTGGTGCCAGGACCAGCCACAGCCCGATGGTGACCACCATCGAGGTGACGTAGCCAAATGGTGCGATGCCCACGTCACCGCCGACGATGCCCGCGAAGATCATCAGCAGCCACGCGCTCACGAAGAACATCGGGCCGGCTGCCATCAACCTAAAGAATGCACTCATAACGGTGGCCCTTTCCTCAGCTCCGGCAGGCCATCCCTCACCATCTGGGCAGCTCTTGGGCACAAACGCGGTTGGGCCAAGTGGAACCAGAACAGCATCGGGCACCTTCGCCTGTGCTCTCATCCTGTGCTGCCCGCGTGCCCCGGTCCCAGAGTCCATGGTCACTGCCGGATGGCCTTCCTGCACTGGAAGCACGGACATCCGTCCCTGCCGGGGCACACAGGACAGAAAAGAACCCCCCGCACCGAGCACGGGAGCGGCCACGGCCGCCGGCGGCAAGCTGCACGGCTTGTGGTACGCGTCCGGCGACGCCGATGGCTATGTCCTGGGCGAACTGCCCGACGACATAGCGGCGGCGAGCACGCTCGCCAAGGTAGCCGCCTCCGGGGCGTTCACGTCGGTGTCGACCACCGAACTCCTCACCGTCGAGGAAACGCTGGCAGCCCTGCGCGGCGCTGGCGACGTGCAATACCGCGCTCCGGGCGCCACCAGCTAACGTCAGGCTTGCGCAAGCCCGCCGGCCGTGGGATCCGGCGGCGTCCGCTCATGCCGGTGTCTTAATCATGAACGAGATGGGGTGCTCATGGGACGGTGCCCCGGGCACGACCCATTGCATCGGCTGTCCGGTGATGTTGGCTATCAGATCGTAGTCACTGTCGTAGTGCATCACAGTGACTCGTTCCCGCTCGGCCACGGCAGCGATCAGGACCTGGCGGCGGAGCACCATCACCTCGTGACGCAGGACCATGATCTCCGCGTCCTTGGAGGCCTGGCTGCGGCCCAGCAAGGCTAGCCAACCGAAGACCCGGATCATGATCAGATACAGCAGACGGACAGGCACGAGCTGCGATCTTGCCGCAACCCACTCAACCTGCCAAACGGCAGGTCACAAGCCATGCGCAGAGTTCTGGAGCGGCACAAGGCCTCTGGTGATCGCACGGTGTCGACTCGTCCAGGATGGGTATGCGGGCCACGGGCCAGCCCGTCCCAGCCGGGGATCACTCAGCGCGCAGGATCTGGGCACTGGACAGCCGGGCGGCACGCTGCCCCGGCCAGGCAGCCAGCAGACTGGCCGCTAGCAGTGCCAGCGGGCCGATCAGCAGCAGTGCCCACACGGCCAGCGGCGGATGGTATGCCACTGGCGTGTCATTGGCGACCATCCGCCAGATGGGGCGGCCAAGCGCTAGCCCCAGCGGCACCCCGAAGACCAGCCCGGTCACGGCGAGCACGCTTGCCTGGGTGGCTACCACTGCCCGCGCCCGCCGCTGGGTCATCCCCAGCGCTCGCAGCACCGCCAGCTCGTGCCGGCGGCGACAGACGGCAATGGCCAGCGCATGCCCCACCGCCCCCACCGCCAGCAGGGCCAGGAAGGCGCCCAGCAGCAGCGGCAGCGCCGCCACATCCTTGATCAGCTGAACGGCCTGCGGTGGTGCAGGGGGGTGGAACTGGAGCGCCTGGCCGCCCTTGATGGCGGCGGCGGCCGTGTCCAGCCGGTGCGCCACTGCCTGGACATTGGCGCCCGGCCGTAGCGCCACCTGCGCGATGTGGTGCAAGCGGGTCTGCCCGATCATCGGTCGGAGCGGAGGCTGGAGGATCGCCGACTGGCGGAGGCCTACTTTCCGGGCGCGCGAATACCCGCCGATCTGCACAGATATTGGCTCGATGCCGGTCATGAGCCCGCCGCGCATACCTGGGGGGCGTTCGGTGCTTTGGATTCATCTGGCATCTGTGGTGGTGGTGCAGCGGGCGCACACCGGGACCCGGCTGAGGGCCCGTGAACGGTGCCCGCGGTCAGCACGCGCTAGCGTGCTTACCAATGAAAGCCTTCCTTACCGCTGTCACTGCCGGCACCGTCCTCGCGGCCGGATGCAGCAGCGGTTCAGCGCCCCAGGCACGCGCGCATCCTGTCGCGTCCACGCTCGCCCACCTGAACAGGCTGCAAGCCTGCCAGCGACTGCAGGCCGACCTCACCCGCAACGGCGGCACAGCAGACGTCCCGGCCCTCCGCTATATCGCGGATCGCGTCACCACGATCCCCGATCTGGCCAGGGACGCACGGGATGCCGTCAAGGACATCACCCACACCGGCATCGCGCCCATCCCCCTGGCCCTGCTCAAGGACGACTGCGCGAAGGCCGGGGTGGACATCCCGGTTCCCTGAACCCAGCTACTGCTCAGGCAGGTAGCGTTTGCCCTATTTCAAGAGGCCTGCGCGCTGACCTGCCGTTCTGGGTGGCGAGCGGAGCACCGCGGCACTCTGGTTTACGCGCCCATATGAGGGATGATCTGGCAGAAGCCTCATGCGGTCCCGGTAGCCGGCTTGTGGGCAGCGGGCCACGCCGTCCGCATCGCCGTTCACTGGGAGCGGTGTGCAGGATCGCCGGCTCTGCCTTTCCTGGTTCGGCCACGTTCATGCTAGCCAGGGGCGGGCCAGGGGGCTGGCGTCATCGGACTGCCAGTCCGCTTGCGAGCCTGTGACCTGCGGCGCTGTAGCGAACCAGAACAGAATCAGAACGAGTCGCTGCGGTACGTTCGGCCACCCAGAGGGCTCGGCTGGCCGTCCACGCCAACACTCAGCCGCAGCCTGATCGGCGTCTCCAGCTGCCAGCAGGCCGCTTCAAGATCGCAGCTGGCGCACTCGGCCCGGATCGCGGCATGGTCCTGGTCGAGCAGGGACAGCCAGTTCGCGATGTCGTTCAGCTCGCGGGCGAGCCGGTCGAGGTGGTCGAGGTGGTCGAGGTGGTCGAGGACCAGGCGGCGGTCCCGCAGGGTCAGCTGCTCAGGCATCGGTGATCATCCCGGTCAATAGGCCGCCCATGCCCTGGCGGGGCGCGGGCGGGCTTGGCGGGCTGGTCCTCGCAACGTGAACACTCGAACAGGGCCAGGTCCCTCGCGATCACGCCGACCGAGCGCCGCAGCCCGTAGGACTCGGCCATGACCTGCTGGGCCTGCCGGATGCTCAGGTGATCGCGGTGACACAAGTTGTGCGCCAGCTGGCGGGCGCGGTAGCGCCGCTCAGCGCTGAGCGGTGTGGCCGGGGGTACAACTTCGAGTCGGCGCCGCGACTGACCTCGACCAGGACGGTGTTCACACCTCCATTGCCGGCCACCCGGGGCCAGGGCTCGCCAGGCCCCGGCCAGTGGCTTAGGAGTTACCTAGCCGCCCGGCCAGCCCCCCGCGTTTGCCGTCAGACCTCCCGCCAGTCACACGGGCACCGTGTTCAGGTCGGCCGTCCGCGAGCAATCTGCCAGTTGGGCCAATCTGGCTTCAGTTGGCCTGGCTAGTGCGGTGTCCACTTACCTTCGCCGGGTCGCCCCCCGTACGGAAGTGACACCAGCGTGGCGCCGCCGTCGGCAGATCGACCGTTCGTGGCCACCGCGTAGGACACGCCCCTCCAGAGGCGCACGGAGCACGGTACAGCTCAGGCACGAGTAACTACCACGGCCAGAGGTCCTGCAAGAAGTCCAAGACAGCTTCGGCCGTTTTGCGGGCGATCCGGCGACGCTGAGTGCGTCTTGCCTGCTTGCGCCAGATCTGGTCAAGGGGCTTATCGCCGGGCGGCTGACCGTCCTTCTGAGGATCGTGCGGCTGCCCGGTTACCTGCCGCCGCCCCCTGCGAGTCGGCATACGTGGAGCGTACGGCCATCCCCATCCAGAGCCAAGGCTCACACTCCAGCTCAAAGGATTGCAGCTGGTGCGCTGACGGGACCACCCGGCGAAGGTTAGTGGACACTAGCCAGTCTGGCGACCTGTTCCGACTTGTTCCCGATCGTGTTCCAGCACCTGTTCCCACCTGCTATATGGGAACAGGTGAGCGGGAACAGGTCAGGGCGCGTATCCGAACCACAGAACCGAGGACCGCGGCCCCGGCCGCGAACAGACCTGGCCAGTCCGCTCCAGATCGGCCAGGGCCGCCGCAACGTCTCCCTTCCGCTTGCCCACCACCCAGCCCGGGTGGACCCTGGCCGCCATGTACAGCGACGACGCCTCTGGCGCCACCACCGGCCGGCCCGGCCTCCAGCAGGCCCTGCGGGCGGCCCGCGCCGGGCGGTTCGACGTGCTGCTGGTCTACCGGGTCGACTGGTTCTCCCGCCGCCTCTCAGCTTGTGATTAAACCCCGGCAAGATCATTTCTTGCCGGGGTTGTTGCCATGGGCACGGCCACCCGCGACGCTTCGGAGTGTTGAGGCTTCGAAGGGAGTGGGTGGCCGTGGGTCCG
>OFHG01000698.1_pt1 | contig 12914 bp, 6 predicted proteins | sample 1521931 | NCBI WGS metagenome assembly OFHG01 (sample SAMEA2468438, study PRJEB22500) | soil metagenome | biome: Glassland; feature: Farmland; material: Clay | place: Australia | collected 2013-01-31 | depth 0.55 m
GGTAAGGCGCGGACAGCGCACTTTCGATTTGCTGTCCACAAAGCTGTACCCCTATCAGGAACAGGGCGCCATGCACCTGGCCTTCGGCCGGCGCGCTATGTTGGCAGACGACATGGGTTTGGGCAAAACCGTGCAGGCTATCGCGGCCAGCGCGCTGCTCAAGGAAATGCGCGATATCCAGCAGGCGATCGTCGTTTGCCCGGCCTCGCTCAAGCACCAATGGGCGCGTGAAATCCGCCGCTTTACCTCGCTCTCGGTTGGCGTGGTCGAAGGCAACAAGGCGGAACGGCGTAAGAGATACCAGGCCACATCCTTTTTCAAAGTCATCAATTACGAGCTGGTGCGCTACGATTCCGATGACCTATCCAAACTGCATCCCGACCTGATCATCCTCGACGAGGCCCAGCGCATCAAAAATTGGCGCTCCAAGACTGCCCAAATGGTCAAGGCCTTGACCAGCCGCTACGCCTTCGTTCTGACCGGCACGCCGCTCGAGAACCGCATCGACGAGCTCTACAGCATCTTCCAATTCCTGGACCCGCGCATCCTGGGCCCGCTCTGGCACTTCAACGATCGCTTCTACGAACTGGAAAAACGCCCAAGCGGCACGTATAGAGTGCTTGGCTATAAAAATCTCGACCAGCTGCGCGCCCTCATCGCTCCTTACATCTTGCGCCGCACGCGCGACGAAGTGCTCAAAGACCTGCCCCCCCGCACGGACAATAATTACTTCGTCGAAATGACCGACCCGCAGTGGAAAGCTTATAACGAATTCCGCGAAACCCTGGCCAAACTGATCGCCAAAGCCCACCGCGCCCCGCTCAGCCCCAAAGAGCGTGAAATCTTGCTGATGTGCCTGGTCAAGATGCGCCTGATCTGCAACGCCCTGGCCCTGCACGACAAAGAACTGTCGCCGAAAGAGCGCGAGCGCACCAGCCCCAAGCTGGGCGAGCTGGAGGAAATCCTGGTCGAGGATATCGCCTCCAACGGGCACAAAGCCATCATCTTCAGCCAATGGGCAAACATGCTGGCACTCTCCGAGCCGATCATCCAGCGCGTCGGATTGCACTACGTCAAGCTGACCGGCGGCGTACCGAGCGCCAGACGTGGTGAGATCATCCAACAATTCTTCGACGATCCTGCCTGCCGCATCTTTCTATCCACGGATGCCGGCGGCGTGGGCCTCAACCTGCAGGCCGCCAGCCTGGTTATCAATCTCGATCTGCCCTGGAACCCCGCCGTCCTCGAACAGCGCATCGCCCGCGCCCACCGGCATGGCCAACCCTCCTCGGTGCAGGTTATCAACCTGGTGGCCAAAGACACCATCGAAGAGCGCATGCTGGACACCCTGGCCGCCAAGAAAAACGTCTTTGCCACAGTTTTCGGCTCGGAAGAATCCCCTACCGCCATCCACTTCGAAGATACCGGCCAAAGCCTGCTGCAAAAGTTGGACGAGCTGTTCAAGAAACCGGCCGAAGTGGAGCTTGACCTGGCCCCCGCTGCCGAAATTGTGCCCGAAGCAGCCCCGGCTCCAATCCCCACCCTGAAGGATTTTGCCGCCCTGCTGCTCGACCGCCTGCCTGGGAAGATTTTGCTGGTGCGCAAGGCTCCCGCTATGCCGGGTGCCAGCGATGAGGGTGTTCTGGTCGTCGTCGCCGGCGCGCCGGCTGAGCTGCGCCCGGCGGTGGAAAATGTGATGGCCGAGCATTACGTCGAAGATCCGCCCACGTTGCATTTAATGGATTCGGAAGGATTCCGCGCCCTTTCGACCTTTGTCCCGGCCCTGGCAGCTACCCCAGCCCCGCAGGAAGTCGCTTTCCACGCCGTCAACCTGCCCGGTGCGCCGGAGAGCGATGCCAGCATCGTGGATACCCGCCGCAAACATGCCCGCCAGGGCCTTGCCTTTGCCGAGAAACGCCTCGCCCTGGCCGACGTCCTGCTCAAAGGTGGCTTCCCCGAAGAAATGACCCGACCTTTGCGCGAGGCGCTTGGCTGGGGGCTGAGCTCGCTCCTGGCACTGTACAGCGACCGCGATCCGGCCGCCGATTTGCCCTCTGCGCGGCTGGTCCAGGCAGAACTGGTCGAGCGCGATCACCTGCCAACTGAACTTTCCCAACAGCTTGCCCAGGTCCGTGAGTTGACTGCGCCTCCCGATCCCAGCGAAGAGGTCCCGCCTCTTTCCGCCCAAAGCGGGCAAATCCTGCTGGAAGCCGTGCGCCAGCTGGTGGGCCGGGCGCAGGAGCAAACAGTCAAAGCCGGTATCTGATGCCCCGCCTGCTGCTCGCCCCTGCCGGGCATGGCAAGATCGAAAATATCATCCAGCGCATCCAGCAGGTGCTGGCCGGTCAGCCTTTAGCGCCGGTAACCGTCATCGTACCAAATACGATCCAGGCGGCCGGGTTCCGGCAAAGGCTGGCCTCCAGTGGCGGCGCACTGGGAGTCGAAGTCCTCACCTTCCACTCTCTGTACGCCGAGTTGCTGACGCGCGCCGCACAGCCCATCCCCCTGCTGGTTGACCCGGTGCGCATTCGTCTGCTGCGCGCCATCGTGGATGATCTTTACCGGCACGGGGAAATCCGCCACTTTGCCGCCCTGCTCGACAAACCCGGCTTCATCGCCTCCCTGCGGAACACCATCGAGGAACTCAAGCGCGCCCGCATTTTCCCTGATGATTTTGCATCAGCCGTCAATGGCCTCGAGGTGCGCCTGGAAGAGATTTCCGGCGTCTACAGCGCCTACCAAACATGGCTACAGGAACAAAACTGGGCAGATAACGAGGGGCGCGGCTGGCTGGCGGCGATTGCGCTGGAATCTGATCCGGCCCTGGGGACGGATACGCGTTTACTGGCCGTTTGTGGCTTCGACGAGTTCAACCCCACCCAATTGGGCGTGCTCTCCATCCTGGCGAGGCGCGCCCAGGAGGCCATCATCACGCTTACGGGGGACGTCCACCGCCCACAGCGCCCCGCCCACCGGCGCTTTCAGCGCGCTCAACTGGCATTAACCGAGAGCCTGCACGTCCAACCCGAAGCGCTAGATTCGACCTCGCTGCTTGCACCGGCGATTGCGCAGGTCGAAAGATCCTTATTCGAACCTATTCCAGCCAAGGGAAATGCCGAAGACGAAAAGATCCTCTTCGCAACAGGAGACCGCCGCGCATCCCAGGAGGACGTCACGGGCGAAATCGCTCAAATCGACTTCATCGAGGCCCAAACCCGCCCGGCCGAGGCGCGTGCCGCGCTGCGCTGGATTAAAGCCTGCATCGTGCGCGATGGGCTGGCGCTTAGCCAGGTTGCCATCCTGGCGCGCGACCTGGAACCCTACCGCCCCCATCTTGAAGAAGTCGCCGACGAGTTCGGCGTTCCCCTGCGCCTGGTAGGGGGCCAGCCCCTGGGGGAGAACCCGGCCATCGCCGCACTGCTCACACTCCTGTCCTTGCCAGCCGAAGACTGGCCGCGCCAGCCACTGCTGGAAACGTGGCGGAGTCCATATTTCGACTTATCCAATTATGGGATCAATGCCAGCCGCGCCACCTTGCTGGACGAAATTTCCCGCCAGGGACGGGTGTCAGCAGGGCGCGCGCAATGGCGCGAAGCCTTTGAATTGTGGAAAAAACGCCAGGTGCTGGCCGACGAAAATGGCGAGGTGTCTGCCCCCAGAGAACCAAACGGCCCGGGGGAAGATGCATTCGAGGCTTTCGTGGACCTGCTCGCGCCGCCTGTCCAGGCCTCCACGCGCGCTTACGTCGCCTTCGCAGAGTCCCTCGTTGGCGACGACCCAGCCCTAAACCCCGGCCTGCCCCCCGAAGCGGGGGGCCTGAAAGTGGTGGCCTGTGCGCGCGCCAACCCGGCCACTGCCGAGCGGGACGTGGCCGCTCTGCGGGCGCTCAAAGACGTGCTGCGCGGATTGGTACTGGCGGAATCGGCCCTGGGCGAAAACAACCTGGCGTATTCCGAATTTTTCGCCGATTTGCGCGGGGCAGTCGAAGCAGCCGCCTTTTCCCGGCCAACCCAGGCGGGGGTAACGGTTGCTTCGGTGCTGGATGGGCGTGGGCTATCTTTTCAGGCGGCAGCCTTGATGGGGCTCTCAGAAGGAGAGTTCCCCAAATTGGAGCGCGAGGATATTTTGCTGCGCGAGAGCGACCGGCCCACCCTGCGTGAGCGTCGGCTGCTTCTGGACACCCGCCTGCACGGCGACGAGGCGAGCCTGTTCTACCAGGCGGTCACGCGCGCCGGCCGGCGTTTATTGCTCACCCGCCCTTACCTGGCGGAAGACGGCCAATTATGGGAAGCTTCCCCCTTCTGGCAGGAGGTTCACCAGATAGCCGGGAGGCCGGCGGTGAAGCAGGTGCGTACGGAAATTGGTCTGGACCCGGCTGAGGCGGCCTCCTACGTCGAATGGCGAGAGGCGGCCCAGGCATCCGACGTTTACCTGAAGAATGGCATCGAAGCTTTGCAGGCGCGTATGAACCCCAAAGGCTCAGGCAAGTACGAGGGCAATATCTTTGACCTGAGCGAGCGCTATAGCGCCTGGCACACCTGGAGCGCCAGCCGGTTGGAAAGCTACGGCTCCTGCCCGTTCGAGTTTTTTGTAGCTTATGCACTGGAACTGGAACCGCGCCAGGAGCCCGAGGATGGCTTCGACGTGCGCGTGCTCGGCTCGATGCTGCACAAAATTTTGGAGGATTTCTACGGCGGAAAGGCGCTGGACGCCGCGGCGCAAGATGTGTTTGCCAGCGCGCCGCAGGATTATGGGTTTCGCCCCACGCCATTATGGGAGTTCCAGCAAAAAGAGCTGCGAAAGCGGCTGGAGGAGACGGTCTCCGCGCTGGCAGAGATCTCGCATGGGTATACGCCGCTCGCCCTGGAGGCAAAATTTGGCATGGGCGCACCGCCATTGGTGCTGGCGACAGCAGCAGGCGAGGTGCGCTTGCATGGCTACATTGACCGGGTTGACGTCGCCCCGGATGGCTCACTGCGGGTAATCGATTATAAGTCGGGTGGGGCAGCCATCTCGGCGGGGCATTTGAGAGAAGGCCGCCGCCTGCAGCTGCCGATCTATGCCCTGGCGGCGCAGGCGGCCCTGGGGCTGGGCGAGGTGACCAGCGGATTTTACTGGCACATCCAGAAAGCGGAGGCCAGCAGCTTGAAGCTGGAGAAGTTCGAGGGCGGCTTGCAGGCGGCAATCGCCATGGCCATTGGACACATTGGCCGCCAGGTGGCGAACATCCGCGCCGGCCGGTTTGAGCCGCAGCCGCCCGCCGACGGCTGCCCATCCTATTGCCCGGCGGTAAATTTCTGCTGGAAGTACAAGCAGTGACCACGACTCTGCTTTCGCAGTTCTCCTTCAAGGGCCACCAGGAAAAGGCGGCCACCGATCCGAATCCAGCGATTGCAGTGACAGCCGGGGCAGGCTCGGGTAAGACGCTCTCCCTGGTGGGGCGGTACCTGCACCTGCTGGAGCGGGGCTACCCACTGCGCTCGATCCTGGCGATTACTTTCACCGAAAAGGCAGCGCGCGAAATGCGCAGCCGCATCCGCGCGGCGCTCGCCGGCGTCACGACCGACTCGGCCAAATTTCAACTCTCAGACCTTGACGCCGCCCGCATCGGCACCATCCACAGCCTGTGCGCTGAGATCCTGCGCGCCCACCCGGCCGAAGCCGGGATCGACCCGGCATTCAGCGTGCTGGAGGAAGGACTCGCCGCCGCCTGGCAGGCCGAAGCCATCGAAGCCGCGCTGGCATGGGCGGCCAACGACGCCCAATCTGCTGCCCTGTTCGGTGTGTTCAAAGAAAGCGAGCTGCGCCAGGCGCTCAAAACGCTCATGGGCCGCCGGTTGGAACTTCTCAATTTGCACGCCAATGATACGGGAAATAAGGGTCCAGGCGAAAAAAGCGCCGAAACAATTGGAGGGCCTTCATTTTCAGGGATTTTTGGATCCGCCTTGCGACAATACCTGCAAAAAACCCTGGATTCTCCGGACTGGCTCGCTGCTCTCGACGACCTGACCGCCTGCCGCGCCTCTTCGCCCGAGGATAAGCTCGAGCTCGCCCGCCAGAGCGCCCTTGCGCATTGGGCTGAAATTCGCTCGGCCTGCGCTTCCCAAAGTTGGGACACGGCCCTCTCCGGCCTGGCGGCCCTGCGCAAATCCCTCGACCCGCACGGCGGGAGGAAAGACGCCTGGGGTGAGGCGGAACTGGCAACCGTGCGCGCAGCCATGGGGGCGCTCAAGGGCATCTACGAGGAACAGCTTAAATTCCTGGCCGAAAAATCGCGCTTCGCCCTCGACGAACAGATCGCCGCGTGCCTGCCAGCCGTGCAGAGCCTGCTCGACCAGGCCCTGAGCGAATACCGGCGCCGCAAGGACGAACGCCAGGCACTCGATTTCGATGACCTGGAAGGTCGCACCGCTGAACTGCTCGGTCAAAACGCCGCCGTGAGCGCTGCACTCCAATCCGAGCTGCGTGCCGTGCTGGTGGACGAATTCCAGGATACCAACGAACGCCAGCGGCAGATCGTGTACGCGCTGGCGGGATTCTCCTCATCCACCACCGACGCCGCCCCGGCGCGAGAGGGACGGAACGAGAGCCGGGTGGACCTTTTCATCGTTGGCGATTCCAAACAATCCATCTACAAATTTCGCGGCGCGGATGTTTCCGTCTTTCGCCAGGTGCAGGCCGATATCAAAGCAGCCGGCGGGCTGTGCATCGACCTCGACCTGACTTTCCGCGCCCACAAAGCCCTGCTAGACAGTCTCAACGACCTGCTCGCCCCCATCCTGGGCGAGACGGACGACCCTGCCCGCCCCTACCTGGTACCGTTCGCGCCCTTGCGCGCTTATCGACAAACACCTGCCGGCGAAACCGTTCAGCCGCCTTTCGTGGAGTTCCACCTGGGGCTGGGCGAAAACGCCGAGCAAGGCCGCCTGGCCGCGGCGGCCGCCCTGTGCCAGCGCCTGCGCCGGCTTCACGAGGGCGAAGGCTTTGCCTGGGGCGATATGGCCCTGCTCTTCCGCGCCTCGAGCGCCTTCGCCGCCTACGAAAACGCCCTCGAAGCCTGCACCGGCACAGCCGGCACAGGCATCCCCTTCATCACGGTTGCCGGGAGCGGCTTCTACGAACGGCCTGAGATCCGCGATTTGCTCAATGCGCTGGCCGCCGTCGCCGATCCCAATGACGATCTGGCCCTGGTTGGCCTGCTGCGCTCCCCGGCCTTCGCCATCCCAGACGGTGAAATCTATCAGCTGCGCATCCCCACGGACGTTCAGGAGGGCGCCGAAAGGCCCATCAAACGAAGCGTGCTGGGCGCCTTGCGCACTTCAATGGTCCCAGCCCACCAACGCGCTTACGCCATCCTCAACCAGCTCCACGGCCTGGCCGGCCGTGCCCCGGTGGCCGCCGTCCTCAAGCGCCTGCTTGACCTGACCAGCTACCGCGCTATCCTCGCCAGCGTTCCGGGTGGGGCGCGCATGATTCGCAACGTTGAAAAACTGCTGGCGGACGCTCATCGCTCGCGCATGGTCAGCCTGCCCAGCTTCCTGACCTATGTCCGCACCCTGCGCGACGTCGGCCTGCGCGAAGGCGAAGCGCCGGTCGACACCGTTACCAGCGGGGCAGTACAGCTGATGACCATCCACAAGGCCAAAGGTCTCGAATTCCCTCTGGTCGTCCTGGCGGATGCCGCCTACGCCTCTCATGTCCGTACCCCTGGCGTGCAAATCACTCCGAAGACGATCCTGCTCGACCTGTGCGACGGCGATTTCCGCCCCACCGCCTGGCAGCTCGCCGCGCACCTCGAAGAAGCGCGCGATGACGCCGAAAACCGCCGCCTGCTCTACGTGGCTGCCACGCGCGCCAGGGAGAAACTGCTCGTCAGCGCCCACGTCAAGCCTAAAAAGGACGACAGCCTCACGCTGGCAGGCTGGCTGAACCACTTTGGTCTCGACCAGGTAAAGGTTTCTGCAGAATTATCCACCCCAGAGACATTCCCCTTAGGCGAAACGGGGGTGGCGGTTACGTTATATCCCGCTTCACAGGCTGAAACGGCTTCCCCGCGGTCTGAATCGTCAGCCCAACCAGCCCCTCCGCCTAAATCCGACCTGATTGAGCCCCTGCCACTCACGCCGGCCTATACCGACGAAAGGACTCAGGCGCGCGAATCCGACCCACCCCCGCGCGTCTGGCTCATCGTGCCCACCGCCAAACGCCCGGCTGCCCCCGCCTGGGTGGTAGGCAAACTGGTCCACGAAGCCCTGCGCCGCTGGCGTTTCCCTGACGCCGATTTCGAGGATTACCTGCGCCCCTTCGCCCTGGAAGCCGGTTTCACCGACCGGCGTGAGATTCACGCCGCCATTCAAGAATCCCGCCGCCTGCTGGAGCGCTTGCGCAATCACCCCATCTTTAACGAGATCGAATCCGCCGAACGCCGCCACGAAATTCCCTACTTTTTGCCGGAAGAACGCGGCGTAATCGACCTGCTCTACCGCACTGCATCAGAATGGTTTATCGTGGACTTTAAAACCGACCAGCTGCGCTCGGAAGAACAGGCCCGCCTTACCACCCGTGAAAAAGGCTACGACCGGCAGCTGAGGCGCTACGTCCACGCAGTCGCGGAGCAGCTCAGCATCCTGGCGCACCCGCGCCTCGTTTTTCTGAATGTGAACAACCACCTGGTAATTTTCGACCTGCCATAGCTTTCCCCCGGCGAGATTGAGCGCCTGCTTACTAACGGTAAGTATTAAAACACGCGGTACGAAGTCCCGCGTTCAACTGGCAATTACATGTAGCGGCCACCTTGGGCGCCCAACGGGTAGGTTCCGGCAAAAAAGGGTTGTCAAAGCAGATGTCTGAGGACGCCCAGATAACAGTGAGACGGTTGCCCAATGTGCCGGATTGTAGCCAAGCAAACCACATTTCTGCGTGTCATTTAGACATCGATGTAAACAGGAAACGCCCTTAAACACTGGCTGATGAGGCAATCATCGTTATATGAACTGCCGCAGCGAAAAAGAGGGATTGTATTGGACTACAGTGGGATTGGACTCGCATATATCTTGAGAAATGGTGTAAAATACATAAAGTATGTATTTTACACAGGAGTTCGATATGGATACTGTCCAATATGTTCGCAAGACCGACCTGGCGCGCAACACTCGGCGGGTTATTCGTGACGTACTACGCGGACAAATGGCTATCGTGGAAAGCCATGGCCAACCTGAAGTGGCGATTATGGACATCGTTGACTACCGCATTCAACGCGCTTTCATTCATTACTACGCCCAAAATCCCGCGGTTAGCCCGGATGACGATGTTTCAGACCAGGCCTTCGCCAGCCTTACCGATGAACAGGAGCGCACCAACCGGGTAATGGCCTATTACCTGGCAGAATTGATCAGCCTGGGCCGGGCAGCCGAACTGCTTGAGCTACCTGCTTTCGATCTGCGTTTGCGCTTCGCCCGCCTGGGAATACCTCTGCGCGCTGGACCACAAACCAGGGATGAAGCATTGCAAGATGTGGAAAATGCGCTGAATTTCACTGAGAAAAGCCGTTCGTGAACAGGATCGTCGTCCTGGACAACACCGTTCTGACGAACTTTGCCCTGGTCAATCGAGCGGATTTAGTCTATCTCCTATGGCCGGGTAAAGTTTGTACAACACCTGCTGTACGCTATGAATATCAGTCTGCCGTTGAACACGGGTTGTTGCCGGAGGACTGCCGGAACGATCTACCTGTGGTTGAACTCACCCAGGCGGAATCTCAATTGGCCAATAATCTGCCTGGACGGATCGATTCGGGGGAACGAACTTGCCTGGCGCTGGCGATCACACGCCAGGGATTATTCGCCAGTGACGACCTGAGGGCTCGTCAGATAGCCATCAGTTTCAATGTACCCATCACTGGCTCAATTGGCATCCTGGCAGCCTGCGTACAATTGGGATTTACATCGAAGAATATGGGGAATGACCTGTTAGAAGGAATGACCGCGGCCGGGTACTACTCCCCCTTTGATAACCTGGATGTTCTCCTGAGCTAACCTTAGTGCCCAAAATACCCCCCGACCGCGAACGACAACCTGAACTGCTGCGTGAAAAGCGCCCTACATACCTCTTCACCCCCGAAGCGTAGAATAGGAAAAGATACCTATTGCGAGGATAGATTTTTGCGAGAAAAGATGAGAGTTCGATAGAACGTGAGACAAAAAACTATGTCGACCGGCGGATGACCGAGGTAGCCATGACAGGTTAAGTGGGTTATGAATTAGATGGTTTTACCGGAGGTCAGGCAGTCCAAGTTGGACTGCTTTGTCCTCATCCTCTGATTCTGTAATCTCGTAGCCGATTGACTTATATCCGCTTCGGCGCCGCGCGTACATCCGGGCCAGGACCGGCACCTCAAAGTCCACATAATCGTAGATGATCACCTCCCGTTTGGCAGCGTTCAATCGGTGCAAGCGGCCTGCATATTGGGTCAGGGTTCCTCGCCATGAGATGGGTAAAGCAAGAAAAAGCGTATCCAGCCGCTCATCGTCAAACCCCTCACCCAGGTAACGCCCAGTTGCGATAATCAAACGCGGTTGGTCAGCGGGAATGTTGGCAATACGTTCAGACAGTTGCCTGCGCTGCTTCTTCCCCATGCCTCCTGTCATCACGATAATATTCTGAATATACTGGGAAAGCATGTTGGCGAGCAAATCTAGATGATCCCGGCGCTCTGTCAACAACACGGGACTGCGTCCTGCTCCCAGCGCAGCAATCACATCTTGGGTGATGATCCGATTCCGCTCTTCATCCTGGGTAAGCAATGTGTATAACTCCTGGATCGATTGCGATGCAATGTTTTGCAAATGAGGCGGCAGACGGAAATTCGTGGGGCGAAGGATGACCTTGTGATCAAAAGGCCGTTTTTCTGCTTGCTTGCGATCATCTACCCGGTGGCGAACCGGCCCGCACTGCATGAATATGATCGGATGGTGGCCGTCTTTCCTCGTCACCGTAGCCGACAATCCCGTCAAATAGCGGGCTTTGCTTTGCCGGACCACCTGCTCGAATCGGACCGCTGAGATGTGGTGGCATTCATCGACAATCAAATAGCCATATTGACCAACAATGTCGTCAACGATCCCTTGCTTGCTCAAACTTTGAACCATGGCAACATCAATAACCGACGTCGGTTTCCTCTTACCGCCCCCAATTTGGCCAATCTCTTTTGGCGTGATACTGAGGAAATGGCTCAACGCCTCGATCCACTGGTCAAGCAGTTGGCGGCGGTGAACGATCACCAATGTGTTTACCTTGCGCTGGGCGATCATGTAAGCCGCGACAACCGTCTTGCCAAATGCAGTCGCGGCTGATAAAACACCTATCTCATAATCTGGACTTTATCCAAACCGAACCTTTCAAATAGAATAACACACGGCTTCAAACAGGCGTTTGAGTAAATTTGGAGCGATTTTTTGCCTGTCAGGGCTTGAGATTGACAGGTAAAAACCCCAATGCTGCCAAATGTGGCTACGCACGATAGCAATCGCATCCGAAAAAGTCGGGCTGACCTTGGGGTACCAGGCCGCCGATCGCACAGGCAGCCTGCCACGCTCCTGGGATTGGTGAGCCAGCAAGGTGATCCACGAAAACAAGCCCATCAGGAGGGGGGTGGTGCGGGCGATCGCCTTGTCTGACCATTGGCGTTGCGTCTCAACGCCCAGATGGGTGCGCACTTCCTGAAACGTCACTTCGACCTGCCAGCGTCGCACGAACCACAGCAGGATTTGGAGAGGATCAGCGGACGGATCAGTGCAGAGTAAAGCCCGCGTCTTGAACTTGCCATGGGGATCGCGAACCAGCACCCAGCGGATCGGCACAGCCGGCATCCCCGAGTGATACCAGACGGCGGTCTGGCTAGTGATTTCGACCTGAGTTGGGCCTTGCCCATACCAATTGTCCACCCGGACCGTTTGCCAGGGGGTCTGCTCGTTTTTCAGCACTTCAGCCAATTTGGGCAAGCGTTCTCCCTTCTTGCGGGAGCGGCCCAGGGTTCCCGGCGCTCGTCTCGGTGCAGGTTCATACAATCCGGCGTCCAAACGCAATGGAGTGATCATGTAGACCGGTTCAGGCAAAGACAGTAGGCTGTCCAAGAGTTCCAAAGCTGCATAACTGCTATCGGCCACCAGGATGAGCTTGCGGTTCGGCAGCCAGCGCCGCATTTGCTTGCCCATCTGACGCGCCCATGTGGTCAGTTTCTTGTGCTGCCGAGAACGGTTTTGATAATAGCGCTCGGAAGGTGCCAGCACGGTCAGAAACGGTAAGGCCCAGACCCGGGCAGCCCAGGAAATCTTGACCAGTAACATCATGCTGATCCATCTCAGACCACTCGTTTTCACCAAATGACTTTTGCTAGAGCGCACCGCATCGCGATAAATGCCTTTGGCCTTGATTTTCGCTCCCCAGCGCCGTTCGATGGTTTCATCGATCCCCAGAACCACTGGCCCGGATGGCAAAAACGTGTTGAGCAGCAGCGGCAGCAAGACTGCGCTGGCTGCCAGGCTCGACCAGACCGCTCGGTTCAAGACCCGATGATAATTTTGAAAGTGCCGCTCCTGGCTCAAGCCCATGATCCGCAGCACCGAGCAGACTGTCCGTTTTCCTGGGGCCAGGATCACTCCAATCAGTAACAAGAAGGCCAGCGGCCAGATCCGTTTTGAGAATAATGGTCGAAAGCTTTCAAAGAGTGTGTTATATTCGTCAGGCAGGGTGAGCATTCGGCACCTCTCTTGGCGGAGAAATGTCTTAGCTTACCCTGCTTTTTGTTAATGTGCAAATGGACAAAGTCCAGCTTATATTATGTATTATATAATCATATTACATAAAAAGTTAATTAATATTTTTTAATAATGGAATTGTCAACGTTTTATAGAAGG
>OFHG01000699.1_pt1 | contig 12909 bp, 7 predicted proteins | sample 1521931 | NCBI WGS metagenome assembly OFHG01 (sample SAMEA2468438, study PRJEB22500) | soil metagenome | biome: Glassland; feature: Farmland; material: Clay | place: Australia | collected 2013-01-31 | depth 0.55 m
TCACCGCCGAACTTCTTCGCCTGGCATACCGTCAGCGCCGCCGTCAGCGTCGTCTTGCCATGGTCGACGTGACCAATCGTGCCGACGTTTACATGCGGCTTCTTACGCTCGAATTTTTCCTTGGACACGGTCGTTACCCTCTATGCTGAATACTGGATTAATCTGTTCTTTACGAGGCTTTCTTGATGATTGCCTCAGCCACGTTCGTCGGAGCTTCCTGATATTTCTTGAACTCCATCGAGTAGGTGGCGCGACCCTGGGTCTGCGAACGCAGCGAGGTCGAGTAGCCGAACATCTCGGACAGCGGCACCTCGGCGCGCAGCACCTTGACGCCGGCGTTGTCGTCCATGCCAAGGATCATGCCGCGGCGGCGGTTGAGGTCGCCCATCACATCGCCCATATACTCCTCGGGAGTCTCCACTTCGACCGCCATGATCGGTTCAAGCAGGGCTGGGTTCGCCTTCAGCGCACCCTCCTTGAATCCCATCGAGCCGGCGATCTTGAACGCCATCTCGTTGGAGTCCACGTCGTGGTAGGAGCCGTCGAACAGGGTGACCTTGACGTCCACCACCGGGTAACCGGCGACGACGCCGTTCTGCATCTGCTCCTGAATTCCCTTATCCACCGCCGAGATGTATTCGCGCGGCACCGCACCACCGACGATTGCATTAACAAACTCGTAACCCTTGCCGGCCTCTTGCGGCTCGAGCTTGAGCCACACGTGGCCGTACTGACCGCGACCACCGGACTGGCGCACGAACTTGCCTTCCTGCTCCAGCGACTTGCGGATGGTTTCGCGGTAGGCCACCTGCGGCGCGCCGACATTAGCCTCCACCTTGAATTCGCGCTTCATGCGATCGACAAGGATCTCCAGGTGCAGTTCGCCCATACCGGAGATGATGGTCTGACCGGACTCCTCGTCGGTGCGGACGCGGAACGATGGGTCTTCCTGAGCCAGCTTGTTCAACGCCAGGCCCATTTTCTCCTGATCGCTCTTGGTCTTCGGCTCCACGGCGACGGAGATAACCGGCTCCGGGAACTCCATGCGCTCGAGGATGACCGGCTTGTCCAGCGCGGACAAGGTGGTGCCGGTGATGACGTCCTTCAGGCCGACGCAGGCGGCAATCTCGCCGGCGCGGATCTCCTTGAGCTCCTCGCGGTTGTTGGCGTGCATCTGCAGAATACGGCCGATGCGCTCCTTGCCGCCGTTCTGCGAATTGTAGACGCTGTCGCCGGAGGAGAGTGCGCCGGAGTAGACGCGCACAAAGGTCAACGTACCGACGAACGGGTCGGTCATGATCTTGAACGCCAACGCCGAGAACGGTTCGTCATCGGAGGAGTGACGCTCCACCGGCTCTTCGGTTTTGGCGTCGAGGCCCTTGATGGCAGGAACTTCGGTCGGCGCCGGCAGATAGTCGATCACCGCATCCAGCATCGCCTGCACGCCTTTGTTCTTGAAGGCGGAGCCGCACAGCATCGGCACGATTTCCAGGGCGATGGTGCGCTTACGCAGGGCCTGCTTGATCTCGTCTTCAGACAGTTCACCGCCCTCGAGGTACTTCTCCATCAACTCTTCGGAAGCCTCGGCGGCCGCCTCGACCATCTTCTCACGCCACTCTTCCGCCGTAGCCTGCAGCTCAGCGGGAATATCGCCGTAAGTGAAGGTCATACCCTGGTCGGCTTCGTTCCAGATGATGGCCTTCATCTTGACTAGGTCGACCACACCCTTGAAGCCGTCCTCGGCGCCGATCGGCACCTGTATCGGTATCGGATTGCCACGCAGACGCTCGCGCATCTGGCGCTCGACCTTGAAGAAGTCGGCACCGGCGCGGTCCATCTTGTTGACGAATGCGATACGCGGCACATGATACTTGGTGGCCTGACGCCACACCGTCTCCGACTGCGGTTGCACACCGCCGACCGCGCAGTAGATCATGCAGGCGCCGTCCAGCACGCGCATGGAACGCTCCACCTCGATGGTGAAGTCCACGTGGCCCGGGGTGTCGATGATATTGATGCGGTGCTGCGGGTACTGCTGGCTCATGCCGGACCAGAAGCAGGTGGTAGCAGCGGAGGTGATGGTAATACCACGCTCCTGTTCCTGCTCCATCCAGTCCATGGTCGCCGCGCCGTCATGCACTTCACCAATCTTATGGCTGATACCGGTATAGAACAGGACGCGCTCGGTCGCAGTGGTCTTGCCGGCGTCGATATGCGCCGAGATACCAATGTTACGGTAGCGTTCGATAGGGGTGGTACGGGCCACGACGTGTTCCTCTCAATTACCAGCGGTAGTGGGCGAAGGCCTTGTTGGCCTCGGCCATGCGATGCGTGTCTTCACGCTTCTTCACGGCGGTCCCCTTCTGCTCATAGGCGTCCAGGATCTCGCCGGCCAGGCGCATACCCATGGACTTCTCTCCGCGCTTGCGGGCGGAATCGACCAGCCAACGCATGGCCAGGGCAACGCCGCGCTCCGAACGCACCTCGATTGGAACCTGATAGGTGGCACCACCGACGCGACGGGACTTCACCTCCACCATCGGGCGGATGTTGTCCAGGGCCTTCTCGAACACCTCGAGCGGCTCGCCCTTATTCTTCTCGCTGATGCGATCGAGAGCGCCGTAGACGATCTTCTCGGCGACTGCCTTCTTGCCGCTCAGCATGAGGATGTTGATGAAACGGGACAGCGTCTTATTGCCGAACTTCGGGTCCGGCAGCACGTCGCGCTTGGTGGCTCTTGCTCTTCTAGACATAATCCGTAGCCTTTAACGATTAGGATTTCGGACGCTTGGCGCCGTACTTGGAACGACCCTGCTTGCGATCCTTGACGCCGGAGGTGTCGAGGGTGCCGCGCACGGTGTGATAACGCACACCCGGCAGGTCCTTGACACGGCCGCCACGAATCAGCACCACCGAGTGCTCCTGCAGGTTGTGGCCTTCGCCACCGATGTAACTGGTTACTTCGAAGCCGTTGGTCAGGCGTACGCGCGCGACCTTACGCAGCGCCGAGTTCGGCTTCTTCGGGGTCGTGGTATACACACGCGTGCATACGCCGCGCTTCTGCGGGCAGCTTTCCAGCGCCGGCACCTTGCTCTTCTCGACCGGGCTAACCCGCGGCTTGCGTACCAATTGGTTAATCGTCGCCATTTGTCTCTCGACTCCAGCAAAATAAGCAACAGGCCGGCAAATCACCGGCCTGCGGAAAAAAGAAGCGGAATTCTATGAAGGCGGGATGCTGGTGTCAATAGCATTCCGCCTTTTTGGGCCTACGCCAGTGCGGCGATCTGCCTTATTCTTCGCTCCCAGCCTCGGCGGCCAGCACCGGCACCGCCTCCGTTACCGTCAGCAGTTCGCCATTTGCCTCCCGGCGCTTGCGACGGCGTTCGTTGTGATAGGCCAGACCGGTACCCGCAGGGATCAGGCGGCCTACAATCACGTTCTCCTTCAAACCACGGAGATCGTCCTGCTTGCCCGTCACCGCCGCGTCGGTCAGAACGCGGGTCGTTTCCTGGAACGAAGCGGCCGAAATGAACGATTCGGTAGAGAGCGACGCCTTGGTGATGCCCAGCAGATCGCGCTCGAAGGTCGCCGGCATCTTACCGTTACCCAGGATCACCTCGTTCTCCTCCTGCACCCGAGCCAGCTCAAGCTGCTCACCCGTGAGGAACCGAGTATCCCCGCCCTCCTTGATGGTCACCTTGCGCAGCATCTGGCGGACAATCACCTCGATGTGCTTGTCGTTGATCTTCACGCCCTGCAGGCGGTAGACGTCCTGTACCTCGTTGACGATGTAGCGGGCCAGCTCCTCGACCCCCTGCAGCCGCAGGATATCGTGCGGATTCGGTTCACCCTCGACGATGACCTCGCCCTTCTCCACGTGCTCACCTTCGAACACGGTGACGTGACGCCACTTGGGAATCAGCTCCTCGTGGGCATCGCTACCGTCGGTCGGGGTGATCACCAGACGCTGCTTGCCCTTGGTCTCCTTGCCGAAGCTGATGGTGCCGGAGATCTCGCCCAGGATGGCCGGTTCCTTCGGCTTGCGCGCCTCGAACAGGTCGGCCACACGGGGCAGACCGCCGGTGATGTCACGGGTCTTCGACGACTCCTGCGGGATACGGGCGACAACGTCACCCACGCCCACTTCGGCGCCGTCGGCGAGGTTGACCACCGCGCCGGCGGGCAGGAAGTAGTGCGCCGGCAACTCCGTGCCCGGGATATTGATATCGTTGCCCTTGGCGTCCATCAGCTTGACCATCGGCCGCAGGTCCTTGCCTGACGATCCACGCTGTTTCGGATCGCTGATCACCAGACTCGACAGACCGGTCACTTCGTCGGTCTGGCGGTTGATGGTGACGCCGTCGACGAAGTCGATGAACTTCACGCGGCCGTTGATCTCGGTGATAACCGGATGGGTGTGCGGATCCCAGTTGGCCACCACCTGGCCGCCCTTGACCAGGTCGCCGTCAGCGGCGCTGAGCACCGCGCCGTAAGGCACCTTGTAGCGCTCCCGCTCACGACCGCTCTCGTCCAGCACGGTCAGCTCGCCGGAGCGGGAGACCGCCACCAGGTTGCCGGACGCGTGTTTGACCAGCTTGATGTTGTGCAGGCGCACGGTGCCGTTGCTCTTCACCGCGATGTTGTTGATCGCCGCGGAACGCGACGCCGCACCACCGATGTGGAAGGTACGCATGGTCAGCTGGGTGCCCGGCTCGCCGATGGACTGGGCGGCAATGACGCCCACCGCCTCGCCGACGTTGGCGCGATGGCCACGGGCCAGATCGCGGCCATAGCAGGCGGAACAGACCCCGTAGCGGGACTCGCAGGTGATGGGCGAACGCACATACAGGTGGTCCACCGACATATCTTCCAGCCGCGCCACCCACTGCTCGTCCAGCAGTGTGCCGCGCGGGATCTCCACCTCGTCGCTGCCTGCGGCGAACACGTCCTCGGCGGTGACACGGCCCAGCACGCGCTCACGCAACGGTTCGACCACGTCGCCGCCTTCGATCAGCGACTGCAGGGTCAGACCGTTGCTGGTGCCGCAATCCTCCTCGGTGACCACCAGGTCCTGCGCCACATCCACCAGACGGCGGGTCAGATAACCGGAGTTGGCGGTCTTCAACGCCGTATCGGCCAGACCCTTACGGGCGCCGTGGGTGGAGATGAAGTACTGCAGAACCGACAGGCCCTCGCGGAAATTCGCGGTGATCGGCGTTTCGATGATGGAACCGTCCGGCTTGGCCATCAGGCCGCGCATACCGGCCAGCTGACGGATCTGGGCGGCGCTACCACGGGCGCCGGAGTCGGCCATCATGTAGACCGAGTTGAACGAGGGCTGCTTGACGGTCTCGCCCTTGGCGTCGACCACCTGCTCGTAGCCCAGCTTGTCCATCATCGCCTTGGCGATCTGATCGTTGGTACGGGACCAGATATCGACCACCTTGTTGTAGCGCTCGCCGTTGGTGACCAGACCGGAGATGTACTGCTTTTCGATCTCCTTCACCTCGGCGTCGGCGCGACCGAGGATATCGACCTTCTCGTCGGGAACGACCATGTCTTCCAGGCCGAACGAGACGCCGGCCCGAGTCGCATAGCGGAAACCGGTATACATCAGCTGGTCGGCGAAGATCACGGTGTCCTTCAGGCCGAGGCGGCGGTAACAGGTGTTGATTAGTTGCGAAATGGCCTTTTTCACCAGTGGGCGATCGACCAATGCGAACGGCAGGCCGTCAGGGACGACATCAAACAGCAGGGCGCGGCCGACGGTGGTGTCCTTCAGACTCACCTTGGTCTCGCGCTCACCGTTTTCGTCCTGAATGACTTCGCGTACACGCACCTTGACGCGCGCCTGCAGATGAGCGTTGCCGGTCTGATAGGCGCGCATCACCTCCGCGCTGTCGGCAAATACCATACCCTCGCCCGTGGCGTTGATGCGGTCGCGGGTCATGTAGTACAGACCCAGCACCACGTCCTGCGACGGCACGATGATCGGCTCGCCGTTGGCGGGCGACAGGATGTTGTTGGTGGACATCATCAGCGCGCGGGCTTCCAGCTGCGCCTCCAGCGACAGCGGCACGTGCACCGCCATCTGGTCGCCGTCGAAGTCGGCGTTGAACGCGGCGCAGACCAGCGGGTGCAGCTGAATCGCCTTGCCCTCGATCAGCACCGGCTCGAAGGCCTGGATGCCCAGACGGTGCAGGGTCGGGGCGCGGTTCAGCATCACCGGATGTTCGCGGATCACCTCGGCCAGGATATCCCACACCTCCGGCCCTTCGCGCTCGACCATCTTCTTGGCCGCCTTGATGGTGGTAGCCAGGCCGCGGCGCTCCAGCTTGGAGAAGATGAACGGCTTGAACAGCTCCAGCGCCATCTTCTTGGGCAGACCGCATTGGTGCAGACGCAGGGTCGGGCCGACCACGATGACCGAACGGCCGGAGTAATCGACGCGCTTGCCCAGCAGGTTCTGACGGAAGCGACCCTGCTTGCCCTTGATCATGTCGGCCAGGGACTTGAGCGGGCGCTTGTTGGAACCGGTGATGGCGCGGCCGCGGCGGCCGTTGTCCATCAGTGCGTCCACCGCCTCCTGCAGCATGCGCTTTTCGTTGCGCACGATGATGTCCGGCGCCGCCAGGTCCAACAGGCGCTTCAGACGGTTGTTGCGGTTGATGACGCGACGGTACAGGTCATTGAGGTCGGAGGTGGCGAAACGCCCCCCTTCCAGCGGCACCAGCGGACGCAGCTCGGGCGGCAGCACCGGCAGCACGGTCAGCACCATCCACTCCGGCTTGTTGCCGGATTCGAGGAAGGCCTCCATCAGCTTCAGCCGCTTGGTGAACTTCTTCAGCTTGGTCTCGGAGCTGGTGTTGGGCAGCTCCTCACGGATGCGCCCGGCCTCCGTTGCCAGGTCCATGGTGCGCAGCAGTTCGTAGATCGCCTCGGCGCCCATGCGGGCGTCGAACTCGTCACCATACTCCTCGATGGCGTCCAGGTAGGCCTCGTCGGAGAGCATCTGGCCGCGCTCCAATTGGGTCATGCCTGGGTCGATCACCACGAAGCCTTCGAAGTAGAGTACGCGTTCGATGTCGCGCAGGGTCATGTCGAGCAACAGTCCCATGCGGGACGGAAGGCTCTTCAGGAACCAGATGTGGGCGGTCGGGCTGGCCAGCTCGATATGGGCCATGCGCTCGCGGCGCACCTTGGCCAGGGTCACCTCGACGCCGCACTTCTCGCAGATCACGCCGCGGTGCTTGAGGCGTTTGTACTTACCGCACAGGCATTCGTAGTCCTTGACCGGGCCGAATATCTTGGCGCAGAACAGGCCATCGCGCTCTGGCTTGAAGGTGCGGTAGTTGATGGTCTCCGGCTTTTTCACCTCGCCGAAGGACCAGGAACGAATCTTATCCGGGGACGCCAAGCCAATACGAATGGCGTCAAAATCTTCAATCGGGCCCTGCTGCTTCAGAAGATTCAGAAGGTCTTTCACCGTTTGCTCTCCTCAGTTGTCCGTCGCTTGCCGTTCGCTCAAGGCGGCCGGATTCTCCCGGCCGCCGTCTGCGACGGACTAGTCTTGTTCCAGCTCGATGTCGATGCCCAATGCCCGGATCTCCTTGATCAACACATTGAAGGATTCGGGCATGCCGGCTTCCATCCGGTGATCGCCGTCCACGATGTTCTTGTACATCTTGGTACGGCCATTCACGTCGTCGGACTTCACCGTCAACATCTCCTGCAGGGTGTAGGCGGCGCCATAGGCCTCCAGCGCCCACACCTCCATCTCGCCGAAACGCTGGCCGCCGAACTGCGCCTTGCCGCCCAGCGGCTGCTGGGTAACCAGGCTGTACGGACCGGTGGAACGGGCGTGCATCTTGTCGTCCACCAAATGGTTCAGCTTCAGCATGTACATGTAACCCACGGTCACCTGGCGGTCGAAAGCATCGCCGGTACGACCATCGTACAAGGTGGTCTGGCCACCCTCCGGCAGGTCGGCCAGACGCAACATCGCGCGGATCTCATCCTCGTGTACGCCGTCGAACACCGGAGTGGCCATCGGCACGCCCTTACGCAGGTTCTTGCTCAGGGCCAGGATCTCCTCATCGGTCAGGCTGGAGAGGTCCTCCGGCTTGCCACTGGTGTTGTAGATCTGGCCGAGGAACTTGCGCAACTCCTCCACCTTGTTCTTGGCATCGAGCATGCGTCCGATCTTCAGGCCAAGGCCCTTGGCGGCCCAACCCAGATGGGTCTCCAACACCTGACCGACATTCATACGCGAAGGGACGCCCAGCGGATTGAGCACGATGTCGACTGGAGTACCGTCGGCAGCGTAGGGCATGTCCTCGACCGGGACGATCATGGAGATGACACCCTTGTTACCGTGGCGGCCGGCCATCTTGTCGCCGGGCTGGATGCGGCGCTTTACGGCCAGGTAGACCTTGACCATCTTCAACACGCCCGGCGCCAGATCATCGCCCTGAGTCAGCTTGCGCCGCTTGCTCTCGTACTGCTCTTCGAAGTCCTTGCGCAGCTGCTTGATCTGTTCGGCAACCACTTCCAGCTGGCCATTCGCCTCGTCGCTCTTCAGGCGGATCTCGAACCACTTCTCCTGCGACAGTTCGCCGAGGTAAGCCTTAGTGATCTTGTCGCCCGCCTTCAGCTTGTTGGGGCCACCGACGGCCACTTTACCGATCAGCATCTTCTCGACGCGCTGGAAGATGTCGTCCTCCATGATACGACGCTGATCCATCAGATCCTTGCGCACCTGAGCCAGGCCGGCCTCCTCGATGGCCTTGGCACGGGAGTCCTTCTCCAGGCCGTCGCGGGTGAATACCTGCACGTCAATGACGGTGCCGCTCATGCCGGAGGGCACGCGCAGCGAGGTATCCTTCACGTCCGACGCCTTCTCACCGAAGATGGCGCGCAGCAGCTTCTCCTCGGGAGTCAGCTGGGTCTCGCCCTTCGGCGTCACCTTGCCGACCAGGATATCGCCGGAGGTCACCTCGGCGCCGATGTAGACGATACCGGCCTCGTCCAGACGGGCCAGCGCGCCTTCACCGACGTTGGGAATGTCCGCCGTAATCTCCTCGGGCCCGAGCTTGGTATCGCGGGCGACGCAGGTCAGCTCCTCGATGTGGATGGTGGTGTAGCGATCCTCCTCCACCACGCGCTCGGAGATGAGGATGGAGTCCTCGAAGTTGTAGCCGTTCCAGGGCATGAAGGCGACCAGCATGTTCTGACCCAGCGCCAGCTCACCCATATCGGTGGCGGAGCCGTCGGCCAGCGCATCGCCGCGTGCAATCACATCACCCGGACCGACCAGCGGCCGCTGATTGACGCAGGTGTTCTGGTTGGAGCGGGTGTACTTGGTCAGGTTGTAGATATCCACACCGGACTCGCCCGCTTCCGTCTCGTCGTCGTTGACGCGCACCACGATGCGAGCGGCATCGACGGAGTCGACCACACCGCCGCGGCGCGCCACCACGGTGGTACCCGAGTCGATGGCCACGGCACGTTCCATACCGGTACCGACCACCGGCTTCTCCGGACGCAAGGTCGGCACAGCCTGTCGCTGCATGTTGGAGCCCATCAGGGCACGGTTGGCGTCGTCGTGCTCCAGGAACGGGATCAGCGACGCAGCCACCGAAACGATCTGCTTGGGTGAAATATCCATGTAGTTCACCTTATCGCGCGGCGACAGGGTGAATTCATTCAGGTGACGGCAGGAGACCAAATCGTCGATCAGGTTACCCTTCTCGTCTACCACGGCATTGGCCTGTGCGATGACGTACTCGCCCTCGTCGATGGCCGACAGGTATTCGTACTCGTCGGTGACGCGGCCGTCGATCACCTTGCGGTATGGCGTCTCCAGGAAGCCGTAATCGTTCGGACGCGAAAACACGGCCAGAGAGTTGATGAGACCGATGTTGGGACCTTCCGGCGTCTCGATCGGGCACAGACGGCCGTAGTGGGTCGGGTGCACGTCGCGCACTTCAAAGCCGGCGCGTTCGCGGGTCAGACCGCCGGGGCCGAGCGCCGAGATACGACGTTTGTGGGTCACTTCCGACAGCGGATTGTTCTGGTCCATGAACTGCGACAGCTGTGAGGAACCGAAGAACTCTTTGATCGCCGCCGATACCGGCTTGGCATTGATCAGCTCCTGCGGCATCAAACCTTCCGACTCGGCCAGCGACAGACGCTCCTTGACGGCGCGCTCGACGCGCACCAGGCCGATGCGGAACTGGTTCTCCGCCATCTCGCCCACGGAACGGATACGGCGATTACCCAGGTGATCGATGTCGTCCACCACACCGTTGCCGTTGCGGATATCGATCAGCACCTTGAGCACGTCGATGATGTCTTCCCTGGTCAGCACGCCGGACCCGGTGACCTCTTTGCGGCCGACGCGACGGTTGAACTTCATGCGGCCCACGGCCGACAGGTCGTAACGGTCTTCGCTGAAGAACAGCCCTGCGAACAGGTTCTCGGCAGCCTCCTTGGTGGGCGGCTCGCCGGGACGCATCATGCGATAGATCTCAACCAGCGCCTCCAACTGGGTACGGGTCGGATCGATGCGCAGGGTAGTGGACACATAGGCGCCGTGATCCAGGTCGTTGGTGAACAGCGTATTGAAGGTGGTGACACCCGCTTCCTGCATTTTGGCCAACAGTTCGGCTGTGATCTCATCATTGGCCTGAGCGATGACCTCACCACTCAGCGTGTCGACCACATCATGCGCCAGCGCCTTGCCGATGGCGTACTCATAGGGCACGTCCAGCGTGGCAATTTCGGCCTTGGCCAGTTCGCGGGTGTGGCGCGCGGTGATACGGCGGCCGGACTCGACCAGAACCTTGCCGCCGACGAGGACGTCGAAATTCACCGTCTCGCCGCGCAAACGTTCGGGGATCAGGTTGAACGCCAACTTCTCCTTGGAGAAACTGAAGGTATCGGTTTCGAAGAACAGCGCGAGGACTTCCTCGGTATTGTAGCCGAGCGCACGCAACAGGATCGTCGCCGGCAACTTGCGGCGGCGGTCGATACGCACAAAGACATTGTCTTTCGGATCGAACTCGAAATCGAGCCACGAACCGCGGTATGGAATCACCCGCGCCGAGAACAACAGCTTGCCGGAGGAGTGGGTCTTACCCTTGTCGTGCTCGAAGAACACGCCCGGCGAACGGTGCAGCTGCGACACGATGACGCGCTCGGTACCGTTGATGACGAAGGTGCCGTTTTCGGTCATGAGCGGCAGTTCGCCCATGTAAACTTCCTGTTCCTTGATATCCTTCACCGGCTTGGTACCGGCCGGCGCATCCTTGTCGTAGATCACCAAGCGTACTTTTACCCGCAACGGAGCCGCATAGGTCATCCCGCGCAGTTGGCATTCCTTGACGTCAAAAACGGGAGTTCCGAGACGGTAGCTCACATATTCCAAGGCGGCGTTGCCGGAATAACTCACAATCGGGAAAACCGACTTGAATGCCGCATGCAACCCCTGCTCCCGCAACTGGCCGTCAGCGCCGCCCGGTTGCAGGAAGCTGCGGTAAGATTCCAGCTGAATGGCCAGGAGATAGGGAACGTCCAAAATACTGCGACGTTTGCCGAAATCCTTACGGATGCGTTTCTTCTCAGTGAAAGAGTAGGCCATCAGAGTTCCTCAGCTTCGCACATGTAGTTCCAACAACCGCGCCGTGTGTCATACCTGACCCAGCGGCCGCGCAGTCACCGGTGATAATTCGCTCCGCTGTGCCCAGCGGAAAAAGGCCGGTGGCAATCTCGCCACCAGCCAGCATTTCTTCCTCTAAAACATCGCCATCCCTGGCGTTACGAATGAACCCATCAGGTTCTCCGCTCGATTCCCGATAATGTCAGGCAAGCCCCAACAGGCATCAACATAGGACGCGATGCTTACTTCAGTTCGACCTGGGCGCCAGCTTCTTCCAGCTGTTTCTTAACGCCTTCGGCCTCATCCTTGCCCACGCCATCCTTGATGGTCGACGGCACACCTTCCACCATGTCCTTGGCCTCTTTCAGGCCCAGACCGGTGATGGCACGAACGGCCTTGATGACGTTGACCTTGTTCTCGCCGAAGCTGGTCATTACGACAGTGAACTCGGTCTGCTCTTCAGCAGCGGCAGCGCCGCCACCGGCCGGCGCAGCGGCCACGGCAACCGCCGCGGTCACACCAAACTTCTCTTCCATCGCCTCAATCAAATCCACGACCTCCATAACGGTCATGTTGGCAACGGCTTCCAGGATCTCTTCTTTAGTTACGGCCATGATACAAACCTCTATGTCTATTCGCGGCTACCTGTCGGCAGCGTTCATTGTTGAGTACGGAACTGATGCCTTAGGCTGCAGCCGCTTCCTTTTGGTCGCGCACGGCGGCCAGGGTCGCAGCCAGCTTACCGACCGGAGCTTTCATCACCGCCATCAACTGGCTGATGGACTGCGGCTTGGTCGGGATACGGGCCAGGCGTGCCAGCTCCGCAGCGGGCAACAATTTGCCGCCGATGGAAACAGCCTTGACGACCAGTTTCTCGTTAGCCTTGACGAACTCGCTGATCACACGACCAGCCGCGCCCGGATCTTCCTGCGAAAACGCCATCATCAGCGGACCGGTGAGGGTCTCCTGCAGACAAGCGAATTCGGTGCCTTCGACGGCACGGCGAGCTAGCGTGTTCTTGACCACACGCACGTAGACTGCGTCCTTGCGCGCCGAGGCGCGTAGGGCAGTCATCTGAGCGGCGCTCAAGCCGGCGTACTCGGCCACAACGGCAGAGTAGGCCTTGCCAGCGACTTCGGCGACTTCGGCTACGATGGTCTTCTTTTGCGCAATATTGAGAGCCACGCGAAATCACCTCTTTTCGTTGCATTACGGGTATCGCCCGTGAGCGATACACCACCCTTTACGGT
>OFHG01000700.1_pt1 | contig 12904 bp, 8 predicted proteins | sample 1521931 | NCBI WGS metagenome assembly OFHG01 (sample SAMEA2468438, study PRJEB22500) | soil metagenome | biome: Glassland; feature: Farmland; material: Clay | place: Australia | collected 2013-01-31 | depth 0.55 m
GAGCGACATTATGGACTGCTTAAGGTTGAAACCATAAATGGCCTGGATGCCGAAGATATCAAATACCGGCCAACTTTCGAGTCTTTGACACCTATTTTCCCGGATATGCGTTTCGACCTGGAAACGGATCGCCATACCCTGGCCACCCGGTTGATCAATTTGATCACACCCATCGGTCGCGGCCAGCGCGGCCTGATCGTATCACCGCCCAAAGCCGGTAAGACCACGATCCTGAAAGAAATCGCTAACGCTATCTCCACGAAAAACCCGGAAGTCCACTTGATGGTTGCACTGATTGGAGAACGTCCGGAAGAAGTAACCGACATGGACCGCTCGGTGGATGCCGAGGTGATTTCATCGACGTTTGACGAACCGGTAACCTCGCACGTGCGCGTGGCCGAGATTGCGCTGGAGCGAGCCAAACGGCTGGTGGAAATCGGGCGGGACGTGGTCATCCTGATGGACTCGATCACGCGCCTGGCGCGTGCGTACAACCTGGTGGTCACTCCATCCGGGCGTACGCTCTCCGGCGGCATCGACCCTTCCGCCTTGTACCCGCCTAAACGCTTCTTTGGCGCCGCCCGTAATATCGAAGAAGGTGGTTCGCTTACCATCATCGCAACCTGCCTGATTGACACCGGGTCGCGCATGGACGACGTGGTATATGAAGAGTTTAAGGGCACCGGGAATATGGAGCTGCATCTTTCCCGTCGCTTGCAAGAACGGCGCGTTTTCCCCGCCATCGACATCGAACGCTCCTCCACCCGCCGAGAAGAACTGCTTTTAGGGCCGGACATTACCCCGCGGGTGTGGTTGATGCGGCGCATGTACGATCAAATGGTCACAGCTCCCCCGCATGGCGCCGGCATGGATCCCTCCAATGCCACAGAAGCCATTTTGCAGCGCCTGGCGCGTAACGCGGATAATATCGAGTTTCTGGAGACGCTCACCGAGGGCAATTAAGGCATGCGTGAACACAAACCGACTTCCTCGCCGGATTCGGGGCGGTTCATCTCTATAATTGCCTGGATGGTTGCCCTGGCGCTGGTGGTGCTGGCAGGTTATCTGGCCTGGCAACGCCAAACGAACCGGGTGATCGTTACAGGTTCTCAGGTAGCGCTGGCTCAGCCTGTCATCGAAAGGTCTGAGCCGGTGAAGGTTAACGTCCCCCTACCGACTTTGCAATCGGTGCTTACCAATACACTGGCTATCCCTCGCTATCTTACCGTTCATACCATCATACCGAACCGGCCTGGTGACCAGGTGAAGGATTACACCGTAGAAAAGGGTGACTCGGTGTTTGAAATCGCCCAGAAATTCAATATCAAACCCGAGACCGTGTTATGGGCCAATTATGACCTGTTGAACGATAATCCAGATATGATTTCTTTGGGGATGGTACTCAAGATCCCGCCGGTGGATGGCGTGCTTTACAAATGGCAAACGAACGATACTATCCAAAGCGTAGCCGGGAAATTTGATGCCAAACCACAGGATATTTTGAATTGGCCAGGTAATGAAATCGATCTGACAAATCCGGACATTCCTGTAGGCACGCTGGTAATGGTTCCAGGCGGGCATCGTGCATTTCGCCAATGGATCATCCCCACAATCCCACGCGGCCAGGCGGGGGTTTCTCAAAATTTGTATGGCCCTGGCACCTGCCCAGGAGGCTATCAGGGTGCCTACGGTACTGGCTCATTCGTCTGGCCAGCCGACAATCATTACCTGTCTGGCAACGATTACTGGTCTGGCCACCTGGGTATCGACATCGCCGCCGGCGAAGGGGCTCCGATTTACGCCGCCGATAGTGGCGTGGTCGTCTTTTCCGGCTGGGCCCTGGTTGGTTATGGCAATATGGTGATGATCGACCATGGCAATGGCTACCAGACCCTTTACGCCCATATGAGTTCAATTGTGGCTTCCTGCGGGCGCAGCGTTGCGAAAGGCTCTATCATCGGATACGCCGGTAGCACCGGCAACGCCACCGGCCCACACTTGCATTTTGAAGTCCGCTACCAGGGTGGATTCGTAGACCCCTGGTACGTATTACCGGCCCCTTGATCGCATCCCGCGCAAGGCTGGCAGCATCTTTCGACCAGGAGCATTCAAATGGCTAAAGATAATCCCGAACCCAAAACCGACGTGATCGCCGAAACCGATGAATACATGGCCTGGCGAGCGGAAGAGCCCGATGGCGAAACCACCTATCACCTCGAACTCAACAGTGTGACCGTCCACTTTTTTCAAGAAGAATGGGATGAATTTATCAACCTGGCACGCATGCTGACAAATAATTAATGGGCGATTTTATCGACGTAGGGGACGACACCCCGGCAGGCGTCCGTGAAGCGCTGAGAGACGTCATCCCAGGTGAGGGAATTGGCGCTCGCCCAGGCTGAGGTAATTGCGTACGATACACAGCCCGGTCCGGCATGATAATTGGCGATGGTGAATTTCCACAGGTCCTCGTATGTGCTCACTGTTCCCGGGATACTCTGCGTCGCTGTAGTGACGATCTGCCCAACTTGAGCACAGTTAGCTTTTAAAGTGTTGGCGAATAGCGTCAGGCTGAAATCTACGTTGGTCAAGTCGATACCGGCATCACAACTGGCGCAATCAGCTTTGGCCTGCAAAGCCAGAGCGCCGCGCAAGAGTGCCTGGTTCTCAGAGCCCAGTCCTAAATACCCCTTATCGCAAGCTGATTGGGTGAGCACCAGGGGGCAAAATTGCTCGAAAAAAGAGTTATTCCATAATAAAACTGCATCGGCGCCATTATCGGTAATTTGGCCCAGGCCAAATTCGTAGGGCACACGGAACACACCCGGCCAAAATTGGCTCTCCTGGGCAAACAAATTCTTCATCAATTGGGCCGGTACGCCAGTCTGGCTTGCAACTTCGACGATGTGTGCGTCGAATTGATTTTGCCAGGCCTCAACTTGCGGGCGAGCCTTGTCCAGGCCACAAGCATCGGCGTAGCCGTTAGGAAGCAATCCCCCACTGGAACAAGCACTGGCATCCACCACCCCTTGTTCGATCAGGCGGCCTGCCAGGTAATAATACGGCGCGTCTGAGGACAGCAAAACGCTGTCGTCGGGAGTGGAAAGCCAGGGGGGGAGCCCGCCGACCGGTGGAAAAGCCTCCCAGGTGCTCCCGCACGTGACCAGGTCAGCACCACGCCACTGCGAACTGATTACAACCACGAACCAAACCGAGCTGCCTGGTGCGGACGATACCCCGGTATCCACCCCGCGCACCAGCGCCGTATAATGGTCGGTGGTATCGCCGTAACTGGAAACAGCCCAAAAGTCAACACTGACCCCCTTTAATGGCGTGGGGGTCAGTGGCAAGGTGCATTGTGCTCCATCACAAGAGAAGGGCGTCCCATTGTAGGTGCCCTCGATGGAGGTGATGCGTTCGTTGGGCAGCGGCTCTTCAGCAGTAATCATCAGGGAAGGGATGGTATCACAGCGATTGGTGGGTGGCTGCGGCGTACACCCTTCCAGGTTCACGTAGGCTACCGGGGAGGGCAGCACAATCTCGACTTCCTTCTGTTTGGGAGTTAGGGAAACCAGGTGGAGATACAGGCCTTCACAGGCAGTCATCGACTGCTTACCGTTTTGATCGAGCGTACAGGGCGGCGTCGCTTCCCATTGAGTGTAGAGGTCGTTGCCGCAATAGATCAGGACATCGTTACCGGTTGGCAATCCCTCGTGATCGGTCAATATCCGGCACAGAATTTCGTTGTCGTTCCAACGAATCAGCCACCATTCGTACTGATTATAGGATACCGTTATCGTCGTGCGTCTTTGTGGCGTTTGGGTTTGAGCCGCAGCAAATTGTACCCCCCAGGCAAGGGCTACCAGCAGGGGAATTAGCATCAACGAAGCCGTAATTACCCAGTTTGTCTTCGCCATCTTGGTGAGAGAATAACATGAGGCGAAAGGGTTGTCAACTCTCATTTTAATTAGAAGCTCGCATGTTCCTAAGCTAACCTGAAGAAATTGTCAATTCAAATTGCCCAAGAATCCTTGCTTCCCCCCTCACCCCATGATACACTGTAAATATGGCGATCCCGATCTTAATCGCTACTGCTTCGTCCGGTTTTGGCGAGTTAATCCGGAAAACACTGGAGGATGCGGGAAGCTACCAGGCTTTTTTGGCTACCAACCGAAAGGAGGTCATGCAGCACGCCCAGCAGCCTGGACTGGCCCTGGCAATCCTGGACTCGAACCTGGAAAGGTTCCCCATTCAAGAGATGGGGAGGATGCTACGGGCCTCTCATCCAGGCCTCAAACTCATCGTGATCCCTGCCCAAGGAATTTCCCAACTTGACACATTGGGCGCCCTGCGTGCGGATGGCTTCCTGAACAAACCCTTCTATTTGCCGGATTTTTTATCGATTATCAAGAACGTAATGCAAGACATACCTGCGGGATCCGCCCCGACCAGTTCGAATCGAGATACGGTGCAGCCTCAGCCCATGCCAAAGCCAGTCCAGATAGGAGACAGCTGGCAATACGATGTAAGCCGGGCCGCTCAGCACCTCACGCGCCTTTCCTTTGAGGTGTCCGCACAGGCTGCCCTGCTGGTAAGAGATGGACAGCTGTGGGCATATTCTGGCCAGCTTCCCCAGGAGGCCGCCCGTGAACTAGCCCAGGTCGTCATCCAGGACCGTAAAAAAAACCAACTCTACAACACTTCCAGTGGAGACCTGGCTCGCTTCATCAAGCTGGAAACGACCGGCGATGAAATTATGTTATATGCCACGCAACTGGATGAAGAAATAATCCTGGCCCTGGCATTCGATGCACAAACCCCTTTCAGCCGTATTCGCTCCCAGGCTAACCAGTTAGCTCGTGCGCTGTTATCACCTGATCTTCCCAAAGAGCCTCTACCAGCCGCTCAGGACGTAGCCGCTTTTTCCGGCGAACCCAGCTCAGAAGAAGTGGAGGAAGAGGAAAAGGAGGAAGAGGAAGCAGAACCAGAACTGCAAGTACCGGCGATGTTCCCGGAGGGCTTTAACCCACCCCCGACCAACCTATCCAACCGGTTGGACGAAGTGACGCAATCGCCCCCTGGTTTAGCCCCCACCAGCCTGTCACCAGGTCAGGCTTCGCCGGCCGATCTCGAGCCGGATATTTGGACCACTGAACAGGAACTGACCCCACGCTCGCCGCACCCTGCGACCGCCGACAAACCTCCAACGCCACCACTCAAATCGGTGTCAATGCCGCCAGCAGCCAGTACCAACCTGATTGGTGAAATTCAGACATCCAAAACCGTTCGCATTGAGAACACAAAAATGTATAATCTAAACTACACCTGTGTGCTCATCCCACGCCTGCCACAGCATACCCTGACTGGCGACCTGGGCCGGCGAATGAGTGAATGGCTGCAGATCATTCACATGGCCTTTGGGTGGCGGCTGTCTCACCTGGCGGTACGGCCGAGTTACCTGCTATGGATCAGCGATGTCCCGCCCAAGACTTCAGCCGCCAACCTGATCAAGACGGTCCGCAAGCAGACTTCAGGCTGGATCTTCCTGGAGTTCCCGCTCATGGGAAAGGAAAATCCGGCGGGTGAATTCTGGGCACCAGGCTATATGGCGAAAACCACCGGGCAGCCACCTTCTGCAGAAGAACTTCAGGCCTACCTCCAAAACACCCGTAGCCGCCAGGGGATTACGGTTGAGCGTTGATTTGAAAGGTTTTCTATGCCTCCAACTTTGTATCTGATCGATGGTCATGCCCTGGCTTACCGGACTTTCTTTGCCCTCACGCGTGGAAGCAGCAGCGCGACCTTCACCACATCCGGTGGGGAACCGACCGCCGGCGTGTATGGTTTTACCAGTGTTTTACTGCGCATCCTGGAACAAGAGAGCCCCGATTACCTGGCGGTCGCTTTCGATACGGGGCGGACTTTTCGCGACGAAATCTTCCCGGACTACAAGGGCACACGTGAAAAAATGCCCGATGAATTACGCACGCAGATAGAGCGCATCCGCCAGCTGGTTGACGCCTTCAACATTCCCCGCCTGGAAATGGAAAACTATGAGGCTGACGATGTACTCGGTAGCGTAGCCCACCAGGCAGTCGCCAAAGGATTGGGTGTGAAAATTTTCACCGGAGACCGGGACTTGCTGCAATTGGTAGATGAGCGCATTATTGTTAATTTACCGGGTCGCAGCCTCTCCGAGGCTAAAGATTACCTGCCCTCCGATGTGAAAGACTACCTGGGTGTGCGCCCAAATCAAGTCGTCGACTACAAGGCCCTGGTAGGCGATAAATCGGATAACATCCCTGGTGTACCCGGCATCGGCGAAAAAACAGCCATCTCGCTGCTGGAACAGTACGATACGCTGGACAGCGTGTACCAGCACCTGGACGAGATTTCCGGTGGCGTACGCAAAAAGCTGGAAGCCGGACGCGACTCGGCTTATTTGAGTAAGAAACTGGCGACCATCATCTCGAACCTGGATGTCCCCCTGGACCTGGAGCGCGCCCGCCCCGATCACTTCGAACCCGAGCACATCGAAGCAATTTTCCGCGAGCTGGAATTTCGTTCACTGATGGGGCGCCTGAACGCTCTGGAGGAGAACTACGGGAAAAAATTACCCAAATCCGGGCAACAACTCTCCTTATTTGAAACCAACTCACCAGCGGTATCTAGCAGTCAGGAGACTGCGGCAAACGCCTCATTCCGAACCGTGATCGTCAACACGACCACCGCCCTGGCGGACCTGGTGCAGGAGTTGGGAAAGGCTGAGATTATCTCCTTCGACACGGAAACCACTTCTACCGATCAGATGAGTGCCAAGCTGGTTGGCATTTCGCTGGCGACGAAAAGCGGGGAGGGCTTTTACATCCCGGTGGGGCACACCGCTACAGATACCCCTCAACTCCCCATCGCACAAGTGATCGACGCATTAAAGGGCCCCATGACGGATGCCCATATCCCAAAGGCAGGCCACAACTTGAAATACGATTTCGTATTGTTGGCCCGCAATGGTTTGCGCGTCACTCCGCTGGCATTCGACAGCATGATTGCCGAATGGGTCATCAACCCCAATTCCCGCAACCTGGGGCTGAAGAACCTGGCCTGGGTCCGCCAGGACATCCGCATGACCCACATCGAAGAATTAATCGGTAGGGGCAAGAAACAAATCACCATGGCGGAGGTGCCGGCGGGAGAAGCCGCCGCTTATGCAGCGCTGGATGCGGCGGTAGTCCTGAGCCTGCTACCCGAACTGAAGGAGGAACTCGAAAACCACCATGGGACCCAGCTTTTCGAGACAATCGAGATGCCGCTTATCCCGGTATTGGCCGAGATGGAAATGGCAGGGGTAGCCCTGGACGTGAACTACCTGCAAAAAATGTCAAGGGAATTAAACACGCGCATGGCAGAGATCGAGCAAAAGATATATCAGAGCGTTGGCGAACCTTTTAACTTGAATTCCCCCCAACAGCTCTCCGATGCGTTGTTCAACCGGCTTCACCTTGAACCGCCGGATCGTACGGCCAAAACTTCCACCGGTTTCTATTCAACATCGGCTGTGGTATTGGAAGCGCTTTCCGACAAGCACGAAGTGGTGAACTGGGTATTGGAATATCGTGAATTATCCAAATTACTCTCGACCTACGTTGATGCATTACCCGTCCAGGTGAACACGCACACAGGTCGCGTGCACACCTCCTTCAACCAAACCGGAGCTGTTACCGGGCGTATCGCTTCCTCGGATCCCAATTTACAAAATATCCCAATCCGCACCGAAATCGGCCGCCAGGTGCGCAACGCGTTCATAGCCGATGCGGGCAATTTCCTGCTCTCCGTAGATTATTCCCAGGTCGAGCTGCGCATTGTCGCCCACATGGCCGACGACCAGGCCATGTTGGCCGCTTTCAGCGCCGGCCAGGACATTCACGCTGCAACGGCCGCGGCAATCTACGGCATCCCGATCGAATCGGTCAGCAACGAACAACGCCGGCGTGCCAAAGGGATCAACTTCGGCCTGATCTACGGAATGAGCGCTTACGGCCTGACCCGTTATACCGATCTAACCCTGGCCGAATCCGAAAATTTCATGGAGGCTTATTTCCGCCAGTTCCCGGGTGTAAAACGCTACCTGGACAATATGCGTGGAATGGCAGCGGAACAGGGCTACGTTGAAACCCTGCTAGGGCGGCGGCGCTACTTCCCCGGCTTGAAGAACCAATCCAACCGGAATATCCGCAATCGCGAGGAAAGGGAGGCAATCAACGCTCCCATTCAGGGGACCGCCGCCGACATCATGAAGATCGCCATGCTGCGGGTGCCTCCTGCCCTGCAACAAGCCGGCTTATCGTCCCAAATGTTGCTTCAGGTACACGACGAGCTGGTATTAGAATGTCCCCAAGAAGATTTGCGAAAAACTGCCGAAGTTGTCCAAAAAGTGATGGAAGGGGCATATAATATGAAGGTGCCACTGCGCACGGAGGCACGCTATGGCACCAACTGGGGCGAGATGATCCCAATGAGTCCAGAATGATGGCTGTAAAAATCCTCCATACGCCTCGGAGCGACCATGACTGAAAATCAGGAATTATTTCAACAAGCGATGAACCAGGGCCACTCGGCTGCGTGGGATCAGCTATGGGACCGGGCAGCCACGTATTACCGCCAGGCGCTGGAAGCCTCACCCAATCATCCTCAGGCGCTCACGAATCTTGGGTTGGCGCTCTTTGAAATGCAGGATTACGAAGGCGCATTGGAATGCTACTTGCGTGCGGCGGCAGTCCTGCCGAACGACCCGATCCCCAATGAAAAGCTTGCTCAGCTCTACGAGCGACTGGGAAACCTGGAGCGAGCTGCCCAGGCTGCCTTCCACGCCGCCGAGCTGCACATGCAAAATCGCGACGTGAACAAAGCAATCGAGAGTTGGATACGTGTGGCGCGCCTCAACCCATCCAGCCTGGCAGCTCACTCGCGCCTGGCGCTGGTTTACGAACGAATGGGGGAAAAACAAAAGGCAGTGCACGAATATCTGGCAGTAGCGAGCCTGCTACAGCACGCCGGCAACCTTGAAAAAGCCGTAGTGGCAGTAAACCACACCCTGCAGCTATCACCCAACAACAGCGATGCAATTCAAGCGCTGACCTTGCTGCGCGATTTCAAACCCCTGCCAAAGCCGTCGCGGCCGCGCGGTGGCACTGCCCCTTTGCGCATGGCAAAGGTGCGCCAATTGGAGGCGCCTGAAACGCCTTCGCAAAGCGAGAATAACCTCGATCCGGTAAACCAGGCGGTGCAAAAGGCCCTCACGACCCTGGCAGGCTTATTGTTCGAACTGGAAGAAGACGATGATAGCCTGGAGCCGGCGGTTCGCAGCGGGATAAAATCCCTGGTCGACGGGTTCAATGCTCCGTTACGCCAATTGGATCGAACACGCATTTTGCTCCATTTAGGACAGGTCGTTGATCAACAGACCCAAAAATCATACGCCCAGGCCGCCCGCGAATTGGAGCGCGCTCTTGAAGCCGGGTTGAGCCATCCGGCGGCATATTTCAACCTGGGATACCTGCATTACCAAATGGAAGCCTTCGATATGGCGATTCGCGACCTGCAGCGCACGGTCAAATTTCCGGACTATAGCCTGGCCTCTCATTTGCTGTTGGGCAGTGTCTACCGCAAGCTGGAGCGTTTGAAGGAAGCGGCGGTGGAATACATTGAAAGTCTGCGCGTTGCAGACGCAATGCTGGTACCGGAAGAAGTATCCGACGCGCTGCGCCAGCTTTACGAACCCTTGATCGAAGCTCAGCGCCAGCAAACCGACCCACAACAGCAAAGCCAGGTGTGCATCAACATCGCCGACCTGTTGCTGCGAGCCGACTGGCGTGCCCAGCTGGCGCGCGCCCGCCAACAGCTGCCTGCATCCGAGAAGGGTAAACCGCCGATACCGATTGCCGAAATTATCACCGAGGCACGCAGCAGCCAGATCGTCGAATCGCTCTCCACCATTTACGATCTGGAAAATCAGGGCAAGCCGCACTCCGCCATGGAGGAAATCTTGTTTGCCCTGCAATACGCCCCCACCTATCTACCTTTGCACCAATATATGGGCGAGCTGCTCGTGAAAGAGGATCGCATTCAGGACGCGACTGCGAAATTCATGGTGGTAGCGCGCACATACAGTACACGTGGGGAGGCGCGCCAGGCGATTAACATGTACAGGCGCATCCTCGAACTGGCGCCTATGGATCTGACCGCTCGCACGCGCCTTATCGAGCAATTAATGGCAACCGGCGATCTTGACGGGGTTTTACGGGAATACCTGGCGATGGCCGAAGTTTATTACAATCTGGCAGACCTGGATATGGCGCGCAAGACGTACACTGAAGCGCTGCGCATTGCCCAGCAATCTATAGTCGACCGTTCGTGGCGCATTCAAATCCTGCATCGCATGGGGGACATCGACATGCAAAGCCTCGATTGGCGCCAGGCCTTGCGTATCTTCGAACAAATCCGCACCTTGCAGCCGGATGATGAGAAGGCACACGCCAACCTGGTCGAACTCAATTTCCGGTTAGGACAAGACGCCCAGGCGGTTAGCGAACTCGAAAACACCATCTCCGCCATCTCCGCCCAGGGCGATAAATCCCAGGCCATCCATTTCATCGAAAATCTGATCAAGGAAAACCCGGAGCGCATGCCGGTACGCCGCAAGCTGGTGGAATTGTATTTAAAATCCGGGCAAATTAAGAGCGCCGTCGGTGAGCTGGATTCGATTGGCGATATGCTGTTGCACAACGGCGATAAGGCCGGGGCAGTCAAAGCGATCGAGGCCATCCTGGCGCTCAACCCGCCCAATAAAGCCGATTACAAAGAATTGCTGGAGAAAATAAAAGAGGGAGCCGCTTGAGGAGTACGGACCTTACCACCATACCAGGTAAGAAGTCGTCGTTTCCTGGGAGAGGTTCTGGTAATTGACGTTCGCCAAAACCTGCGCCAGGCCGGCGGACTGGGACTGAAAGGGAAATGAAATTGAGGTGATCCCGCGGCTATCAGTTACCGGCAAAATATAGCGACCTTCCGTTCCGGAGGGCAGCTGTACCGTTATGTACACCACTACGCCCTGCAAAGGGCTATTATTTTGATCCTGTACAATTACGTAAATGGTTTGGGTGTCATTAAGGCGCGTCACCGGGCGCTCGGCAAATGCCCGGGCGCGCAGACTCAGCACGACCGACGGGATATTGCTACCCACCAATGGCCGCAAGCGGGCCGGGTTTTCTTTAATCGTATAAAAATATTCCATCCCTAAATTTCCCAGCACGACGCGCTGTCCGGAAGGAAATTCCGGATGCCATTCAAAACGCGCTTTCTCGAAATATTGGGCGATGCGGCCGTTATAATTCTCAAAGTTCGAGATAGGCCAACCGAACGCCCCTTCCCCGCCGTTGGCGTCATAGAAATCGAGAAAAGCCAGGCAAACCTGATAGCCGTTCGGAAATTGGCGGCAGGCATTAGGGTCTTCCCCTGAAGGCAGGGAAGGGCCTGGCTGATAGAGGTATTTTCCTAACGTAGAAACCTGGACGCGTTGCCCCGCCGGCAGCTCGGGATGTAATTCAAAGCGCGCCTTCTGGAAATATTGCAGGGTACCGTAAATTGGGTCAACAAAAGATTCCGTGATCGGGAATCCATATAACAATAAAGGATTGGTCACCCGCTCGTAGGCATTCAAGAACTCCCCCTTAACGGTGTGACCGGTTTCCGGAAAGTATCTTTGAACGCTGGTTTGAGCCTGTGAAGGCTTCCAAGCCAGGGTGATCACCAGGCACAGTATTAAAACGAAAATAGCGAGACGCGCCTTTGTTTTCACGATTTCATTATAAGCAATTATTAATCAAAATACAATAGCCAGGATAACGTTTTCTTAACACAAATATAAGTTTTAAGGAAACTCAATTGCGGCCGGGCTGTCAAGATTCAAGCAATGCGCCCATCCAATAAAACCGGCAGGAGATCAGACGTATTGGGCAGGATCAGGTCGGCGCCTTCCCGGCGTAGCTCGGCTTCCTGGCCAAAGCCACATAGCACGCCCACCGTTTGGGCGCCGGCGGCCTTACCGGCGCGGATATCCACCGTCGTATCTCCTACCATAAGGACCTGCTCCGGCGCTACCCCCATGCCCTGGGCCGCCCACAAGATTGGGTCCGGAGACGGCTTGGTACGGTGGCAGGTCTGGCCGGTCGCAATTTTTGCAAAATACCCTTGCATGCTACACTGACGTAAAAAAGCCAGGGTGTTTCGCTCTCCACGGGCGCTAACGACCGCCAGAGGGTAATGCGCCTGGAGGCCGGCCAGCATCTCCTGAACGCCCTGGATCAGCAAGAATTGGGGGTCCCTCCCTCCTAACCCCAGGTGATAAACCAGGTCCCCCAGGCGCGCCAGGGGAGCATCCAGGCCCAGGCGATCCGGCAGGCCAAAAAGCAGGTTGCCGGGGGTTTCGCTTTTCATCACAAACCAGCGCGCAAAAGGGCGCGGGTCACCTTGCCGGAAAAGAAAACGCAGCGGGCGCAACCAGCTCACCAGGCGCTGCACGAATTGGTCGTCCGTGTCACGCAAGGTGCCGTCCACATCGAAACAGATGGCGCGGATGCGAGCCAAATCGAGCGGCATCGCAAAACCCCTCAACCGACAACCAGCAGTACAGCCAGTACGATCAGCATAAGGCTGAGGCATATCGCCGCAGCCACACCAATACTCAGGCAGGAAAGAAAAATCTGGCGCGCGGTCTTCGACATAAGGCTGAAATTTCCAGGTATGAGAATAACAACCCGATTTTACCCGTCTAAAGAAGCATAGGCAATGGGCAGTATAATGGTTCTTCCGGCTTCGCCGTGGGGGATCTCCAGATTTGGGGGTGAGC
>OFHG01000701.1_pt1 | contig 12894 bp, 13 predicted proteins | sample 1521931 | NCBI WGS metagenome assembly OFHG01 (sample SAMEA2468438, study PRJEB22500) | soil metagenome | biome: Glassland; feature: Farmland; material: Clay | place: Australia | collected 2013-01-31 | depth 0.55 m
TAGTCATACAGCTCGCTGGCCTTATCCCAATCGATGTTTTGCGAATCGCCGGAAGCGTTCTGGGATCGCACTCGATTAGGTTGGTTCGCCGGTGTGGAATTTCGGGCAATACCCGGCGCACTGTGTGCCTCGTCCTCGGCCAGGATCGCCTGCCACCAGGATTCATCCAGCGGAGGCGGCCCTCCCTCAACTTCACGATATTTTTGTTTGTTTACCATTAAGCCCACCTTGTTGAATACTGGGATTCATGGAACTCTCGTTGGCTTTTACAGCCACTGCATTCTCCTGCCGGGCCAACGTTTCCATCTCCAGGATGGCACTGGCCACGGCTTCAATCGCCACACGTTGTTTGCGGTAAAGGTCGGCTTCCGACATCGCTAAACGTCCGGCGATCTCACGTACCTTACGGCCCTCCATAAACTTCATCTCTAAGATATTATACAAAATCCATTCCGCTGTAAAGCGTCGATCTCCTTCAGGACGAACCTGGTCGATGGCCTTGCGCAAAATGGCACGCAGCGCATTGGTTGGATTGTCTTCATGTTCTTGCAGCGCTTGCTGGACGATATGCAGCCCGATGAGCGGGCTCTCGGTCAGTTTGGGACCGCCCCAGTAATGCGTCAAAGCGTCCTTCACCCAGCGCAACAGCTTGCGATCCTCCAATGACAGGTTCGGAGCCGTCAGCACTTCGGTGCCATCATAGCGTGACGATGCGCGCAGCTTTTGGATCAGGTCCATCTGCGGTGTCAGAGCTTCCAGGGAACTGAATACCTGCTGCTGCCTGCGGCGATCGCGCAGCGCCAGAGTGGCGCGCCCTGCCAGGATATCGAGCGCTTCGGACTGCTCAGGATCCAGGCTTTGCGATACATTCTGTAGCACACCCAACAGGCCCAGTATGTCGTCTTCGTGGTCTCCCTGGTCGAAGATAGGGATAATCCAATAATCACTCCAGGTGAATAAATCTTCATCCAAATCCTCTTGTGCGACCACTTTCAGCAGGGTTTCTGACAGATTCCCCTCTTCCAGCGCGGGATCACCTCCTATCGTAATGAACATGTCCATGCCTTGCGGACCGAGCGAGGCGATGAAGGCCTTCGAAACTTGAAGCCGGTCACACACGGCTGCCAGGACAGCTTCCAGGAATTGGCGCAAGTCACCGGCGGTTAACAGGCGTTCTTCCAGGGTTTGAAGGAACATAGCGTTAGACCGGTCGCCGCCATGGAAGATCCACCGCTCCCACACCGGGGCGACCAAAGTAATTAAATGTTCCAGCACCAGGGTCATCCCGACCATAACCACCGGGATGATGGTGGAGGTGTCGTAACCAAAGGCTTGACCACCCCGGCGCAACAGGGTGGTGATCGCCAGGACGGTGGAGGCGGTCACCGGCCCGCGCATCAGCCATTTGAACAGCCGCCGTTTTACAACCCGGTCCGGCCAAGGCACTCCAAAGAAAGCTACCGCGTAAGCCATCAACACCAGCAAGAAGGAAACCATTAAATTGCCGAGGGTGACCGCCAGCCAGAACAACAATGGCCGGGCTGCGGCGATGCCCGAGCCGAACAGCAGGTAAGGGTAGGAGCCCAAGGCTGGCGCCAACGCCCCTACCAACAGGTAGCTCATGCGCCGGCGGCTGGTGCTGGCGACGGTACGCTGGTGAGCCCGGTATAAGTTCACCCAGGAAATCACCATGACGGCTGCGTAAAATGCAGAAAACAGCCAGGTGAGCCAGGTGCGTTGTAAATGAGGGGCCGGGTCTGCCCCTTGCACCAGGGGCCCCACCAGCCAGGAGAACGGCAGGGTAAGCAGGAATATGAAGGAGATCACATATACCAGGCGCACAGCCGTTCGCCGGCGGCCGCGTGAAGGGCGTCCGGTCGTGGCTAACAGCGCATCGGAGAAGTGAAGATAAGCAGATGGCAGGAAGATGATTCCCAACCATTGCAGTCGTAGCCAGGTCTCCAGGCGCTGTGGGGTGGTAGCTACGCTGCCCAGCGCCTCGGCCACGAAAACGTCCACAACGCACAAAAGGATGATGGCGAAGGAGCGGGCAACCCGGTCCCTCAAGTTAAATGAAAACGCATATAGCAACAGGGAAAAGGCCATGATGGCGATCCCTGCAGTCAGAAGTTGGTTAACGGTCTTGAAACCGTCTAAAAGTAGCTCATACATAGGTTGAGCGCAGAAAACGTTTCACCAGGATCCACCGGAGCGCTTTTATTGGCCGGAGGCATCCCTATCTTAATGTCTTGCCAAAGAACAAGCCAATATCATGATTGGCGTAATACCGGTCATTATATCCGCAGAAATCGAAACCAAGCTTCTGGGCCAGGTGAATGGCGGGATAATTCTTGGTTTGCATCTCCAGGATGAGATGGCGCGTTTCGTGCTGCAATCCCCATTCCTGAGCGGACAACAACAGCAGGCTGCCGATGCCCTGCCGGCGTACCCGGCGCATGACTGCCAGATCGGTGACCCAGGTGGTCAATGGGGCAATGCCCAGCATTAAGCTGATATAGCCGACCGGTTCGCCTGCCAGGAGGGCCACCAGGAGCCCGGAGCGCAGGTGCCAGTCGTCGGCCATGGAGGCCGGCAAGCGTGGGTATTCCACGCGCACCGAACGCGGCAAACGCACCTCACGAAAGCTGACGCCCACCTGACCGTCTTCGTTGGTGATCTCCATTTGCCAGACGAAATCGCTGGTGTAGTTATGATCGATAGCGATCAGGGCAGGCAGGTCGGAAGCAGTTGCCGGGCGAATTTCAATTTCAGGCATAAACAATCCTCATCACGGGGTGGTTGTCGTATCGGCTGAAGCAGTGATACTTACTTGAATGACGCACAAATCGGAAGGCTTGGCCTGGTTGTCGTAAGCAATCAGGCCCAGTTCATATTGTCCAGGCGGGATACGACGCGTGTCCCATTGACCGAGCTCACCATCTGTCACTGGCTGGTTGCCCGCCAAAACCGTCAGCCAGCCGGATTGATCCGGACGTTTCATCTCGATCTTGTAGAATCCGAAATCGGGAATATTTGCGGATCCATTCACAGCGACCACATCGCTGACGGAAGCCCCATTTTGGGGAGCGGTGATTTCAATTTGCCCGGGAACGCAGCCGGAGCCAGCGACCGATGAGGTGGGATTGGGTGAGACAGTGGGACCCCCCTCCAGAACCTGGGTGGAATCGGCGGCCAAGGTCGTTGTGGGCGATGCCAGCACGTTAAGCGTTGCGGTTGGCAAGGGATTCGCGCCAGGCACCGCGGGTGCAATAAAAGAAACCAAAACAAACTCAGCCACAGCCATCGTTAAGAGAAGCACCAATACACTAGCAGCCTGGTTCAATCTCGCCTGGGCGCTTTCTCGCTCGAGTCCGAAAGCCGCGCCACGCAATTCCTGCCAGGCTATGGCAAACTTGCGAAGGTAAATTAGCCCCCCTAGGCCCAAAAGCAAATAGATCCATGCTTCGAGGGCGCGAAAAAAGCTCAGCGCTTCTTCCATGCTTCTCCCAAGCCAGGGGTGCTACCGTTAATAGATGATAACCGGTTCTAAGCGGCCTCGAGGCGAGGCGGCAAACAGACAAACAGGTTCTACCGGCACATACCGCTGGCGCTTCGCTGGTCAAACAAGACCGGCCAGCACGCCGCGCACCAGGGTAGTGAGCTTCGGGACGATTTGCTTGCCGGCCTTCAGCACTTCTTCGTGCGTGGTCAGGGTATCGCCGTCCAGATTAGCCTTGTTACTGATCCCAGAGATGCCCAAGACGCGCATACCACCGTGGCGGGCGACGGTCACCTCTGGGACGGTGGACATTCCCACGGCATCTGCACCAGCGGCCCGCAAGAAGCGCAGGTCAGCAGGGGTCTCGAAAGATGGTCCGGCCAGACAAACGTAAACACCCTGGTGTAATAAAATATCATTTTTTTGCGCCACCGAGTGAGCCAGGTCGCACAACCGGCGATCGTAGGCGCGCCCCATGTCCGGGAAGCGCGGCCCCATTTCATCTATATTCGGCCCGCGCAGGGGAGTTAGCCCTGCCATACCGATCAGGTTAAGGTGGTCCGTAATCAACATCAAATCGCCAGGCACAAAATCTGGGTTAACCGCTCCGGCAGCATTGGTGACGATCAATGTCTCGATTCCCAGGCGTTGCATTACCCGAATTGGGAAACCCACCTGGGCCATGCTGTAGCCCTCGTAATAATGTACTCGCCCCTGCATGATCAGAACGTCTTGCTCTGCCAGGCAGCCGATCACCAGCCGGCCCTGGTGACCGGGCACCGTGGATGGCGGCCAGGAAGGTATGGCCTGATAGGGGATAAAGGTTGGTTCTTCAACGGCGTCTGCCAGAGGCCCCAGCCCTGAGCCCAAGATTATCGCTACCTTCGGATGGCGCGCAATCCTTTGGCGGATAAAATTCGCGGCCTGATCGAATTGGGTGATTGTGAGAAGATCCTCACTTTGCAAAGCGTATGCTCCTGAAGTTATCAAATACAGTTCCCCGAAGCTGTGCATTTCATCGACCAACGGGATCCGGTCAATCTGCCGGGTCTTCTTGGTTAACACCGGGTGCCAGGCGACGCAGCAAGGCTTGTGTGGAAAGCGGATTCGTGTGACCCAGAAGGGCTTGTATTTCTTTTACCGGGCGTTTCGAGCGCGCCAGGTGAAAAGCAGCGGTGTGGCGCGCCAGGCGCGGCGAGAGGGTGACAGGCAGGTTGGCCTTGCGGCCCCACTGGCGCAGCACTTGCCAGACACCCTGGCGGGTCATTCGCCCTCCGGTCTGGCTGATAAAGAGAGCCGGTTCGCTGGTCCGGTAATTGAGCTCGGGACGCCCATCCTTCAGGTAGCGCTGGATGGACTCCAGTGCATCGCGGAGCGGGACCCACACCGAGCGGTTCGAGCGGGATGGCAAGCGCAGGCGGCCTGTTTTCAGGTCGATGTCGGACAAATTAAGCGATACCAGCGAGCCAACCGTCAACCCGCATTCCAGCAGAAGCGCCAGAATCGCCTGGTCGCGCCTTGAACGCGGTCGTTTGGAGGCCTCTAACACTTGCCACAGGGCCTGAATTTGATGTTCACTTAGATAATGCGGCTTCGTCAAAGTGGCAGGTACGGCAACCGCTTCGTCGATCAAGTGCGCCTCATTTTCGAAGCGTACGTCCCAGTCCTCGAAATGGCGGCGCATATAATTGGCAAAATTGCGCAAGCTTGCCCGGCGGCGCAACAACGTGCTGGGACGTTTGCCAGATTCGCGTTCGGTATCCAGGAAACCGGCTATACTGCGAGCGTTAAAATCAGCCAGACGTGGCTTTCGATGTAACGTTAGCTCCAGGTAATCCAGGTAGCAACGCAAGTCGTTAAGGTAGGCAAGCCGGGTGCTGTCCGAATAGGTAAGTTGCGCTTCAAGATCGTCTAGGAAATCCCGGACCTGTCTTTCCATAACAAAAGCCTCTCCTTATTTACAAGATGTGGATCAGGGAACTTAATAAAGCAGCAAACAGCTTACATAAGATTCATTGCGTGTGAATATTATAACATGTACTCTGGCAGGTCGCCGGACACCTTCACGGAAAATCCCAAAGACCCTGAATAATCAATTTAATCATATTACTTCGGAAAAAGCGGCGGCAGCTCGATCAACGGCTGCATCGTCGATCCAAAAATGGGTAACCAGGCGGAAACGACGCCGGCCGACTACGCCAACCTTGACGCCCTTTTTCAGCAGCCTGTCCGCCACATCTTGAGCGTCTAACTCATGGAGGTCGTTGCTCAGGCTCATGAAAATCATGTTGGTATACGGTGTGCCCGGGTCAAGCCCCAGTCCTGGTATGGATGCCAGGCGTTGCGCAAGGCGGCGTGCGCGCAGGTGATCATCGGCCAGGCAAGCGGGCATGCTTTCCAGGGCGACGATCCCGGCTGCCGCCAAAATGCCGGCCTGGCGCATCCCGCCGCCTAGCTGCTTGCGAATACGGTGGGCGCGCTGGATGAAGGCTTGCGAGCCGCATAGTAGGGAACCCACCGGGGCGCTTAAGCCCTTGCTCAAGCAGAAGGTGACCGAATCGGCTGGCCCGGCTAAAGCGCTGGCCGGCACGCCCAGCGCCGCTGCGGCATTGAACAGGCGCGCCCCATCCAGGTGCAGCCGGATGCCATATTGGTGGCATAACTCGCCGACGGCCCGGGTATATTCCACACTCAACGCCACCCCACCGCAGCGGTTGTGGGTGTTCTCCAACGACACCAGGCGGGTGATGGGCTGGTGGGGGTCGTCAGGGCGGATCGCCCGGCGGATATCTTCCAGGTCCAGGGTCCCATCTGGCCGGTTCGGGAGCTGGCAGGAATGGACGCCGCCCAGGGCGCTGATGCCGCCTGCCTCGAATAGAAAGGTATGGGCTTGATTGCCCAGGATGACTTCATCCCCGCGGGTGCAATGGGCCAGGATGCCGGCCAGGTTTCCCATTGTGCCCGAGGCGACGAACAGGGCAGCCTCTTTGCCCAGCATTTCGGCCGCCATGGCCTGCAAGCGGTTTACAGTGGGGTCTTCGCCATAAACGTCGTCGCCGACGGGCGCTTCGGCCATGGCCCGGCGCATTTGTGGGGTAGGCTGGGTAACGGTATCCGAACGTAAGTCGATGGTTTCCATAATCGTCCAGGCAAGAAGTTGATTTTTGCTCTTTGGTTTAGCTCACCCTGTTTACTGCTTTTGGCGGAGTGCTTCCAATGTTCGCACCAACTCGGGTGGCAGGGGTGCCTCGAAGCTGCACGGCGCTTCCTGGCGCGGCAAACGGATGGTTAATCGGGCGGCGTGCAAGAAGTGGCGATCGAGGTCGATGGTGGCATGGCGCCGGCCGTAGACGCGGTCTCCGGCTACCGGGCAGCCGATGAATGCCAGGTGTAAACGAATCTGGTGGGTACGGCCGGTTTGGGGGTTTACTTCCAACAAGGTGTGATCGGCGAAGGATTCCAAGGTGCGGTACTCGCTGAAAGCGGGACGCCCTTTGCCGGGTGGGACCACGGCCATTTGCCTGCGCTGGCGCGGGTCGCGGCCGACCGGGGCTTCGATGCGCCCAACCCGGGTAGGGGGATGCCCATCCACCAGGGCCAGGTAAGTTTTTTTTGCCTGGCGCGAGCGAAACTGTTCCTGCAGCCAGCGGTGGGCATAATCGTTCTTGGCCAGCAGAATCAGCCCGGAAGTGTCCTTGTCCAGGCGATGTACGACACCCGGCCGCTGTACGCCGCCTACGCCCTCCATCTCGGGCGCGTGGGCCAGGGCGGCGTGCACCAGGGTGCCCGTGCTGTGGCCGGCGGCCGGATGCACCACCATGCCGGAGGGTTTGTTGATCACCAGTAGATCCCCATTCTCAAAAATGATATCCAAGGGGATATCTTCCGGCTCGAGGTTGGTGGGCGCAGCGGGCGGGATCTGCACCTGGACTACCACCTGCCCTTCCAACATTTGACCGGACTTGCGGGCCGGCAGGCCGTCCACCCAAACCAGGCCGTCCTTGACCAACATTTGCAGGCGTGAGCGCGAGAATTCGGGCAGGCTGGCAACCAGGAATTTATCCAGTCGTTGGGGTTGTTGGTCTTCAAACCGCAGGATGACCTGCCGCTCATTCACCCTTGGCTTCCTCCGTCAGAGGCGACTTGGAAGCCGGCAACTCGCCCATTTTGGACAAGTTCTCATTCTCACCCGGTGGTTGCGGGGCGCCCTCATTACCCAGGCGCTGTTGCTCTTCCAGGTAACCTTCACGCTCTTTCGCCAGCATTCCAAGCACCAGGATGGCCACGCCGATGGATATGCTGGCATCGGCGACGTTGAAGACGGCGAAATTGCCTACCGAGATGAAATCGGTCACCGAGCCGAACACCAAGCGGTCGATCAGGTTGCCAATTGCGCCACCCAATTGCATGCCCATCGCCAGGCGCAGCGTCCAATCCCGGCGGGGGACCTGGGGAAAGTAATATAAAATGGCGATCGAAACCACGATTGCCAGGACGGTAAACACATCACCAAAACCCTGGAAAATGCCAAACGCGGCCCCGGTGTTCTTCCAATGCACGATGCGCGCGTAAGGCGTCAGCCAGGGCCAGGGCGACCAAATGGCCTGGAAAGGCAGTGTTTCGCGTACCAGATATTTCGTCCATTGATCCAGGGCAACGATCGCCCCGGCCAGTAAAAATAAAAAGAGGTAATCTCGGAAATACTTTTTCAATGTCAAGCTCCATAACGTCCCAAACGTTGCTCCCCATTGTACCTCAGGAGGCGGCGTATTTCGATACAGGCGGTAATGAATGCCAGGACGATTGCGTGTGTCCTGGTTTTTGAGGCACCTACCCGAAAAAGTGGGGTTTGGCATTTCTCTTCCTGCCCACCAGGGGCACTCAAGCCAGGCGGATCCATTGGATTGGCCAGGCCTGCAAGGCGCGCAGAGGCGGGGGCTTGCCAGACGGGAAGGCAATCAGGTGGGCCGGGCAGCCCTGGAGGCAATCGCTGGCGCCGAAACCAGGGGCCGGCAGGCAGGCGCCAGGCATGGCAGCCAGGGACCGGCTCCAGGCGCATTCCAGATTCTCTCTGGCGAGCAGATAGCCGACCGCCCTAAGCTCAAGGTGCGGGCGCAAATAATCGATATGCCAATGGGCTTGGCCATTTCCGCGGATGTGGCGTCCCAGGCGAGCGCGCAGTCCGCCCGGACCGCGGGCGCTGCCCAGGTAGACGTATTGGCCGGCCGGGAAGTCAAACCAACCCAGCCGGCCAATAGAAACCTTTATCGCCTCGGGCAAGGTGAAAGAAACTGCGTATGTACCGGGAAGGTTGGGCAGATCGATCATTTTAGGATGAGGATTGGTCAAACCGGCAGGAGCGGGATTCTATTCGAGACAGGCCGGGAAAGCGCCTGGCGGGCAGCGGATTTCATTTCTTTTTATATAGCGCCAGGAGGTACAAACCTTCTGAGACCAGGATAATGACGGCAATCGCCGTATCCACAACCAGATACCCCAGGGGAGCCTGCGAGCGCGTGTAAAGGAATACGATCCACAGGATGACGAAAATAAAGAGCAGAAGCGGGAACAGGATCCAATAAATGAACTTGGTCAAGGAGGAGAAGCGGCGCCGGTATTGCCGGTAATGCTCGCCCTCGCGGGTGAAGGCTTTCCCGTCAAAATAGGCGCTCAACTCTTTTTCCAGGGCGTAGATGTAGGCGTACTGCCTTTCGACGTGCAAGACGGTCTGGAAGTAGGTGTGGGCCAGACTTAACAAGCCAAACCAAAGGATGGCCCCGATAAAGGAGACATCGATGACGGCCGGGGGAGCCGCATTACCCTGGCCCCTGACCTGATTGGCAAGGAAGGAATTGATCCAGTCGCCCAGGGCGTTGGGGGTGAGGATGTAAAGCAGGCTGACAAAGGCCAAGATGAGGATATATAGCAGGAGCCGATCCCTCCTGCGCACGTCGCTTTTCTGCAAGGCGAAGGTCTGGTTGTAATGATCGGACAGGATTGCGAGCCTGGTGTTCTCGTCGACTGGCATGATGGATCTAGCTCAAATTTTGGGACTCGGAACCGGGCGGGCTGGCGTGCATAGAGGCTCCCCTGGAACTGAATGGTTTGGCGATTGATACCAATGGAAAGATTATATGCTATTTTGTTGCAGCGAAGAAAAAGAAGGCCGCGGAGCGGGGGGAGGGGGTGCCCACGCGGAGCATGGGCACCAGGGAATCGAGAGTCATAAGTCGCGTTGTTGGAAGCGGCGGACCGCCAGGAACAGGGCGAGCGCCAGGTAGGCAACCGCGTAAAAGACCATCAACGGGCTGGGCACGGAGCTGGAGGTGAAGGGGGAGAACCCCAGGGCCGCCACCAGGGGGGACTGCACTTCGAAGGCGGCGCGCCGCCACAGCGATTCGGAGGGCATGATCAGGCTGGTGATGATGCCGATATTGACCAGGGTTTGGCCGGCAGCCGGTTCGGGCAGCATGGTGCCAATCTGCTCGAGCCATCCGCCGATGAAGGCTACGCCGTACAGGCCAAAGACCAGCACGCCATTGGTCAGGGTGGAAAAGGCAGCCCCGCCAAACAGGCTGACGCTGAGCAGCAGCATGGCGTTGAGCCACATCAAGACCAGGGCAGCTTGCGGATGCGGGGGATAGTAGCCGGTCAGGGCCCAGATCAATAGCACCACGCCGCCGGCCATGAACAGCAGGTAAAGGGTCAACATGCCGGCGAACCCCAGCCACTTGCCGGCGACCACCTCCCAGCGGTGGATGGGCTTGGAGACCAGGGTATGGATGGTGCCGGAGGCGACCTCACCGGAGAGGGTGTCCACGGAGGTGAGCACAGTCATCATGACGGTCAGGAAATTGACTACGTACAGGCCGGCCATGAGCAGGAAGTTGAAGATCTGGTTGCGGTTAATCAGGCGCACATCCGAGCGATTGATGTCGGTCACCATATAATGCATGCCGATGCCGTAGACGGCCAGGAAAAGCAGGCCCAATAAAAGGGCGGCCAGCAAGACGCGCCGGCGAGCGGCTTCGTGAAACGTGAGGCGGGCGATTACAAAAGTGCTCATGCTTACAAACCTCCATCGGTGCCGACGATCTCGATGAACAGATCTTCCAGGGAGACGTGCTGCGGGCGCAGGGCATAGACATCGGCGCCACATTCGACCAGGTAGCGGTTGATTTGCGGCAGGTCGCTCTCGATGCGCAGAGTCAGGCTTAAGTGCTCACCGTCGGCGCGCACGTTGCTGCTCCAGCGTGATAACCCGCCTACGGTTTCGGGGGTCAGGTTTTTCACCAGCACTTCGACGCTCAACTCGCCCTCCACCAGGTCTTGCAAGCGGCTGGAGCGGACGACCTTGCCATGCTTGATGAAGGCCACCCGGTCGCAGGTGATCTCCACTTCGCTGAGCAGGTGCGAATTGAGGAATACGGCGGTGCCCTGCTGGCGCAAGTCGCGGATGATATCGCGCACCAGGCGGCGGCCTACTGGGTCCAGGCCGGAGGTGGGCTCGTCCAGGATGACCAGGTCGGGGTGGTTGAGCAAGGCCTGGGCAAGGCCGATGCGCTGCAGCATACCCTTGGAATACTCGCGCAGCTTTTTGGTGCGGTGCTCTTCCAGACCGACCAGCTCCAACAGATCATTCATGCGTTGTGAGGCAAGATCGCGCGGCATGTGGTAAAGGTCGGCGTGTAATTGCAAGAATTCCTCGGCGGACAACCAATCGTGGAAGCGGAAGTGCTCGGGCAAGAAGCCCACGCGGGCGCGCACGTCCGGGTCGCCAATCGGCCTGCCAAACAGGAAACCCTCGCCGCCGGTGGGGGCGGTCAGGGCCAGCAGCATTTTGACGGAGGTGGTTTTGCCGGCGCCGTTGGGCCCCAAGAAGCCAAACACCTCGCCACGCTCGACGCTCATGGTCAGGTCCTCGACGGCCACCTTCTCGCCAAAGACTTTACGCAGGCCGTGCGTTTCTATTGCTGGGGGATCACGATCTGGCATAAAATTGAACCTCTTTCAGGTAAATTGGAGTGTGTGTAAACTCCAAGAGGGGTCTCGATACGCCAAAAGGCTGAAAAAATGGCCTTTTGGCTACTCGACCGGCAGTTAACAAAGCAAATGCGTGACATGCGGTTGATTTTAACCGCGGATCGCGCATCTTGGGGGTGTGTTTCAATTCTTTACAGTCAATGCAATCCAACCATTTGTACGAGTGTGGGCGTGTGTTCCGTCCCGCTCACGCCGGTCGAGTAACAGCCCGGTGTTTTTCCGGGCTGCGTATCGAGACCCGCCCGCGGATCTGCCATGACGAGAAGGGCGAAGCATCCGCCACAGTGGTGCAGGGGAGGTGCAATTATGGAGGCGGATGCTTCGCCCCTGTCCACCCGTTCATCCTGAGGGGCCGAGGGAGGCCGCGGAGCGGGGAGAGGCGGTGCCCACGGGGGACCGTGGGCACCAGGAATTTACGGAATGATACTGGCTTATTTCAGGGAATTGGCGATGTCGAGGGCGTTGCTGCCGTCGCCGGGGCCGGTCAGGCCGTACAGGATGCCATCCTTGATCCAGGCCAGCACGTACTGGCCGTGCTGTGATCCGGGGTACTGGGTGACCAGGGTGCCGGTTACGCCGTCCACCGAGACGGATGAGGTGGAGGTGCCGCTGCGGGGGATGGGGATGACCAGGGTGGAGGACCAGTCAACATTTTTGGCGTAGTTGGCGGCATCGGCAGGGCTCATACCCAGCACCTGTAGGTAAGCCTGGCCGATGGCCTCTATGTCCAGGCCGGGAGGAGCCGAAATGGTCGGGCTGGGCATTTGCACCAAAGCCGTGCAGGAACCAACCACCGCCTGGCGCTGCTGGATATCCGGGTCGGAAGCAGTCTTGGTCATGGCGGGACAGTCACCGTATTCGGCCACGACGCCATCGTGGACCTCGACACTGACCGTGGTGCCATCCAGGGCGCTGGGAATCTGGATCTCCGAGTGGCCAATCTCGGCCAGCAGGGTTTGCAACTGCTGGCGATTGACTTTATAGACGGCCTTGGAGCCAGGCTGGTAGGACAGGTGGGCAGGCTGCATGGTGGCGGGCAGGCGAATGGTAAAGCCAGCGAGCTGGCTGGCGGCCTGGGCGTCGGCGGAGGGATCGGGCAGCGGGTCCATGGGACCGCGCATTGTGCCACTATCCACGGGTGGGGATGCGCCGCGCCCGTGGTGCGGCGGGAGGCCGGAAGGCTGGTCAATTACTGCCCTCTCGGCACCGGAAATTATCATCCGGTGACCGCCAAGATCTATGCCGACCTTTTCCCCTTCACCGCAGATCCGGGCATCCGCCGCGACGTGGCGCGCCTCTTCAACTTCATCACCGGCTATGCCGCGCCAGACGGGCTCCAGGAGATGGCGGAT
>OFHG01000702.1_pt1 | contig 12883 bp, 10 predicted proteins | sample 1521931 | NCBI WGS metagenome assembly OFHG01 (sample SAMEA2468438, study PRJEB22500) | soil metagenome | biome: Glassland; feature: Farmland; material: Clay | place: Australia | collected 2013-01-31 | depth 0.55 m
GCTCAAAGCGGCTCCTTGGAAGCGTCCCGAACGCGGTTGCGGCAGAGCGGGCCACGTGGCTTCGGGATCCTTCCCGACACATTGCGTCGGGACTCACTGCGTTCGTCGCAAAGGATTCCGCTCAGGATGACAGCGTATCCGCAGCGCGAGCGGAAGCTAAATGATGGCATATCCGGGCGGAAGCGTCGAAAGCGAAAGAGAAGGCGCGCCGGCCCGGGGGCCGGCGCGCCTTCGGCGAAACGCGGCGCTGTTGCCGCTGAAGCTAGGGCTTGAGTCTCGGCGAGTGCTGGTTGAGCACGCGCTCCATGATCGCCGCGCTCGCCGGCATGCGGGCATGGCCCGCGATGATCTGTTCGGGCGAGGCGTCTTTGCCGTAGAGTTGCGCGTCCGCTTCGTTATCGGGCCGCAGCGAGGAGCCGGTGAGCGAAATGCCAGCAAAGACGCCGCGCGCGCGGGAATAGGTGAGGATTTCCGTGCGCATGTAGGCGTCAGTGTCGGCGGCGGCGTTGCGGCCGACCGGGCCGGCGGCGGCCGAGGCGTCGGCTCCGAGCTTGACCTTGCTGCTCAGCAGGGAATGCGCGCCGCGGTCGTTCATCACCAGCAGAACGAAATCGGTGGCCTGGCCGCCGATCTGAAAGCCGAAGCTGCCGCCCTCGATCACCATCATCGCCGGCGGACTCCACGGCCCATCGAATTTCTTGCCGCTGCGGCAGGTCATCGCGCCGCGGCCGTAGCTGCCTCCGAAAACGAAAGCGGCCTTAATCACCGACGGCAACACGATCACGCATCGAGCCTTGTCGAGCAGGCTCTGCGGTATATTGTCCGGAATATTGAGAATTTCCGTGAGTACCACGCCGCTGTTCTGCAGCCGCTGATTGACCGGATCTTCCTTGGCCATCACCGGGACGGCCAGAATCAGAGCGAGCAGCACCATCCAAGTCCGTTTCATGCCGTCACCTCCCATGGGCGGGTCACTGCGCGGTCGCCCCGCCAAACGTTTTCAGTAGCCGCTTTATTGTAGGACGGCAGTTGCCCCGCTTCAGGCTGCCTGAGCGCGGCAGCCTCTACTGCCGCAGTGGATTATAATCGGCCACGAGCCAATGGCATCCTACAACTCGTACCGGACTCGTATCTTTCTTTTTCCCGCCGTTCTGCTGGCGATCTGGTGTCTGCTGCCGCCGGTGGCGGGCGCAACCCTGGTGGCGCGGGCGCGGCGGAACGATTCGCTGGAGCGTTTCCGCGCGCGCATGCGGTCAATTCTTTCCCGTCCAGAAGCCCGAAGGGCCGACTGGGGCATTCTGGTGGAAGACGAACGCACCGGCCAGACCCTCTACGAACTGAACCCCGACCATTTTTACACGCCGGCGTCGAACGCGAAGCTCTTCACCTCCGCGCTCGCGCTGGCCGAACTCGGCCCCAACTATCGCTGGCGCACCACGCTTGAAACCTCCGGGCACATCGGCGACGGCGGAACGCTCGATGGCAATCTGGTGCTGGTGGGCCGCGGCGATCCGAATTTGTCGAACCGCGAGTTCCCCTTCGGCGAAAAGGTGCAGGTGGACGGCCCGCCGGAAAAAGTGATCGCCGATCTGGCCGATCAGCTGGTGGCGCGAGGAGTGAAACGCATCACCGGCGGCGTGGTGGCCGACGACAGCTATTTCACCTACGAGCGCTACCCGCCCGGCTGGAACGTGGACGATCTCACGGCCGATTACGGCGCCCCGGTCAGCGCGATCGTCATCGACGATAACGACCTCGAAATCGACGTCGCGCCCGGCGCCCGCATCGGCGATCCGGCCACGATCCAGGCGGTGCCCTGGGCGGCTTTCTATCATTTCATCAACCACGTGACTACCGTGCGGCGCGGACTCGACGCGCAACCCACCCTGAGCCGGGAGCCGGATTCCTTCGACATCACCGTCACGGGGAGCATCCCGGAGGGCTCGCCGATGCAGCAGAGCTGGATCGCGGTCGAGCAGCCCTCGCGCTACGCCGCCTCGCTGCTCAAGCACCTGCTGGTCGCGCGCGGCGTCGCCGTCGACGGCGGAACGTGGGCCGAGCACCTGCTGCCAAACCAGACGCCGCTCCCGCCGCCGGCGCGCCAGGTGCTGGCCGAGCACCAATCGCCGACGCTGGCCGAGGCGTTGCGCTATCTGCTGAAGGTGAGCCAGAACTTGCACGCCGAATGCCTGCTGCGGACCGTGGCGCACGAACGGACCGGGGTCGGGTCGCTCGAGAATGGCCTGGCGGTCGAGCGCGAATTCCTGGCGCGGCTGGGCATCGCCGACGACGTCATGTTCTTCGACGGCTCGGGGCTCTCGCGCTACGACCTGGTGACGCCGCGCTCGGTGGTCGCGCTGCTGCGCTATGCCGCAGGGCAGGGTTGGGCGCCGGTGCTGCACGACGCTCTGCCCATTGCCGGCATGGACGGCACGCTCCAGAACCGGATGGGCCGGACGCTAGCCGCCGGGCGCGTTTTCGCCAAAACCGGCTCGCTGGTTCACGACAATTCGCTTTCCGGCTACGCCACGACGCTCGGGGGCCGGCACATCGTCTTCTCGATCCTGGTCAACAACACGCCGCCGCACGCGAAATTCGATCCCTACATCGACCAGGTGGTCGAGGCGATGATCGAGGATCTGCCCGGCGGCAGCCGCCGCACAGCGGAAAAACATACGGCGCGCCATGAGCGGCATGTTCCGCGCCGGGACCGGCATTAGTTTGCATTTCTCACGATGATGGGTGGGTGCGGAAGGGGAATGCAACGCCGGCGTCTCGCCGGCGTTTTTCGGTTTCGTATTTCGTATGAGGAGGAATGAGGGGAAAGGCGCACAGGCAAGAGTGCCTGTCTTACCGGGGCGCCGGGTACGGCTGGTGTTTTGCGCTGTGGGACGCGGGGGAGCAATTTGGGGAGAAAGAGAAATGCGGGTTAGGAGGCCGATTACGCGAGCGGCGCACTCCATAGTCACCGTGTTCGGCAGTGCCCGCGTGCGACGCGGCTCGTCGGAATACGACGAAGCTTACGATCTCGGCTGCGCCCTCGCCTCGAAGGGGCTTGCCGTCTGCTCGGGCGGCTACGGCGGGGTGATGGAAGCCGTTTCGCGCGGAGCGTGCGAGGCGGGGGGGGGGGGGGTTGGGGGGGCGGGGCGGGCGGTTTGCGCCCGCGCGAACCGGTGGATCTCGAACGAAGTGCGCGTCGGAAGCTGGCAGGAGCGGCTGTTCGAACTGGTTCGCCGCGGCCGCGGCTACGTCGTTTGCCAGGGGGGTACGGGAACGCTTGTCGAACTGGCGGTCGTCTGGGAAATGCTGAACAAGAGCATGATGCGCGCGAAGCCGCTGGCCCTGCTCGGCCCGTTCTGGCTGCCCGTCGTCGAACTTGTGAATCAGGCGGAAACCGCGGGGCGGAGCACCGAAGGCCCGACGCGCGGCGACCGCGTGCTCTTCCGCGCCGCTTCGCCCGGCGACGCCGCGCGCTTTGTGGCCGAGCGATTGGCGCGCCGCGCGCCGCGCAAATCGCCGGTGCGGGATTGAGGGAATAACCGTGGCGCGCCCTGCCGAAGAGCTGCTCGAATTCAACAAGCTGGTCGGAATCCTGCTCGGGCTTTCGACCTGCGGACCGGGCCGGCGCGCGCTCGAAGGGCTGCGGTTTTCGACCGATCGCAGGGGGCTGGAGGAGAGCTTCGCGCTGACCAGCGAAGCGATCGAGTACCTCGCCAGCGGCTCCGAGATGGGCTTCGGCGCGATCGCCGATCCCGAGATTTGGCTCGAGCAACTCGCCCTGCCCGGCTCCGTGCTCGATCCCGCGCAACTGACAGACGCCGCCGCGCTCATCGAAATTGCCTACGACGCGCGCCAGACGCTCGGCGCTTCCCGCGACCGCTGGCCGCTTCTGGCCGCCGCGGGAGCGAACTTCGCCGATCTGCGGCCGGTGGCGGCGGCAATCCGGCGCGCGATTTTGCCCAACGGTGAAATTTCCGACGACGCCTCGCCGGAGCTGAAGCGCATCCGGCAACAACGCGCCCGCCTGCGCGAGCGCACCCTGCAAATGCTGCGCGCCGTATTGCGGCGCGTGAGCGAAGCGGGCAGCGAAGAGGATTACGTCACCCTCCGCAACGATCGCTACGTGATTCCGGTGCGCGCCTCGGTTCGGCGAAGCGTGCCGGGCGTCGTGCACGGCGCCAGCTCCACCGGGCAGACGCTTTTTGTCGAGCCGCTCGAAGCCGTCGAACAGAACAACGAGCTCGTGCGATTGACGGAAGCGGAAGCGGCGGAAATCGCCCGCATCCTCGACGATCTGACCGGCCGCCTGCGCGAACATGAGACGCTGGTGGCGCGGACGGTGCTTGCGATCGGCGCGCTCGATTCCGTTTTCGCCCGCGGCCACTTTGCCCGCCGCTTCCACTGCGTGCTGCCGCGTTTTTCCGAGGAGCCGAGCCTGCGCCTGGCCGCCGCGCGGCATCCGGTGCTCGAGGAAGCGTTGCACGCCCGCGGCCGCGAGATGGTTCCGGTGACGATCGAACTGGGCGGCGCCGATACGGTGATGGTGATCAGCGGGCCGAACGCCGGCGGCAAGACCGTCGTGCTGAAAACCGTGGGGCTGGCCGTGCTCTCGGCGCAGACGGCGATTCCGGTGGCGGCCGACGACGCCGAGCTGCCGCTCGCCGATCGCGTGCTGGTCGATATCGGCGACGAACAATCGATCACAGCCGATCTTTCCACTTTTTCCGCGCACGTGCTGAACCTGCGCTCGATGCTCGACTCGGCCACCGATCGCTCGCTCGTCCTGATCGACGAAATCGGAACCGGAACCGCGCCGGAGGAAGGCTCGGCCCTCGCCATCGCGCTGCTCGACGAGTTTCGACGCCGCCGCGCGCTCACCTTCGCCACCACGCACCACGACCGGCTGAAGGCTTTCGCCGTCGGCACCGCTGGCATCGTCAACGCTGCCGTCGAATTCGATTCGGCGACGCTTCAGCCCACCTACCGGTTGCTGCTCGGTCTGCCCGGCACTTCGAGCGGCATCGAAATCGCTCGCCGGCTCGGGATGCCGGCCGAGGTGATCGAGCGCGCGCGGAGCGAGATGGCTCCCGAAGCGCTCGATGCCGGCAGTTTGATCGACAATCTGCACCGCTTGCAGGAGCAACTCGAGGAGCGGTTGCGCGAAACGGCCGCCGATCGCGTGCGCCTTGAACAGGAACGCTTGCGGCTGCGCACCGAATGGGTGGAGCGGCAGCGGAAGCGCGTCGAGGAACTGGAGCGGCAGTTCCGCGAGACGCTCGCCAACGTCGAAAAGGAAGTTGCACGGCTCTCCGCCGACGTGCAGGACCGCAAGCTACGCACCGCGCTGGAAAAGCAGGCCGCGCGGCGGCTCGCGACGATTCGCTCGGAGGCCAAAGCCGAGGCCGACACCGCCGTTTTGCAGCACCGCGGCGATTTGCAGCAGGACATGGGCGTCGTCGCCGAGCCAGCGCCCGCGCCGATCGATCCCGACCGCCTGGAAGCGGGGATGAAGATTCGCGTGCGCGGCCTCGAGAAGCCGGTGGTGGTGCGGGAACGGCGCGGCCGCTCGGTCGAAGTGCAGGCCGGGCCGTTGCGGATGAAAATTCCGGTCGAAGACGTTCTCGGAACGGTTGTGGAGCCGGTGCGCGCCGAGGCGCCAGGCGCTCGCGGCGTCAGCGTCGAAGCGCAGCCGGCCGAGGGACCCGGGGACGAGATCAACGTGATCGGCTGCACGGTGGAAGAGGCGGTGCCCCTGGTCGATCGTTTCCTCGACCGCGCGGCCCTCGCGGGCAAGCCGCGCATTCGCATCGTTCACGGCTACGGCACCGGCGCGTTGCGCCGCGGCCTCGCCGAATTTCTGCGCACGCATCCGCTCGTCGAGAAAATTTCCGCCGAGGCGCCCGAGCGCGGTGGCGAAGCCGTCACAGTTGTCGAACTGAAAGACTGAAGCGTCGTGGCTTGCCTCGCTCCACGGCGCGTTCGGGCCGCGCTATACTTTGCAGGTCAACCCCGCAGCCATGGCCGAGCCCGGATCCGTTGCCGAACGCATCAAGCAGCAGGCGGACATCGTCCGCGTCGTCGGCGAGTACGTTCGTCTGAAAAAAAGCGGCCAGAATTTCACCGGCCTCTGTCCCTTCCATCAGGAAAAGACCCCGTCGTTCGCGGTGCATTCGGGCAAGCAGATCTATCACTGCTTCGGGTGCGGGGCGGGCGGCGACGTGTTCAAGTTCGTGATGGAGATGGACAAGGTCAGCTTTCCCGAGGCGATCCGCGCCGTCGCCGAAAAGTGCGGCATTCCGATGCCGGAGTGGCGCGGGCGGGGCGGGCCGCAGGCGCAGCAAGCGACGCAGCAGCGGCGGCTGCTCCTCGAGATGCACAAGGCGGCCGCGGCATTTTTCGTGCACCAGCTCGAAACGCCCGAGGGCCGCGCCGCGCGCGCCTATCTGGAGGATCGCGGACTGAAGCCCGCGACGATCGCGCGTTTCGGCCTGGGCTGGGCGCCCTCGACCGGCGAGGCGCTCGTCCGCCAGCTGCGGTCGAAATTTCCTCCGGCCCTGTTCGATCTTTCCGGCCTGATCTCGCGCGACCGCAACGAGCAGGCGTTCGACCGTTTCCGCCGCCGGGTGATCTTTCCCATCGCGACCGAATCGGGGAGGGTCGTGGCGTTTGGCGGCCGGGCGATCGGCGACGAACAGCCGAAATATCTGAACTCGCCCGAGACGGGCATCTACACGAAAAGCCACGTCCTCTACAACCTGGACCGCGCGCGCGAGGCGATACGGCGCGAAGGTTTCGCGGTGCTGGTGGAAGGCTACATGGACGCGATCGCGCTGGCCGAGGCGGGGATCGAAAATGTGGTGGCCAGTTGCGGCACCAGCCTGGCCGAGCCGCAGGTGCGGTTGCTCGCCCGGTTCACGAAGAACGTTGTGGTGAATTTCGATCTCGACGCCGCCGGGCAGGCCGCTACCGACCGTTCGCTGGTGTTGCTGCTCGGCAGCGAATTCGAAATTCGCGTGCTGATGCTGCCCTCGGCCGAGGGCGGCAAATCCGATCCCGACCAGTTCATCCGGAAAGCCGGCGCGGAGGCCTATCGAGAGGTACTCGGCCGCTCGCCGCTCTATCTGGACTATCTGATCGGCCGCGCCCGCCGGATGGAAACCGGAACGATCGAATCGAAATTGCGAGCGGTGAATTTCCTGCTGCCCTACGTGCGGCTGCTGCCGAGCCCGCTGGCGCGCTCGGAATGGGCCAGCCGCATCGCCTCCGAGCTGCGCGTGGACCAGGCGGTGCTGCGGCAGTCGCTGGTGCAGGCCGCGGCCGAGCGGAAGGCGGAGGTGAAGCCGCGCTCGGAACTGCTGACGGCGGCGGTGACGCCGGCCGAGCGGCGGCTGCTGAAAATGCTGCTCGACGCCGACGAGTTCCGCGAGCGGCTGGCCGGGGAGATCGCCGGCGAGGAGCTCCATCGCGGCCTCGAAACCGAAAAGCTCTTTGCCGCTTTCCTCGATACAGGTGTGCCGTCGAACGGCAAAGCCGAGGAGCTGACCGCGCTCGGCGAGCGGCTCGAGGAGCGCGACCGGCGGCTGCTGTACGATCTCGCGTTCGAGACATCGGCCGAGCCCCGTTGGGAAGAGGCGGAAAGCTGCATGGCGGTGGTCCGGCGGATTTCTGTGAACATTGCCTGGAGGTAGCCAGCCAGATGCTGATTTTGGGGGGCAAAGCAGAGACGGAGGCCGGCAGCCGCCGCTTGGCTCAAGAGGCGCTGGCGAATGGGACAGCCTGGGAACGCTTCAAGCGCCTGGTGTCCCGGCAGGGTGGTGACGTGCGTTTTGTGGAGGAACCTGAACGCTTACCCACAGCGCCCGTTATTCGTGTAGTAGAATCGCCTGAAACGGGCTATCTGGCCCGTATCGATGCGCGTGAAGTTGGCGAAACAGCCGTAATCCTGGGAGCAGGCCGCGCCCGCAAGGGGGAGTCAATTGATCATGCCGTAGGCATTGAAATCCTGCACAAAATCGGTGACTCAGTACGAACTGGCCAGCCGTTGATCGTGGTGCACGCCGGGAACGAGACTGCCTTTGAAGTAGCGCGCCAGCGGCTTCTGCTGGCTCACCAGTGGAGTCGAGAGCCGCTGGATCCCTTGCCCCACTTTTACGGGGTCATTCGCTAAGTTCGATATAACAAACCATGCTCAACTGAGGCGCTCCAACAATTTCTCCGGATGGTGAGCAAATATTGCCAGGTCCTGCTCGCCCGACGTCAATGTCTTCAGGGTCTCATTTAACAGACGGTTCACTGGGGTCGGGACACCTGACTGCTCCCCAAAGCGTACAACTGCCCCATTCAGGTAATCCACCTCGGTTTTTCCTTTCCCGCTATGCAGGTCAATATGAAAGGATGGCATTTTACCGCCGCGCCCGCTAGCCACTACATTCTTCAACAAGGTACGTGCAATCGCCAGGGGCAGGGTGCGTACTGCCAACGCCAAAGCACGCACTGGCGTACCTGGCAAATCTACTACTTGAATTTTCTGGGCGGCCATCACCATTAATGCTTCGCGTATCTGACGTACTTCGATCTGGAAGAGCTGCGGATGATCGAAGATTTCTTTGGGGGTCATATCCAGAATGGCAGATGTCGCATTGGCTAGAAGATTGGTCACCATTTTTGACCATTTCATATCAGCCGCATGGCTGTACAGGCGGGCGTTTAGCCCGGCCTCAATGAGTGCGGCTGTCAGGCTGGTGGAAAGTGGGTGCCCGGCAACGATTCCCATCCCACGCAAGCGCTCCACGTGCACGTTACCGGCAGCTTTACGGCCGATAGCGCTGGTCACCGTACCAGCAATAACTTTGTCGTCTCCCAAGGTATTGGCGATCATAAGCTCATTCTCGACCCCATTTTGCAGACACAGGATAGGCGGAACGCGATCCCTTAGAGGCGCCATTTCTTCAAGCTCTCTTCTTGTATCGAAGGATTTCAAGGCGAAGACCCCTGCATCGAAAGGTCCCATTTCCAGGGCCTCTGGCAGCGAATCGGCTAAGGCTGGATTGGATAAAACTTCCTTCTTTTCCCCACGCTGCAGTCGCAAGCCACGCTGGCGCAGCATGCTGGCGACTTCCGGCCTTTCGATGAAGACCACCTTATGGCCTTGCAGTGCCAGGCTGCCGCCTACGTAGGTGCCAATGGCTCCTGCGCCGAATACCAGCAACCGCAGGCGAGTCTTAGCTTCGCTCATTCGCCTTTACCTCCCTTGGATTTTCTCTAAAATAAATTTTCGGAGCGTCCAACGATAGGTTTCAGGCGTCGGAGGCTTTTGTTCTCGATTCGACCACGCTTGGTTGTTCCTTGTGGTTGGCTATCAGATGTGGAGTCTGGTTGATGTCCGCCACTAACCAGAGTTGGCGGCGGGGATCGTAACTTAAGCTGGAAAAGGCCGTATTCTCGATCTGGAACCGTAAACGCTGGAAGTTTAAAACTGGTGAGAGCCCTAATACGGTAAAGAGGGTCATCTGTATGATTGCACCATGGCTGACGATAAGATACTCCCCGGATGGGCGATTTAGCAGGCTTTGCAGCGCTCGATTGGCACGCGCAAACAGCTCCAGCAAGCTTTCGCCATCCTGCCCTGGACGTTGGGTTGGGTCTGAAAAGTCGAAATCTGAGTAAATCTGGTGTACCTCTTCCGAGGTCAGACCTTCCCAGGCGCCGATATATCTTTCCATCCAAATCGGATCGATTTCGACTGGCACGTTCAAGGCCGCCGCCAGAGTCTCGGCTGTCTGGCGGGCGCGTTCAAGGGGGCTGGCGATGATCTGGTGAAAAGTCTGCTTTTGGGTGCGCCAGTAAACAGCCAAAAGTTGCGCCTGCTTTATGCCATTTTTAGAAAGAGGATACTCGCTCTGTCCCTGAAAGCGGCCTTCAGCGTTTCCGATTGATTCACCATGGCGTAAGAATTTAAAAGTGTACAGGCTGTTGTTGGCAAGCATACTTCCTCTCACTTCAATCCTTTCGAATCCCCCAACCTTTGGCGCCATTCAGGAATGCTTTGCCTGTCATAGGCTTCTTGCCGGCTGGCTGTAATTCGTCTAACACCAGCAGCCCGTCCGCGGTCGTGAATGTTGGCTGTCCTTCAATTACAATTGTGGTTCCTGGTTCCCGAGGGGCGGGTTGCGATGCACGTGTGTGTGCCAGGTGACTTTTCACGTTTACCCCCTGCCAGGTAGTGAATGCCCCTGGCCAGGGGTTGAAAGCCATCACTTTTCGAGCCAGCACCTCAGCCGGTTGTTGGAAGTCGAGGCGCCCGGCTTCTTTATCCAACATTGGGGCATAGGTGGCCAGGTTATTGTCTTGCGGCTTTGCTTTGATCTTGCCGGTGATATACCCTGGCAGTGTTTCAATGAGCAGATTGGCACCCACCTGAGCAAGTCGCTTTCCCAAACTTTCTGCCGTGTCTTGAGGAGTGATAGTAGTGGCGCGTTGGCTGAGGATTGGGCCAGTGTCCAGGCCAGGATCGATGCGCATAATCGTTACACCACTTTGATCATCACCGTGTAGGATGGCAGCCTGGATTGGCGCCGCGCCCCGCCAGCGAGGCAGCAGTGAAGCGTGCACGTTTATACAACCCAACCGCGGCAATTCAAGCACTTCCGGCTTCAGGATCTGCCCGAAAGCTGCTACAACGATCAGTTCTGGTTTCCAATCGCGCAGTTGTTGCATGGCCTCTGGCTCTTTCAGGCGCAGGGGTTGGATGACCGGTAACCCCAACGATTCTGCCAGGGTTTTGACCGGCGGAGGTGAAAGAACCCGGCCACGCCCGGCCGGACGATCTGGCTGGGTAATTACTCCCACTACCCGGTAGTGGCCGGCCAGGGCTCGCAAGCTGGGCAGAGCGAATTCGGGAGAACCCATGAACACAACGCGTGAATCCATGGCGTCGATTTTAACACAATCGCGTGTCGTATCGCTTTAGGGCCTTGGCGTCTAGATTAAGGTTTGGGGTGCTCGAATTTCACACCATAATCAAGAATAAGCCCAGATTAGGCGTCAGGTTGTAACCTGCAATTCTGTTAGATCCTCTCCGTACAGGCACAAAAATGCTCTACAATGGTTATGCTTAGAATGTCGGCGTTTTTCCGCAGTAATCTGCTATACTGAAATGGCCTGCGTCCAAAAATTGCTTCGAGTGTGTGCGTGTTTCGATTGAGATTGCCGTTTCATTGGATTAACTGGCGAAGTTATCATCCAAAATGGGTTCGCGTTTGGTCCTCCGGAAGGAGTGGCCTTGCCAATGGTATGCTTGCACTTTGCGCTTTCCTTTTGGTGATAATTGTGTTGTCTGTTGATGCTCCTGCAGGTCGGGCTTTTGCCCGAGTGCCATTGGTTTTGGCTGGGCAACAGGCTGCTGCCCGTGATCCTGATATAGTCCTTAGCCCTACCAAGATCATTGGACATGGCACATTAAATGATCTGGACTGGTCAGCGGGTGGCAATCAGTTAGCCATCGCCAGTTCATTGGGCCTATATCTTTACGATCCACTCACCTTGCAAGAGATAAATCGCGTAGATTCGGCCAGTTGGATCCGGCAAGTGAATTTCAACCAGCAAGGTAACCAACTGGCTACTGTCGATCTGGATGGGGGTGTGAACATTTGGAATTTGCAGGATTTCACGTACCCGGTCTCACATTTTGACTTATCGACCAGTGTCGACTCGCCGATTAGGACACTGGCTTTTCGAGGAGACCTGAATAATCTGGCTGTTGGATACGGGACGACCTCTCTTCAGCTTTTCGATCTAAAGCAAGGCCGGGCTACTGCGTGGATCAACCTGCCCGATTACCCGGATACTCGCCAAATTGAAGCTTTGGCTTTCAGCCCGGACGGAAAACAACTTGCAATTGACGTGGGCTTTGATATTTTCCTGATCGATGCCACCAGCGGCGCAACAGAGCGAATTTTGCCCGGCGATCATGATATTCATCATCTGGCCTTCAGCCCTGCCGGTCCCTGGTTGGCCGCTGATAACGCGATTTACAGCCTGGAGGATGGTTCACGCCTGCAGACCTTCCGCGCTTTTTCCCCGGCAAATATCCAGGCAATCACCTACAGCCCCGATGGCCAGGTTTTGGCAATTACGGAGGGTAGCACAGTTAGCCTTGTCGATGTCGCTACTGGCAGGGTGCTTCAAAAATTGGTAGCCAATGGGGCGAATATCCGCTGTCTGAAGTTCAATCCGGATGGGCGAAAAGTGGTTACTGCTACCGACGATGACCGCCTGTGGATCTGGGAAGTTATTACAGGTGCCGTATTGCAAGGGACGGATGCCTTCACCGGCCCAGTTCTCGATGTGGGTTTTAGCCCAGACGGCAGTCGTTTCGCAGCCATTACGAACGATCACCTCTGGCTGGGGGATGCGCAGGAATCTGCCGTACAAGAGACATTACCCAGCCCGGCCGGTGCCCTTACCCACCTGGCCTTCAATCCAAACAATTTGATGCTGGCTACTTCCGGGGACTGGCTTCGTCTATGGAATACTAGCGCTACCATCCTGCATCGCGAGCTGGCGAAGCTGGCGGCAATTCGTCCTTCGCGCGTCGCCTGAGACGTCGCAGCGTCACGCGTTTCAATTTGCCGTCGACGAGGAGGCAGAGGGATTCGCGGCGGGCACCCGGACGGCTGGCGCTGATGGCGTCGGCGGCGGAGATGATATAGCCCCACAGGCTCACCGAGTCGGTCTCCATGTGATGCTCGGCAATACCCAAGACTACCTCGGGCGATTTGTCCCACTGCTTGACCAGCTCCGCCCCGATGGCGGCATGAGTGCCCTCTACCTCCCGGTCAACGGCCTTGCCGATATCGTGCAGCAGCCCCGACCGCCTGGCCAG
>OFHG01000703.1_pt1 | contig 12882 bp, 8 predicted proteins | sample 1521931 | NCBI WGS metagenome assembly OFHG01 (sample SAMEA2468438, study PRJEB22500) | soil metagenome | biome: Glassland; feature: Farmland; material: Clay | place: Australia | collected 2013-01-31 | depth 0.55 m
GAGTGGATCATGCAAGAGGAAGTTATCGGCCTTGTCCCGGCTGCTGGCAAGGGCGTAAGATTAGGCCTTCCCTATCCAAAAGAATTATATCCAGTCATTCGAGATAATCACTATAAGCCGATTGCCCAGTTTGTGCTCAACAATCTGACAGTAGCTGGGGTGCAACATGTGGTTTTTGTTATCAATGAATCCAAACATCAATTAATCGGTTATTTTGGCGATGGTCATCGCTTTGGTTGTAATATTAGCTATGTTGTGCAAGAGTCGGATAATGGTTTAGAAAAATCAACTTCACCCGGCCTGGCGCATGCGCTGGATTCGGCCTATCATCTGACTCGAGGAAAGACGGTTTTTTTTGGTATGGCTGATACAATCATGCAGCCCAATGATGCCTTCTTCACAGGTTTCAAGCAGGCTTTGCCCGATGACGATGTTATTCTGGTATGTTTCAGCACGAAACGCCCCGAGAAGTTTGGCATGGTTCGAATAGATCAAAACAATCGAGTAATCGAGATTGTCGATAAGCCTAAAAAGACAGATTTGGTAGCAATGTGGGGCTGTATCATCTGGCGTCCAAAATTTACTGAATATCTTCACCAGTGTGTTCGCCACGATGGCATAACTGATTTCGCCAACATCATGAATAAATCTATCAAGGCGGGTTTGTGCTTTCGTGGAATTCATATTTCCGATGGAGTATATATAGATTTGGGAACCTATGAGGAAATCATGGAGCTCGATCGCCGATTTCGAGAGGAATAATAAAACATGGATCAACAAATATTGTCTCTCTCTGCTAATCAGCACCTCGATGAAACTGTATCAGATGTATCAATTATTTTGGTTTGTTGGAATAATAAATCATACCTCGAGCCATGTTTAAAATCCCTTTATGAAGCAGATTTACAATTTCGATTTGAAATCATCATCGTTGATAACGGCTCCACCGATGGGAGTCAGGCGATGCTCGAGGAGAAATTTCCAGGCGTAAGAATTATCCAAAATGATTCGAATGTGGGGTTAAGTAAAGCGAGTAATCAAGGTATCGAAGTATCCGATAGCAAATACATACTCCTTTTAAATAACGATACGATCGTAAATGGACCTTCGCTAAATTCCATGGTTGCTTTCCTGGATTCACATCCTGATGCGGGCGCATCAGGTGGTCGTTTGCTAAATCCCGATGGCTCATTTCAAGCCGGCTACGCAGTTTTTTCTACATTGTGGGAAGAAATATTAATTGCGACCAGGTTGGGAGAATTCAATAAAAAGGGTTATCCTTCTCATTTCGATACAAACCAGATCACGGCAGTGGGATGGTTGAGTTCGGCTTGTTTATTGTTGCGTAGCACTGCTCTCGATCAGGTTGGGCTCCTGGACGAAGAATACTTTATTTACGGCGACGAAGCTGATTTACAATATCGCTTGAATCAGTCAGGATGGAAAGTTTATTACTTGCCAGAAGCTACCACGATCCATTACGGTGGTAGAAGTATGGATCGATGGCGAAGACGTAAAATGGTGTACCGGGGAAAAATGTTGTTTTATAAAAAGAATTATGGATTTCTCCGCTCCTTATCGCTTAGGTTTGTCCTGGGGTTGATTAGTGGTTTGAAGCTGGTAGTCTGGGAATTTATTTCGATCTTACCAAACAAGAGAATTAGAGCGGAGAAGGAAATCCAGTCAAACCAGGAAGTAATCAAACTAAGTTTGAAATTGGAATGATATGAAATTCTTTTGATAAGATATTCCAAGACGACCGACAAAAGTGGGGGTTGACCTTAGAAGACAATTATTTATAATAATTATTGCCTCGCGTTTTGAAAAATTGGTTTCCTTAGGCTATAAAGTTGCGGCTCGCCATGAATATCGTCCTAAAAAGAGTGTTTTATTCCTTTAAAAAATCCAGGATATTTTTATGGGTGATAGGCCTGGGTTCATTAGCCTGGTTGTTACTGCGCAGCGGTACCAATCCTCGCCGGTTGGCCTATCCTTGCCAACGAGCGGCGTTATTTAACAGCCTGGCCTTTTTAGGTTTTCCCTCCGGTATTGCGATTACCTCCAGGCTTTATCGACGTTTGAAGCAGAAACCCTCGCTTTGGGCTGCGTTGTTATTTTTACTCGCATTATTTGTAACAATAAATTTAAAAGGTAGCATTTTTAAACCTCAGGGTGAAGCTTTAGCGGACATCAATCTTCCATCTTGGACGAGTTCGACTGCAATATCTGATGTATTTGCTGTACAAGGGGTGCCAATTCCCCAATGCAGTTTAGATGGCGGTCAATTGCAGACAACCCCTCCCTGTAATGATCCATCCTATTCATTTCACGATGATGGGGTTGATGCCTTACTGGATTCAATGGAATCGAAGGGTGATTATTTTTATAAAACTTCTTCGCACCCGACCGGCATCCTTGGCAGTAACGATGTGGTGGTTATAAAGATAAACAATCAATGGGGAGGAAGAGGGACTGGTGATGGAACCGGGCGTCTCGCCACAAACACGGACGTCCTTAAGGGATTAATTTGGCGGATACTGCAGCATTCGGATGGTTTTACCGGTGAAATCGTAATCGCAGAAAACGCTCAACCCACCTCCATAAACAAATGGGATGTTACCCCGGCCAATTCCGAATATCAGGGACAATCTTTCAAGGATGTGGTCACTGCCTTTCAATCCAAGGGTTATCCGGTTTCCCTCTATGATTGGACAAATTTAAATAATAGCCGGATCAACGGCGGCAGTTTAAATAATAGCGGTTATCCAACTGGAGAATACATTAAAGGCAATATGGATGACGGTTATGTGATGATCGATGACCCGGAAACCGGTGTAATAAATGAATTATCTTATCCTAAGTTTAGAACCGCAAAAGGTAATTACGTCAGCATGCGTTATGGCGTGTGGGAAGGTAGTCATTATGATCTTGACCGGTTGACTATGATCAACCTTCCAGTACTAAAGCGTCACGGAATGGCTGGAGCTACGATTTCTTGGAAGAACTTGATTGGTTTTATAACTGCAGAAGGATATTCTGATAATCGTTTTGGTGGTTATTACGAGATGCACGATTTTTTCTGGGGTTATATGAAGGGTAACAACCAGAATTACGGCCTTATTGGGCGACAACTTGCATATATCAAATCTCCTGATTTGAACATTGTGGATGCTATTTGGGTCCCATATGAAAGTAATTACTCGGGTAATGCCGTACGTGAAAATATATTGTTAGCCAGTTCCGATCCTTTTGCCGTTGATTGGTTCGCCTCAGAGTATGTACTTTATCCCATCACTGGAAACGATAATACATCTGCAGCCAGGGGTGGGGTATTCCGAAGCGCTACGCGCGTAAATCCAAATTCGGCTCAATTGGCTTGGCAAGCAGGTGCATACCCTTATATAGATTTGCTCGATAATTATGATGGCACCACTGTATCCCTGGCGGAAAAAGACCAATTAAATGTATTTGTTTCTACGCCGGGGACAACGATCAGTTCTGTTACCCTGATTTCTCCTAATGGTGGTGAAATGTGGAGAACGGGCAGTCAGCACCAGATTCAATGGACGAGTAGCGGGGATATTCCAAAAATTAATCTCAGTTACTCGACAGATGGTTTTAACTCTGACATTCATTCCATAGCCAGCTCTATAGACAATACAGATTCTTACACATGGACATTACCTGATCATGCAATTACTCATGTTGTTGTCAGGGTGTCCGATGTTTCAAATCCTGGTGTTTTTGATGATTCCGATCAAACTTTTGATATCTCAGGTTTTGTTCATCGCACATTTATACCAATCTCAATAAATAGGTAACGTGGTTTATATCCATACGAATTTAGCATTCATACATGGGGGACAAATATGCTTATTTTCTTTGATACCAGTATTTGAGAAGTATGACTCGAATAAAAAAATTCTTGGAAGCGAAATACTTCAATTTAAAATCAGAGGTGAACTATGAATATCGAATCCCAAATCAAGAATTACATCGCCAGAAATCTTATCTTTAGTAGTAATGGATTTAACTACTCAGATGATGCATCATTTCTTGAGGAGGGTATTGTAGACTCTCAGGGGGTCATGGAGTTGTTGCTCTTCGTTGAGGATACTTTTGGAATCAGCGTGGATGATCAAGAAATTACGCCGGATAACTTCGATTCGGTCAGTCGCCTTGCGGACTTCATTCGGAGCAAATTAGGCCAATAGAATGAATACCGCTGATTATTTACTCCAGGTTGGTGAGGATGGTCATCAGGCTATTCTCACGAGGGAAAATAGTTATACTTATGGCGAGCTACGAGAGGCCTGCGCGCGACTCTTATATTCGTTGCTCAACATGGGTATTGAGCCAGGTGATCGAATTGGTATTTTAGGAGAGAATTCACTATTCTGGGTCGCCTCCTACCTGGCAATTCTCAAGTTAGGTGCGGTGGCAGTCCCCTTCCCGACGGTGTCGACCCTGGAAGATTTGCGTCGAAAAGAGCGTTTTATTCGATGTAATGCGATTTGTATTGGAAAACGTTTTCAACGCAAATTTTCCAGTGCTCTGGATCAAGATATTGTCCAAATCTCAGATGACGTGCTTGACAGTCAGGACTCGATCCGCTGGGATGATTTTCACACTGAATTTGATATACATCAGGATGCTGCTTTGATGTTGACCTCTGGTACGACGGCTCGACCCAGGGCTGTGAGAATCACCCATCGTAATATTCAAGCTAATACCAATTCAATCATTGAATATCTAAAATTGAATAGCGACGAGAGGATGTTGGTCGTTTTGCCCTTCTATTATTGCTTTGGAACGTCTTTGCTCCATACTCATTTACGTGCAGGTGCTTCTTTGGTATTGTGCAATACCTTTGCCTACCCAGAAACCGCTTTGAATATGATTGAATCAAGCCAAAGTACGGGATTAGCCGGAGTCCCATCAACTTATATGACGTTGTTGCGTAATTCATCATTTCCAAGACGTAATTTGAAAACCTTGCGTAAAGTTCAACAAGCGGGTGGAAAGCTTCCGGTTGTATTTATCGAGGAATTGATGGCGGTACTCCCTGAAACCCAAATCTTCGTCATGTATGGCCAAACTGAAGCAACAGCTCGCTTGTCCTATTTACCCCCCGAGCTATTAAAATCAAAAATCGGTTCGATCGGATGCGGAATCCCTGGGGTCGAGTTAAAAGTGATCAAAGAAGATGGGACGCCGGTAAAACCAGGTGAAATTGGAGAAATATACGCCTGGGGGGATAATATCAGCCCGGGTTATTTTAACGAAACAAAGGCATCTGCGGAAAAGTTTATCGCTGGAGCTTTGCATACCGGCGACTTGGCGACTTTAGATGATGAAGGTTTTATCTATATCGTTGATCGCAAAAGTGATTTTATAAAAGTGGCCGGACGCAGGGTTAGTAGCCAGGAAATCGAAGCTGTTATCTTAGAGCGACCTGAAGTCGTGTCAGCCGCAGCTATCGGTGTGCCAGATCAAGTGCAAGGGGAGGCAATCAAGGTTTTCGTGACGATAAAAAAAGGGTCTCTGATCACATCTGACGAGCTTCTTAATCATTGTAAGATGAAGTTGGTACGTTATATGGTGCCTAAAGAAATCGTGATCATTGATCGCCTGCCATTGAATGCTCATGGCAAGGTTGTGAAATCGGAGCTCAGACAGCTCTAAAGAATATCTTCCAGCATAGCTATCGATATCTCTAAAACTATAGAAGTTCGATTTTCAGAAACGTTGATATAACCATGTGTGGAATAGTTGGTGTTCTTAATCGTACAAGTTCTGTCTTGCCTGTTCAAGAGAGATTGCTGCGTCAAATGCTTGGAATGATCCGGCACCGTGGGCCGGACCAATTTGGCATTTATTTAGACGATCAAATTGGATTGGGCAGTGCACGGCTTAGTATCATCGATTTGAGCAGTGGTCAACAGCCAATTTCCAATGAGGATCAGACATTATGGATAGTGTTTAATGGGGAGATTTTCAATTATATTGAATTGAGGCCAGACCTGGAAAAACGCGGGCATCGCTTCGCGACCAATACCGATACCGAAGTCGTTCTGCACCTTTATGAAGATTATGGCCCCGACTGCTTACAGTATTTGAACGGGCAATTCGCGATTGCTATTTGGGATACTCGCGACCAGACTTTATTCCTGGCGCGAGATCGGGTTGGAATTCGTCCGCTATTCTACGCACTGGTGGAAGATCGCTTTGTTTTTGGATCTGAAATTAAGGCGATTTTTGCTGATCCTTCTGTCCCCAGGGATATTGATCCTGTCGCATTGGATGAGGTTTTTACCTATTGGAGCACGCTGTCGCCTCGTTCATTCTTCAAGGATATTTTTGAAATTCCAGCCGGTCATTATTTGATCGTTAACCAGGGAAATATTAAAATTCAAAGGTATTGGCAAATAAATTTTCCAGTAACCAATTTCGAGGATGGTCCGCACAAATATAGGCCTGATGAAGATTATTTGGCGGAATTCCAGGATCTGCTTGTTGATGCGGCCCAAATCCGGTTACGGGCGGATGTGCCCGTTGGGGCTTACCTGAGTGGTGGTGTTGATTCATCAACAATTGCCGCCATCATACGGAATTTTACAAACAATCGACTTGACACTTTTTCCATCAGTTTCAGTGATCCTGATTTTGATGAAAGTCAATACCAAAAGCAGATGGCAAAATACCTGGGAACCGATCACCAGGTGATCTATGCAGATTACGCTGATATTGGAAGGGTATTCCCTGAGGTAGTCTGGCATGCCGAAACAGCCCTCACCCGCACGGCGCCGGCGCCAATGTTTTTGTTATCTCAATTAGTAAGGGATCATAATTTTAAGGTCGTATTGACAGGTGAAGGCGCTGATGAGTTTTTGGCCGGTTACGATATCTTCAAAGAAGCTAAAGTTCGCAGGTTTTGGGCCCGGCAGCCCAAATCGAAAATCAGGCCTTTGCTTTTAAAACGTCTTCATCCACATATTAAGGACCTCACCAGCGGGGGTGGGGCATACCTGGCTGCTTTTTTCAGCGAGGGGATGGGTGAGATAAATAACCCGGATTATTCACATTCAATTCGTTGGAAGACGACCAGCCGCACAAAACGATTATTTTCCCACCACCTTCAAACGATGCTGGCAACTAAAGACCTATATGATACTCGGGATATATATTATCCTCCTGAGTTTTATCAATGGGGGCCCTTGGCTAAAGCCCAGTATTTGGAGGTAACCATTTTCCTTTCCATGTATTTGCTCTCTTCACAAGGTGACCGCATGGGGATGGCGCATTCAGTGGAAGGGCGTTATCCTTTCCTGGATTACCGGGTGATCGAGTTCTGTAATCATCTTCCGCCAGAATTCAAATTATACGGACTCACCGAGAAATATTTATTGAAAAAACTGGCCCGAAAATGGCTTCCCGAGGAAATCTGGCGCAGAGAAAAACAACCTTACCGAGCTCCTATCCATCGGGGTTTCTTCAATGATGCCACTCCTGATTATGTTTATGAGCTCCTTTCCCACCAATCACTGGAGGCAACCGGGTACTTTAACAGCGAGGCGGTCACTCAAATGCTGGATAAATTTAAACGCTTGGGACGTTTGAGCGAGACGGATGACATGGCACTGGCAGGGATCTTGTCTACACAACTCCTACATCACCAGTTTATAGCAAACTTCAATAAAAATCGGCCAATCACAGACAGCGATAACCTCAAAGTTTGTTATGGCAAGATCACAACCAAAGGAATTGAACAATGAGATTTAGCGAAGACACCCTTAAAATAGATGCGGTTGCTGAGACTAATCGTATTGTCGAATGGATGCGTCGTGAAGTTCGTCAAGTAATGCGCCGCCAGGGTGGGGTCGTTGGAATCAGCGGGGGCATCGACTCTTCTGTCGTATTGGCATTGAGTGTACGAGCGTTTGATCCGGATCATGTCCTCGGCGTTATGTTGCCAGAGAAAGATTCTGATCCTGAGAGTGAAGAATTGTCTCGTGAGCTGGCCGACCGCTTTGGCATCACCCCGGTTTTGGAAGTCATCACCCCTGTCCTGGATGGGTTTGGTTGTTACAATAGGCGAGACGAAGCCATTAAACGGGTTTTTCCAGAATATGATCCGGTTGCAGGGTATAAAGCCAAAATTGTTTTACCCCAGAATCTGTTAGATGAAGACCTGCTCAATATCTTTTCACTTACGATAATTTCGCCGGATGGCGTGGAAAAGACAAAACGTTTATCGTTGAGAGATTATTATCAAATTGTAGCCGCTTCCAATTTCAAGCAACGCACCCGTATGGCAATGTTGTATTACCACGCAGAAACAAATAATTACGCGGTGATTGGAACTGGTAATAAGAATGAGCATGATCAAGGCTTTTTTGTCAAGTATGGAGATGGAGGAGCTGACATAAAGCCAATTGCTCACCTCTATAAGACGCAAGTTTATCAGTTGGCAGAATATCTTGGTGTTCCAGAGAAAATCCAACAGCGCACACCCACTACGGATACCTATAGTGCACCTAGCTCTCAAGAGGAATTCTTCTTCCGGTTACCGTTTGAGACGATGGATTTGCTTTGGTATGCGCAGGAGCATAATATTCCAATTCCGGAAGTCGCATCGGTGATGGGATTAACAGATTTACAGATTCAACGTGCGTTTAATGATTTTAAGAGAAAACAGCGAACCACTGAATATTTACGAATCCCACCTAAGCACTATTCAAGCCGTTAACTTTGAAAACAATACTTCGTATTGTTGGCATTTATTTTCTATCGTTAATTAGACAATTTGGGTGAATTAAATAAGATTAATTGCGAGACCGGTTTGATTTGAATAAATTGTTACTCGTATGGAAGTGAATTAAGCGCGAGCTAGAGGATTTTAAAGATGATTTCAATAATTATTCCTGTATACAATGGGCAAGAAACCATCGGAGAGTGCTTGCGGGCAGTAAGTAGCTCGGATTACCAGGGTTATGAGTGCATTGTAGTAGATGATGGATCCAAAGATGATACTCTGGAAATTGCCAGAAATTTCCCATGCAAAATAATTCAAGTTGCTGGGGGACCTTTGGGCCCGGCAAATGCTAGAAATTATGGCGTAGAGCAGGCTCATGGCGATATTATTTTGTTCCTGGATGCTGACGTTATCATAAAGCCGGATACCCTGAGCAAAGTTGTTGAAGAATTCGAAGAACATTCGGATGTCGCAGCATTGTTTGGATCTTATGACGAAACTCCCGCTTCTCTTAATTTTGTATCCCAATATAAAAATTTAGTCCATCATTTCGTTCACCAACAAGGTCACGAAAGCGCCACATCATTTTGGAGTGGGTGTGGAGCAATTCGCCGTGAGATATTCGTAAAATTAGGTGGTTTTGATGCTAAGCAATTCCCGCGCCCGAGTATCGAAGATATTGAGTTGGGTTACCGGCTAACGGAAGCGGGATACAAGATTGTGTTGCGTAAAAACATTCAAGTAACGCATTTAAAAGCCTGGTCCCTTTTCGGATTACTTAAAACAGATATCTTTTATAGAGCAGTTCCCTGGACAGCGTTGATTATTCGGCATGGTAGCCTCATTAATGATTTAAATTTAAGCATTTCACAAAGAATTAGTACGGTGCTCCTGATTGGCATTATGTTATACATCGGGATTTTTGCATCAATTTCCAATATTATTCTTCTGTTCCTAATTACAGGATTATTTCTATCTTTGATGAATATATGGCATTGGTCGCCTAAGAGCACTGACTTTCAAATGACTTCGAAAGGAGAAAAACTCACTTATTTTTTAATTGGAGCGGTCAATTTGGTTGCCCTTTATGAGGGCGAAAGCCAGTTGATTTTTCCATTGACTCTTCTTCTTCCTTTCCTCTTAGTTGGAAGATTGATCAATGTTAACAGACGTCTGCGATATTTACTTTTTTCAGCGATTGCCATTTTGATTGGTTTGGAATTCACCATATTGTTTGTTAAGATGCCAATCAATATTGTTTTGCCTTTGTTATTCATTCTCCTGCTCATTTTGTTGATAAATAATCGCCTTTATATATTCCTGGTGCGTAAACATGGTTTTATTTTCGCACTGGGGGCCTTACCTCTCCAGCTTCTATATTATTTATATAGTGTGGTTTCGTTTGTTTTTACCGCAGGTATTTTTGGGGGGGATAATAAACCAAGAATAAAGTCATCAAAATCCTAAATATTCGCCATGGATTCGCCAGATATTGAAATGAAGGATTTCATCAAGTCCAAGAGATTAAATAAGAACTTTAAGGAAACGTGTGCCAGTTATTCACATACCTTGAAGACTCCCACTACGCTCCAAATTTCGATTTGGGGGGTTTTCTTGGTTGTAACTCTTGCCTTGGCATTATTTAAATTCAATACATTTCAATTGGGTACATATATAGATGATGCGAATTATGTGACTCTTGCAAAGTCCTTCGTTTCCTCTCCGTATTACGGCTTGATTAACGAACCCATCCAAAATAAACAATCCCAGTTCCCATTTGGTTTTCCCTTGCTTCTTTCCTTGAGTGCATATTTATTTCCGGGGAACTTGGAGGTAATGAAAGTATATTCCCTTATCGCGACACTTATCAATATTTCTATTCTCTTTTGGGGTTGGCGACTGTTGAGCCATATGGATTCGTATTGGATGGGGCTCATCGTGGCTGGTTTATATGCCGTCTTCCCTTTGGTGATCCAACAATCAACTATGGTAATGTCCGAACCGGTTTTTTTAACATTTTATTTATTGGCTCTTATCTTAACCGAACAGGCTTCACGGAGCGAAGAAAAACCCTGGTGGGTATTTGGGATGAGTGCGGTTGTTTTCTTTCTCATGTTTACTCGGACGATCGGGGTTGTGCTAATAATCAGTATATTTGCTTATTTGCTATTCGTAAGAGGATGGCGTTTTTGGAAACAACTGACCACTGTGATAGCCGGGGTTGTTATCCTCACTAGCCTTATCCTTTGGCTAACCCCGGTAACTCCGGCAGATTTGCTTCCAGCGGAATATTTCCGAAGCGGAAATGCAAGCGTAATCAAAAAATTGTCATCCATATTTTCGCCTGTTTTAAGACCGGCCGGCGCGTCAAATGTGAATAATGAGAATGACCCACTTTCGGGGAACAATAATTCGACCCCTCAAACCGGACAAAACCAAAATACAACTGATACGCTTAATATCAGAACTTTTCTTCTAGGTATCGATTATCATTTTAGTGAAGACTTACGACAAGTCATATTACCAATTGGGTTGGGAAAGAGCACAACCCTCAACAATTTTCTGACAGTTCGGGATTTACTGAAGTATTTTGGTTATTTGATTAGTGGCTTGGTATTTATAGGTGTTATATCCTTATTCGCAAGGAAAAAACTTTCAATCTTTATTCTATCTGCTCTCTTGTATTTAGCAGTGATTATGCTTTGGGTATGGAATGGGCCTCGATTACTTTACCCAATTCTCCCACAAATGCAATTTTGTTTCATAATCGGAATAGCATGGGTAATCCCTATCTTTACACCCTCATCGCGGCTTCCGTTCGTAAACAATTGGTCTAATTTAATCCTGGCAGCCGTTGTTATCCTTTTGGGTTCGACTTCTATATACAAAAGCCTGCGGATTGATGATAGTCGCATTCACGCTGGGGACGTTCAAGCCAGGACCGATTGGTTGAGAACAAACGTTGATGCTACCGCAAGCATCATGAGCGAATACCCTGAAGTCGATTATATTTACACAAATCGAAAGACGATTCAATACCCCCTCTTAAATCAGATCTCCTCTACAGATGCATTAGAGGCTTATTTAGAGACATATCAGGTAGATTACATTCTGGTGGCACCACAAATCAGCTGGCAGCTTGCCTATTCACCCAGTTACAGTGATAGAACCGATGCCATCCTACCTTTCATCGAAGATTTAACGAAGATGAATAAATTAACCCTGGTTTACGGTTCGGAGCAAAATCTAATTAGAGTTTATATGAGGCTCAATTGACTTCAATGAATCGTTCAAGCAAGCACTTCGTCCCGATTACTTTAATCGTATTGCTAATAGCGGCGACCATTCTGCGATTTTACCGGTTAAATTCCGGTCTCTGGTTTGATGAGATTGTTACCTATGTTAAATATGCCCGGTTACCCTTTTTGACAATTGTTACAACCTTCGATTCGGAAAATCAGCATTTTCTCTATAGTATTTTGGCCCACCTTTCCCTCCTGATCTTTGGGGACAGCAATTGGGCGTTAAGGCTTCCGGCCGTAATTTTTGGAGTCGGGAGTATTTGGGCGCTATTCCTGTTTGGCCGTGAGATACGGAATGATACCGAGGCTTTATTGGCGGCGGCGCTGCTCACGTTTTCATATCACCATGTCTGGTTTAGCCAGAATGCTCGGGGCTACTCCGGATTACTCTTTTGGGGGTTATTGTCAAGCTGGTTGTTCGCGCGCGGCTTGCGTGAAAACAAAATCAAAACCTGGGTATTTTTTGGTATTACGGCTGCCTTAGGTGTGTATACCCACTTGACAATGATTTTCCTGATAATTGGACAATTGGTGGTTTATCTTTTTGCCTTCGTCATCAGGCAACGAGAGTATAAACCCATCCGTTGGGTAGGATTGTGGGTTGGATTTGGGGTTGCAGGTTTATTGACTCTTATACTTTTTGCACCCGTCTATTCCCAGATCCTTGGAACCGTGGGTGGATCCGAAGTTAGCGTAGTTTCTAGTTGGAAGAATCCTCTTTGGACCGCCTATCAAATCCTCCAGGGGCTCGAGATCGGATTTTCTGGGTGGGTATTTGCAATAGGCGCATTAATTTTATTTGGTGCAGGAATTGTTAGTTACGCG
>OFHG01000704.1_pt1 | contig 12879 bp, 17 predicted proteins | sample 1521931 | NCBI WGS metagenome assembly OFHG01 (sample SAMEA2468438, study PRJEB22500) | soil metagenome | biome: Glassland; feature: Farmland; material: Clay | place: Australia | collected 2013-01-31 | depth 0.55 m
GATCCATGTCGCGCCGCCCGAGGCGATAGCGCGCCGGACCGGTGAGCCGGGCACCGACGTAGATCGCGTCGTCATCGTAGACGATGCGCACGTCGGTGGGCTCGCTCACCGGTTGCCCCTCCCGTGGGTCGAGCTGCGTGAACGAGGTGATCGGGGGCGCGACCTGCCAGGCGCGCAGCCCGACCGGGTCCGCCGCCCCAGCCGGGCAGTCCCGGGCTGGGACTGATCCCTTCCTTTTTCTGAAGAAGTCCGGAACCGGTTCCGGGCAGGCCCCCACGCAGGCTGGAGAGGCTGAGGGGTGCTGCGGGGAGTCACAGGCAGCCCGCAACGGCCGGACGGGACCGCCGCTGGGCTGCCGGCAACGGCGTGACCGGCCGTGCCCGCCTTGACCCGAACAGACGTGACCGGAAGAGGGAATGCGCTGCCATGGCATGGCCACCAGACGACGCCGTGAGCCGTCGTGACGACGCACTCCACCGCACCCGCAGGATCTCGCTGGGGACAGCCGGCGGGGCACTCACCGCGACCGCGGTGCTCGGCTTCGCGTTCGCGCACGCCCTGCCGGGGCACAGCGCCACGGCCACCTCCCCCGGCACGGGGGGCACGGGCACGCGGCCCGGCGCGGGTGCCAGCGGCGGCGGCCCGCCGGGCACCAGCCCGCATCATGCCCAGCACAAGCACAAGCCGGGCACCCAGGCCGCGAGCCAGGCGCCGCCCCCTCCCGCGCCGACTCCCGCGCCGCCCCAGGTCGTGTCGGGCGGCTCGTGACCGCAACCGTCTGCCAGCCGGCCCGGGTCCGGGCCACCGGCTCCGTGGATCCGCGGTGAGCGCCATGCCACTCGCCGCCGCAGGCACCGGGATGGCGCCTTTGTGGTACACCACCCGGGCCACCGGGGAGGTGGCTTTGGCGCTGCTCACCGCCACGGTCGCGCTCGGGGTGGCAGGGGTGGCCCGGTTCACGACCCCGCGCTGGCCCCGGCTGGTCACCTCCGGCCTGCACCGCAACCTGTCGCTGATGGCGGTGGCGTTCCTGGCGGGGCACATCCTCACCGCGCTGCTGGACACCTATGCCCCGGTCGGCTGGAGCGCGGCAGTGCTGCCCTTCAGTTCGGCCTACCGGCCGTTCTGGCTGGGCCTGGGCACGCTCGCCTTTGACCTGCTGCTTGCGGTGGTGGCCACCAGCTTGTTGCGGGCACGGCTGCGTTACCGGTCCTGGCGGGCGGTCCACTGGACGGCCTACGCTGCCTGGCCGCTGGCCTTGTGGCACGGGCTGGGCACCGGGACCGACGGGCGGCTGCCCTGGCTGCTCGCGATCGACGCTGTCTGCGTGCTCTGCGTGCTGGCCGCGGTGATCTGGCGGTTGTCCGTGGCCGTCCCGGCGTCACGCCGCCAGGCCGTGGCGGCAGCGAGCGCGGTGTTCGTGCTGGCAACCGTCGTTTTCGTGGCAGTCGGGCCGCTGCAGCCGGGCTGGGCCCGGCGGGCTGGCACACCTGTCGCCTTGCTGGGCCACGGCAGCGTGCAGCAGACCGGCACGGCGGCAGGCACGCGGACCGCGGCAGGCGGGACGTCAGCGGCTTCGCTCACGAGCGCCACGTTCGCCGGGGGCATCGCCCAGTCCGGCAGCACCCAGAACACAACGGTCACCGTCACAGCCGACACACAGGGAAGTCCGCACCAGCACATCGTGATCACCTTGCACGGGGCGTCCGGCCAGGGCGGCGGGATCGCCCTCTCCTCCGGGCGGGTCAGCGTGAGCGTTGCCGGTGGCGGTGGTGCGGCAGATATCTACCAGGGCCCGGTGACCAGCCTGTCCGGGGACCAGGTGGGTGCGGTGCTGACCGGCCCGTCCGGGCAGCGGGTGCCGGTCCGCGTCCGCCTGGCCATCAGCGGCGGGCACGTCACGGGACGGCTCGAACTCACGCCCGGAGGTGACGGGTGACGGTCCGCACTGAGCCATCGCGGGCCTCCGCGGGCGTGATCCGCCTGCTGGCGGGGTGGCGCAAGACAGGGCGCGCCGCTGATCTGCGGGAGCATCTGGCCAAGCATGGCCCGATGCCGCTGCGCGGCAGCGGCCCGCCGAGCCCGCTGACCAGGATCGTTGCTGACGCCGGTCTGACCGGGCGGGGCGGCGCCGGTTTCCCCACCGGTACCAAGATGCGCGCGGTCGCGGAGCGCCGGGGGCCGGCGGTTGTGGTCGGCAACGGGATGGAAGGAGAGCCTGCCAGCGAGAAGGACCAGGTGCTGCTCTCGCTGGCACCGCACCTGGTGCTCGATGGGCTGATGCTGGCGGCCGACGCGGTAGGCGCCGCGCAGGCGTACCTGTGCCTGCCAGACAACCGGCCCTGGCTGGCGCGGGCAATGCTGGCCGCACTCGACGAGCGTGAGCGGGCGGGCACCGACCCGCTGCCGGTGCAGGTGCACACGCTGCCGCACCGCTACGTCTCCAGCGAGGAGACGGCCCTGGTCAACTGGCTCAGCGGCGGTGACGCCAAGCCGCTGGGCTCGTCGCCACGGCCTGCCGAGCGCGGGGTCGGCAAAAAGCCCACCCTGATCGACAACGTGGAGACGCTCGCCCACCTCGCGCTGATCGCCCGCTACGGCCCGGCGTGGTTCCGCCGGGCCGGGCACGCGGACGCGCCGGGGACCATGCTGGTGACCATCTCTGGTGAGGTGGCCGCCCCCGGTGTGTACGAGATCGAGCTGGGCACCCTGATCGGGGACGTGCTCGCGCTGGCCAGCCCGGTGGGGCCGATCGGCGGGCTGCTGGTGGGCGGCTACTTCGGCACCTGGCTCGATCCCCGCATGGCCGTTGACCTGCCGGTGACGCCCCAGGCGTTGCGGAACGCGGGTGCCAGCATCGGAGCCGGAGTGCTGGTGGTGCTGCCCGCGAGCGCGTGCCCGCTGCACGAGATGGCGCGGGTGCTTGCCTACCTCGCCGCGGACAGCGCGGGCCAGTGCGGCCCGTGCACCTTCGGCTTGCCCGCGATCGCCGGTGATTTCGCCGAGCTGGCCACGGGCCGCTCGCGGGGAGCCGCGTTGCAGCGGCTGGAACGGCGGCTCGAGGTGATCGCCGGGCGTGGTGCCTGCCGTCTGCCTGACGGGGCGGTGCGGCTGGCATCCTCCGCGCTCAGCACGTTCACGGCCGACGTCCATGCGCACGTCCGCCACCAGCCGTGCCAGGCCGTGCGCTACGGCGGGCCCGCGCGCGGCGTTCTGCCCATTCCCCGGCCACATGCACAGGAAAGGTGGCAGTGATCCGATGACTGGCTATCGGCCCGATCCGCCGCACCCGGGCCCCGGGTCCCGCCGCGGTGATCCCCGTCGACGCGGCCGGGGCGGCCGCTACCCCGATGAGGTCCATGCCGGTCAGGGCGACCAGGACCGTCATCCCGGCGGCGGCTACCGGGACGGGTATCCCGGCGGCGGTTACCGGGACCGCTCTCCCGGCGGTTACCGGGACGGGTATCCCGGTGGGGGGTACCGGGACGAATCCCCCGGGGACGGCTATCACGGCGCCCGGGCCGGCGCCCGGACCAGGTACCGCGCGGGCCTGGCAGAGCCGGAACCGGCTCCCAGGCCAGCGCGCCGCCGCCGCGACACCACCGGGGGGGCGGAAGGGAATGAGCGCCTCACCGCGGCGGCCGGCGCGGTCCTGCTGGTGCTGTTCGCCGCCGAGGGCGTGACCATCCTTGCTGTACGGCAGCTTCTCACCGCCCACTTCTTCGTGGGCATGCTGCTGATCGGGCCGGTCGTGCTCAAGGCCGGCTCCACGATCTACCGTTTCGTCCGCTATTACACGGGCGTGCCGGACTACCGGCGCAAGGGGCCACCGGCACCGCTGCTGCGCCTGCTTGGCCCGTTCGTGCTGGGCACGTCCCTCGCCGTGATCGGCACCGGCGTCATGCTCGGCTATGCCGGCGGCAACGCCGGTCTGTGGCTGTTCCTGCACAAGGGCGCGTTCGTCCTCTGGTTCGGCGTCATGACCATCCACGTACTCGCCTACACCTGGCGGCTGCCCCGGCTGATCGGTGCTGACCTGCGGGGCCGGGCCGGGAACCGGGCCCGTGAGGTGCTGGCCGGGCGGCCGGCCAGGTGGCTGCTGCTGACCGCGTCAGTGCTGGCGGGCCTGCTGCTCGCCGTGCTCACCACCCGGCAGGCCGGCGTGTGGCTGGGCGGCCACGCGACGTTTGGCGGCGGCTGAGGTCGTGGCGGTCAGTCTTCCTGGCCGTGCATGACCAGGACCGGGCACTCCGCGTGATGGACACAGTGCTGGCTGACCGAGCCCAGCAGCATGCCCGTGAAGCCACCATGTCCCCGGCTGCCGACGACCAGCAGGTCCGCTCCCTTGGCGGCGTTGATCAGCGCCTGGGCCGGGTTCTGCTCCACGACATGCATGCGGATCTCGACGCTCTCGTCGGCCCGCCGTGCCTGCTCGACCGCCTTCTCCAGCGACTCGCTGGCCAGCACGCTGATCTGGGCGTCCGCGTCGCCGATCGCCCAGCCATAGCTCACCGGATACTGCCAGGCGCAGATGGCGTCCACCACGGCGCCGGTGCGCCCGGCCTGGCGGACAGCCCAGGTCAGCGCCCGGACCGACGATGGTGACCCGTCCACCCCGACGACGATTCGCCCACGATCTTCCGCGGCCACGTCTCCTCCTTCAGTGATGACTGCCGGTCCCGCGTCGCTGGGGCAGCTATTCGCCCTGCGTCACGGGGATCTGCCGGGCCGGGCCGGGCTCCTTCGCCTTGAGGGCGATGCTGACTTCGAGCACACCCTTGCGGTAGGTGGCCGTGATGTCGTCCTCGTCCGCCGACGCGGGCAGCGGGATGTGCCGCGAGAATGCCCCGTAGCGGAACTCGGAATGGAACCTGCCCTCGTGTTCCTCCTGCCGCTCGGCGCGGATGGTCAGCACCCCCTTGGCGACGCTGACCTGGACCTGCTTGTCGGGGTCGATCCCGGGCAGTTCCGCCCGGACGACGTAGTGGCCGTCCTCGATGTAGTCCTCCACCCGGATCGGCTGCGCCGAGAAGGGGCGCAGCATGGCGAAGGGCGATTCCATCCAGTCGAGCAGATCCGGGAAGAAGCTGCGGCTCTCCCGGCGGGCGGGCATGTTCATCGGTGGTCCTTCCATGGCTTGTGGCTACCTTCATCCCAGCCCCGGCCCGAGGGCGGCGGGGAGGGCCGGACCGCCCCGCCGCCCAGGACTTCCGTCCCGGGTCAGGCACGGGTCTCGTGCAGCGGCCGGGCACGCAACTGCGCCCGCTGGATGATCTGGCGCAGGTTCTCGACGGTGACCAGGCCGACGATCCGTCCCTCCGTGACCACCACAGCCGCCAGTTCACGGTCCAGCGGTGGCCGGGACAGCAGGGGGGGTGCGGGATCGTCTGGCTGCGCCAGGTAGGCGGGCGGGACCGGGCGGGCCACCTGCGCCAGGCGGGGCAGCTCCCTGCTGGCGGCCGGCACCCGGCTCAGCCGGTCGAGCCCGACGATGCCGATCAGCGCCCCGTCGGCTCCCACTACCGGGAAGACCGTCTGTGGCGAATGCAGCGCCACCCGGTCGATGAAGTCGCCGACGGTGATCCACCCGCCCCCGATGGCTGGTTCGGGGGTCATGACGTCGCGGACCAGCAGGCCGCCGAGCGCGTCCGAGGCCAGTTGCGCCGCGGCCTCGGCGCTGGCGGCGGTGATGAGGAAGAAGCCGATCAGCATCAGCCACAGGCCACCCAGGGAACTCCAGATCCACAACTCGGCCAGACCCAGCCCGACCAGGATGCCTCCGACAATGCGGCCCGCGCCGGCGGCCGTCCTGGCCGCGCGGGAGCGGTCGCCGTGGTGCATCCACAGGGCTGCCCGCCGGATCCGGCCGCCGTCCAGCGGTGCGCCCGGGAGCAGGTTGAACGCCGCGAGCAGGACGTTCATGATGGCGAGCCAGCCGAGCGCCGCCACCCCGATGGCCGGGCCTGCGGCCAGGTCGAGGAGCACGGCCAGTCCCCAGAAGACGCCGCCGGCGAGCAGGCTGGTAGCCGGGCCGGCGGCAGCGATCCGCAGGTCGGCCCGGGCGGTGGGCGGCTCGCCGCCCAGTTCCGAGACTCCGCCGAGTGCCCACAGCGTGATGGAGCGGACCGGCACGCCCGCGCGCCGGGCGACGAACGCGTGCGCAAGCTCATGGGCGAGCAATGCCAGCACGAACAGCAGCGCACCGGGGATCGCCACCGCCCAGTAGGCGGTCGTGGACTGGCCGGGAGCCATCTGCGGCAGTACCTGGCCACCCAGGATGGCAGCTATCAGGCCGACGATGACTATGACGCTCCAGTGGACCCCCACCGGGATGCCGCCCACCCGGCCGAGCCGAATGCTCTGCTTCATCGGCTATCTCGCCGCCCTTCCGCGCGCGGCGGTCAGGTCACGGGCGTGCCCCCGTTCCGCCCGTGACCCGCCCGTCAGGGTCATGTGCAGGGCCCTCGATCGCAGTCTTCGCCAGGCCGGCCGATGGCAGGCAGGGCCGTGGGTCACCGCTGACCGGGTCCTTCAGCCCTGGGTAACAGAATTGGGTAGGAGCAGCCGGGAGAAGCTGGCAGCACAGCCACCCAGGAGCGGAAGATGCCCGGAATCGTCGTCGGGGTGATGGGTGTGGCCGGGTCGCGCGGCAGCGGCGGGTCCGGCCGGCTGATGCTGGGCTCGGTGAGCACCCAGCTGGTGCTTCACGCCTCCTGCCCGGTCGTGGTCATCCCCTGGCACGACAGGGGCTGACGGCCGGCCAGCGGTTGCCGTTGGTCATCCCCGGCCAGGACCTACTCCTCTGGGTCACAGCGGTGTCATGACAGCACCCTGGGCACATGAGGCGAATAGTGATCCTTGGCGGCGGGACAGGCGGAACGCTGGTGGCGAACCGGCTGCGCCGGATGCTGCCCGGGGACGAAGCGGAGATCACCGTTGTCGACCAGGACGACCAGCATGTTTACCAGCCGGGACTGCTGTTCGTGCCATTCGGCCTGGCTGACCCGGAGGAGATCACCCGGCCCCGGCACCGTCAGCTGCACGCGGGCATCGAGTTCCGCTGCGCCGGGATCGAGCGGGTGGACCTGGGCTCGGAGACCGTCGTGCTCGACAACGGGACCGCGCTCGGCTACGACGTGCTCGTCATCGCGACAGGTGCGCGGCTGGTCCCGGAAGAAACCGAGGGGCTGAACGCTGACGGATGGCCCGGCAACGTCCATACCTTCTACACGCCGGCGGGTGCGGCGTCCCTGCGGGACGCGCTGGCGCAGTTCGAGCGTGGCCGGATCGTCGTCAATGTCGTTGACATGCCCATCAAGTGCCCGGTCGCGCCGATCGAGTTCAGCTTCCTCGCGGACTGGTACTTCACCAAGCGCGGAGTGCGGGATCAGGTCGACATCACCCTGGTCACACCGCTTGACGGGGCGTTCACTAAGGCTGTCTGCAACCGCGAGCTCAGCGGCCTGCTCACAGACAAGCGGGTCGATCTGGTGACCGAGTTCAACACCGGCGAGGTCGACGCCACAAATGGGCGCCTGGTCTCCTTCGACGGCCGGGAAGTCGGGTTCGATCTGGCCGTGATGATCCCCTTGCACGGTGGCCAGGAGTATGTGAATCGTTCCCCCGGCCTCGGCGACCCCCTGGGGTTTGTCCCCACTGACGAGCGGACCCTCCAGTCGAAGGCCCGGCCTGAGGTCTTCGTTATCGGCGATGCAGCGGACGTCCGCGCCTCCAAGGCCGGATCCGTCGCGCACTTCGAGGGCGAAGTCCTGGTCAGGAACGTTCTGCACTACCTCGCAGGAGAGCCGCTGGAGCCTGCCTATGACGGGCACACCAACTGCTTCATCGAAAGCGGGTTCGGCAAAGCGCTGCTCATCGATTTCAACTATGAGGTCGAGCCGCTGACCGGGCATTTCCCCAGCCGGGTCGGCCTGCCGCTGCTCAGGCAATCACGCCTGAACCACGCCGGAAAACTGGCCTTCCAGTGGCTCTACTGGCACGCGCTGCTCCCGGGCCGCGACCTGCCGGGCGTCGGTTCGGCCATGCCCAAGCGGGGGAAGGCCGGCCTGCCGGTGAACGGGGCTACGGCCGCCGCCAGCGCAGCCGCTCACGACCGGGCGAGCTGAGACGAGACAAGGAGATCACCATGCCGAGCGTCACTTACGCCGGGCAGACAGTGTCCGTCAATGACGAGGGCTTCTTCACCGACCCCGGTCAGTGGACCGAGGAGATGGCGCCAGAGATCGCCAAGGGTGAGGGGATCGATCAGCTGACCGACCGGCACTGGCAAGTCATCAAGTTCATGCGGCACGAGTACGAGGGGAAGGGCACCGGCCCGACCGTCCGGATCCTGGGCAAGACCTCGGGGGTCAGCGTCAAGGAACTGTACCAGCTGTTCCCGAAGGGCCCGGCGAAGGTCGCCGCCAAGGTCGCCGGTATCCCCAAGCCCCGCGGCTGCATCTGATCTGCACCCGCGGGTGACCCGGCACCCGCACCAGCATCAGCATGGCCCGACCGGGCGGCCCGCGAAAGGAGTTCCATCATGGAAGGCAAGATCGAGAAGGTCTCGATCATCGTGTCAAAGGGATCGCTGGAAGGCATCTACCCGGCCCTGATCATGGCCAACGGCGGCCGGGCCGAGGGCATCGAGGTCAACCTGTTCTTCACGTTCTTCGGTCTCGACGCCGTCAACAAGAAGTTCTACGAGCACATCAAGGTCGCCACGGTCGGCAACCCCGGACTGCATCACCTCCCAACCATGGCCGGGGGCCTGCCTGGCGTGTCCAGCCTGATGACGCAGTATATGGAACACAAGATGGACAAGCTCGACGTCCCGTTGATCCCAGAATTCCTGGAGATGATCGCCGACACGGGCGCCGGGCTGTACGGCTGCAAGATGACCTGCGACCTGTTCGGGCTCACCAAGGACGACATGATCGACCAGGTCAGGGACATCATCACCGTCGGCGAGTTCTACGAGATGGCGGCGGGTAGCCAGATCATCTTCACCTGACTGATCCGGGTGTGGGGGGAAGTGCCGCCCGCTGTGCGGGCGGCACTCATGTGTGGCCTGGCCCCGCCCCGGCCCGCCCGTTATGCCTCGTGGTCGAAGAGCAGGGCCAGCGCGCCGTCGAGCCTGCGCATCGTGGCCGCGGCCAGCTGCCCTGTCCGCTCATGAGCCAGCCGGTCCCGGCGCACCCTGACCGCCGAGTAGGACTCCAGGTGGCCGTCGATCGGGTCGGCGGGGCTGAGCGCGACCACGTACGGCGACTCGCTCAGGTCGGGCCGGTCGCTGACCTTGACCACGAGCGGATGGCCGGTGATGGCGTTGAATCCGTCGTTGCTGACAATGGCGACGAACCTGGCCCTGCCCAGCCCCGAATAGGCGTAGATATCACCGCGGTTCACGCTGCGCCCTTGCCCGCACCTGGCCCGGGGAAATCGCCCGCGTTGGCCTCGGCCCATTCCGCCCAGGCGTGCCCCGTCCGCCGGTCAGCCTCGGCGATGGGGCCGGCCGCATCGCGCTGTACCTTCTCGCGAGCCGCCCTTGCCATCCAGGCGGACATCGACAGCCCCGCCCGTTCGGCCTCGATCTTGGCCTGCCGGTAGGCACTCTCCCCCATGCTGATGCTGAAGGTCTTCACAGACATGTCCACAAGATTATCGATGACCACGCTGCGATCGGGGCAGTCGGCATGTTTGGCACAAAGTGCCCTGCGGTGGGCAGGTAGCGCGGAAGGGATGACGGCGGGCCCGGCGGGCGGGTGGCGCGCCTGACGCGCGCGATCCCGGAAAGTCCCGGCAGGAAAGGGTAGAAAGTCCTTGCTGGTAAGGAAATCTGCGGGTTGCGGCAGCAGGGCAGGGGGGAGTTACCTTCGCAGCGAGGGTTGGCGACCGGCCGGAGCTGAGCTGGTTACTGAAACGGGAAGGGGGTCCGAACATGGGCGGACCCGGAAGCGGGCAGGGACCTGAGGTGATGGGCGGTCCTGAGCCTGATGAGCAGGCCACCGATCTCATGGGTGGCGCGGAGCCTGACGAGCAGGCCACGGACACGATGGGCGGACCCGGAAGCGAGCGGGGACCTGAGGTGATGGGCGGTCCTGAGCCTGATGAGCAGGCCACCGATCTCATGGGCGGTCCCGAGCCTGATGAGCAGGCCACGGACACGATGGGCGGCGCGTAAGGATCCGCGCGCCCCGGCCCGGTGACGGCGGGCACCGGAGCGGGAGGGTGGCCGAAGATGCCGACCAGGCCGGAGTCCTTGCTGCAGCGACCCGCCGGCCAGGAACGCCGGCAGCGGCAGCGCCTGGTCCGCCGCGTGGTAGATGACCGGCAGGAACGAGCACAGCCGCAGGCCGGCTTCGACCCGCAGGCCGCGGGTGAGGGACAGGGCGAAGGCATACGCACCCAGGTGCGCGTATGAGTGGGAGAGCATCACGCCCTTGGGCAGGGCCGTCGTGCCGGAGGTGAACAGGATCTGCCAGATGCCGTCCCCATGGACGGTGACGTCGGGCCCGGCCGCGGGCTGCCCGTCAGCAGCACCCGGTCGCCCCGGATCAGCCCGCGAGCCAGCGGGCCGTTGGCGAACCGGTTGACGGCGTCGCTGGCCTGACGGTACGTGAGGCGCTCGAAGGCCGGCTCACCGAATGCCCCGGCCCAGCCGGCCAGGGCGATCCGGTCCGGCCTGCTCCAGGTCACCCGCTCCAGGATGTCGCCCACACAGACCCGGTCCCAGCGGTTGTCCGAACGCCGGTTGAACAGGCTCGTGACGTCGATCGGCACGGCGGGCTCCCTCGCTCGCGGTGCTCGCGTTGGTGAATGATGAACCACCTGCTCGTATGCCGTCAAGATTCGCAGGCCCGCCCTTCCGCTCACTCAGCGGACATGGTTCCATCGGGAGAGCAAAGATCGTGAGCCGCGTGCTAGTGAATTACCGCTCACTATTGGGAGACGGCATGGAGTTCGACGACACCCCCGCGCAGCAGGCGCTGCGCAAGGCCGTCGCCGGGATCGCGGGGGAGTTCGGGGGCGCGTACTACGCTGCCCACGCCCATGCCGGGGAGCCGTGCACGGAGTTGTGGCGAGCCCTCGGCGACGCCGGCTACCTCGGGGTCAACGTGCCGGAGGAGTACGGCGGCGGGGGAGCCGGGCTGACCGAACTCGCCATCGTGTGCGAGGAGGTGGCCGCGCAGGGCTGCCCGCTGCTGCTGGTGCTGGTCTCCAGCGGGGTGTCCGGCGAGATCATCGCCAGGTACGGCAGCCCCGAGTGCAAGCAGCGCTGGCTGCCGGGCCTGGCCAGCGGCACCGGCACGATCGTGTTCGCGATCACCGAGCCCGATGCCGGCTCCAACACCCACAAACTGTCCACCACCGCCAGCCGTGACGGGGACGAGTGGGTGCTGCGCGGCACCAAGTACTTCATCTCCGGCGTGGACCAGGCGGACGCCATCCTGGTGGTGGCCCGCACCGGCACGGACGAGGAGACCGGCCGGGGGCGGCTCTCGCTGTTCCTGGTCCGCACCGGCACACCGGGCCTGACCGCCACCGTGTTGCCGGTCGACGCGATGCTGCCCGAGCGTCAGTTCACGCTGTTCTTCGACGATGTCCGGCTCGGGCCCGAGGCGCTGGTGGGAACCGAGGGCGAGGGTTTCGCCCAGGTCTTCCACGGGCTCAATCCCGAGCGAGTCACCGCCGCGGCCGCCGCGGTTGGGGTCGCGCGGTACGCGCTCGGGCGGGCTGCCGGGTACGCGCGCACCCGCGCGGTCTGGGGGGAGCCCATCGGCACCCACCAGGGCGTTGCCCATCCGCTGGCCAAGGCGAAGATCGAGACCGAGCTGGCGGCGCTGATGGCTCGTAAAGCCGCCTGGTTGCACGATCATGGGCGGCCCGCGGGCGAGGCGGCCAACATGGCCAAATACGCCGCCGCCGAGGCCGCCGCCGCCGCCGTGGACCAGGCCATCCAGACCCACGGCGGAAACGGGATGAGCGCCGAGTACGGCCTGGTCCCGCTCTGGGGCCTGGCCCGGCTGCTGCGGATCGCCCCGGTCAACCGGGAGATGCTGCTCAACTACGTAGCCCAGCACAGCCTCGGCCTCCCGAGGTCCTATTGAGCGCCGTGGGCAGCCAGGTGTCGGCTGCGCGGGCGGCGGAGGGGACGGTCCTGCGCTCGTCGCTCGTCACCGGCTCGGCGGAGTACCAGGCGAACCGGTCGGCACAGCTGGCGCTGCTCGGCCAGCTCGAGGAACAGCTGGAGCTGGCCAGGGCGGGCGGCGGCCCCCGGTACGCGGAGCGCCACCGCGCCCGGGGGCGGCTGCTGGCCAGGGAGCGGATCGAGCTGCTGCTCGACCGGGACGCCCATTTCCTGGAACTGTCGGCGCTGGCGGCGTGGGGAACCGAGTTCACCGTGGGGGCGAGCCTGATCACCGGCATCGGCGTGGTGAGCGGGGTCGAGTGCGTCCTGATCGCCCATGACCCGACCGTCCGCGGCGGCGCGATGAACCCCTACTCGCTGCGCAAGTCGCTGCGCGCGCTGGAAATCGCGCGGCGCAACCTGCTGCCGGTCATCAACCTGGTCGAATCCGGTGGCGCCGATCTGCCCACCCAGTCCGAGCTGTTCGTCCCGGCCGGCAAGATCTTTCACGACCTGACCGCGCTGTCCGCGCTGGGCGTGCCCACGATCGCCCTGGTCTTCGGCAACTCCACCGCGGGCGGGGCGTATGTGCCGGGCATGTGCGACTACGCGGTGCTGGTGGACCGGCAGGCCAAGGTGTTCCTCGGCGGCCCGCCGCTGGTCAAGATGGCCACCGGGGAGGACGCCGACGATGAGGAACTCGGCGGCGCCCGGATGCACTCGCAGATTTCCGGGCTGGCCGACTACTT
>OFHG01000705.1_pt1 | contig 12858 bp, 12 predicted proteins | sample 1521931 | NCBI WGS metagenome assembly OFHG01 (sample SAMEA2468438, study PRJEB22500) | soil metagenome | biome: Glassland; feature: Farmland; material: Clay | place: Australia | collected 2013-01-31 | depth 0.55 m
ATTGCCGTCCAGAGGTGACCGTTTTAACCTTGGAAACCGGCTGATTGGGTGCCGTCAACGGGCAAGAATTATGGGGGTTATCCCAAAAGTCAAAGGGAAATGAAAATATTGCAACATATGCGGGAGTTGCGCTTTGCGTCACCCCCGCATATGTTGCATATTTATTCTTCCGTTTCTTCTTTTTGGACAACCTCCACTTTCTTAATTGCAAGGTGTTTGTAAGGTTATCTCGCGCAAGTTTTATGGTCAACTAATTGTAGATATGCTAAGGTCCTTGTTAGAATGAAAACGGCTTTCGGAAATCTTCAGAACCTCGGAGACTTCCTACGACCTCCGAAGAACCCCCAAAAAGAAGACGCCATTCTGGCTTATATGGCGCGTGTCGTGCTCACTTTAACTGCCGTGGTGTTGGGCCTGTGCACCCTGGTGCTTTGTTTTTACTGGCTGGAAGACACGTTTGACCTGGAATCGCTAATCGCAATACTGGTCCTGGATTCGAGCCTGTTACTCGGTTTAAAGCTGGGGTTAGATGGGAAATGGCGGACGGGGATTGCGATTCTCATCGCAATCCTTTTCCTTTTAGGCGTTTATGGCAGCTTGACCCTGGGCACTTCGACCCTCATGCTGGCTTACATTCTGGCATTGATCCTGACCGGCATCTTCCTGGGAGGAAAATCACAATGGATCATGCTGATGCTGATCCTGGCAGTCCACCTTCCAGCATTTGCCGCCCATCCAAACCCTCCACCAACAGAATTTTTATCCCACGCGATCACCCTGACCGGGATCATGCTGGGAATTTCCTCTTTGCTGTGGTTTTTCACCGACCAGCTGCGCAGTGCGATCTCCCAGGCGCACTTAGAAGCGGTGAAATTACAAACCCGGTCGGAAGCCCTGGAAATCGCGAATGCGGCTTTAATCAAAGAGATCACGGAGCGGAAAGCTGCGGAAAATGCAGCGCGCCAATCTGAAGAGCGATACCGCCGGGTCACCGAATTAATTTCAAACTTTATCTATGCTGAAAAAATTGACTCACAAGGCCGGCGGGAGATCGAATGGCTAACCGACTCGTTTACACGCATGACCGGATACACGCCCGATGAATTTTCGGATGGTGGCTGGCAAAAGGAGTTGTGCCTGTCAGCAGACTGGCCGGAATTGTTATCCAGGTTGGAAAGATTGAACGCCGGTGAGCAGCAAGTGATGGAATTTCGGATGCGAGCGAAAGATGGCAGCATCCACTGGCTGCGAAACTATGAATATCCGGAGTGGGATGACTCTTACGAAAAGGTTATCGGCGTGTTTGGCGCGGCCCAAGACATCACCGATGCGAAAGATCGCCAGCGAGAGCAAGAGACCTTCGTCAACCTCGCCACCGCGCTGCGCAGCGCAAAACTACGACCACAAATGTTCAAGGTAATTCTTGAACAGACCATCAGCATATTATTCGGGGAGGGGGCGGCTTTGGTATTGTTGGAACCCGGTCGCAACGTAGCTGTGGTCGAATCGACGCTGGGTCAAATTGAGCTCAGCACCGGACAGCGCTTCGCCCCGGGGGAGGGATTTGTCGGGCAGGTGATCGCCAATAGCATGAAACATATCAGCCAACAGTTGCCCGTACAACCGGTAGCATCTTTGCAAACCAATAACCACCAGCCGGTTGCGCTGATCGGGATTCCACTGGTACAGAAGGAAATCGTCATCGGTGCATTATTCATCACCCGGCGACAGGCTTTCCCAGAATCAGATTTACGAGTCCTGACCGCAATTGCGGAGATGGCAGCCAGCTCCTTACATCGTGCCACCTTGCATGAGGAAACCGAGCGCCAGGTCCAGCACCTGGCTGCCCTACACACGATCGATAAGACGATCACATCTAACGCAGAGATCCAAACTACCCTCATGATCGTGCTTGACCAGGCAATCTTACAGCTAAACATCGATGCGGGCGCCATCTTCCTCTATCATCCTCCGACACAAACCCTGAGTCTTGCAGTCCGCCAGGGTCAATTTACAACACCGTTGCCGGTTTTCAAACCCAATGAGATGGATTACCTGGCAAAACGGGTTACCCAGGAATGCCAGACAGTGCTAATCTCCCTCAACAAGGATTTTTCCAACCTTGATGATGGTTTTATTGAATGGATGCGCCGGGAAGATTTCATTGCTTGCCTGAGCATTCCCCTGGTTGCTAAAGGAAAGGTTCGTGGGGTTTTGGAACTTTACCAGCGCCAGGAGCTGCCCAACGATCCGCAATGGAATGACTTTGCCGAGACCCTGGCCCACCAGACAGCGATCGCCATTGAAAACGCTTCCTTGCTCCAGAACTTGCAGCGCACAAATGAAGATTTGCAACTGGCTTACGACCGTACCCTGGAAGGTTGGGCGAAAGCCCTGGAACTGCGCGATAAAGAGACCGAAGGCCACAGTCAAAACGTAACTCAAATGACACTACGCCTGGCAAAGGCTTTTAATTTCACCAAGGAAGAACTGGTACATCTTCGCCGAGGAGCCTTGTTACACGACATCGGTAAAATGGGTATCCCAGATAACATTTTGCTTAAACCAGGACCTTTAACCCCCGATGAATGGCGAATCATGAAGCAACACCCGGTATATGCCTACCAATTACTGGCTTCGATCCCCTATCTACGCCCTTCCTTAGATATTCCATATTGTCACCACGAACATTGGGACGGCAGCGGTTATCCGAACGGGCTAAAAGGAGAGCAAATCCCGCAATCGGCACGCATCTTTTCAATTGTAGACGTATGGGAAGCTTTAAGCTCGGACCGTCCCTACCGCAAAGCCTGGCCACCGGAGCGCATCCGGGACTATCTGCTCGAACAAAAAGGAAAACATTTCGATCCACACATTGTGGACGTATTTTTGGATATCCTGGAAAGCCCGGCCTCCGATTAAACCTGCGATCGGCTTATAGGCAGCAAACGCTCAATCGTTCGCTGCCCATCACGCAGTGAATCGCCCAGGTAAATACCCTTCATTTTAAATCGCCATTCTGGCTGTAACATAAAGATACGTCCGCCGTAACCGATGATGGGCCGGCCATGCTGGACTGCCTCAGGAAACCACTGCGGCCAATCTAGCATGGAAGAGGCAGCTTTCTCCGTCATGGCAACCAAAATAACCAATGGGGGCTTGATATTCTGTATAAAAGTTGCCAGGTCGAACAGCGGAACAGCCTGCCCCAGGTAAGCGATCGGCCTGCCCTGGCGGCGCAACAACGCCCCGATCATTAGCAAGCCGCCTTCATGCCATTCATCAGGGGCACAGGCCAGGACAATCGGGCTGGTACGATACGGAGGCGGGCTACTCAACATCCACATCAATAATCTCTGTCTTAAATAACTGGTTGCCAGGTGTTCGGTGGCAATTGAAATATGGCCATTCTCCCAGGCTTCCCCGATCTTGTTGAAGGTTGGGCTGAGAACATCCAGAATAAGATCTTCCGGGGTGAACACCGCCAGGGCATCTCCCAACAGGCCATCCGCATTCTGAAGATCACGCGCCACCAGTGATTCATACAGATGCTCCCGGTAGTTCTCAAGATGGGGGATACTCTCAGCTCGAGGTATGGCTAGTTGGACAACTTCAATGGTCTGGTCAATATGCACCAAATGGCCGGTCGTTTCCTGGTGATGGAGAGCTTGAATCGCCTGTGCGGTTTGCATGCCTTCATCGATGCGGGCTTTCACCCAGCGCAAACGCATCACATCCTCTTCAGAGAAAAGGCGATGCCCGCCCGCTGTGCGTTCTGCCTCTGGGAATTCATACCTTCGCTCCCAGGCACGCAAGGCAGCCATTGATAAGCCGGTCATGCGCGCAACAACGCCAATGTTATACAAAGGCTCATCACTTCCAACTTGAACATCAGGCAATGGACTCATCATATCTCCAGTGGAACCTTTAATTCACTAGACATGAAATCTGTAAAAAACTCGGTTTCTGATGCCTGGTGGCAACTCAGGTTAATTTATATATTGACTAAATTAGTTTACCACTATCTAAATAAATCGTCAATGGACGTATATATTATATATACATAATCTTGACAATATATTCTTATTTTGCTATAATACCAAAATAATCTAGACATAATCGACATACTTAGACAATATGTGCACGTCTGAAGGAGAACTAACATGACATCCGTAATCGTAATTGGGGCCGGCATCGGCGGGCTGGCTATAGCAGGTCGTCTTGCCCGCCAGAGATACCAGGTGACTGTGCTCGAAAAAGCCGCACACCCCGGCGGGCGCGTGGCCCGATTGGAAAAGGACGGCTACCGCTTTGATACCGGTCCAACCCTGTTCTTAATGCCGGAAATCTTTAGCGAAACCTATGCCGCACTTGGAGAAAGAATGGAGGATCACTTACAGTTAAAGCGATTGGATCCTACCTACCGGGTGTATTTCCACGACGATACCACGCTGGACCTAAGCCCCGATCTGGGAAAAATGCGCGGCCAGCTTGATGCAATCGAAGCGGGTTCTTTTGAAAGTTTCTTGCGCTTCATGGCAGAGGGATATCGAAATTACCAGCTCTCTCTAAAGTATTTTGTTGGAAGAAACTTCACTTCGTTATTTGATTACTTCAGCTTGCGCAACCTGCCGATGTTATTCAAGTTGAAGGCACTGGTAAAACACGCCAATAACACCGCCGCTTATTTTAAAGACCCACGCTTACAGGCAGCCTTCTCATTCCAGAATATGTACCTGGGCTTGAGTCCCTACCAAGCTCCGGCAACTTATTCGCTCCTTCAATACACAGAGCTAGGAGATGGCGTTTGGTTTCCGATGGGTGGCATGTATCAAGTGATCGAGAGCCTGGCTGCTATTGCCGAAGGGCTAGGAGTAAGTCTGCACTATAACACGCCAGTCGAGCGGATCGAAGTAGATGGGAGGCGAGCGACCGGGGTTATTCTCCCAGATGGTAAACGGCTGGCTGCCGATATTATCATCGCCAACGCCGACTTGCCTTACGTTTATGCCAAATTGCTGCCGGATGACGGCTCTGCCCGACGTATGATGAATAAAAAATTCACCTCTTCAACACTGATGTTTTATTGGGGCGTAAAAGGTGAGCGATCGGCCGAACTCCTGCATCACAACGTTTTCCTGGCAGATCATCGCTACCGAGAATCCTTTGAGGATATATTTCAAGGCTTGACATTGCCAGAGGAGCCATCGTTTTACGTTTGCGCTCCGACGCGCAGCGATGCGAGTTTCGCGCCGCCGGACGGAGACAGCCTGATGGTGCTGGTACCTGTGGGTCACATCGACAAACATAATACGCAAGACTGGACTGACCTGGAAGGGCGGGCTCGCCGTACCGTGATCAGGCGCCTCGAAGGATTGGGCGTACGAGACCTGGAAAAGCGTATTACATTCGAAGCCAAGTGGGGGCCACCCTACTATCGCGATGAGCTCAACCTGGCAAAGGGTTCTGCATTCGGGCTGAGCCACAATTTTACCCAGGTGGGCTACCTGCGACCGAATAACCGCCACCCGCGTTACCACAACCTGTATTTCGCCGGGGCCAGCACTCACCCCGGGACAGGCCTCCCCATCGTGCTTCTTTCCGCCCGGTTGGCTGCGGATCGGATCTTAAACGAGCAACCGGTAGCCTCCAAACTCATTGTTCCGGTCAGCAAGCAGCTTGCGGAGCAGATCTAAGATGTTGCGCCAACGAACCTCAACCTCCTGGGAACACCCACTACTGGCATTGGCGTTTGAGGGTCTAGAAAGCCATCACCAGGCCGAACCGATACCAGCCGAGGCCAGCTTGTTGGAGTCTGCTTACCGGTATTGTGAAGCGATCACCGCTGAACATAGCCGCACATTTTACGTGGCATCCGCTCTATTGCCCCGCAGAAAAAGGCGGGCAGTACGGGCTTTATATGCTTTTTGCCGGATAAGCGATGACCTGGTAGATCGCGCCCAACCAGACCCACTGGACAGGTTAATGGCATGGCAAGAGCATTCACTCTCCGCGCATTCACCGCAAGATGACCTAGTAGCACTGGCGTGGGCAGATACGCGTGCCCGCTACCGCATCCCACGGCGCTACGCCGAACAATTGATTGAAGGGGTGAGACGCGACCTGGAGCAAGATCGCTACCAAAGCTTTGAAGAACTCTCTGCTTATTGCTATGGAGTCGCCTCCACCGTAGGTTTAATGGCGATGCACATCATTGGTTTTGAAGGCCGGGAGGCGGTCCCCTATGCACTCAAGCTAGGAGTAGCCCTCCAATTAACCAATATCCTGCGCGATGTGGGCGAAGATTGGCAGGCAGGCCGGGTTTATTTGCCACAACAAGAGCTGGCAGAATTCGGCCTTGACGAAGAAGATTTAGCGCGAGGCAAGGTCGATGCTCGCTGGCAGGCCTTTATGCGATTTCAGATTGAACGCAACCGGCGGTTATACCAAGAGGCCATGCCAGGGATTTCCTTGTTGGAAGGCGATGGCCGTTTCGCCATCGCAACTGCCGCGGATTTATACCAGGCGATTCTGGACGACATCGAGGCCCATCAAGGTGAAGTGTTTACCCGGCGCGCCCATATCAATAAGTGGGGGAAGATTCGCCGGCTGCCGAGGATCTGGTGGCGCTGGCGAAACTGACTTGCGATCGATCCTCTTGGTTAAATTTAGGTAGGAAAGTAGGGAGAATAATAGACAAAGTGACGATATTCCTATATGATTTGTGTAGATTGTGTGTCGCTTTCCACAACCAGGAGGTTTTAAAAATGCGAGCCATCATCACCGGTGGTACAGGTTTGATCGGAAGGCAGCTTGCGGCAAGCTTCATAAAAGATGGGCACGAAGCAATCGCCCTCAGCCGTGATCCTGAGCGACACCAAGGACACATGCCGCCCGGCGTCGAACTGGTCGCCTGGGACGCGCAAAGTGTTCAAGGTTGGGGCGAATTGGCGGATGGTGCTGACGCAATCGTCAACCTGGTTGGGGAAAACCTCAGTGCTAAACCGTGGTCGCCAGCCCAAAAACGGCGCATTCGCGAGAGCCGCCTAAATGGTGGTAAGGCGGTAGTCGAAGCGATCCGCCAGGCGAAACATAAACCACGGGTCGTGATCCAGGCCTCCGGAGTGAACTATTACGGGCCGTGTGGCGACGAAGTTATTGGCGAAGACCACCCAGCGGGCAGCGATTTTCTCAGCCAGGTCTGCGTTGATTGGGAAGCTTCAACCGCCGAGGTAGAAAATATGGGCGTGCGGCGGGCGATTACCCGCTCCGGCGTGGTGTTAGACAAGAAAGAGGGAGCACTACCTCGCTTTCTGCTGCAGTTTCGACTTTTCGCGGGTGGTCCCCTGGGAAACGGCCGGCAGTGGCTCGCCTGGATTCATCCGCAGGACGAAATCAACGCTATTCGCTACCTGATCGACCACGAAGATGCCAGTGGGCCCTTCAACCTTGCTTCTCCAAACCCGAAAACCAACCGGGAATTCGGCAAAGCGATTGGCCGCGTGCTTCACCGGCCAGCGCTGATGCCAGTGCCGGCTTTTGCGATCAAACTGGTATTTGGCGAAATGTCGATCGTTGTATTAAAGGGGCAGCGCACGACACAGCAGCGTCTGGCCGATTTAGGCTTTCAGTTTTCGCATCCAGAATTGCAAGAAGCCATAAAGAACGTTATCTCCAAATGATCATCTCAAATACCTACCGGGTTAACGCCCCCTTGGAACAGGTGGCAGCTTTTCACCGACGGTCTGCCAACATGGTAGACATCACGCCGCCCCCGATCCTCGTCCGCATGCATGCCGCGCCGGAAGAGCTGTCAGAAGAGGATCAAATGACGTTCACTCTTTGGCTTGGCCCTTCACGAAGCCCGATCCCGAATCAACCAATTTAGCTTAAAATGGTAAACGAAATCAGAAAAATCAATCTAGGAAAGAGACGAAAGCCAAGAAAGGAAACCCCAATGAAAATCGGAATCGTCGGTAGTGGCCTGGTGGGATCAACTGCGGCGTATGCGATGGTGATGCGCGGGGTTGGACGAGAAATTGTACTGATCGATTTGAACCACGAGCGCGCTCAAGCCGAAGCTGATGACATCCTGCACGCAGTGCCATTCGCCCACCCCTTGGATGTGCACGCTGGCGAATACGCCGATCTGGAGGGTTGCCGGGTGGTAGTGATCACCGCCGGTGTCAGCCAACGCCCCGGGGAAACGCGCTTGCAATTATTAAGCCGCAACGCAAAAGTCTTCCAACAGGTCATTCCCCAGGTGCTGCAATACGCACCGGAGGCGATTTTGCTAATCGCCACCAACCCGGTAGACGTGATGACCCACCTGGCTGCCCGATATGCCAACGAAATTGGCGTACCCAATACCCGCGTGTTGGGCTCCGGCACGACCCTCGACACCGCCCGCTTTCGGGCGCTATTGGGCCGCTACCTGGGCGTAGATTCGGTACATATCCATGCCTACGTGATGGGCGAACATGGAGATTCCGAGGTGCTCACCTGGTCCCTGGTAAATGTAGGGGGAATCCCGCTGGAGGAATTTTGCCGCCTGCGCAACTTGAACGTTTGCGCGGAGGACAAAGAAAAGATCGACAACATGGTTCGCCTGGCAGCGTATAACATCATTAAAGGCAAAGGGTCAACTTATTACGGCGTGGGCAGCGCGATTGCGCGCATCACCGAAGTGATCCTGCGTGACCTGCGGGCGATCCTGACGGTTTGCACCCCGGTGGACAACATCGCCGGGGTGTCCAATGTGACCGTTTCACTGCCACATTTAGTGGGGGGACAGGGGCTGATCACCACCCTGCATCCGCCATTAAGCGACGACGAAGGGGCAAAGCTACACGCCAGCGCACAGATCATCTGCGACGCGATCCATGAATTAGACCGGGGAGAAACCCAAACCCATGATGGATAACGGCAACAAAGAAAGAATCACACTTGGCCAAAGCGAAATTTCCGTATCTCCATTGGGCACGGGTACCTGGTCTTGGGGTGACCGGTTGATTTGGGGCTTTGGGCGTGGTTACCAGGATGAAGATGTCGCCGAGGCCTTCAAAACGAGCCTGAATATGGGGATTAATTTCTTTGATACCGCCGAAGTCTACGGGAGGGGTCATTCCGAAAGCCTGCTAGGACAATTCTTAAAAGAAACTTCGCAACCGGTGGTGATTGCGACGAAATACATGCCCTATCCCTGGCGCTTGTGGAAAAGCCGCCTCCTTCAAGCACTCAAAGCCAGCTTAAAACGCCTGAACATGTCCAGCGTCGACCTATACCAGGTGCATTGGCCCTTTCCTCCCATACCGGTCGAGACCTGGGCAGAGGGCCTGGCGGATGCCGTGGAGATGGGCCTGGCACGGGCAGTGGGGGTTTCCAACTACAACGAAGAACAAATGCGCCGGGCGTACAGCACCCTGGCGGCGCGCGGCATTCACCTGACTTCCAACCAGGTGGAATTCCATTTGTTGAAACGCAAAGTGGAGCTGAACGGCTTGCTCAAAGCCTGCCAGGATCTGGGGGTCACGTTGATCGCCTACAGCCCACTCGCCCAGGGTGGCCTGACCGGTAAGTACACACCCGATAACCCACCGCCCGGTTTACGCGGACGGCGATATCCGCGCGCCTATTTAGAACGCATCCAGCCGCTTTTACACCAGATGCAGGAAATCGGGGAGGCTCACGGGGGAAAGACGCTCGCCCAGGTAGCGATTAATTGGTGTATCTGCAAAGGGACCGTGCCCATCCCGGGTGCAAAAACTTCCAACCAGGCGAGTGAGAACGCCGGCGGCTTCGGTTGGCGATTGGAAGACAAAGAAGTGGCTGCTCTGGACAATATCAGCCTGGCATTGCAATCCGATGGAAGATGAAAACGATATTAATACAGGTTAAGGTAGGCTGCCGGATTGGCGTGGATTATCCAGCGCCAATCGTCAATCATGCCCAGGCAAAAGAAAGGGCGCTAATCGCCTATGGCAAACGTTGAGGTACGCCTGGCTGCTCCGCCGGTTCCGGACTCCCAAGCCGGGCGCAAAGCGCTCGGTGCTTTGCTAAGCGGAGGCAATATCCTGTCAGCATTAGAGGCCATTCATGCCGAAATGGGAGATGTATTCCGCATCCCGTTGCCTGGTTTTAACCCTCTATTTTTGGTAGGGCCAGAGGCCAATCGCTTCGTCACCGTCACCGGGCGAGAGGACCTGCGCTGGCGTCCGGAGGGGGATCCGGTGACCCGCTTGCTGCGAGACGGCTTGTTGGTAACCGATGGGGATTTTCACGACGAACTACGCCGAAAGATGGCGCCAGCGCTACACAAACAAATGCTCTCGGAATATCTTGAAATCATGTGGCGCAGAACCGACCAGGTCAGCGCCGGTTGGGACGGTCGCAAGCCGGTTGACATGCTGGTAGCCATGCGCAAGATCGCGCTCCTGATTCTGTTGGATGCGCTTTTCGCGGTCGATTTCAGCGCCGAAATGCCTCGACTGTGGCCTTCAATTCTGAAAACGCTCCGGTATATCTCACCAGGGCCATGGGTGGTTTGGCCAAGACTGCCGCGTCCAGGCTACCGGCACGCCTTGCAACAGATGGATGGTTTCTTGTACCGACTCATTAAAGAGCGGCGAGAGAAAAACGGCAATAGCAGCGACCTGCTCGGACTGTTGGTTCAAACACCCGGAATGGGTGACGATTTAATCCGCGACCAATTGCTCACCATGTTGATTGCCGGGCACGATACCAGCACGGCTTTACTGGCCTGGGCTCTGTATTTGTTAGGAAGCCATCCGGAAGTTATGCTACGGGCCCAAGATGAAGTCGATATGGTATTGGGTTGGAAAACGCCTGACCTGGACAGTCTCGACCGATTGGAATACCTGGATCTGGTGATCAAGGAGGTCTTACGACTGTATCCCCCCATCCATATTGGCAACCGGCGCGCGGCAACCGATCTCGAATTTCAAGGCTACCGCATCCCGGTAGGTCAGCGGGTGGTATATTCGATCTATCTGTCGCATCGTATGCCGAAATACTGGCCCGACCCGCAGCGTTTCGACCCGCAACGCTTCAGACCTGAACAAGCTCGCCTTCGCCCGCATTATGCTTATGTGCCATTCGGTGGAGGCCCGCGCAATTGCATCGGATTTGCTTTCGCTCAAGTGGAGGTGAAAATCGTGCTTGCCCGCCTCCTGCAAAAATTCTGCCTGGAATTAGCCTCCAGCCAAGTTCACCCGCACATGGGCGCAACGTTGGAACCGCGTCCTGGGGTCTTGATGTACGCCCGGCCCCGGATCCGAACTCTAAAATAAATTAAAGGTGATATGACGTACGCAATGTTTCTGGCTCTCTTCCTGGTTATCCCAATCGTTCTACTCGGTTTCGCAACCTGGAGAGATTTTCGCAACCAGCTTCGATCCTCACAAAGGTTCAACAAGTTCCCGGGCTGGTTGGCGGTTGCCATCCACGTGCTCCTGGCGGTCTTCTACACCACGCCCTGGGACAATTACTTGGTAGCGACCGGAGTCTGGTATTACAATCCCAAGCTGGTGGCAGGCATCGCCCTGGGCTGGGTGCCCATCGAAGAATATACATTCTTCGTGCTACAGACCATCTTGACCGGCTTGTGGTTTTTATGGCTTTCACGACGGAACCAAATACAAGAAACCGGGCTACTCCAGCCATTGCGCCTGCGCAGATCCATGGTGATGGGACTGGGTATTCTATGGCTGTCCACCTTGTTAATCTTGGTTTCCGGTTGGAAACCAACGACCTACCTGTGCCTGATCCTGGCCTGGGCGTTGCCGCCGGTCATCCTGCAAATGGCCTTCGGAGCAGATATCCTATGGCGATTCCGCCGGTTGATTTGGCTGGTGCTGGGCTCTGTCACGGTCTACCTGGGGTTGATGGACAGCCTGGCAATCAAAGCGGGCACATGGACGATCGACCCGGCCCAATCCTTAAACATTTTCTTGGGCGGCATGCTTCCGATTGAGGAATTCGTCTTTTTCCTGATGACCAATACATTGATCATCTTCGGTTTAACACTTCTGCTCTCTCGGGAAGGACGCCAACGCTGGAAAGACTTAAAGTATTATGGCGGAAAACAGCTTTATCCAGATTCAAGAACTCAGCAAGAGTTATCAAGAAGGTGACCGCAAACGCACCGTCTTACACAACACCAACCTGGAAATCGCAGCCGGTGAATTCATTGCTATTCTAGGAAAGAGCGGAAGCGGTAAAAGCACTTTCTTAAACCTGATCAGCGGCATCGATCGTTGCGACCAGGGTAAGATCGTCATTCATAGCCAAAATCTGACCGCCATGGACGAGCACCAACGGACCCTATTCCGTCGCAAGCATATCGGGTTCATTTTCCAATTCTACAATCTGATCCCTACCCTGACGGTATGGGAAAACGTGGTCTTACCCCTGGAATTGAATGGCATGAGCAACGGCAGCACTTCAAAAAGAGCAGGCGAGCTACTGGAAAACGTCGAACTGTTGGATCGCCGGGGGGCTTTTCCAGACCGGCTTTCGGGGGGTGAACAACAGCGGGTCGCCATCGCACGTGCCCTGGTCAACGATCCCTTGTTGGTGCTGGCGGATGAACCGACTGGAAACCTGGATCACCGGACCGCAGAGCAAGTGATGGATCTGCTCGAACGGTTGCACCGGGTCCATGGGTTGACTTCGGTGCTGGCCACTCACAATATGGAACTCGCGCAGCGCGCGGCTCGGACGTTGCGTCTTGAAGACGGCCAACTGACCGAGGTGGTAGTTCCACGGTTTAACTGACAACCTGCTTTTTGGCATAATAGAGGTAAGGAGCAGGGTCTACGAACGAACTGAGGGGCTATG
>OFHG01000706.1_pt1 | contig 12837 bp, 10 predicted proteins | sample 1521931 | NCBI WGS metagenome assembly OFHG01 (sample SAMEA2468438, study PRJEB22500) | soil metagenome | biome: Glassland; feature: Farmland; material: Clay | place: Australia | collected 2013-01-31 | depth 0.55 m
GCGAGTGGCCAGGGCGCGGACATGGTCTTCCTCACGTGCGGCCTCGGCGGGGGCACGGGGACGGGCGGTGCGCCCGTCATCGCGCAGCTCGCGAAGGAGGCGGGCGCCCTCACGATCTGCATCACGACGTTCCCCTTCCGGGCCGAGGGCGCGATCCGCGCGGAGAACGCGGAGTACGGCCTGGAGAAGCTCCGGAGCTTCGCCGACACCGTGGTGGTCATCCCGAATGACAAACTCCTTGAACTGGTGCCGCGTCTGGCCCTCAACGCGGCCTTCAAGGTCGCGGACGATGTGCTCATGCGCGCGATCAAAGGGATCACCGAGGTCATCACGAAGCCGGGGCTCGTCAACCTGGACTTCAACGACATCAAGACGATCATGAAGGGCGGCGGCGTCGCCATGATCGGCTTGGGCGAGTCCGACTCGGAGAACCGGGCCGAGGAGGCGATCGAGGAGGCGATCAACTCGCCCCTCATCGACGTGGACATCAGCGCCGCGACCGGCGCCCTCGTGAACGTCACCGGCGGCGTGGACATGAGCGTCTCCGAGGCGGAGAAGGTCGCGGAGATCGTCCAGGGGCGCATCTCGTCCAACGCGCGGATCATCTGGGGCGCCGCGGTGGACCAGTCCCTGGAGCACAAGCTCCGCGTCATGCTCATCCTGACGGGCGTGCGCTCGAAGCAGATCCTCGGACCCGGGGAGCACGTCCGCGGCCCCGCGGCCGGCGTGGACATCGTGCGGTGAGGGACTCAGGACATGGCCGACCTGATGGAGAAGGGCTGGGACGTCCAACGGCGCATCGAGGAGCGCCTCAAGCGGATGGGCAAGGGGAAGTACGGCCGCATCCTGAGGATGGCCCGCAAGCCGACGCCCGACGAGTTCAGCAAGGTCATCATCATCACCGGGATCGGGCTCGTCGCGGTCGGCGCGCTCGGGTTCGCCATCTACTACATCATGCGGTACGGGGGCTCGTTCTTCTCGAGCCTGTTCGGGATGATCTGAGGGGACCGGTGGAAATGGGGCTGCTCGACGACCTGTCCAAAGGCGTGGAGAAGAAGGCCGAGCCCAAGCCCGAGGAGCGGCCGGCCGTCGGCCACCACGGCATCAAGCTCGAGCTGCCCGAGGAGAAGCTCCCGCTCACCGCGGGCCAGGTCAAGGAGTACCCCGGCCTCGTGACGAACACGGGCACGGACGACGACACGATCCGGATCAAGGTCGACCTCCTCTACGGCTCCGAGGTCCCCGACCCGCCCGAGTGGGGCGTCAAGATCTTGGGCGTCGAGGACAAGCCCTGGGACGTCACGTTCACGAAGGTCACGGAGAAGGAGTTCATGCTGATCCCCGAGGGCCAGCGCGAGCTCACCGTCGAGATCACATGCCCCAAGGGCGCGCGCTTCGGGGACCGCCTCAACGTCGTGCTGAGCGCGATCTCGAAGTCCGACCCCACCACGTCCGACGTGAAGACGCTGAGCTTCACGTCGCGGCAGGCCGTCCTTGCGGTCAAGTGCTCCATCGGCCACGAGCGCACCGTGGCGGACGCCATCTACGCCCGCGCGAAGGCGAAGGACGTGGGCATCTTCGCGATCCTCGTTCCCGCGAACCTCCGCGGCTACGTCTTCGTGGAGAGCATGAACCCGGACCGCCTCGAGGAGGTCGTGCGGGGCGTGCGCCGCGCCCGCGGCGTCGTGAAGGGCGAGGGCGAGAAGGCGGGCATCTCCTTCACGGACATCGACCTGTACCTGACGCCGAAGCCGGTGGTCAGCGGCATCATGGAGGGCGACATCGTCGAGCTCGTCGCCGGGCCGTTCAAGGGCGAGAAGGCGCGGGTCCAGAAGATCGACGAGACGAAGGAGGAGATCACGGTGGAGCTGTTCGAGGCCATGGTCCGCATCCCCGTGACCGTCCGCGGCGACCACGTCCGCGTCCTGCAGAAGGAGCGGGAAGAGCGCAGGGAGACCTAACCCGTCTCCGCCTCCTGAAGCGTCCCGCGACACGTTCGATGTATGTACAGTTCTTAACTTCGAACTAAGTATTCCATGACTCGATTCCCCCCCGGGAGTGGGGGTTGTAGTGTCTACCAGTCAGTCGACAAACCCTTCCGGCGATTCCGGTTCGCTCTATGTGAGGCGGAGTTCAGGCCTTGTTCGGGCGGTCAATTCCCGCCAGGCCCTCATTGCGAACCTTGTGAGCATGGGTATCTTGGGACCGGTCCTCTATGTCATGTACGCGGTGGGGACGGCTCCAGGCGCGGACATCCCGCTGACGGTGTTCGTGGGCCTCGCGATCGTCATCATGATCGGCTTCGTGTACTGGATGTTCTCCACGAGCATGCCTCGGACAGGGGGAGACTACATCTGGGTCTCGCGGGTCCTGCATCCGTTTGTAGGTTTCCTCGAGAGCACGATGATTTTGTTCGTGATGATCACTTCGTTCGTCTCGTACGACATCTACCTCGCGGTGACGAACGGGCTCTCGTACGTGTTCATTAACTACGGCTACCTCGCGAACGATAACGGCCTCGTGAACTTCGGGGTGCAGCTGGCGAGCGATAAGCCCACGATACTGATTGCGAGCATCCTGATTTCGATCCTCGTCGTTTGCATCATGCTCCTCCCTATCAAGCGGGTGGTCAACGTCCTTGTCGGGACTTTCTTCGTGACCGTGGCAATCTACATCGTGTACATCGCTCTGCTGCTAAGTACCGGCAACGCCGGGTTCATCGCCAACTTCAACGCGCACTCCGGCACCACGTACGACGCGGTCATCAACTCCACCGGCACCTCTCCCTACACCCTCGGGGGTACGCTGTTTATCGGTCTCGTGTTTGTAATGTTGAGCTACATCGGACTGGTCAACAGTTCCTACTTCGCTGGTGAGGTGAGCGGCAACCCGTTCAAGGCTCAAGGGCTCGCGATTTTCGGCTCGCCGCTGATCTACGGCGTGTTCTTGTTCGGCCTTTACTTCGTCCAGTTCTCGGTCTACGGCCACGATTTCCTGGCCGCTTCGGTGGCAGCCTACTTCCCGACCTACTCCTGGCTCGGAATCGCGGGCGGAATGAGCCAGCCCTCGGGCGTGTTCCTCGTGAACTTCCTCACGACGAGTCCCTGGCTGTCGTCCCTCATCGCGTTCGGCGTCGCTCTGCAGTTCGTGATGTGGGCGATGGCGTTCTACCTCGCGCCGACGCGGTACATCTTCTCGTGGTCCTTCGACCGGATCCTCCCGCTGGGATTGTCAAAGACCTCGAAGAAGGGCGTCCCCTACTATGCGGTCCTCCTATATGGGCTCGTGACGATCGTCTTCGTGGTCCTGGCCGTGTACACGTCGATCCTCAGCTTCTACGCCTACGCGATCTTCGGGTTCTACTTTTCGACGACCATTGTGCTGATTGCGGGAGCCCTGTTCCCGTTCCGGCGCAAGGAGATCTTCGAGGCGTCCCACCGGTACGTGAAGGCTCGCGTGGCAGGGATCCCCGTGATCACGATCGTCGGCATCGTCGGGGCCATCTTCACCTTCATCACGATGGTCGTGACCGTCCTGCCCGCCTACACCGGGTTCCCGATCCGGATCGACTACTTCGCTCCCATCATCATCATGCTGCTCTTCTCGACCTTCCTCTACTTCGGGTCGTATTTCTACCAGAAGAGCCACGGACTGCCTGTGGAGCTCATCGGGAAGGAGATCCCGCCGCTGTAGGCGCATGGCCCCGGGCCGTTTCCCGCCGTGGGCGCCGGGAGACGGCTTCTCCACTTTTGACCGGGTCCTCGTTGCCCGTCAGTCATTAGGTCAACCGAATGTGCGGTCCGCGTGGTCGAGTTGAGGCTGCCTGGAGGGTCCCGGGTCGCCCTGTGAAAGCGTAAGGACCGCGATTCTAAATATCGCGCGTGCCTCCGTGCGCTCCATGAAGAAGATCACGAGGGTTCTCTTCATCTCCGACGTCCACGGATCGACGCCGGTCTTCACGAAGGCCTTGGGCGCGGCGGCCGCCTACAAGGCGGAGATCCTCATCCACGGCGGGGACATCATCGGGAAGTACATCACGCCGTTCTTTCACACGGACGGCTCCATCCGGGTGGAAATCATGGGGGAGCAGCGTTCCCTCAAGAACGACGCGGAAACGAGAGCCGCCGAGGCGGCGGTCTCCCGCATTGGCTCGTACGCCTACCACACCGAGCCGGAGGCATGGAAGGAACTCCTCGCGAACCCTGGGGCCATGAACCAGCTCTTCTTCAAGCTCGCGGAGGAGCGCCTGGCCTCCTGGGTTCGCTTGGCCGAAGAGAAGCTGAAGCCGCTGGGCATCCGCCTCTTCCTCAACATCGGGAACGACGATTTCCAGGATTTGGGGAAGACCATCGAGGCCTCCAACTACGTCATCTATCCGAACAACAAGGTCCTCCAGCTCAACGAGGACCATGAGCTGCTCAGTCTCGGCAACACGAACATCACGCCGTGGAATTGCGAGGGCGACCTGGAGGAGCCGGAGCTCCAGCGGATGCTCGACGCCTTGGCTGCAAAGCTCAAGGATCCCTGGCGCGCCCTGTTCAACCTCCATTGCCCGCCGGTGGACACGAAACTCGACGTGGCCCCTCTGCTGGACAAGGAGCTGCGCCCCATCTATCTCCCCGGCGGAGAGCCCCAGATGGTCCATGTCGGATGCAAGGCCGTGCGGGCCCTCCTCCAACGCGTCCAGCCCATGGCCGGGCTCCATGGCCACATCCACGAATCGCGCGGCTACGAGAAGCTCGGCCGGACGATGTGCTTCAACCCCGGGAGCGAGTACACGATTGGTGTGCTGAGCAGCCTCCTCCTCAACCTCTCCCGCGACAAGGTCGAGTCGTTCATGTTCCTGAGTGCCTAGGGACCCGGCATTCGGCGCCCCGCAACCGGCTCAATCGTCATTACAACACTGCCGGGTAGTTCAAGTGGTAACATCCGCCATCGCGAATCCGGCATGGTCGAGCTGGGACCCAAGTCCGTGCACCTCGGCGAATCCGAGTTCCTGGCGCAGTCGATCGACTTGGTGACGCGCGCCCAGGAGGCGGGCATCCCGACCGGGATCCTGGGGGCCATGGCGGTTTACATCCATTCGAGCCACCGCCCCGAGGCCCTCGACCGGTACCGTGCGCTCGAGCGGCTTGGCCCGGGTCGCCCCCTCTTCCCCGCCCTCGACGTCGTCGCGTACGCCCGCCGGCAGAAGGACACCGCGCGGTTCTTCCAGGAGGCGATGCGGTTCACGCCCGACTTCCACGTGAACGCCCTCTTCTCGGGGCGCCGAAACGTGTTCCGGCACCCCGACGGCCTCTTCGACGTGGACGTGTTCTACGATCTGCTCAGCTTCAGCCACGAGGTGTGGTTCCGGGACAGCGTGGACGGGGACCGCCTGGAGCTCGACTTCCCGACGATTCCGCTCGCGGACATCGTCCTCGAGAAGCTCCAGATCCACCGCATCAACCGCAAGGACCTCGTGGACCTGTTCATGCTCCTCAGCGGCCACGAGGTCCTTCCCGCGGCGGGGCCGGACGCCGTGGACGGCGGCCACGTCGCCCGCGTCTTGAGCGCCGACTGGGGATTCGAGCACGATGCCCGGGCGAACCTGCAGAGGGTTCGCGACCTGTCGAATCAGATCGTGAGCGAGGGCCGTGCGACCCCGGAGGAGCAGGTGCGGGTCGCCGCAGGAATCGGCCGGATCCTCCAGCTGGTGGAGCGGGAGCCGAAGACGAAGGAATGGCAGAAACGCGCGAAGAAGGGGACGTCGAAGCCTTGGTACAACGAGGTAGACGAGATCGAACGGTGAGGTGTGGGGAGCGACGGGGAGGAGGATACGCATGATGAAGTCACATCCGAGCATGGTCCGACTGCGAAAGATCAGCCAGGACGAGAAGCCCGTCCTGACCGTGGAGTCCGGAGACGTGTTGGAGTTCGAGATGCCCGATTTCAGCGGCGGCGCGATCACGAAGAAGTCGACCGCCGCGGACATCAAGGCCCTCCAGTTCTCGCAGGGCTACGCCCTCGCGGGCCCCATCTGGGTCGATGGCGCGGAGAAGGGGGACCTGCTGGAGGTCGAGCTGCTCAGCGCCGAGGACCGTGGCTGGGGGTACACCGCCATCTTCCCGGAGGTGGAGCAGTTCAACCTCGCGGATTATCCGGAGGAGCGCTTCGAGCCGTTCATCGCCTTCTGGGAAGTTCATGACGGCGTCGCGGTCTGGAAGAAGTTCAACGTGCGGGTGCCCCTCCATCCGTTCCTCGGCGTCGTGGGCACCGCGCCGTTCCTGACGGGCGCCTTCAATCCCCTGCCGCCCCGGGAGTCGGGCGGCAACCTGGACTGCAAGCACCTGACCGTCGGGTCGAAGCTCTACCTGCCCGTGCACGTGGACGGCGCGCGGCTCTTCCTCGGGGATCCCCATCTCGCGATGGGGGACGGCGAGGTCTACTCGAGCGCGATCGAGGCGCCCCTCAAGGTCACGCTCAAGGTGAATGTGCGGAAGGACTTGAAGGACCTCGACCCTCCTCTGTTCGTGGTGAAGCGGGGTCAGGTCCAGGACGTCCTCGACGGGGGTTACATGGGCTTCATGGGCGTCGCGCGGACCGTGGACGAGGCTGCCGAGATCGCCGCGCGGAAGGCCATGGGCTACTTCTCCAAGAAGCTCGGAATGACCCCCGCGGAGGCTGCCATCCTCCTGGGCGTCGCGTTGGATCTCACGATTAGCGAAGTACCGGACCTCCCGATGAAGGTCGTTAGCGGTCTCGTGCCGCTCTCGTACTTCCCGGGAGTGTCCTTCCCCTAGAGGAGTTGAAGACCATGGACGCGAAGTATTACATCGATCTGGACGAGACCTACGGTGCGCACAACTACCACCCGCTGCCCGTCGTCATCGCGAAGGCGAAGGGCGTCTGGGTGTGGGACGTCGAGGGAAAGAAGTACATCGACATGCTGAGCTCGTACTCGGCGATCAACCAGGGCTACCTGCACCCGCGAATCGTGAAGGCCGCGAAGGACCAGATGGACCGGGTCACGCTGACATCGCGGGCCTTCTGCAACGACCGGATGGGGCCGTTCCTGAAGAAGCTCTGCGAGGTCACGGGCATGGACGTTGCGTTGCCGATGAACACGGGCGCGGAGGCCGTCGAGACCTCGATCAAGGTCGCCCGACGCTGGGCCCACGAGACGAAGGGCCTCGCGGAGGACGAGGGCGAGATCATCGTCATGGAGAACAACTTCCACGGCCGCACGACGACGATCATCAGCTTCACGAGCGACCCGGACTCGAAGAAAGGCTTCGGCCCCTTCACCCCCGGTTTCGTCATGGTGCCCTACAACGACATCCGCGCGGTCGAGAGGGCCATCACGCCGAAGACGGTCGGCATCCTGGTCGAGCCCATCCAAGGGGAGGCCGGAATCAACGTCCCCTCGCCGGGCTACCTGAAGGAGCTCCGCCGCCTCTGCGACGAGCACCACATCCTCCTGATCCTGGACGAGATCCAGACGGGCTGGGCCCGCACGGGCAAGATGTTCGCCTTCCAGCACGAGAGCATCAAGCCCGACGTGCTCTGCGTCGGCAAGGCCCTCGGCGGTGGCCTCTATCCTGTGTCCGCGTCCCTCGCCCGCAAGGACATCATGGACGTCTTCACGCCTGGGAGCCACGGCAGCACGTTCGGAGGCAACCCGCTCGCCGCGGCGATCGGCGAGGCCGCCATCGACGTCCTCGTGGACGAGAAGCTCGCGGAGAACGCGGAGAAGATGGGCGCCTACTTCGTCAAGCGCCTCGAGGAGATCAAGAACCCCAAGATCAAGGAGATCCGCCACAAGGGCCTCCTCATCGGCGTGGAGTTCCATCTCGGGAAGGACGAGACCGTGCGGCCAATCTGCGAGAAGCTGATGGCGAAGGGCATCCTGGCGAAGGACACGCACGAGAAGACCGTCCGGTTCGCGCCGCCCCTCGTGATCACGAAGGCCGACATCGACTGGGCCATGGAGCGCATCAAGCCCGTCTTCGAGAGCGCCTAGGCCGGCGGGGACGGGCGGCCCCGCCGCCGGCCACCATCCCCGCCCGCCCCGCGGGAGGCCGAAACGTTTATGTCGGGCGGCTCGGTCAGGCGACCCCACTGAGGTTCCTCCCATGGCCGAGAAGCTCGATGTCCTCGTCGACGGCGGGAAAGCGACGCCGGGCGCGCCCCTGGGGCCCGCGCTGGGCCCCCTCGGCGTGAACATCGTCGAGATCATCAAGGCGATCAACGAGAAGACGAAGGCCTTCGAGGGCATGAAGGTCCCCGTCACCCTGGTCGTCGACCCGAAGACGAAGGCGTACACGATCACCGTCGGCACGCCGCCGACCTCCGCGCTCATCACGAAGGAGCTCAAGATCGAGAAGGGCTCCGGGGACGCCGGCAAGACGCGGGTCGGGAACCTCTCCCTGGCGCAGGCGATCAAGGTCGCGAACATGAAGACGGACGTCATGCAGGCGAACGACCTGAGGGCCCGCGTCCTCGAGGTCGTGGGCACGTGCGTCTCCATGGGCGTGAGCGTCGAGGGCAAGCCCGCGAAGGAGCTGGCGAAGGACATCAAGGCGGGCAAGTATGACGCGAAGCTCGCCGGATGAGCCGGGCCGGAGGCGTCCGCCCCGGTCCGGAGGCCTTGGGTCTTCTTCATCTACCTCAGTCGCGTAGGGGCCGGACGGTGCGACCATGCCCATCGCGGCGCTCCCTCCTGAGACGTTGCGCCTCGTCTGCCCTCCGGAATCCGTAAACTGCGACTCGACTGCGGACCTCACGCCCCTGAACGAGGTGATCGGCCAAGAGCGCGCCCTGCGCGCCCTGAAGTTCGGGCTCCACGTCAAGGGCAAGGGCTTCAACATCTACGCCGCCGGCGAGCCGGGCAGCGGCAAGAACGTCGTCGTCCGGCGCTACCTGGAGTCCATCGCCCTGGAACGGCCCACGCCGCCGGACTGGTGCTACGTGAACAACTTCCGCGATCCGTACGAGCCGCGCGCGCTCCGCTTCCCTCCCGGGAAGGTTCGGGACTTCGCCCGCGCCGTCAAGGCGTTCGTGGACCAGGTCCAGCGCGTCGTGCCCGCGGCGCTCTCGAGCGAGGACCTCGCGGCGCGGCGGGACGCGGCGCTGAAGCAGCCGGACGGGGAGCGCCGCCGGCTGCTGGAGCAGTTCTCCAAGGAGGCGGCTGCCCTCGGGTTCGCGGTCCAGGTCACCGCCTCCGGCGTGACCATCGTGCCCGCACGGGACGGGCGGCCGCTGTCGCCGCAGGAGGTCGAGACGCTGCCGCAGGCGGTCAAGGACCAGCTCGAGAAGAACAGCGACGCGGTCCGCGAGAAGTTCGAGAAGGTCGGCCGCGCGCTCGGCGAGCTGGAGCTCAAGGCCCGGGACGCGGTGCGGGCGCAGCAGGACCAGGCGGTCCACTTCGCGATCGACCATCTCCTGGCGGGCCTCACCGCGGCGTTCAAGGACGTGGCCGGCGTCGCGGAGTACCTCGCGGCCCTGCGGGACGACATCCTGGAGAAGGCGGAGGCCTTCGCGGAGCCGGAGCCCGGCCCCGCGGGGGACGGGAAGGATCCGGCGGACCCGGAAATCAAGGCGTCCCTCCTCCGCCGCTATCAGGTCAACGTGATCGTGGACAACGCGGAGGCGAAGGGCGCCCCGATCGTCTACGAGCCCAACCCGACGTACAACCACCTCTTCGGCCGCGTCCAGAACGAGGCGCGCATGGGCGTCCTCTCCACGGACTTCACGCTGATCAAGGGAGGCGCGATCCACCGGGCGAACGGCGGGTACCTGGTCGTCCGCATCGACGAGCTCGCGAAGAACCCCGCGTCGTACGACGGCCTCAAGAGGGCCCTCCAGGCCGGGACCATCCGCATCGAGGAGACGGGCGAGCGCCTGGGGATGTCGAGCACGAAGAGCCTGACGCCGGAGCCCATCCCGCTCGACGTCAAGGTCGTCGTCATCGGCGATCCATCGACGTACCAGCTCCTGTACACCGCGGACCCGGACTTCCCGCCCCTGTTCAAGGTCAAGGCCCAGTTCGACGAGACGATCCCGCGCAACGCCGCGAACGTGGACGTGTACGCGCGGTTCCTCCACACCCTCTGCAACGCGGAGAGCCTCCACCACCTGGACGGGCGCGCGGTGGCCAAGGTCGTGGAGCACGGCTCGCGCCTCGCCGAGGACCAGGCGAAGCTGTCCACCCGCTTCACCGAGATCGCGGACGTCGTGCGCGAGGCGGACTTCTACGCCGGCCAGGACGGGTCGCCGCTGATCACGGGCGCGCATATCATGAAGGCGCTGCAGGAGAGGGTCTACCGGTCCAACCTCGCGGACGAGAAGACGAAGGAGATGGTCGCCCGCGGCGTGTTCCTCATCGACACCGCCGGCGCGAAGGTCGGCCAGGTGAACGGCCTCGCGGTCCTCAGCCTCGGCGACTTCGAGTTCGGCCAGCCCTCCCGGATCACGGCGAGCATCGCCCTCGGCCGCGACGGCGTGATCGACATCGAGCGCGAGTCGAAGCTCGGCGGGCAGATCCACACGAAGGGGGTGCTGATCCTCTCGGGCTTCCTCGCGGCCCGCTACGCGCGCGACCGGCCGCTCAGCCTCGCTTGCCGCCTCGTCTTCGAGCAGAGCTACGGCGGCGTGGACGGGGACAGCGCGTCGAGCACGGAGCTCTACGCGATCCTCTCCGCCCTCTCCGGCGTCCCGATCCGGCAGAACCTCGCCGTCACGGGCTCCGTGAACCAGAAGGGCGAGGTCCAGGCCATCGGCGGCGCCAACGAGAAGATCGAGGGCTTCTACCGCGTCTGCAAGGCGAAGGGGCTCAAGGGCGACGAGGGCGTGATGATCCCGGCGAGCAACGTGCAGCACCTCATGCTCGACGAGGAGGTGGTGGAGGCGGTGCGCGCGGGCACGTTCCACATCTACGCCGTCTCGGCGATCGACGAGGGCATCGAGGTCCTCACCGGCGTCAAGGCCGGGGCGGCCCTGCCGGGCGGCGGGTTCGAGCCCGGGTCCATCAACGACCTCGTGAGCCGTCGGCTCGCGGAGATGGCCGAGACGCTCGCGCGCTTCGCGGTCCCCGCGGCCGCTCCCGCGCGAGGGCCCTGATTGCGGCGCCGAAAGGTTCGGGAGCCTCCGCACCGTGCCAGGGAGCCGACGAAGACACGTGCTTCCCGGGTGCCGACTCCGGGGGGTTCTCAGCCAGAGTCCGAGCGGATTTCCGCCACGGCGGGGGCCTTCAGCCCGCCGCCGGCCTCCCGGGGTCGCGGTCCCGCGAACGGGGCGGGGGCGGGCGCCGGAGAGGGCGTCGCGGGCTCCGCGACGGCCGGGGCGGGCGCCGGCATGACCCATGCCTGCGTCTCCGGGTCCCACGGCCAGGTGCGCAGGACTTCCCGCACGGTGCGCAGCATGAGCTCCCACCAGCCTGCCGCGCTCGACCGCGGGCTCTTCTGCAACGCCATCGTCACGTAGAGGTTGCCGAAGCCGGCGAGCGTGAGGCGGCCGTCCCGGATCTCCTGGAGCATCGTGCCCATCATGTCGCGGTACTCGTCCTTGAAGGACTCCATCTCCGCCCGGTCCATGAGCTTCCGAGCGGAGACGCGCGGGTCCGTCCGCGTCGTCCGCCCGGCCGGGACCTTCGGTTCCGCCCGGACGCGCCGCAGGGTCACGATCCGGAGGAGCTTGACGAGGACCACACGCACCTGCGCCGCGACCTGGCGCATCTCGTCCCCTAGGAGGCCCTCAAGGAGCAGGTCGTCCGCCCCCGCGAGGCTGTCCACGCTCCCGTTCCACCGCTCGATGGCGGCCTGGTACCGCTGCTCCAGGTGCACGAGGGTCCGGCGCATCCGGCCCGTGAGCCCGAGGGGGACGCGCCCGCGGACGACGAGGGCGAGGTAGCTTTGGCTCCCCTTGAAGATCAGGATCCTGCGGTCGCCGAAGTCGAGCATCCGGAGGTCGCTCGGCGAGCCCTTGGCGAAGGCTTCGCGGATGAACCCCTGGACCGCGGTGAGCATGCCGACGACGATGTCCCGGTCCTTCTCCGGGCGCACCGTCTTGGAGAAATGCACCAGGAGCAGGCCGCTGTCGTGGACGAGGAAGACCTACTCCACACCCTCCGGGCGGCTCAGGGCAACGACGACGAGCAGGACGGCGAAGATGGACATCGGTCCCGCGGCCACCAGGAGGAGGCCGGGGGAGGAGCTGCCGGGCGTGCCGTAGTAGGTGATGAGGGAGGCCGAGGCCACGACGCTCACGCCGAGGAGAGCGGCCAGCGTGAGAATGAGCAACGAGGTCCTACTGGGGCCCCTCACTCCCCCGAGCATCGCGCGCCCAACGTTGTCCTGCTTTAAAAGTCTGGTTGAGCAGTTTTCGAACAAAACTTGGGCACTCCGAAAATCGCTGAGCTATCGTCGTCCGCACGCGCCACGGGCAGAGGTGGCGCGGACTGGACCAAGGCTGCGCTCACGCGTGCGGGCCGCCCAGAAGGAGGAGGGAAAGAAAAGGTGAGAAGGGTTCAACGAAAGCCGGGTTCCGGGACGATGGGCTCGCGTCAGGGGGCATCACCACGCCTTGACGGAGCGGCGCTCCGACCCGAAGATCCACGGGATCGAATCGATGTCGTCCCTCGGGACCGTCGGGGCGGGCGTCTGGTGTCGCCGGAAGAGTTCCAGCTCGAGGACACCGGGCAGCTTCTCACCTCCTTCTTCCTAGTTCGCACTCGTGCAGACCCCGTCGCCGGGGCCGGGTCAGCGGCAGACGTGATGTGAGGAATCACAGCGATCCCATCCCGGATCCGGGACAGGGAATCCTTGCGCTCCGGGGTTATATGAGGGGTTGTCAGGGGTT
>OFHG01000707.1_pt1 | contig 12830 bp, 13 predicted proteins | sample 1521931 | NCBI WGS metagenome assembly OFHG01 (sample SAMEA2468438, study PRJEB22500) | soil metagenome | biome: Glassland; feature: Farmland; material: Clay | place: Australia | collected 2013-01-31 | depth 0.55 m
GGCCTGGACCGGTCAGTCATCGAAGCGGTCCGCGGCGGCGCGCAACCAGGCGACCTGCTCCCGCCGCCGCAACCGGACCCCTACATCGACCACGTCACCGACGCCGAAGTCATCATCACCGCAAGCGGCCCACACCGCCGCGCCGCCGTCTTGTTCTCCCACCAGCACTTCCCGGGCCTCCGCTTCGGCCACCGGTTCCCCGCCGACCCCGGCCTCGCCGACCCCATCGACCTCAAAGAAGCGATCGAAACCGGTTCGCTGCACCGCATGATGCAAGACCAGCCCGCTGCCGACCAAGCAGGCATCATCTGGACCACATGGAACGACGCGGACCAGGACTAGAAGCATAAGAAGCGATCTTCACGATCTCACTCACATGCCGCATTTCGCGCGCCCATCAGCCGAGGTGGTGGCTCCCCTGGAGAACTGTCGGCGGCACGGCGCGGGCGAGCTGGTCTGCGCGGCGCAGCGCGTCAGGTACCCAGAACCGGCCAGCCATGAGCCGTACCAGCTCCGCCGCGTCGGCACTGGGCATCCCAGCGGCGGTGACGAACACCGGTCGTGCTGAGGTTCCCCGCAGCACCGGGATGGCATGGGTGGCCGTGCGGAACGCCGACTTGGCCACGCCGATCACTGGAATGCCGAGCACGGCGTGCGCATGGGAGCCCAGACCGGGACGGCCGCCCGGGTCCAGATCGGCGTACCCGTCGACCACCAGCAGCCCCAGCCCGGCGAGTCCATGCAAGACCGCGCGCAGCGGGGGCAGCTCCCGTCGGCAGAACTCACCAGGCCGGTAAGGTGCCACCCCGGGCACCACAACGGTACGATCGGCGACCACCTGCGAAAAGGCGGCATCGCCGGCCACCACAGCGACCGTCCGGGCGCCGCTGGAGCTGAAGTAGTGCACGTCCACGGCCACGCACAGGCCATCGACGGGATGCCTGCCGCTGCCCATGCCACCAGGGTGCCCCGGGCACCATACCCGAATAGACCAAATCCCGGACAGGCTTATACCGCCAGGCCCCAGCTCGAGATGGCTGAAACTCGGGGGAAGCGGACGCCACGACGTCACAGAAGGTGAATGACCCTCAGCGACCAGGCGCGCGCTCATCCGCCGATCTGGACGGCCGGGACGGACTCGGTGCTCATAGGCTCAGCCGCGCCGATCAGGTCCCTCTGCGCGCCGAGGTCGACCGGATGTGCATGATGGGTGGGAAGCGGCGGGTGCCGAACGCTGCGGTCTATCCCGGCGACTCGCTGTCTGGGTTACCTGCTAGTGCGCGGGCGGCTGCGGCTTGCTGGCTATCCATGCTCTGGTGGCCGTAGGCACTACGCTGGCTTGCCTGCTGGTCGATCCACCGGCCGTGAGCCTCCCACGCGGATTGCTTGGTGGTGCCCAGGGCAGCGCCGATTTGTGTCCACGAGGCACCCGCTGCGCGTGCAGACCGCACCGTGAGCTGGCGGCCGTAGGCGGCCTTGCGGGCGATCACCTCGCTGAGGGCGAGCAGTTCCAGGGCCTCTTGCCGTGATAGTGGCCCAGGCTCAAGCTGCTCGTCTGCTGGCAGGTCCTCAGTGCCCGGTGCCAGGAGGTCTCGCATGCGCAATTCGTCATAGCGGGCGACGGCGGTGGCGAGGGTGTGCTGGCGCTCGAGGCTGGCCGGTGTCGTCATAGCCCCCACCCTTGACGTCAGGTTGTCCTGACGTCAAGGGTGGGGGCGGGATTACGCTGCCAGCGTGATACCGCGCGAAGTGGGCCAAGAACCGGGTGACACACGGTAACCGGTGTCGGGTCGGCGCCAGCGCGCATGGAACCGTTCTGGTCGGCGGACCGATGGCCAAGTATGGCAGTCCAGTCGCGCCAGAATTGGGCGATATGGGACGGTGAGAAACGTGTCACCAGCCCCATATGAGCGTGGCCGTGATTGGGCCATGGTCTTGAGCAGATCCGCGCGGGAAGCGGTAAGCGTCAGAGCAGATGCGCTGTCGTAGTGATCGGCCACCAGCGCGGGCGATCTTCAGTACCTGGGCAATGGAACGTTGTAGCGGCGTCCTCATTGCTGTGGTCTTCTTCTTGCCACCTGCTGCTCATGAGGTGCTCTCCCGGATGCCTGCCCGCGGGAAGCGCCCGCAAGCATTTCGGAATGCTAGCGCCGTCTGACGCCGCTAGGCGTCCCGGACAGATTGGTAGGTGAGGTAGGCGATGCCGCCCTCGAGGGTCTGGGTGTCGAGGAGGCGCATGGGTTTTTTGTTGCTGGTCTCGCCGGACAGGCGCTCGCCGGCCCTGGGGGCGACCGGGAAGATCTTCAGCCGCAGCTCGTCGACCAGGTCGTGCTCGATCAGCGTGCGTACGAGCTGAAAGCTGCCGGCGATGACGATGTCCCCGTCTATGTGCTGCTTCAGCGTCGAGACCTCGTTAAGCACGTCGCCCTTGAGGACTGTCGAGTTGTTCCAGGCGGGATTGGCGAGGGTCGCGGACACGACGTACTTGGGCAGGCTGTTCAGCCTGTCCGCCAGCTCGCCGCTGCGAGATGGCCACCGCGCGGCGAGCCACTCGTAGCTTCGCCGGCCCAGCAGGAGGGCCCCGGCGGCCAGCGCCTCGTCGAGCGCGAGCTTGGCAAGCTGCGGGCTATTTCCGATCAGGCCGACCCAGCCGCGGGCCTCGAAGCTTTCGTCACCGGCCGGGTCCTGGATGACTCCGTCGAGCGTGACGTTCTCGCTCACGACGATCTTTCCCATTTCGGTTCGGCGCCTCGCTGGAGCAGCGGGAACCAGACGCTGGCGGCGCGCCCTGCGAGCCTGCCGTGCCTCGAGGAGCAGCCGGTCTCGTTCGCCGGCCCGCCGGGCGTCATCCTGGATGGCTTTCATGAGGTATTCGTTGATGGTCATGGTCTGCTCCTCCTTCTGATTGGTGCTGTCAGCAGCGCCGGGCCGATCCCGGCCAGCACGGCGCAGGCCAGGAAGGCGGACTGGTGGCCCTCGGTGAGCGCGGCGAGCGGGTTCGCGCCTTTGTGCGCTGCCAGGCAGTGCTGGGAGTGGGAGACGGCAACGGTCGTGACGACGGCGACGCCGAGCGCTGTGCCGGTCTGCAAGGCGGTGTTGCTCAGGCCCGAGGCGAGCCCGGCCTCGTGCTCGGCGACCCAGCGAGCGCCGCGACCGTGGCGGTCACGAAGGCCAGGCCGGCCGCGGCGGCCGGCGGAAGCCGGCCTTGCCGGCCGCGGCCTGGCCGGCGATCGCGCCGGCCGTGGCCCCGAGCGCGAGCACGACCGAGCTGATGCCGAACTTGAGGGCCGAGTAGCCGAGCACCTGATGGGCGTAGAGCGTCAGGACGAACGGCATGCCGACCGCGACGGTGCCGATCAGGATCGTCAGGGCGTCCGCGCGGGCCAGGGTCCGGGAGCGGAAGATGCGCAGCGGCACCAGCGGCGCGGGGTGGCGTGACTCGATCAGCGCGAAGGCGGCGACCAGCACGGCCGAGCCGGCCAGCGGCAGGATTGTCCGTACGTCGCCCCAGTCGGCGCCCGGTGCCTCGACGACCGCGTAGACGAGCAGGACCAGCGCGAGCGCCCACCAGCGGCGCGGATCCAGAACGGCGGACGCCACGCGCCCGGCCGATACAGACGACGATTCCATCGTCAGCCCTCCAGGGTCGTTCCCAGCTGCCGCGGCACGATCCGGCGCTCGGCTCGTCCGGGCGGCCGGTGATGCATACACCGCGGCACCGGGAAACTGGGCGCCCGCGAGCCGCCCAGTTCGGGCTGCGGGCGGTGTATATACCGGGCGGGGGTGCAACGTGGTGCGGAAGGAAGGAGCGCAGGATGGTGACAGCCGAGCTGCTCTCACGGGCGCGGGCAGGGGATGGCGAGGCGTTCCGGGAGCTGACCGGGCCGCACCGGCGGGAGCTGCAGGTGCACTGCTACCGGATGCTCGGATCCTTCGCCGACGCCGAGGACGCCGTCCAGGAGACGATGCTGGCCGCCTGGCAGGGCATCGGCGGGTTCACTGAGGAACGCGCGTCGCTGCGCACCTGGCTGTACAAGATCGCCACCAGCCGGTGCCTCAACGCGCGCCGCGCAGCGAGCCGGCGCCCGGCCAGGGAGTGGGACATGTCGCAGTTCGGACCGCCCGTGCCGACCCCGCGCGACGAGCCTGTCTGGCTGCAGCCGTTTCCTGACGCCCTCCTCGAAGGCGCCGCCGGCCGGCCGCCCGGGCCGGAGGCCCGCTACGAGCAGACCGAAGCCATCTCGCTGGCCTTCGTGACCGCCCTGCAGCTGCTGCCGCCACGCCAGGTCGCCGTCCTCATCTTGCGCGACGTCCTCGGATTCCACGCCAGCGAGGTGGCCGGCATGCTGGAGGTGACCCTCGAATCGGCCAACAGTACCCTCAAACGAGCCCGCGCCAGCCTGCAGCGCCGGCAGCAAGCGGCCGGCCACCAGCCGCCGCCCGCCGCAGGCTCACCCGCCGAGGACGCGATCGTGGCCAGGTTCGCCCGCGCGTGGGAGTCGGCCGACCTCGACGCGCTGGTGGCCCTGCTGACCGACGACGTCTTCATCGCGATGCCTCCGGAGCCATTCGGATACGAGGGCCGAGACAACGTGGCCCGCTACTGCGCCCGCCTGTTCGCCGCGGGCCGCAGCTTCGACCTCGTCCCGACCCGGGCCAACAGCCAGCCCGCGTTCGGGGCCTACCTGCGCGTCCCGGCCGGCATCCGCCACGCGACCGGCTTCTACGTGCTCACCCTGGCCGGCGGCCAGATCTGCGCCATGACCCGCTTCGAGGCCAGCGTGCTGCCATGGTTCGGGCTACCGCGATCACTGCCGAGCCGGTAGCCAGCCTCCCGGCGGCCTTGCTCGTAGCCGATACGTGTCCCCGCCATCCGCGGCGCCGCCGACTGCCAGAAGGCGCCCGAATCCGACCGAAAGCTGCCCGGCCAAGTGCACAGAATCAGCAGATCTGGGTAAGCCGGACAAGGCTAACCGATCACCTGCCTGCCCGCGCCGATCCGGCAGGTCCGTCGGCGCTCTGGAGCGCCAGCCGCGCAGCGTGAGGGCCGCTGGCAGCAACCGTTGCCTGTTAACTGAACGACTGAGACGTTGCCGCAGCTCAGAGACCTGCATGACCGCCAGGATGATGCCGCGGCACTGACCGAAATGTCCCGATCGGCGAGTCGCGGCAGGTCTGGCCCCTAGCTCGGCACTGCAGAAAGCGGGCATACGGCGCCGAAGGGGTCGCTCACCTCTCCTCGCTGCTGCTTTTTGATGCCCAGCCCCGATTGGCCCTGAGCGTCGACGAAAGAGTGCTGACCTGCGGCAATGCCCCAACTCTAGAGTTCACATTGATCGTTCAGACAACGCGCGAGATCCGCCGTTCGGTACGTGGAGCACAGTGAGGTGATCTCAGCGAAATAGCGGCGTTCATTTGATGTAACCGTGTTCGAAGTGCGCCGATGGCCGTGCGGTCGCGGAACCAGCGCAGGCCCAGTACTGCCTGCCAGAAGCAGGTCAGCGAACGGCTGCCCCGGGGAGTACCGCGCCGGCGCCGCTCGGCCAGCAGCAGCTGCGCGGTGAACATGACCAGTTCCCGGGGCACGTCGAGGGTGGCACGATAGGTGATCACGTGGAGTCCTTCGCGGAAGATGATCTTGTGGTTAGACCTCTTCTACAGGGACTCCACGCCCATCTCCCGGCTTGCCCGGTCCGTCCGCGTGTCTGCCCGAACGCCCGAACCGGGCATGGCGACGCCGACCGGCCAATCTATTTCGCTGAGATCACCTCAGTGTGGCGGTCGACTGTCTTGGGTGCGCAGAACCGGTCGATATGAGTAGGTGCTGGTACTCAGCGCAGGCCACCATGCTTACTGTGCGGGTCGCTGATCGCTGGCCCCGTGGTGTTCTGGACCGAGCAACAGCATGGCTACTGCGAAGGTGGCAAGACGAACGTGTCGTCCACGCTCGGCTGCGCGGCCCGGGTTGCAGGGGGAGGCGCACTTGCCGATCTTGGGAAGACGCTGGCAGGGGTCGTAGGCTGCTGGTGGCGGCGCCGTGCGTGGGCGGGAGGTTTCGGGTGGACCGTCCGAGCGGGATCTCGGCTATCGGCGGTACGCCCGTGGTCCGGCTGGAACAGCTGGCCGATGACAGGTGCGCCGAGGTCTGGGTGAAGATGGAGGCGGCTAACCCTACCGGCTCCTACAAGGACCGGATGGCACTGGCAATGATCGAGGCCGCTGAGGCCGATGGCCGCCTGCAGCCGGGCCAGCTGATCGTCGAGTACACCGGCGGAAGCACCGGCTCGTCCCTGGCGTTCGTCTGCGCGGTGAAGGGCTACCCGCTGCGGATCGTGTCTTCCGACGCGTTCGCGGACGAGAAGATCCGCACGATGCGGGTGTTCGGCGCCGAGGTCGAGCTGATACCGAGTCCTGACGGCATCACGCCCGGGCTGATTCCATCGATGATGCGCCGGGCAGCCGAGATCACCGCGGAGACAGGCGCGTTCGCCACCGACCAGTTCAATAACACCGACATGGTGGACGGCTACCGCCGGCTCGGCGAGGAACTGCTGGATCAGCTCCCCGGCCCGCCGCCGATCAGCGCGTTCTGCAGCTATGTCGGCACCGCCGGCTGCTTCCTGGGCGTCAGTCGCGCGCTGGCTGCCGCATTGCCCGGACTCCACCGCGCCGTCGTCGAGCCCGCCGAATCGGCTGTGCTGTCGGGTCGGCCACCGGGGATCCACCGCATCGAGGGCGGCGGCATCGGCCACCGCCCACCGCAGCTTCACCCCGCCGACTACGACGAAGTCATCGCCATCCCCGAAGCTGAGGCGTTCGAGACGGCACGCCAGGCCGCCCGCGCCGAGGGCATATTTTCCGGACCCTCGACCGGCGCCAACCTCGCCGCCGCGCTGGAAATCGCCCGCCGGCTCGGCCCCGGCCACCGCGTGGTCACCATCCAGGTCGACAGCGGCCTGAAATACCTCACCGGCCAGCTCTACTCCTGACTCCGCGACCCATGCGAATCACAGCCCGTGCCCGCCTGCAGCCACGAAGAACGCGCCTGATCCGCCGATCTGCGGTGTGTCCTGAAAGGAGAGTGAAGGCGATGTAGAAGGTCGCCGGCGCGAACCGTGCTGTGCCAGTGATGGAGGTAGGCCCTCTGGGTTCGCCGTGCAGGCGGGGAGCCCAAACCACCGCGAGCTGCGCCGGTTAAGAGCCGGGGTGGTGAGCGTCGCGGGGAAAGGCCCGCTGACAGCGGGTCAGGTGTGCGGCGAGAAGACGAACGTGAGTGAACCACTGCTGACGCATCGATAGGCGGAACGATGGCATCAAAACCAGGGGATCGCAGAACTCCTGGGACAAAGGCGCGCCCGGAGGGCGTGCTCTCAGCCAGGGGGCTGCCTGCCTGCTGCCCTGGCGGTGCCCGGTGTAGAGGTGGCGTGAGCTCGTCGCGGGCGCTGGCATGGAACAGGAGAACCTGTCGCCCCGATATCGCTGGCCGGGTGAGCGTGGCCTGGTGGCGGGAGGGAGGACCGCGAGCGGCGGACACCGCGAGCGCCACTCCCTCGGGAAGTTCTTCCCCAATCACACGGCCAACCGGGCCGGGAACCACTAGGTCGTAAGGTTCACGCCCGGAAGCCTGCTCACCGCCTCGGGCGGAGGGCACGGACGGTCTCTGTACCGCGGATGACATCCCCACGGGCGATTGCCTCATCCGCCTCGGCCAGCGCGGCCATGGCCTCAGGGTCAGCAAGGATCTCTGCCGTTTCGCGCCACTCCCGCATCACGGCCGCTAGTCGTTCAGGTGCGTGCTCGTCGGCATTCGCAGCTGCCGTGAGGTCGGAGGCGAACTTGCCGAGGTCTTCCTCAGAGAACACCCTGGCCCATGGCATCGCCTGAGGCAGGGCTGAGAGCAAGCGCCCAACCCCTTGCGCATTTGCGAGGAGCACACCGAGGACGCGCAGCACTTCGATGACAGAGCCGGGGATGATTACCGGCATACGCTCACCATTGATGACGAGCTGGTTGACGACGCCGCGCAGCGCGTCCTCCGCTTCTAGCTCAGGCAGTTCAGGCGCAGGCTCGCTCATATCCCCAGCATAGGCACCCGGGCAACATGAGCGGTCGTCGCGCAGTCACTGACGCCATCCACCCCAGGCGGCTGGCCTGTAGCCGCGTCGAAGAGGGTTTCTTTGCGTGGTCGGCTGGCCGGCCTTGGCCGGGAAGCGGGGTTCGAGGTCGATGGCGGCAATGCGAGCAGGTCGGTGAGGGTGGCGCCTTGGGGTCGGCCCATGCGGCCGGGCTCGCGGTGGTGCCGCCCGCCGCGCGGGCCTCGCGCTCGTGCTGGCGCCGTGCTTGTGCTAGTGAGCTGGTCTTGAGTTCTCTCATCACCACTTGAGTCGTGTTTCGTTTCAGGTCAGTTGTCCGGTGGTGACAGGGCTGCTGGTCTGCGGCCCCCTGGGGGAATGGGAGATACCAGGCTGGAGCCATGGGCGCAACACTGTTCGCCAACGTGCTCGCGGGCGCACGGTCCGGGCCACTCGGCGCGGCCGTCGCCGACGGTGGGGCGGATCGGCGCCCCGCCGATAGAGCCGGGCATCCTCAGCCACCGCGGATCTTAGGCGCTGGGTTCGGCGGGCAGCCTCCGCAAGATTTCCTCCAGGAGTGCCCCATGCCTGGCCAGAGCCTCCCCGTGCCCGGTCAGCGTGTCCCGGATGGCCCGCGTGTCCTCATGGACGAGGCTGACCGCGTAGCTCACGGCGTCGATCTTGGCGAGCAGGACGTGGCGCATCTGCCGTTCCAGTTCCGTCACGCGCGCTTCGAGCGCTGCGTAATCAGCCGCCATCGGGCACCTCGCGCTCCTTGCTCGGACGGGCCTCCGGTCGGGACGTTACCACGCTCCCCGGACACGCCACGGCCCCGGCGGCCGGGGGACACGCGGTGGTACCGAGTGATGGCAGTAGTCCATGCGGATCTTCTCGCGGAAGTCTGACGAACATCATCGAGCCTTCCCGCATTGCCACCCGGCCGCGGCGCTAGACGAGCATTTCCAGCGGACACGAATACGGGCCCAGCCGCAGCGCTCGGCCAGCACGAGCGCGAGGCCCGGCGCCACGGCGGCGCAGCTGCACCAGCACGAGCACGGCCGCAGTCCTCGATCCCGGCCGCCGCACCGCTCGGCCAGCACGGGCGCGGGCGCCAGTCGTCACCCGAACGCGCTGGTTGCCGTTCATCGAGCCGGGGGCTCATCCTGATGAAGTGAAACCCCGGGCCTGCCGCTCAGGGACGGGTTCCGGCCGCTGCGGCTGACGGCGTGAGTCCGGTTTCTGGCTGGGATGCCTTCCGGAAGCTGCTGGCGCGCAGTGCTTCGGCCAGGGCCGAGGCGCCACTGACGTCAAGGTGCCCTTCGGTGAGCGCCTCGCCTACGGTCGTCCGCGCGCTGGCGAGGTCCGCCGCCGTCTCGGCGTTGAGCGTGAGAACGGCATCCGGCTCGGCAAGGTTGTCGTAGGCCAGCGTTGTGGCGTCGGCACCGAGGCGAACGTAGCAGCATGCGCCGTCCACCCGGAGTTCGACCACCCCAAGATGACCAGACGCCGTTTGCTGCAGCAGGTGGGCCATTGGGATGACCAGCCAGTGGCTGCGCAGAGCGTCGGTGGGCTGCTTACCGTCCAGGAGATTGCTGCCCCAGCGCGCTAGCGCGCTGAGGACGGGCAGGAGATCCCGGCCGCGCGGGGTGAGCTCGTAGAGCCACGCGGGCGTGGGCGGGGCGGCGCGGCGGCGCTCGACGAGGCCGTCTGCCTCCATCTCCTTCAGCCGGGCTGCCAGCACATCGGTACTGATCCCGGGCAGGTCGGCGTGCAACTCTGTGTAACGGCGGGGGGCCGGGCGGGGTTCGCGGGAGATCAGCAGCTTCCCGCGCGCGCCGGGAACGTGGAGGGGGCGGGGGAGGGGGCAGGAAAGCGGGTAGCTTCGGCGGGGGAGGGACTCCAGCGGAGGGAAATGCTTGGGGTTTTCAAACACAGAAATTGAAAGGCCAAGTAGAGTGCCGTGCAGTGGGCGGCACCGAGCAGCGAGGGGCGTCAGATGGAGTTCAGGCAGTCCAGCAAGCTCACCGGGGTCTGCTACGAGATCCGGGGCCCGGTCATCGAGCAGGCCGACGCACTGGAAGCGGCAGGGCACAGCGTGCTGCGCCTCAACATCGGCAACCCGGCGGCGTTCGGGTTCGACGTCCCGGAGCCGATCCTGCAAGACATGGTCCGCACTCTGCACTCTGCACACGGCTACAGCGACGCCAGGGGCATCCTGCCGGCCCGGCAGGCGGTGGCGGGCTACTACGCGCCGCGGTTGTCCTGCGACGTGGACGTGAACGACGTCTACCTCGGCAACGGCGTGTCAGAACTGGCCGCTATGACGATCCAGGCACTGGTGGACACCGGCGACGAGGTGCTCATCCCGAGCCCCGACTATCCGTTGTGGACTGCCGTGACCCGGCTTGCGGGTGGCACCGCGGTGCATTATGCCTGCGATGAGTCCGCGGGCTGGCTGCCTGACCTCGACGACATCGCGGCGAAGATCACCGACCGGGCCAAGGCGATCGTCGTGATCAACCCGAACAATCCGACCGGTGCGGTCTACCCTCCTGACCTGCTGGGGGGCATCGCTGATCTCGCGCGCCGCCACAACCTCATGATCCTCGCCGACGAGATCTACGACAAGATCATCTACGACGGCGCGGTCCACCACCACATCGGTGCCACGGCACCCGATCTGCTGTGCCTGACCTTCAGTGGCCTGTCCAAGAGTCACCGGGTAGCCGGGTTCCGCGCGGCGTGGCTCGTCGTGTCCGGCCCCCGCCAGCACGCCCGCGACTACCTCGAAGGCCTGACCATGCTGGCCGGCATGCGGTTGTGCCCCAACGCCCCGGCACAGCACGCCATCGCCGGCGCACTCGGCGACCAGAGCATCGACGAACTGATTCTCCCCGGCGGCCGGCTCCTCGAGCAGCGCGACCGGGCGTGGCAGGCCCTCAACGAGATCCCAGGGGTGTCCTGTGTCAAGCCGCAGGGCGCCATCTACGCATTCCCGCGCATCGACCCGGACCTGCACCCGATCCATGACGACGAGAAGTTCGTGCTCGACCTGCTGCTCCGGGAGAAGATCCACATCGTGCAGGGCACCGGGTTCAACTGGCCACGCCCCGATCACCTCCGCATCGTCACCCTGCCGCACGCCGATGAACTCGAAGCCGCAATCCGCCGCATCGGCCGCTTCCTCGACAACTACCGGCAATAGTCAGTGCGGGAGGCACGCAGGCACAATCCCAAACGCCCAGCGTGCCGGGCGTGACCGGAATAAGTGGAGGCAGCCGCAAAGGCGATCGGGTAAGAACTCGCCACGTGCCTGCCGGCGCGCTGAAAGCCGAGACCAGGTCCCGAGGCTGGATCCGGCTCGCCTGGATATCGTGGGCCTGGCCCTGCCGGTTTCCAGCAGATGGAAGGGGATGGGCATCGGCGCGCACGGGACGGCGCCCGCCACGCGAGCAACCTGCGGTTTGACACCTGACGCCGGGTTACTTGACCCTGGAGTCAAGATGACCGTGGTTTACTGCGTCCGGCTGGCTTCATCCGTACCTGCTGCGAGGCGGGTCTGCCGCGGCGCGCTGGCTGATGCTGCTGACCAGGGCGGTACCAGTCCGTGGTGCCGATGAGGTCCGGTGACCACGGGCAGCGGCACCCAGTCCGCTAACGGGCCCGGAGCACAGCCCGCCGGCATATCACGCTGGACCGACCTCGGCGGTCCCGTCCACTACCTCGACTTCGGTGGGGAGGGCGATCCGGTCGTCATGGTCCACGGGCTCGGCGGCAACGCCCTCAACTGGATGGACGTCGGGCCAGGCTTCGCCGCGGCGCACCACACCGTCGCGCTGGACCTCGCGGGCTTCGGAGAGACCCCGCTGTTCGACCGTTCGGCCGCGGTCGGCGCCAACGCCGAGCTGGTCAGGAAGTTCGTCGAGGAGCTATTCGATGAGCCGGTCATCCTCATCGGCAACTCGATGGGCGGGTCGATGCTGGCGCAGGTCGCCTCGCGCCCGCCGGCCTGGTGGAGATCACCGGGGGCGAGCCCATGCTGCAGGAACGCGAACTGCTTCCCCTGATGGAGCGCCTGTTGGCCGCCGGCTACACCCTGCTGCTGGAGACCAGCGGCGAACGTCCCCTGGAGCGCGTGCCCCGCGCCGTGCACAAGATCGTGGACGTGAAGTGTCCCGGCTCGGGCGAAGGCGAGTCCTTCCGCAGCGACAACCTGCCCGCGCTGGGCCCGGGCGACGAAGTCAAGTTCGTGCTCGCCGACCGCGCCGACTACGACTTCGCCCGCGACTTCACTCGCCGCCACGGCCTCGAGCAGCGCGTCGCCTCCGTGATCTTCTCCCCGGCTTTTCCCACGGATGCCGCCGGCCCCCGCGACGCCTGGACCGGCTTCCCTATCGGCGGCGCGGGCGCACTCGCCGTCCTCGCGTTTGTGTTCCCCTCCCTGCTCGCCCTTGTGCCCCTCGCCGTGGCGAACGGCGCCGCTGCGGAGCTTCTCCTGGACCCGCTCCCACAACTCGCGGCTGACTATGGGCTGGTGCTGTCCCGGATGACGATCACGCTTGTGCGGAATCTCGCCGACGTAAACCGGGTTGGCGAGCAGATGGTAAAGCCCGCCGCGTGAGAACGGCTCGCCCCCCTGAGTATTGCCGCTTTTGGATACTTTGATCCCGGTAACGATCCCGCGCCCCTTAAGTTCCCGCATCAGTAGCGGAACCCGGCCCAGTTCCAGGTAGCGCTTGAATATGTGCCGTACGGGCT
>OFHG01000708.1_pt1 | contig 12827 bp, 8 predicted proteins | sample 1521931 | NCBI WGS metagenome assembly OFHG01 (sample SAMEA2468438, study PRJEB22500) | soil metagenome | biome: Glassland; feature: Farmland; material: Clay | place: Australia | collected 2013-01-31 | depth 0.55 m
GGCCGTAATAGTGATGGTGGTAGGGAGCGGGATAGACATAGACGGCCGGCGGCGGCGCGACGACCCGCGCGCGATAGGGATAGGGCTCGACCACGCAACCGGCGAGGCTGGCCGCGACCAGCAGGATCGACAGCGCCGGCAGCAGTCTGGCGGGGCGAATGCGCATCATTTCCTTGCTCCCGTTTCAGGCCATGATTCCGGCGAGAGCCCCCGCTCGCTCGCGGGCCGAGACCGCATGGCACCGATCCGCCCCTCGATATTCACGGGCCGGCGCGTCGGACCCTGCGCTCACGGTTTCGTGATCGACACAGAATTCTGGATATACAGCAATGAGTTAGGCCAGAAACCCGGCCGTTTTCCGGGCCGTCTTGCCAAGCCGCGCCCTATCCATTCGAATGCGCCGCCGGCCGGAGGGCCGGCGCGGGGTCTCGCGCGGCCGATCGCGCGACCCGCAGGATCATCGAAGGGGGTTTCATTCATGGATCTCGAGCTGTCGGCGCGTGAGAAGGAACTGTCGGCCATGGCGCGCCAATTCTGCGACCAGGTTCTGGTCCCGCTGGAGCTCGTCGCCGACGAGCATGGCGAGCTGCCGATGGAGCGGCGCGCCGCCGTCCGCCAGGCCGTGCGCGACTGGGGCTTCGCCGGCGATTACGTGCAGGCGATGTGGATGATGCTGCAGCAGGAGAAACCCGACGACTACGTGATCGCGACCGGCCGACAGCACACCGTGCGCCGGTTCGTCGAGGCCGCCGCGCAGGAGCTGGACATGCCGCTCGAATGGACCGGCAAGGGCCTGAAGGAACGCGGCGTGAACCCGCGCACCGGCCGCACGCTCGTCGCGATCGACCCGCGCAACGGGAAGGTGCTCGCGATGATCGGCGGCAACAGCTACCGCAAGAGCCAGTTCAACCTCGCGGTGCAGGGGGAACGCCAGCCGGGCTCGTCGTTCAAGCCGTTCGTGCTCGCGGCCGCGATCGAGAAGGGCATTATCCAGCGCGAGATCGCGCAGGAGGCGTACCGCCACCAGGTGCGGATCGAGAGCGGCGAGCAGATCGTCGTCGGGGTCAACAAGTTCGCGCGGCCCGAGCCTGAGCGCGAGCAACTGACGCTGTACCAGGCGGATCCCGAGATCGGAGCGCGCCAGCGGCGCAACCTCGCCGAGGTGCGCAATCGGCGCGACAATGCGCGGGTGAAGAAGATTCTGGCCGATCTCGGCGAAGCCGCGCGAGGCAAGCTCGTTCGCCCAACTTCGTCCACCATAGTGCACCGAACGGTGCTCGACGAGTATCGGGTGGAGCGCCGATCGGCGCGACGCGGCTCTCGACGATTTCACTCACAACACCTTTATCCCGACTTGTTGAGTTGCCTGCAGGTTGACGTGACCCCTGTCGAGCCCATTCTGCGACGCATGGTAAGGCGTCGAACCCGACCGCTGCTTTGGCCGCCGCTGAATATCGGCCACCGAGGCGCGGCCGGTGAAGCTCCGGAGAATACCCTCGCGGCGTTTGAGATCGCGCTTGAGCAGGGTGCGGACGGTATCGAGTGCGACGTGCGTCTTTCCTCGGACGGAATTCCGGTGGTCATCCATGACGCGCGCCTCGACCGCACCACCAACGGCAGCGGCCTGGTCTCGGAACACGCCGTCACCACCTTGCGGCGGCTGGATGCGGGCTCGTGGTTCAACAGGGCGAATCCGGACAAGGCCCAGCGGAGTTTCGCCGGCTCGCGCGTTCCCCTCCTGCGAGAGGTCCTGGCGTGGGTGCGCCAGCGCGGCTGCCGGATCTTTGTCGAGATCAAGGCGGGCAGCGACACCTGTCCGGGCTTCGAAGCGGAAGTCCTGGATACCATTCACCAGGAAGGGACCGCGCAACTTGCGACAGTCGTCTCATTTGACTATGCGGCGATTCGACGACTGCACCTGCTCGATCCAACCATTGCGCTCGGTGTCACCTTGGATCGTCCGGTGCGTGCCGTTCATCTCGCAAAGCTCGTGAAGGCGCGGGATGTGGTCCCCCACTGGGCGCTGGCGACCCGGCGGTTCGTCCGCCGTGCCCACCGGGAAGGACTGGGCGTGATTTGCTGGACCGTCAACGAACCGGAGCGGATGAGGCGCAAAATCCTGGAGGGGGTGGACGGAATCGTGACGGACTACCCCGGACGGCTGAGCGAAATCAGAGCCCAACTCGCGTCGCTCGTTTCGGAGGAAGAACGCTGAATCCCGGCCGGCGCGCTTTCATTGTGAGCAGGGCTCCTCTTCGCTATAATCAGCCATTCGCCCCAGAGCGCTGCGGCTACACGGAGGAGGTCGAGCCTCGGTCACATGGGATTGGCCGGAGCGTCTTGATTCCGGAAGCCTGAGACGACCATGAAGAAGCATGGCTGAAAGAAGCGGAAAAGTCGCCAGGAAGTACGTCGTTTCCGGACGCGTGCAAGGGGTGGGATTCCGCTTCTTTACGGAGAAGTGGGCAGTCCAGGACGGGAGCGTGGAGGTCTATGCCATCGCTGATGCCGTGACGCTGGAGGAATTCAAGCGCCAACTCACAGAGGGTCCGCGCAGCTCTCGCGTCACCGGGATGAGCGAATCCGACGAACCCGTTGACAAGCATTACGGCCGGTTCGTCATCGAGGACATCTGGTAATTTGCTGTGAACTGGAAGCAGCAGGAATCGTGCTGTGCCGAAATCGCTGAACGCGGGAGGAAGAGTGGAAGAACTGAAGAAGCTGATTCGTGAAGTTCCCGATTTTCCCAAACCTGGTATCCTCTTCTATGACATCACCACCCTGTTGAAAGACCCCGTGGGACTGCACTGGGCCGTTGACATGCTCGCCAATCACTACGTGGGACGCAGAATCGACCGCGTGGTGGGAATTGAGGCGCGAGGCTTCACCTTTGCGCCGGTACGGCAGTCTTTCCACCTCATCCCTTTCACCCTCACGCCTTGTGCGCTTCGTAGAGCGCCAGCACGGCCCGCGCGGCGTCGCGTGCGGCGTAGGGACGGCTCAAGGCGCGGGCCTTCGCCTGTAACTCGGCCAGTTCCTGCGGGCTCGAGAGCAGGCGCTCGACGACCTGCGAAAGTTCCTGCGGGCTCTTCACCCAGCGGCCTGCTCCCCATTTTTCGATCCACCGACAGGTCCGCTCTTCGTTCCCGGGCAAAGGGTCGAAGGCCAGCAAGGGCAGACCACAGGCAGCGCCTTCCATTAAGGTCGCGCCGCCGGGTTTGCCGATCATGAGGTCGGAAGCTGCCATCCACTCCTGAATGTTGTCCACCCACCCCAGCGCCCGACAACGGGCAACGTCCCGGCACATTTCCTCCAGGCGCGCTTCCAGTTTCCGGTTGCGGCCCGCGATCAGGACGGCGTCAAAGGGTTGCCGCACTTTTCCCAGTTCTTCAAAAATGCGCTCGGGTTTCCCAAAGCCCGCACCCCCAAAAAGCACCAGAAGCAGCCTGGCATCCTTGTTGATCCCCAGGTGTGCGCGCGCCGCTGCCCGGTCCGGCAGGGAAGCGAAATTGAGGTCAATGGGCTGGCCCGTTGTGGTGATTTTCTCCGCCGGAGCGCCCGCCGCCTGGAGCTCCTCCGTAAGGTCGGGATGTGTGGTCAGGTAGAGATCGACTTCCGGCTGAATCCAGGCGCGATTGAAGTCCATCAGCTCCAGGCCGGCGAGCAGGAAGTCCGCGTGCGATTCCCGCTTGTGCAGGACGGCCAGCTCGCACGTGCCCACTTCCGTGGCGACGACCACATCGGGAGCGTATTCATTGATAAAGCGGAAAAGCGGCCGTGCGCCCTTGCGGTAAAGCCATCCGGGGCCGGTGGAGTCGGACTGGTGCTGAATGCTCTCAATCCATCCCCAAAGGCGCGGCCAGTAGCGGAGGGGAATCAGGTAGGAATCATAGTAGGCCTTGAACCAGCGACGGCAGTGGGCGAGTGTGTCGATAACCTCCACGACTGCGCCGGGGCGCAAATCGAGCAGGGCCTGCCGAAGCGCTTTTGCGGCGCGCTGGTGGGCCGCTCCGTGCGTAAGGGTCAGAATCAGGACTTTCGGTTGCTGGATCTCCGGCATGCGAATCGTTACTGCAGAAGAAAGCCTTCCTACAAGGGAATAAAGGTGCGCTCAAGTATTGTGACGGCAAGTGTCCGTTGCCGCAACTGTGTTCGCGCTGGATCACTCCGACCGTCACGCGTCCGCAGTGCTCGTCAGAGGTCCCTGCCGGCATTCATGCGGCGTCTCGATGGAGCCGATACGATCGGGGATGTCATGGGGGCTTTACAATCCCGACTCTGCCGCATAACATCAGCAATTCACGCCTATGGACCTCCTTCTACTCGGCGCGGGCATGGGAGTTGTCGGCGGCCTGATTCCCAGCCCGCTTCACATGATTGCACTGGCGCAGGTGGCGCTGAATCGCTGGACCCGGGCCATTTTTGTTCTGATTGGCCCGCCGCTGGCCGTCGATGGCGCGCTGCTGGTGACGACGTTCTTTTTCTACCGCCTCATCCCACAGGGCATCGCTCACTATGTGGCCTATGTGGGGGGAGTCGTGCTGATCGGTTTCGCAAGCTTTGCTCTGAAGGAGATGCGGCGCAAGACCAAGGAGCAAATGAGCCAGTCAGCGACGCTGACCTATGGCAGCGTAACGGTCGCCACGCTGGCCGAACTGGCCGCGCCGGGAACCTGGATCTTTTGGCTGACCATCGCCGGCCCCATTCTCGCGGAGGGCCACCGGGAAGGTTACTGGCACATCGTCCCCTTCTTCGCGGGAAGCCTGGTGGGATACTACGGCGCGGCGGTGTTCGCCACCTGGCTGATGTCGTGGGGAGCAAGCTTGCATAAGGCCTTCAAGCCACGCCTCTTCCTGGCTGCGAATGTGCTGCTGCTGATAATGGGGATCTCCTACCTGGTCCGCGCTTACCTGACGCGCTGAGTCCGTGAGCAGGCGCAACGCTCTGCGAACGTGATGAAGGAGAGCCTTCCTTCAAGCCAGCAGGGCAGTCATTCAAGACTTCGGCTCGCCCCTCTCACCGTGGGCCCGCGAGTTACCACGGGACGGCCTTGAAAGGTGGTGCACCGTCGCGGCTCGGCCGAAATGAGACCCCTGCCAGGACCGGCTAAGCTGCGAGGTTGCAGTTTCCTGCAATTCGTAGGTCACGATTGACATCAGAGTGGTAAACGGCCAGAATAGTTTTCAGGTTTACAGACACACACACGTGGGAAAGGCCGTGAATTTTCGCGCCCGACATCGATGGTATCCGGCGGTTGCATCGGCCGCGGTGCTGCTGCAGTTGCACCTGTTCTTTGTGCTGCAGCTTCACCGCCACCATGCGAACCCGGTCCCGGTTGCCGATCTTGCGGCGGTGCTCGATGGGATGCCTCATGTGCAGGTTCCCCAGGCGCCGATCCCTCCCTGTCCAGCATGCCACATCGCGCGCCATGGCCTCATTGACATTTCTCCGACAGCCCAAGTTGGCAGCTCACCACTCATCCTGGGCAGTCTGCAATTGCCCTCCGCAGCCGATTACTGCTCTCTTCTTCAAGACAGTTTCTCAAGCCGCGATCCGCCTCGCTCCTGAAGTCTTCTAACCGCGGGATTCAGCTCAGAACTTCATAGACCTCGGGGAGTGTGACCAATGCGTTTATCCTTTATGCGCAGCCTCAACGCTTTGAAGGAGGCATCCACCGCTGGCTGTTCCGGATTCCTTCTGCAACGGTGGTTCATTGCCGTTTTCATCCCGGTTCTCCTTGTGATTCTGGCGGGCGCCCCGGCGCGCGGCCAGTCGCTGGGGATTTCGGGGACCCTCCAGGGAGCGGTGTTCGACCCCTCCGGGGGGATCGTCGCGGGCGCAACTGTGCAGATGAACAATCCCGTCTCCGGATACACGCGTCAAGCAACGACGGACGAAGCCGGCCAGTTCAGGTTCAATAACATCCCGTTCAATCCCTATCACCTCAGCGTGACCGCTCCCGGCTTCCAGCCCACCCAGCAGGACGTGAATGTTCGCGCCTCCGTCCCCATCGACCTGAAACTGACCCTGCAGATCGCCACCGCCACCAGTGAAGTGACTGTCCACGCGGCCGGGGCCGATCTTGTCGAGCAGACGCCGGTTTCTCACACCGACGTTGATAAGAGTCTGATCGACAGGCTGCCGATCGAGAATCAAAGCACCGGCTTGAGCTCCGTCGTGACCAACGCCACGCCCGGCGTAGCGGCGGACGCCAACGGCTTCTTCCACCCGCTCGGCGACCATGCCCAGGCCTCCATCTCTCTCGACAACCAACCCATCAACGATCAGTACAGCAAGCTGTTCTCGAACCAGCTCTCTCTCGACGCGATTCAGTCGATGGAAGTCATCTCCGGCACGCCTCCGGCCGAATACGGCGACAAGACCAGTCTCGTCATTAATGTTGTGACCCGTTCCGGCCTCGGCGATTCCCGTCCTCACGGCAGCTTCTCGACCCAATATGGGTCGTTCGGCACGACGGCGCAGGACTTCAGCCTGGGCATTGGCGGAACGAAGTGGGGGAATTTTCTGGCGGGCAACTTCACGAACTCCAGCCGCTTCCTGGACTCCCCGGAATTCGATCCTTTCCACGACAAGGGGAACGGCGAAAGCCTCTTTGACCGGATCGATTTTCAGCCGAATGCCACCGATACGTTTCACCTGAACCTCTCCGTGGGGCGCTCCTGGTTTCAAACCCCCAATACCTACGACCAGCTCGCAGCCGGGCAGGACCAGCGCCAGCAGATCCGCACGCTGAACATCGCGCCGGGCTGGACGCACCTGTTCAGTTCCACAACCCTTCTCACGTTCAATCCCTTTTTCCGCCTCGACCACGTCCAGTATTTCCCCAGCCGTGATCCTTTTTCGGATTCACCCGCGACACTCTCGCAGGACCGTCGCATGGCCGTGCTGGGGGCTCGCGCCGACCTCTCCTACTCGAAGGGAATTCACAACGCGCGAATGGGTGTGCAGATTCAGCACCACCTGCTGACCGAGAACTTCAATACCGGCCTGACGGACCCGACGTTCAACCCTGTCTGTCTTGATGCCGGTGGCAACGCCGTCACCGACCCCTCGCTCACGAGTCCCGACCAGTGCGCGGGCGCCGGGTACGGCGTTAATCCTGATCTATCTCTTGGACTGGTGCCATTTGACCTGACTCGGGGTGGAAGGCTGTTCGATTTCCATGACTCCGGAGACATCAAGCAGTTCTCTGTTTACGGCCAGGATTCCATAAAGCTCAAAGACTTCACCCTGAACCTGGGCGTTCGCGGGGACCTCTACCGTGGGCTCAGCCGCGCCAATCAGGTGGAGCCGCGGGTGGGTGTGGCTTATCTCATCAAGCGGACGACGACCGTGCTCCGCGCCTCCTATGGCCGCTTTCTCGAGACTCCCTACAACGAGAACCTGCTCCTCACGAGTGCCACGGGCGCGGGCGGGCTGGCAACGAATGTCTTCGGTGCCTTTGAAGCGGTGCCGCTGAAGCCCGGCAGGCGAAATCAATTCAACGTGGGATTTCAGCAGCCCTTTGGCCACTGGGTGGTGATCGACGCGGATTACTTCTGGAAGTTCACCGAGAATGCCTTCGACTTTGACGTCCTCTTCAACACCCCGTTGGCATTTCCTATCGAGTGGCGAAAATCCAAGATCGACGGAGTCGGTGTCCGGGTGAATCTCACGGACTTTCACGGTTTCACGGCCTACTCGGTGATGGGACACTCGCGGTCGAGGTTCTTCGGTCCCGAGAACGGCGGCCTGATTTTTAACTCGCCTCTGAATGCGGCCGTTTTCAGGATCGACCACGATCAGGCGTTTCAGCAGTCCACCCCCTTCCAATACCAGTTTCCCCGGCATGGTCCGTGGATCGCTCTCACCGGGCGGTACGACAGCGGCCTGGTGGCGGGCGCCGTCCCGGATCTGGAGACCGCTTTAAGCCTGAATGGCGACCAGCAGGCCGCCATGGGGTTCTTCTGCGGGAGTCAACACGCCACGCTCGGGAGTCCCATCACCACCTGCCCCGTGCCTTATCCGCAGTGGGGAGCCACGCGCCTGCGCATTCCCGCTCCGGGGACCGCCAACGATGACACCAACCCTCCCCGCATCGCTCCTCGTCACCTGTTTGACGTCGGCGCCGGCATGGACAACCTGCTCCACACGGACCGTTATAAGTTCAATTTGCGCTTTACGGTCATCAACTTGACCAACAAGGAGGCGCTCTACAATTTCCTCTCCACTTTCAGCGGGACGCACTTTGTCTCGCCTCGGACGTACCAGGCGCAGTTGCAGGTCGTCTTTTAGGGTACAGCCGCGCCCGCGGCTTGGCCGCCCGCGTGTGCTCACTCACCCCGCATTTGTTCGGAAAGGTAGGTTGCAAGGCCGATCTTGCCGATCATATCGAGCTGCGCCTCAAGATAGTCGGTGTGGCGTTCCTCGTCTCTGATCATCTTTTCAAAAAGCTCGCGGCTTCCGTTGTCGCCTTCCCGCGCGCAGGTGGCTGCGGCGGAGTTGTACTGTTTGACGGCATCGGCTTCGTCTTCGAGGTCCAGTTGCAGTTGCGCCTTGGGGTCCTGTCCGATCTTCGGCGTCAGGGCGACTTCGACGGCCGGTTTGCCATCCAGGAAGAGGATTCGCTCGATTAATCCCTCCGCGTGGTGCATCTCTTCGAAGGCACGCTTTTTGGTTGTTGCCGCGAGCCTTGCGTAGCCCCAGTTCTCGCACATCTCTGCCTGCACCATGTATTGCACGATGGCGGACAGCTCCGCGCTCAGCGCCCGATTCAGTTCGTTGATGACCTTTTCTTTTCCCTGCATAAACTCTCCTTCCCGCAGATGATTTCGCGTCCTTGGCTACCAAACCGGTGAAACGTCTCCAAATCGTGTGCACCCGAAGGGATGATACTATACGGAGCCCGCCGCGCTGTCGTCAAATTCCCGGTCACGTTGCTCCGCCGGGCGTTTCTTGCTAGATTTAAGTGTCAGCATCAGATGTCGACACTCAATACTTGTCACCTGGCTGCGGGATGAAGCCGGCAGGTGGCGGTGCAGTCAGGGATGTCAAGCACTTTTCCCGCAGAAGGAGCAATCAGCAGAGATGGCGAGTGCAAACAAGGGCACCATTGGAATCCTCACGGGCGGCGGCGACTGCCCCGGTTTGAACGCGGTTATCCGAGGCGTCGTCCGGCGCGCGGACATCCTGGGCTACAGGGTTCTGGGCATCAGGGACGGGTGGCAGGGGCTCCTCAAGGCTGAGGCAGAGCCGCTCACACTGTCCCTGGTTTCCGGCATCCTCACCCAGGGCGGAACGATCCTGGGGACGTCCCGGACCAACCCCTTGAAGAAGGATGAAGAAAGGCAAGCCCTTCCCGGCAATCTCCAGCGCATGGGAATCGATTACCTGATTGCCGTAGGAGGGGTCGACACGCTGGGTGTCGTGCGGCAGTTGGCGGACGAGAACCTGAAAGTCATGGGAATCCCCGCCACCATCGACAACGACGTTGACGGCACTGACAGGACCTTGGGTTTTGACACCGCGGTTTCCATCGTCACCGAAGCCATCGACCGCCTCCACACGACGGCGGAGTCCCACCAGCGCGTAATGGTGGTGGAGGTCATGGGCCGGCACACCGGCTGGATTGCCATTGAGAGCGGAATCGCGGGCGGCGCGGATTGCATCCTGATCCCCGAAAAGACCCTGAGCATGGAGGAGATCGCCGCCATCATCAAGAAGCGCCACAGCCGGGGCCGCCCCTTCTCGATTGTGATTGTGGCGGAAGGCTTCACGCTCAAGGGGGCCGAGGAATGGGTCACCAAAGACCAGCAAGTCGACCCGTTCGGTCACGTTTTGCTGGGGGGCATCGGCGACATCGTGGCCAGGGGAATCGAGAAGATGACCGGCTTCGAAACGCGGCTCAGCGTGCTGGGCCACGTGCAGCGTGGTGGTTCTCCCACCGCCTACGACCGCGTCCTCGCGACGCGCGGCGGCATCCATGCGGTGGAGATGATCGAGGAAGGGAAGTTCGGCCGCATGGTGTGCCTGCGCGGGCAGGAGATTGCTTCCATCCCCCTGGCGGAAGCCGTGACGCGTTTGAAGTACGTCGGCGAAGACTGGATCCGCACCGCGGGCGTCTTCTTTGGCTAGCCGTCACTCGGGAGCCTGTGCTGCATTTGCTTCTTGGCTCGGATCGTGTGGTGAGTCCACCTTGCAGGCCGGCCCCGCCTGTTGCCTGTCAACTTCGGGCGAAATCTCTTCTAGTAATCACGGTGGGGAGCGGCCTGGACGTGGCCCTGGCCATGCGGTCAGCACACAACGGGCCTGATCCCTGCGGATGCGCGCTCATCCGGTCGGCTACTCACTCGGGGAGGAGAGGACCGCGTGTGAAACCTGCTGCAGCAGGACCTGAAGATCAGCGGGGAGCTCCTGGACGGCTTCGTCGGGCAGGCACGCCAGCAACGCGCGGAGGGCAAGCAGCGTCTCTTTGGTGATCACGTCAAAATCGTGGAAGTAAAAGTCCAGGCGTGACCAGACCTCGGGTGAGGGGTCCTGGGTCTGCTCGCCGTACCGGCAAGTACGGCGGAATTCCGCCGTCAGAGTCGCCGTGGCCTTCTGGAGCAGACGAAGCTGCAGCTTGAAGCGCAGCTTTGAACTGAACACCAGTTGCTCGAGGAAATCGTAGAGCCGGATGTGATCGACCATGGCGGTCGACTTGAAATTCCCGGGCACCATGCGCCGCGCCGCGACGACCCCGCTGGCCAGCGGCAGGGATTTCGAGAGAGCTTGCAGCAGCCTGATCAGCAGATCCGACAGCCGCTTCCATTCACCAACCGACAGTCGAACCAATCGCCACGCGATCTCGTGCCGGTTCAAGTCGCGCTCCTCGAAGGCGTCGTTCAGCGAGATTCCGAGGATCGCCGCGTGGGTTTCAATCTCCTGCTCGATGGGCTGGTAGACGGCATTGAGTTCGGGGCGCAACGGAACCAGACGCCTGAATTGGATGGCGGGGGGGTAGGCCCCGCCCAGCAGCCGCCGCAGGAAGGTGCCGATCGTGAGGAGCGCCGACGCTCCCAGGACCCAATACATAGGCCCACACTATAAAGAATTGCCGCGGGGGATTCAAGATTTAAGCTGACTACATTAATTAAGATGCCTACGGTGGGCGGTAGTCAACTAGTAACCGCATCGTACCTGTCCGGAGGCCTCAGCTTCTTTTGAAAATCGGGAGCCTTCTCCTTGCGACCCCTCTCCCTGGCGATCCCGGCCCGCTTCCTTGACACTCTTTTCTACGGCCACCTATAATGCGGTCTTTATTCGCAACGGGAAAATCCAGACAGGGTTCAGGTCACCTTCGTGTCAGACAAAGAACTTCAGGACCTCGTGCTCCAGCGCCGGAAGAAGCTGCAAGCCATCGTCGATCTCGGTTTTGAGCCTTATCCTCACAAGTACGATTTCACCCACACCATCCCTCAGATTCTGAGAGAGTATGCGGCGCTCACGGCTGAGGACCTCAGCGCGCGGAGGATATCGGTCCGCATCGCCGGTCGCGTCATGACCGTTCGTCCTCACGGCAAGGCGGGCTTCGCACACCTGGCCGGTGGCGGCGAGCGCTTGCAGGCTTACGTGCGTCTGGACGCCGTCGGCGAGCGCGATTTCGAGCTCTACAAGCTCCTCGACCTTGGAGACCTGGTGGGCGTGGAGGGCTATCTGTTTCGCACCCGGACGGGCGAATTGACGGTGCACGCAGAGCATCTTCAGTTCCTCGCCAAGGCCCTCCTGCCGCTTCCCGAAAAATGGCACGGGCTGACGGACGTGGAGATTCGCTACCGGCAGCGCTACCTCGACCTGATGGTCAACGAAGAATCCCGGCAGGCCTTCGAGCGCCGCAGCCGGCTGGTTCGTGCGCTGCGGGATTTTCTGGACGCGGAGGGCTATTTGGAAGTTGAAACGCCCATGATGCAGCCCCTGGCGGGCGGCGCCATGGCCCGGCCTTTCGTGACTCACCACAACGCTCTCAACCTGGACCTCTACCTGCGCATCGCCCCGGAGCTTTACCTGAAGCGTTTGATCGAAGGAGGCCTGGAGCGCGTCTATGAGATCAACCGCAACTTCCGCAACGAGGGGATTTCCACCCAGCACAATCCGGAATTCACCATGCTGGAGTTCTACCAGTCCTACGCCGACTACAACGACATGATCTCGCTCACCGAGCGGATGCTGCGCCACGTTGCCGAGACCGTGCTGGGAAGGCTCGAATTCGATTACGGCGAGCAGCGGATTTCTTTTGCGGAGTTCCAGCGCTTCACCATGAAGGAAGCCCTTGTGAAGTTCTGGCCCGCGGCCGCTGCGCCGAAGCCTTCACTGGAAGACCTTGCCGATGCTCGCGGTGTCTTCCGCTGGGTGGAAGCCTACAATCGTGGGCTCAAGGACTCCAGCCGCGACGAAGAGGCCCTGCACCTTCCCGAGGGCACATCGCCAGGCGCCGCCCTGCAGGCGCTGTTCGAAGTCGTCTGTGAACGTCACCTGGTTCAACCGACCTTCATCGTGGACTTTCCCCTCGAGGTTTCTCCGCTTTCCAAGCAGAAGCCCGAGGACCCCAATTACGTCGAGCGCTTTGAGCTCTACGTCGCCGGCATGGAGATCGCCAACGCCTTCAGCGAGCTGAACGATCCCGCCGAGCAGCGCGACCGCTTCGAATACCAGCAACTGTTGCGCGAAAAGGGCGACCTGACCGCGCACGCCCTTGACCAGGACTACACCCGGGCGCTCACCTCCGGGATTCCTCCCACGGGCGGCGAGGGCATCGGCATCGGCCGCCTCACCATGCTGCTCACCAACTC
>OFHG01000709.1_pt1 | contig 12793 bp, 14 predicted proteins | sample 1521931 | NCBI WGS metagenome assembly OFHG01 (sample SAMEA2468438, study PRJEB22500) | soil metagenome | biome: Glassland; feature: Farmland; material: Clay | place: Australia | collected 2013-01-31 | depth 0.55 m
CGGTCGGCCTGCCCGGCCCTGGCCAGTGCGGTCGCGGCCTGCAACAGCAGCGACAGCACGGTGGCTTGCGGATCCGAGGCAGTGACGGTTTCCGCCGGATCCACCGTCGTAGCTTGCTCGGTGCGGTGGTGCATCTCCGCCAGCAGCCGGGGGAGATCCGCGCCGTCGCTGGCGAGCAGGGCGGGGAGCAGGATGTCGTTCTCCTTCGCCACGTGCGCTGCGAAGAGCCTGGCTATCTCCTCCGCGCGCCGCACCGCGTCGGCGGCGGCGGCCGGCTCTGCGAGCCGGCCGGCCGCGTCCGACAGGATCTTGTGCTCGGCGGTCATCTCGCTGACGGTGCCGGCCAGGCCGTCGAGCCCGGCGGCGGCCGGGTAGATGGTGGCCTCCTCGGCCGCCGCGTGCGGGAGGATCTCCCCGGCCAGGTAGGCGATCAGCCCGGCCACGGCGGCCTCGTGCGGCTGGCCCGCTGCCGCCGCCGCGGTTACCGCGCTCACCCGTTGACCGAGCTGCTCGCCGAGGATCCGGTGATGGGTGCGCATTGCCTCGTACGCTTCGGTTCCCGTGATCGTCACGTCATCTCCCTTGTCAGCCCGCCGCCAGCGGCGGAGATTACGACAGCATGGCTAGTATTTACTATACATACTTAGGAAAAGGCGCCGACGGGGCTGGCTGATTGCCGCGACGTCACCCTGCCAGCAGGATGCCGAGGAACAGCGCGGCCAGGGCGCTGATGCCGGTCAGCGCGCCGAACACCGCCAGCCCCGCGGCGCTGCGGGCGCGGGCGTGCAGCACCGCGGTGATCCCGGAGACGGCCACGGCGGCGAGCTTGACCACGAGCGTGGTCTGGTAGCTTCCGGTGATCTGCGAGCGGACGGCGATCACGTTCCAGACGCCGGTGAGGATCAGCACCGCGAACGCGGGCCAGGCGACCTGGTTAAACCGGCGGGCGGCCGCCCGGGGAATCTCCGCACCGAGCCGGCGCAGCACCGGGACCAGCGCGGCCAGCGTGAGCTGCCCGCCCACCCAGACGGTCGCGGCGAGAACGTGCAGGAACAGCCGGACCGTGTCCCAGCTAACGGCCAGCACGGCCAGGATTCTGCGATACGGGCCGCGCCTTCAGCAGGCACACCCATCCCTCGGGCAGCTCTCCGGAGCTGAGGAACACTCGCAGCCGGTCGGCTGCGGCGGGGGGCAGCGCCTCGTCGGCTCGCGGGTAGAGGATCTTCTCCTCTTTCAGGTTGTGGTGCAGAAGCTGGACGGTCAGCCGCTTGCCAAGCGTGGCCCCGGTGCCGGCGTCTGCCGCGCGTTCCAGCGCCTCCAGCGTGCCCCATATCTGCGCATGCTCGCGGAGCATGACGAACACCGGGGCCGCCAGTCCCGGTTCGGCTTCGCGCAGCAGCGGGAACAGGAACTCCTCCTCCAGGTAGATGTGGCGGCGCAGCGCGCCGACGGCGCGTGTCAGCGGCTGCCGGTCACCGGGTGCGGCGGTGAACGCCGCGATGCCTGCGTCGATCTCGTGGTGCTCTCGTTCGAGAGCCGCCGCCAGTGAGCCGGTCTGCATGTCTGCCTCGTGTTATCGCGATCTTGCTGCCGGCCGCGGGCCGGCCGCGGCCAGGTCTTCCGGGTACGGGAATGTTCCGGGCTGGTAGGAGCACCAGGGGTCCTCGGCGTACGGGTCGCCGGTGAGGGCGAAGGCGCGGGAGCGTGATCCGCCGCAGACGGGAGCGAACTCGCAGGCGCCGCACCGTCCGGTCAGCCTGCCGTGGTCGCGCAGCCCGGTGAACAGCGGTGATGTGCGGTAGATGCCGGTGAGCCGGCCGGTGCGCACGCTGCCGGCGGCGACCGGGAGGAATCCGCTCGGGTGGACGGTGCCGAGGTGGGAGATGAACACGAAGCCCTGCCCGGCGTTGACGTTCGCGGGCGGGCGGCGGGCCTTGCGCCGGGCCAGGCCCAGGTCGGCGAGCCGCTCCCGCAACCGGAGATACAGCTCGCCCAGGCCGAGCACGGCAACATGGTCGGCGCCGCGGGTGCGGAGGATCTCCCGCTGGATGACGACGCGGCGGAAGTGATGGGCTTCGGTGGTCCGCGCCGGGATGAACTCTCCGGCGTCGTAGACGAAGTTGAGCACGTCCTCGGCCTGCCGCGCGGTCAGGCCGGGCAGCAGCGCGCCGCGCCCGGTCGGCACCAGCAGGAACGCGCTCCACGACACCGCACCCATGCGGTGCACCAGCGCGGCGATGTCCGCCAGGTCGGTGAGGTTGTGGCCGGTCACGGTGGTGTTGATCTGCACCTTCAGGCCCAGCTCCCGCGCGGCCTGCCAGGCGTCCAGCGTCCAGCCGAACACCCCGGGCACGCCGCGGAACCGGTCATGGACTTCCGCGGTCGAGCCGTCCAGGCTCAGCGAGATCGCCCGGGCGCCGGCCTCCCGCAGTTCGGCGAGGCGGCAGGCGGTCAGCGTGGGCGTGCCCGACGGCGAGACCGCCACCGGGAGCCCCAGCCGGGTGCCGTGCCGGACCAGTTCCAGCAGGTCCGGCCGCTGGAACGGGTCGCCGCCGGTGAGCACGAAGATCGGCGGCGGGCTGCCGAACTCGGCGACCTGCGCTATGAGGTCGCGCGCGTCATCGGTGGTCAGCTCGCCGGGGTGGCGGCCGGGCCGGGCCTCGGCACGGCAGTGCACGCAGGCCAGCGGGCACGCCTGGGTCATCTCCCAGATCACGATGAACGGCCGCGTGCCGGTGTCGTGCCGGAAGGTGCGTATCGGCGTGGTTCGCATGCGCCTAGGCACGGCGGTCTCGTGCGGTGGCCGCCCAGGTCAGCAGGTCAAGCCCGGCATCCAGCGCAGCCTTTCTTGCCGAGAGGATGCGGCCGGCCGTGTCGTCGGGCAGGGTCTCGACCATCATGGTCAGCCCGTCGCAGTCGCTGACATGCGGCAGGATCTGCCGGGTCAGCTCGGCCCCCCGTCGGGCCTGCTCGTCGGTGAGCTCGTCGTGTCCGGCCAGCCACAGCAGCTCGCGGGCGTTGCGGATCGCGCCGTCGTGATTGGCCAGCAGTTTGCCGACGTAGGCGTCGGCGAAGATGCCGGTCAGCTGCGGGCACATCGCCTCCTCCTCGTACCGGATGTGCGGGCCGGTCGCCTCGGCGACCGCGGCGATCAGCGTCCGCGCCCGCCCGGCGTCCCGGTCGCCGAACGCCCGCACCAGTTCCAGCAGCAGGTCGCGGACCTGCCGGTGCTCGGCCCGGAACACTCCGGTGAATTCCTGCACAGCAGTCACGCCTGGCACTTCTCCTTCATGCGCGAACTCGATCGCTCAAGCGTCACGGCTCCCCGAGGCGAAAATCAGAGACTTTCGTCCCGGGACGAACGGCCGGTTGTCATGCCTCCGGCCGGGCCGCCCACCTTCCTGATGTTTATACTATGGCATTGGTGCAAAACATACGGAGGTGGCGGTGTTCTTCACGGACCGGGGCATCGAGGAGCTTGGCGAGCGGCGGGGTGAGGAGCAGGTGACGCTGGGCTGGCTGGCCGCCCGGCTCGAGGCCTTCGCCGGCCTGCATCCCGGCTTCGACGTCCCGGCCGGCGGCTGGCCACCTGGCTGGCCCGCGCCGACGACGAGGACGACGAGGCATGAACCGCGCGTCAACCGGTTCGCGGGCGGGCGGGTGAGGCCCAGTGCGCTACCGCTTGGAGGTCCGCCTGGCGGAAGGTGATGCAGGAAGCCGGGTTGTGATCCGCTGGCGCCGCCCGGCTGGGGACGGCGGCGAGGAGATTGCCGACGTGCTGGGGGTCCTGGAGGCGGCCGACGCTGTTTACTTCAGGGTCCGTAAGGCATCTGGCGAGCTGGTGACCATCCCGCGGAATCGCGCCCTGGCTGGCAAGACGGTGCCCGCGGTCCCGCGCCGCAGGCACCGCGAGCCGGGATCCGGCGCCGAGGGAGTCACCCCCGGCCGTTCGGGATAAAGGGTCTTCTCCTCAACCCGGGGTGCGGCATGACGATGGTGTGGGGTGATCCGGCGGGGTTCGCGGTGGACTGGGACTGGCAGCGCGGGCTGACCGTGTGGGAGCTTGCCGGGCGGCGTTCCGAGCCCCGGTTTGACCGCAAGGTACTCGAGCATGAGCTGCCGGCCCGGCCGGCCAGCGAGCGGCATGCGCGGGCCGCGGCACGCCGCTGGTGGCGGACGCAGGGCCGCTCCGAGGCGCTCACTGCGGCCAGGGGCGGCGCCCGGCAGCCTGAGCGATGATCTCCGCAACCGCGCACCCCCCGCCGGGTCCCGCCGCGGTGGTCCGCAAGTTATCTGCAAGGGCCAGCGGCCAGGCTCGTCTTCGGCATTGCGGGCCGGCCGTCGTGCGTCAGAGGAGATGGAGTCATGACCGGTAGCAAGACCGACGGGTTCCGGCTGGGGATCTACGTGTTCGGGGACGCCGAGGTGGTGGACTTCGCCGCGCCGTACGGGGTGTTCTCTGTCGCCCGCCGGTACGACCCGGCGCTGGATGTGTTCCTGGTGGCCGAGACGCTCCGCCCGGTGCAGGCGCAGGCCGGGTTCACCGTTGCTGCCGAACTACGACTTCGCCAGCCGCCCGGCGATGAACGCGGTCCTGCTCCCGGGCGGGCCGGGCACCCGCCCGGAGACGTACAACACCCGGCTGCACGAGTTCATCCGCAGCCAGCCGCCCGAAACGCTGCTGACCAGCGTGTGCACCGGCTCGTGGATCCTCGCCAGGGCCGGCCTGCTCGACGGGGTGCCGGCCACCAGCCGCAAGGAGCCCGACCGCACGGAGGCGCAACCGCACGGAGGCGCAACCGCCCGGGATGGTGCCGATCGACCGGCTGGCCAGCCTCGCGCCGGCCTGCCACGTCAGCCGGGCCCGGGTGGTGGACGCCGGCCGGGTGGTCACCGCCGCGGGCATCAGCGCGGGCATGGAGATGGGCTTCCACCTGCTGCGCCGGGCCGGGTACGACGAGGCGTTCATCGGCGACGTGGCCCGGGTCATGGAGTACACCAAGGCCTACGACGCCTACCGCGATGACCGCGAGACGGCGGCGCGGCCGGGCGGGGATCGTAGCCATGCTTGCCGCGTTCTCCATCACCCCGCTCGGCGCCGGCGAGTCGGTCGGCGATCACGTTGCCGAGGCGGTCCGCATCGTCCGGGCCAGCGGCCTGCCCAGCGACACGAACGCCATGTTCACCAACGTCGAGGGCGAATGGGACGAGATCCTGGCGGTGATCCGTGCCTGCATCGACAAAGTCTCCGAGACGGCACCCCGCGTGACCGTCACCATCAAGCTGGACTGGCGTCCCGGGCAGCCCGCCGGCCGCCTGGACCGCGATATGGAATCGGTGGAGCGCCGGCTGCGCTGAGCAAGGGCTGGCCGCTCGCCGCTGGGAGCGGGTGCCATCACGCCGCATCCTGGGTGCGCAGGCAATCTGCAACCTCGCCGGAGCAGGCTGGCAGGGTGAGATCCCCAGCCATCGGCTCCGGCAGCCCCGTCGCACAGACCGCCCTTGCCGCAGCCAGGAAAGGAACCTGGTCATGACCAGCGTGGTCTACCCGCCGGCCACCCGCGAGATCGGTGACCGGCGCCGTGAGCTCGCCCCGGCGATCCATCAGGCCTTTGACGTGTTCAGCCAGCAGGTGTTCGCCGACGGCGCCCTGCCCGCCAAGACCAAGCAGCTGATCGCGGTCGCCGCCGCGCACGTTACCCAGTGTCCGTACTGCATCAGGGGGCACACCAAGCTCGCCCGCCGGGCGGGCGCAAGTGATCAGGAGATCATGGAAGCCATCTGGGTGGCGGCCGAGATGCGCGCGGGCGGCGCCTTCGCGCACTCCACGGTGGCCTTGCACGCTCTTGACGAAGAACGACAGTGACGGTCGCCCCAGGGCACCGGTAGACCGGGCACGGGTGGGGCTGCCTGCCGCCAGCCGCGCGATCGATGACATCTACCAGCCGGCTGGCTCAGCCGACGCCGCGGAGGCTGACCAGGCTGCCGTGCCCGGCTCCAAGGCTGCGGCGCACCTCGCAGCCGGGTGAGTGCGCGGGCACGCATACCACGCGATCGGCCATGTCCGCGGTCTGCACCGGAAGGGTCACCGAGCCGTGCCCGGTGGTCACGGCCACCGCGCGCCCGGCGGCGGTCCCCGCCTCGGCGGCGGTGGCCGCCGACATCACGGCCTCCGCCGGGCGGGCGGTGCCGGCTAGGTACGGCTCGCCGTCCAGCATCCGCCCGGTGTCCAGGAGCTGGTGCCAGGTGGCCAGCACGGCCTGCCCGGCAGCGGGCCGGACGGCCGGCGGGAAGGGCAGGTCCGGGACGGCAGGCCGCTCACCGGCCCAGGCGCCGAGCCCGGCCAGCTCGCGGCGCGCAGCGGCGGCATCGGGCAGCCCGAGGTGGATGTCCATCTGGTCAGCGATCCAGCCCAGCACCTCCAGGTCGGACCGGACGCCCGGGACGGCGAGCGCCGGCCCGAACGTGCCCGGCCGGCCCTCCCAGTTGACGAACGTGCCCGCCTTCTCCGCGACGGCAGCCACCGGCAGCACCACGTCCGCCCGGTCGGTGACCGCGCTGGCTCGCAGCTCCAGGGAGACGACAAACTCCGCGGCCTCAAGCGCGGCGAGCGCGGCGCCCGGGTCCGGCAGGTCGCCGGGATCCACCCCGGCGATGAGCAGGGCGGTGATGTCCCCGCTCGGCGCGGCGGCGAGGATCTGGGCGGTGTCCCGGCCCGGCTGTTCGGGCAGCGAGGCTACGCCCCAGGCCGTGGCTACCTCGGCCCGGGCCTGGGGGTCGCCGGTCGGCCGCCCGCCGGGCAGCAGGTTCGGCAGCGCGCCGGCGTCGATGCCCCCGCGCTCCCCGGCCCGGCGCGGGATCCAGGCCAGCCAGGCCCCGGTCGCAGCGGCCAGCCGGGCCAGCGCGGACAGCGCGCCGGGCACCTCGGCCAGCCGCTCGCCTGCCAGGATCACTGCCCCGGGCTGGCGCAGCGCCCGGGCGGCCTCGTGCCAGGCGGCGTTCTGGCCCGCCGCGTTCCCGTCCCCGCTGCTCGGGGCGGTGTCTTCCTGGGCGGTGCCGCCAGCCGATGCAGGGTCGGCTGCCAGCCGTTCCAGCGCCCGCGCCTCGCCGCCGGGCACGACCGTCAGCAGCGTCCCGGACATCCGGCGGAGCCCGGCGACGGCCAGCGCAGCGACCGAATAGACGGCCAGACGATTCTTGCGGGCAGCCTTGCGCAGCCGCAGGAACACGATCGGCGATTCCTCCTCGGGCTCGAAGCCGGCCAGCAGCACCGCCGGGGCGCGTTCCAGGCTGGCGTAGCTGACCCCGATGCCCCGGCCGGCCACGCAGGCGGCCAGGAACTGCGCCTCCTCGGCCGAGTGCGGCCTGGCCCGCAGGTCGATGTCGTTGGTGCCCAGCGCGACGCGGGCGAACTTGGCGTAGGCGTAGGCGTCCTCGGCGGTGAGCCTGCCGCCGGGCAGAACCCCGGCCCGGCCGCGGGCGGCGGCGAGCCCGCGGGCTGCCGCTGCCAGCGCCTCCGGCCAGGATGCCGGGGCCAGCGCGCCGTCTGGGCCGCGGACCAGCGGGTAGGCCAGCCGGTCGGGCTGGGTGGCGTAGGTGAACGCCCAGCGGCCCTTGTCGCAGTTCCACTCCTCGTTGACATCCGGGTCGTTCCCGGCGAGTCGGCGCATCACCGCGCCGCGGCGGTGGTCGGTGCGCTGCCGGCAGCCGGACGCGCAGTGCTCGCAGATGCTGGGCGTGGAGACCAGGTCGAACGGGCGGGAGCGGAACCGGTAGGCGGCTCCGGTCAGCGCCCCCACCGGGCAGATTTGCACGGTGTTGCCGGAGAAGTAGGAGTTGAACGGCCTGCCCTCGGCGGTGGCGATGTACTGGGCGGGGCCGCGCTCGTCGAAGTCGATGAACGGGTCGCCGGCGATCTCCTCGGACACCCGCACGCACCGGGTGCAGGAGATGCACCGCTCGCGGTCGAGCAGGATCTGGGTGGAGATCGGCACCGGCTTGGCGAAATGCCGTTTCTCGTCGGTGAACCTGCTTTCGCCCTGGCCGGCCGACATGGCGTGGTTCTGCAGCGGGCACTCGCCGCCCTTGTCGCACATCGGGCAGTCGAGCGGGTGGTTGATCAGCAGGAACTCCATGTTCCCGCGCTGGGCCTTCTCAGCCACCGGGGAGGTGAGCTGGGTGTGCACGACCATGCCGTCGGCGCAGGCGATCGCGCAGGCCGGCTGCGGCTTGGCCTGACCCTGCACTTCCACCAGGCATTGCCGGCAGGCGGCGATCGGGACCAGCAGCGGGTGGTCGCAGAACCGGGGGATGGCGATGCCGATCTGCTCGGCGGCGCGGATGATCAGCGTGCCCCTGGGCACGGCGATCTCGAAGCCGTCGATGGTGACGGTCACGCCGTCCTGCACCGCCCGCCGCGCCGGGACGCCGCCAGCCGTGGTCGCCGCCATCACTGGCTCCAGGCCGTCGAGGCCGCGGGGTCGAACGGGCAGCCGCCGTGTTTCTGGTGCTCGGCGTACTCGTCGCGGAAGTAGCGGATCGACGACATGACCGGGCTGGTCGCCGCGTCGCCCAGCGGGCAGAACGCCCGGCCGAGGATGTTGTCGCTGATGTCGAGCAGCTTCTCCAGGTCCTCCTCGGTTCCCCCGCCGCTCTCCAGCCGGCGGAGTATGCGCACGTACCAGAACGTGCCCTCCCGGCACGGCGTGCACTTGCCGCACGACTCGTGCTGGTAGAACTCTGACCAGCGCAGCGTGGCGCGGACCACGCAGGTGGTCTCGTCGAAGATCTGCAGCGCCCGGGTGCCGAGCATCGACCCGGCGGCACTCGTGGACTCGAAGTCCAGCGGCACGTCGAGGTGCTCGCCGGTGAAGATCGGCGTGGACGATCCGCCGGGGGTCCAGAACTTCAGCCGGTGCCCGGCCCGCACCCCGCCCGCGAGGTCGAGCAGCTCGCGCAGCGTGACGCCGAGCGGGGCCTCGTACTGGCCGGGCGTGGCGACGTGCCCGGACAGGGAGAAGATGCCGAACCCTTTCGACTTCGCGGTGCCGATCCCGGCGAGCCAGTCCGGGCCGTTCGCCACGATCAATGGCACCGAGGCGAGGGTTTCCACGTTGTTGATCACGGTCGGGCAGGCGTACAGTCCGGCCACCGCCGGGAACGGCGGCTTCAGCCGGGGCAGGCCGCGGCCCCCCTCCAGCGAGGTGAGCTGCGCGGTTTCCTCGCCGCACTCGTAGGAGCCCGCGCCGGCGTGCACGACCATGTCCAGGTCGTAGCCGGAGCCGAGGATGTCGCGGCCCAGGTATCCGGCCGCGTACGCCTCGGCGATGGCATGGTGCAGCCGGCGGACCGCGTGCAGCACCTCGCCGCGCACGTAGATGAACGCATGGTTCGCCCGGACCGCGTAGGCCGCGATGATCGCGCCTTCGATCAGCATGTGCGGGGTGGCCAGCATCAGCGGGACGTCCTTGCAGGTGCCGGGCTCGGACTCGTCGGCATTGACGACCAGGTAGTGGGGCTTGCCGTCGCCTTGCGGAATGAAGCCCCATTTCACGCCGGTCGGAAAGCCGGCGCCGCCGCGGCCGCGTAGCCCGGAATCCTTGACCAGCTGGATGATCTCGCCCGGTTCCATCCGCAGCGCCCGGGCCAGTGCCCGGTAGCCGCCGGCCCGCCGGTAGCCCTCGATCGTGAACGAGTCCGGCTCGTCCCAGTGCGCGGTGAGGGCCGGGGTCAGGGCGGCGGTCACCGCGGCGCTCCCGCGCCCGGGGCGGGCGCCGCGCCTGGGGCGGCGAGGCGTCGCAGCACGCAGGGCAGGATGCCGCCGTGCCGGTAGTAGGCGGCCTCGGCGGGGGTGTCGATCCGCACCGTGGCGGGGAACTCGCGCGTGCCGCCGGCGCTGGTCGTGGTGACCGTGACTGTGCGCGGCACCTCCGCCGCCCCGGCCAGGCCGCGGACCGTGTAGGTCTCCTCCCCGGTCAGGCCCAGCGAGGAGGCGTCCTGGCCATCGGCGAACTGGAGCGGGAGCACTCCCATGCCGATGAGGTTGGACCGGTGGATCCGCTCGAACGAGACCGCGAGCACGGCCCGCACGCCGAGCAGGTCGGTGCCCTTGGCCGCCCAGTCCCGCGACGACCCGGACCCGTATTCCTTCCCGGCGATGACCAGCAGCGGCACGCCCTCGGCCGCATACCGCTGGGCGGCGTCGTAGATGGTCATCTGCTCGCCGCCAGGCAGGTGGCGGGTGACCCCGCCCTCGGTGCCGGGGGCGAGCCGGTTGCGCAGCCGGATGTTGGCGAACGTGCCGCGGATCATCACCTCGTGGTTGCCGCGCCGGGACCCGTAGGAGTTGAAATCCCGCGGTGCCACCCCGTGGGAGCGCAGATACTGCCCGGCCGGGGAGCCGGCCCTGATCGCGCCGGCCGGGGAGATGGGGTCGGTGGGGACCGAGTCGCCGAGCAGGGCCAGCACCCGGGCGCCGTCGCTGCCGCCCATCGGCCCGGGCCCCGGGGCCAGGTCGTCGAAGAATGGCGGGCGGCGCACGTAGGTGGAGTCCGGGTCCCAGGCGAATGCGTCCCCGGCCGGGACCGGCAGGGACCGCCAGCGGTCGTCTCCGGCGAACACCTGCGCGTACTCGCGGGTGAACATCTCCGGGCGCAGGCAGGCGGCGATGACCTCGCCGATCTCGGCCGCCGACGGCCAGATGTCGCGCAGGTACACCGGCTTGCCGTCGGCTCCGGTGCCCAGCGGTTCTGTGGTCAGGTTGACGTCCATGGACCCGGCCAGCGCGTAGGCGACCACCAGCGGCGGGGACGCCAGGTAGTTCAGCTTGGTCTCGGGGTGGATGCGGCCCTCGAAGTTGCGGTTGCCGGACAGCACCGAGCAGACCGCCAGGTCCCCCTCGGCGATCGCGGCCGAGACGGCGGGGATCAGCGGGCCGGAGTTGCCGATGCAGGTGGTGCAGCCGTAGCCGACCAGGCTGAAGCCGAGCTTGTCCAGGTGGGGGGTGAGCCCCGCCTGATCGTAGTAGTCGACCACCACCCGGGATCCGGGGGCCAGCGAGGTCTTCACCCACGGCTTCGGCGCTAGCCCGCGTTCGGCCGCCTTCTTCGCCAGCAGCGCGGCACCGATCATCACCTCGGGGTTGGAGGTGTTGGTGCAGGAGGTGATCGCGGCGATCACCACCGCCCCGTGGTCGATCTCCGCCTCCTGCCCGTCCTCCAGGCTGGCCTTCACCGGGTGGCGCGGCCGGGCGGGCAGGCCGGTGGCGATGCGGTGGTACCCCAACCGTTGAGCCGTCAGGAGCTGAATGCCACGGTTCATCGGCTCCTCGGGTCGGGGGAGCTCGCGGCGCAGGACAAGGATGCCATCCGCCACTCCATTGAAACCGAGGGAATTCTCCCGTCGTCCTGAAGACGGAAATATTTTTCAATAAACGGGTTGACATCCATCCACGGATAGACTATATGTCTTGCTTCGTCGGCACGCAGGCGATCGAAACGGGTCGGCAGGCAAGATTTCGCTTGCAATTTGTCCGCTGCTGAGGTATAATCCGCCTCCTGTGCTGGCGTAGCTCAATTGGTAGAGCAGCTGATTTGTAATCAGCAGGTTGCGGGTTCAATTCCTGTCGCCAGCTCCAGTGAGCACCCGGCATTTCCGTGTGCCGTTAATCTTAGATAGACAGTCCCCTGGAGGGGTTCCCGAGCGGTCAAAGGGAGCAGACTGTAAATCTGCCGCCGTAGGCTTCGGAGGTTCGAATCCTCCCCCCTCCACCACTTAAACGCTTGCCGGATGAGTTTCGAGCGGCGTCACCCAGGAGGCCGGAGGCCAACAGGACTGGGGCGACGGTCGAGGCAGATTCCAAAACGCTGCATCAATGATAAAGTTTGGGCGGGAGTAGCTCAGTTGGCTAGAGCATCAGCCTTCCAAGCTGAGGGTCGCGGGTTCGAGTCCCGTTTCCCGCTCCACCGCGGGCCCACGTAGCTCAGAAGGTAGAGCACTTCCTTGGTAAGGAAGAGGTTCACCGGTTCGATCCCGGTCGTGGGCTCCATATATAGGAAGAAATAAGGGTAGCCGACCGTTAACGGGCGATGAAAGAAAGGCGGAAGTTCACCGCTCCCAGGAGCCGATTTAAGGGTTAATCAAGTTTCGGAGAGTGACATGGCCAAGAAGAAGTTTGAGCGCAAGAAGCCGCACGTGAACGTGGGGACGATTGGTCACGTTGACCACGGCAAGACGACCTTGACCGCGGCGATCACCAAGGTGATGGCCGACAACGACCCGAACAACAACTCGCGTCCTTCCGACCGCTACATCGAAGACGGTTCCTACCTGAGGATCAAGAATGTGACGCTGAGCTACACCATCCCGCAAAAGGCGCTGAAATCCTTGTGGCTGACTTCCGCCCGCGTTTATGTGTCGGTGGAAAACCTGTACACCTTCACCAAATACTCGGGTTTTGACCCGGAAGTAGGTCCCACGGGCATCGACAACAGCGTGTATCCGGTGTGTCGCACCTATAGTGTGGGAATTAACCTTGGTCTTTAATCATTAAACACGAAATCATCATGAAAAAGATATTTTATTTATTCCTCTTTATGCTGGCCGTCGCCATCACGGGTTGCCAAAAGGATTTTCTGACCAAAGCACCGGAAGATTCCATCAACACGGCCAACTTCTTCAAAACCGAAACCGACGCCATCAACGCCGTCAACGGCGCCTATCAGCCGTTGCAGTGGCCCAAGCTCTACAACATGCGCATGTGGACCTCGGATATCTTTGCCGGTAACAGCATGGT
>OFHG01000710.1_pt1 | contig 12791 bp, 11 predicted proteins | sample 1521931 | NCBI WGS metagenome assembly OFHG01 (sample SAMEA2468438, study PRJEB22500) | soil metagenome | biome: Glassland; feature: Farmland; material: Clay | place: Australia | collected 2013-01-31 | depth 0.55 m
CCCAGATCCCCGCCCCCCCCACCCCCTCCCGCCCCCCGGGCTCTTGCCGCTGGCCCCCACCCCCGCGGTCGTGCCCGGGGCCTGCGGGCCCGGCGGGCAGTTCACGGGCGGGCCGCCCGCCGGGCCGGGCAGCCGCACCGCCGGCGGCTGCGGCCGCCTGGCTGGCGGGGGTATCTGCCGCCTGGCGCGGTTGGCCTGCTGGGTGGCCTGGGCCGCACCGGGCGGGCGGGATGCCCAGCGCAGTGCAGTAATGCAGCTTGTAGCGTTCGGAGAGGCTGCCGGTGCCGCTTTCCCAGCGGCGGATGTTGCGGTGCAGGCCGTTGTTGCCGGGGAGCGCGTCACCGCTTGCCGCGGCGGCCCGGCGGAGCTGGCGGGCCATTTCGGGAATGGGCCAGCCGCGCGCTTGCCGCTGCTGGCGCAGCCACGCGCCGAGTTCCTGTGACATCGGGCTCACCTTAACGTTGCGGGCATTAGCGGACACGATGAGTGTCCGCGGTTGTCTTCCCTTGTCCGCCTGCGGCAGCTGGGTGCAAGCGGGCGCGGGCTGGCCCCGGGTGGGCCCGGGGTGGCGCTGGCCCCGTTAGGTGGTGAGCCAGTCGGCCAGGCCCGCCTTGGCGCCGTCGATGAATGCCCGGATCTCCGCTGGCTCCAGGATGAGGGCCGGGCCGTGAGGGTCGGTGGACTGGCGCAGGGCGACCCGGCCACCGGGGAGTTTCTTGGCTTCCAGGCAGGAACCGCCGTTCGGGGCGCTCCAGGGCTTGCGCCAGCCGCCGGGGCCGAGATCGGCTGCGCGCATGCCGTTATGTATCTCCTGCATGGTCACGTCTCCTTGCGGATGTCCCGGAGTATTTTCACGGTCTGTTCGGCGGGCGCGGCCTGGCCGCAGATGCGGTCCAGCGCCTGCAGGTAGGCGGCCGCGTCGTCAGGTTTGTCGAGGTAGAAGGCGCTGGTCATGCTCTCCCCGTAGACGATGTCGGGCAGTTCCTGGGCCGGGAACCGGAAGACGTGGAACATCCCGTACATCGCCGGATGCGGGCCGGTGGCGAACGGCAGTACCTGGAGGGTGACGTTCGGCAGGGCCGTGGCCTCGATCAGCTTGTCAACCTGGGCGCACATCATGTCCCGGTCGGCCACGGGGCGGCGCAGCACGGCCTCGTCGATCACCATCCACAGCTGAGGCGGGTTCTCGCGGGTGAGTATCTGCTGGCGGGTCATCCGGGCACGCACGAGGCGGCCGCTCTCCTCAGCAGGCGCGCCGGGGAACCCGATAGTGATGAGGGCACGCGCGTAGTCCCCGGTCTGCAGCAGCCCGGGCACGCAGTGCGGCTCGTAGCCGCGGATCAAGCTGGCGGCCTCTTCCAGGCCCACCGACGTGCGGAACCAGGCCGGCAGCACGTCGTTGTAGCTGTGCCACCAGCCGGGCGTGCTTGCTTCGCGGGCCAGCGCGAGGAATCCGTCGATCTCCCGGACATCGGTGATGCCGTAGGCAAGCAGCAGCCCTTTAACACTGAGTGGCTTGAGGCCACCCTCGGCGCGCTCCATCCGCCGGACCGTCCAGGGCGAGGCGTAGATCGCCTCGGCGGCCTGCTCGTAGGACATCCCGGCCTTCTCCCGCAGCGCCTGGAGCTGCCTGGCCAAGATCATGCGCAAGACGGTCGGTCCGCCGGCCCTGGCCTCGGTCACATCCGCCTCCCGCCACCGCTGGTAGCCACAGCCTGCCATTGCTAACGGCATCATGCAATATCCCAGATGTCACGGTGTCCATTGCTGTCCTGCTCTGACCCCAGCCCTTTCGTTGATTCTGCTCTTTGTAATGAGCACAGTAAGAACCATGACGGAACGGCAGGAAGCCGGGGCACAGGGTAACCAGGGGAAGCCCGGCCCTCGCCGCAAGCAGCAGCCACCGCAAGCTGAGGAGAACGCCAGTGACCACCGGCAGTTGGCGCGGGCCAAAGGGGCGGCTATTCACCGTCCACCGTGACTACGGCCAGGGACAAGCCAGCACGCTGCCGCGCCGGAACCTGCCAGAGGGCCGGCGGTGACGGCGCCAGGGCAAGGCCCGGCAGGCGCGGCCGTGCTGCGCTGGCGGCGGGTCTTCCGCGGTGAGGTGCCCGAGCTCCGGCAGGTCCGCCGGTGGCTGGCGTGGCTCCTGCCTGACCATCCTTGCCGCGACGACGTGATCACGGTCGCGACCGAACTATCCACCAACGCGCTCCGGCACACGGCCAGCCAGGGCCGCTGGTTCGCGGTCGAGGTCACCTGGCACCCGCCCGCGGTGCGCGTCGCGGTCGCCGACTGCGGCGGGGACAGCGAGCCGCAGGTGATCGATGACCCGGCAGCCGAGCACGGGCGGGGCCTGCTGCTGGTGCGCGGACTGTCACTGCGCACCGGGGTCGTCGGTGACCACCGCGGCCGCCTGATATGGGCAGACATCGCATGGAGCGACCCAGACAGCGCGCCGACCACACCCGCCCACGATCCCTACGAGGCCACGATCCGCGATGGCCAGGCCGCGCTGGCACGCCGGTTCGCCGGGATCCCGGCCTGGTTCGGCCTTATGTGAGCTGTCTGGGGTGTCCGCCCTGGTGGTGTCTCATCGTGCCGGGCGATGTCCGGGCGGTGTGGTGTCTCATGGCGGCAGCGGATTGGGTGGTCTGGGTCGGGGCTGGCCTGGTGTGTGGTGAAGCGAGCCAGCCGGGCGGGCGGCCCGGCTGCGGTGCGGGGATCGTGGCCTGGTCTGCCGGGGCCGCTAACTCTCCGTCCGGGCCTGGGCTTGTGCGCTTGCTTGTCGCCCGCGGCGGGGATTCAGCGGGGTGATGGTGCCCGCGGTGTTGTCGAGGCGCTGGCGAAGCTGCTGGTTTTCGTCACGGAGCTGCTCGGCGTGCAGGGCGAGGAGCTGGATCTGGTTGGCGTAGGTTTTCAGCTGCCCGTTGAGCCTGCGGATCTCGGCGGCGTGCTCGCTGCGGCTTGTTTTCGCGGCACGTTTAAGGCCGGTGATCTGCCCGCGGAGATCTTCGGCCGTACCCGGCTCCGGCGCCGCCGACGCGTTCGCGAGCGCGGTCTTGATCTCGGCGGCAGCTGGCGAGCGGTAGAAACTGGCACGGGAGACGCCGGCTTCGGCGCAGACGTTGACGATGGTCAGCTTGCCGTCGGTGGCCTGTGCCTGGCCGCTGGTGAGCCGGGCGATCGCCGTCCTGAGCTTCCCGGCGAGCGCCGCGTCGCCGGCCGTGGTAGTCATCTGCTTGGTGTCCTGTTGCTATCGGGGTTTTCCGGCGCGGCAGGGACGGCGTGGGTGATCTGGGTGATGAGCTGGTCGAGCTGGTTGAGGTGGCCGTCGAGTGCGGCCTTCTGCAGTGGGGGAAGCGCGCGGCGGCCGGCTGCGGTGAGGGCGTCGCGGGCCTGGTCGCGGGCTTGCTGCAGCCGTGGTAGGTGCTTGCCGGATCGCCGGGCGTTGGGACAGTGCAGGCAGGTGTTGAGCATGGGCAGCGGTTCCCCGGCTGGCTGCGCCCGGTCGGCGCAGAGCGCTTGCCCGGGGCGGTAGAAGCAGTCGCCGAGCACGCCTGGGTGCAGTGTGGTGGCCAGGTGGGTGAGCATGGTGCGCAGCCGGGCGGGTCCGGCGGCGGTGCCGGGCAGGTCTGCCAGTTCGCTGCGGATGCGGGCGAACTCGGTGTTGATTGTCTTGGCTGCGCCGCCGCCGGACGGGCCTTGGGTGTCCCAGTCCCGGTATAGCTCTTCGGCGTAGTCGAGGCGGGCGGTTGCCTGTTCGGCTGCGACCTCGGCGGCGAACCCGGAGCTGGAGGTCCCGGCGTAACCCTCGAACATGGCGGTCTCGGCGTGCTGGTACTGGCGCGCCCCGGCGATGATCCCGAACGGCTGGTGGGCGATGTGCCAGGCCACGGTCCGCCGGAACTGCGGCGTGGTGAACGCCCACGGTGCCGCTTCGCCGGCGTTGCCGCCGTCGCCGCCGGGCTGGCCGGGGATGAACAGTTCACCGGGGCCGGAGAACAAGACGTTGGCGTGGGCGGCGAATTCGCTGATCCGCTCGGGCATCTTGCCGATCAGCCGGGCGCGGGTGACACCGGGGCCGCTGGTGTATCCGAACAGGTGGGTGGGGTCGTCGTTGATTTGCAGTAGTACGTTCACGGCGTGGTGCACGGCGTCGAGGACGACCCATTCGGCCTCGTCGCCGCTGAGGCGCCTTTCCTTGAACACCCGGCCGCGCAGCTTGAAACGGTCCCGGCCATCGGCGCCTGGCTCGGTGAACGCGCAGTCGCGGCCCAGTTCCCGGACTTCGGCGTCCCGCATGCCGCTGAGGTAGGCGATAACGATCCAGCATGCCGTGCGCAGGTAGCTGGTCTCGGTGTGGACGGCAGCCGGGTCCATCCCGGGCCGCCATGGCCGGCCGGTGACAGGCCACGGCGACATCGGGGTGTCGAGGCCGCCAGCTTCGTATCCGAGTTCGGCTGCGGCTGCGGCGAGCAGGTCCCGGTGCTTCCTGGTGGTCCAGCGCAGCCCGGCGAGCAGTGCGATGAATTTCTCGTTGGGTGCCTGGATGATCCCGTCAGCGACCGGTGCGCCGCGGTGGTTATGGGCCGAGCGGGCCGGGACCGCGGGCACCCCCCGGCCCGCTGCCCTGCGCCGGGCGATGAGCGCCTCGACCGCGGCCCGGGCCTGGCCCCTGGTTTTGACGGGCGCGGCTTCCCGGGCGTGCCGGAGCGCGGCCACCTGGGCCCTGGCCGCGATGATGTCGCCAGCGGCGGTGGTGACGTAAAACACTGCCGCCTGGATCAGCGGCGCTGTGATGCGCTCGGGGATGCGGAGGGTGCTGTTCTCGCCGCTGCGCGGATCTCCGGTTACCTGCGCGGCTGTCCTGCCCGGCCACGGGGTGATCGCCAGCGCGTCGGTCAGGAAAGGCCCGTGCGCGGCGAGGTGCTTGAGGGTTCCCGCCCGCTCGGCGGCCGAGCCGGACTGCTTCCATCCGGCGAGCACCTGATCGAGGTGCCGGCGTTCGGCATCGGCGAGCCGGGGCGCGCCTGCAGCCGCGAGATCACGTAGCACGGTGCGGGCCAGCCAGAATTCCCGCTGCAGGCGGGTCAGCTTCATCGGGCGGGCCGTCCTTGACCGGCCGACCGGGCTGGCATGGTTGATGCGCGAATACAAGAACTCCCTGACTGTGCGCTCCTGCCAGGGATCGCCGATGAGCCCGAAGTCGACCCTGGTCAGGCGCGTGGAGCGCGGCACGAACGGCCGGACATCCCAGACCCGGTCACCGAACCGCGGCCCACGCGATGCACACGCGGCAGCGATATAGGCCGGCAGCACGCAGGCGTCGCCGGGAACCGCATGCGGCAGGTCAGCCGCCGGCCTGGCGGCCAGGTATTCCGCGGTCTTGCGCCGCGGCTGCGGGGTGCTCAACTGATGGCCTCCAGGAACTGCGCGGGAAGCGCGTCACGCTCGCCGGTTTCAGCGCGGGCTTTTCCGGCCTGCCCGGCGGTGAACGCGGGCAGCACCCCGGTGTTCAGCCGCTCGCAGGCGAGCCCGTAGCGGGCCTGCCACTCGGCGGCGTGCATGCGTTCGCGCTCGCGTTCCATGAATGCGGCGAAGCTGAGCAGGCTGGGCAGGTGCCGCTGCGCGAACACCGCGTTCGGGCACTCCAGGCAGCCCCAGACCGCTGCAGGACACGGGTCGCCTGGCCTGCGGGCAAATGGAGAGGCGTGGAAGCCGGTGCATGCGGCAAGGAACACGTCGGCTTCCGGCGAAGTCCCGGCTTTCAGCTGCGCGGGTGTCAGCTCCGGGATCTCCTGCTGGCCGTCCGGGCCGGGCGCACGGCGCGGAACCGGGATCAGGCCACCGCCGGTCATGCCTGGCGGGACGACGGCCGGCGGGGGGATCGCGGCCTCAAGCGCCTGGCGCAGCCCGGCTTCGACGGCTTGCTCGTGGATCTCGTCGTGGGCGCTGATGCCGGCGTAGCGGGCGGCGGCGACCTTCTTGGTGTGCCCGGAGACGAAATCGTCGAGGATCCCCCCGGAACGCAGGTACTGGCGTGACTTCACCGACTTGCGGAGCCGCCGCAGATCCAGCCGCACCGGCTTGCCTCCCCGGTCGGTGAGCTGCTGCAGCTGGTGGCTGCGTGCCCACGCCTGGGCATGGTGGCTGACTGGGCACTGGCTGTCGAAGAATCCCAGGGCCTTTGTCGCCGGCTTGACCCGCACCCCGGCCCACAGTGCGTCCGTGCCGGCCAGTTCGCGGGCCGCGCCGGTGAGGTCGAGCGCCAGGCGGATCAGCCCGCCCGGCGTGGTGATCCCGGCGCCGTCGCGCACCCGCATGCTCTTCGCGGTGTGGTTGCGCGCGCGCAGCTTCTCATACGACAGCGTGACGAACCCGCGCGATGGGCTGGACAGGCATGACGCCCGCAGCGTCTTGGCGCTTTCGGGCTCCAGCCCGGTCAGGCAGATCAGCGCGACCACGAACGGGATCACGTCCGCCGGGGTGAGGAACAGGTGCGCGTTGACGCCCGCTGCTCCGCCGGGCCGGTGCCGCAGATGCTCCGCGTGCGGGCCGGCGGGCAGGAGCGGCCCGCGTTGTGTTACCCACGCCAGCAGGTCCTCGGTCCGGTAGGCCGCCGTCAGCCCCGACCCGGTGGCGGCCAGCTGCCGGCCGCCGCGGATGCGGTCGCGGATCCCGCGGACATCAGCCAGCGCCGCCGACTGGATGGCCTCCAGCACCGGGACCGGGTATGCGTCCAGCGGCCGGGACACCGGCCGCGGTGCCTGCATCGTGTAGGAGATCCGTGCCTGCGTCCCGGCGCTGAACGCTCCGGGATGATCCTCCCCGGCCAGCCGCAGCAGCCGGACCACGGTCCGCAGGAACGCCCCCGTCTGCCCGGCGCCCGGCCCGTAGCGGCCGGTCAGGCTCGCCTCGAACGCCTCCAGCAGCCCGGGCGTGACCTGGGCGAGCCCCAGCTCCCCGGCCGGGATACCGGCATCCGCGGCCCAGCCGGCGGCGAAGACCGCGAAGGCCCGCAGGTGCCGGGCGCTCTGCTGGAAATCGGGCTGCCAGGTCCGCATTGTCCCGTCGTCGCCGCCGATGCGTGCCAGGACCGCGGCCAGCGGCCGGACCAGCTTCGGGCATGGCAGGCCCGACAGGTCAACCACGCGCTCGGTCCCCCGGAAACGCAGTGCGAACACGACCGGGCCTATCGCCGGGACGCCAGGAGCCGGGGCAAGCATGGCAGCCGGACCGGGGAACCGGACCGCGCGGCCGCGGCTCATGCGCCCGTCCCCATGCCGGTTACGCTGCCGCAGGGCATGCCGAGCCGGGCCTGGCCCTGCGCCTGCGCGTCCCACTGGGCCAGCGCTGACGCGACGATCTCCTGCGCCCCGTCCAGCACGTCGAGATAAATGTAAACAGATGCCTCGCTGGCGTGGCCCAGCAGAAGCTGCAGCTTGCGCACCGGGTTGCCGACCAGCAGCCGCCGCACTTGCGCCGCGCCGAGCGGCTGCGAGCGCTCCATGCCCAGCTCGGCGACGGTCTGGCGGAGCAGCAGGCCCAGCATGTGCACCGCGAACGAGTGCCGCAGCATATGCGGCGACACCTTCAGGTCAAGGCCGAACCGGGCGCACCGGGTGCTGGCCCGGCAGAAAACCGACTGCCAGGTTGATGGCTGCACCGGGAGCCCATCCGCACCCAGCCACAGGGCGAGCGGGCCGACGATCCCGCCGCCGGGCTGCAGCAGCATCAGCTTGCGCCGGGTCACCGCACCGAGCTTCCCGGTGCTCACCGTCCCGCCACCGTCAAGCGTCACCGACATGGCACCTGCGCGGCGCACCAGCACCACGCCCCCGCCCGTATCCCGGTAGCCGCCGCCCGCGGCGACGCGGGTGACCAGCTCGTCACGTTCGATCCGGGCGTACCGGCGCAGCGAACGTGCCAGCCTTTCCGGCGCGAACACCGTCCGCGCCCGGCCGCGTTTCGTCACCGCCGGCGCCAGGGCGATCGCGGCCGGGCCGGCCACAGCCCCGCCAGGCTCACCCGGCAGCTCGGCGGACAGCAGCGAAGACGCCTCACTCAGCCGCATGCCGGTATAGACCAGCAAGTCGGCGAACAGCGCGTTGCGCTCATCGTGGCGTCCCCGCCACGACCGGTCCGCCCGCCCGTCAGGCAGCCGGCCCCGCAGGCCCACATCACGCCACAGCAGGTAATCGCTGAAACCGATGAACCTCACCGGCGGCGGGCCAGGATCAGGCTCGGACTCGGCGTTGACCCGAACCCGCTTCAGCCCCTGCGGGGTGACCACCGTCTTGTCGAGGTACCGGAACGGCTCGCGTTCGATCAGCCCCTCATACAAAGCCCACGCCGCCCACTTGTCCAGCGCGGCTATCGAGCGCCTCCAGGTAGCAACCGACACCTGCGCGTCCCCGGGCGTGCGCAGCCGCACCTGCTTATAGGCCCGCAGATCCGCCCCGTCGCACTCCCAGATCGTCTTCCCGCCCCGGCACGCCTGCAGGAACCGGCAGAACAGCATCACATCCCGCGCGTAGGCCTTCACGCTATTGGCCGCCCGCACGCCCCAGCCAGCCAGCTCGCGGAAGAACCGGTTCAGCTCAACGTCGTAACTGCCGTCCTCTCCGAGCATGAAGGGCACACCGTCATAAGCCCCCGCCCGCTCAAGCAGCCGCCCGGCCTGCATCTCATCACCCGCTGCCGCATGCGCCGAACGCGCGGCATCAGTCACATGCAGCTCAGCTATACCCTGCTCATCCGCATCGTCAGCGACGCAACTGCTCCCCGTCATCTCACACACCCCCGCCCCCTGAGACACCTTAGAGCGACCACATAATCACCCGCCCCACGAGACACGCCGGGGAGCCAAGATAATCGGCCGCTCCACCTTGCAGTGGTGGGCGCTGGCTGGCCACAGCGGGCTGGTGACCGCCCCGACCGCGCCCGAGCTGGCCGCCAAGCTGGCCAGCCTGCCCGACATCAGGCCACGGCAGCCCCGTGCCACCAGGCAACAACCCCTGCGCCACCGTCCACCCGGCGTCCGGCCGGTCTCCGCTGCCCGTAGGTAGCCATGCCTTGCCGTGACGCCTGGCGGAAATGGCGACTCGGGAGAGATTTTTCCGGCGACTTGAGCGGCACTGAAACGAACGGCCCAGAACCGTGGTGAACTCCCCCGTACTAATCGACACGGCGAATGGTGATTTGATCAAGCTCGCCTCGTTTGACATGGATACCAGCTATTGGCATAACTTGAGACATCATCCCGCCGCACCAGCTCGCGCAGGGGGAAGCCGCAGGTGGGCGGGCTACTCCAGCGCGGGTCGAGGTGGGATCGGAATGGCCAGTCAGCTTCATACTCCAGCAGAGGCGGCGGGGATCCTCAAAATCCGCGAGTCGTGGCTCAAGACCAAGGCCAGTGCCCGATTGATCCCTTGCACGTTCGTGGGCAAGCATCTGCGTTTCAGCGATGACGATATCGCGGAGATCATGAAGGCCGGGGCACGCCAGCCGGTCACCGTCCGCGAGCCCAGATCAAGCCGCAGGACCGGCTGACCGCCCGCCGGCCATGGCAGTCACCGCAGCGGACCGGAGGCAGCCCGGGACCGGCCGCCGGCCGGCCCGCAGCGGGGCCGGCGGCCAGCGACGGCCTGCGACCCGGACATCACCGGCCTGGAGGGAGAAGGCATGGCATATGCGGAGAAGCGCGGGAAGGGCCCGAAGCCATGGCGGGTCAAGTAAGCTGCCCAGCGGCACGCAGGCCAGCGAGTCCGGGTTCGAGACCAAGGCTGCCGCGCTCGCGTGGGGCCGCGACCAGGAGACCAGGATCCGGGAGGGCCGCTGGACCGACCCGGGCGCCGGGAAGGTCACTGTCGGCGAGTGGATCGGCCGCTGGCTCGGCACCCAGGACGTCGGCATCAGCACGGCAGAGAACCGCGCGTACCTGATCCGCCGCTTCATCCGCCCCGCCTGGGGCGACAGCCCGCTCAGCTCGCTCAGCACCGGGGAGATCGCGGCATGGGAGAACGGCCTGCCGACCCGGGCAGGCGTCTCCCGGCGCACCGCCCGTGATGCCCGGAGCTTGCTGTGCACGATCCTGGGCGACGCGGCCGCCGCAAAGCCTCCCCTGATTGCCTACAACCCCGCGCTGCGGCCACGCAACCGGGGCCGCAGGACCGGCCGCAGGCTGGACCGTGCGCCGCAACGTGCCTGGGCCACCCCGCTGCAAGCCTTACTGCTCGCCGAACGGGCCGCGCTGCTGTCCGGCCGCGACGACGACTTCACCATGCTCGTCACGATCGGCTACACCGGCCCCTGCGCTGGGGCGAGGCGATCGGTCTCGAACTGGACTATGTCCGCCCAGGTGAATTGCACGTCGAGTGGCAGCTTCGCGAGGTCGGCGGGAGGTTCCACCGGCTCCCGCCCAAGGACGACTCCTATCGCAGCCCCAACTGGGAACCGTGCCTGCCCGTTGATCTCCCCCGCTTCCTGGCTAGCCTGATCACCGGCCAGGTCCGGGCCCACGCCGGCCGTCGGTGCGCCTGCGCCGCGCAGCATGGCGGCACCGGCCGGTATGTCTTCCTCAGCCCAGACGGCGGGCATCCCCGGCGCAGTAACTACGCCCGCCGCGTCTTCCGCCCCGCCTGTGACGGGCGCTACGAGGGATCGCCCGGGCGCGAGGGGCGGCTTGTTATCGCCGACGCCACCGTTTGGCCTGGCATCCCGGTCGCCGCCTGGCCAGCCGCCCAGCGCGGTGACGGCCCTGGGACCGGACCGGGCGCCCAGTCAGGCATGAGCACGGACATGGGCACCGGCGAGGGGTTCACGCCGCCACGGGGCCGCGGGATCCCCGTCATCGCGGAGGACGTCCCACTGACGTGCTGGCTCCCGGTCAAACCCGGCCTGACCCCGCATGGGCTCAGGCACAGCCACAAGACCTGGATGGCCGAGGATGGCATCCCCGAGATCCTCGCCGAGCAGCGCCTCGGCCATGAGGTGCCAGGAATGCGCGGCCTCTACGCGCACGCCTCCGACCGGATGCGCGACGACCTCAAGGACGCTCTCCAGGCCCGCTGGGAGGATTCGCTGCGCGCCCGCGCCGCCATCCACCCGCACTCCCCCATGCCGCTGCTGGACGGTCTGCTCGCGCCGTACCGGCGGCAACAGCCCGGATCAAGCAGACCTGATGACACCACCTGGGACAGGGAAGGAGCCGCCGCTACCAGACGACGTGGGGAGGAACCGGGAGAAGTTGATCTCCCAAATTCCTCCCAGATCAGCCCAAGACCCCACCCAGGAACTAGGATGGGGTCTGTACGACGAGCTTCTGACCTGGCCAGATGCCATGATCATCTGGTGGGCGATACTGGGATCGAACCAGTGACCTCCTCGGTGTGAACGAAGCGGTCCCGAGTTCATATCAGTAGCGTCCCGTGCCGCCAGATGGGGTCCGGTGGCAGCAGGTGTCGTTGGGCACGGTTCGCCGCCTTGTTGACGTCATCAGGATCTGCCGCTGATGGCCATCAGATACTGCCGGATGTCAACGGCCAGTCCGGGCACGGAACGTGACCGGGCGCTGGACGCTCACCGCTCCTGATCCGCCGATAGGTATTTGGTGTTGGGCGCAGATGGCGGTGGGCGGTTGGATTCCGGACGGGGAGTTCGGTGCCCGGTCCGGCCATGGCCGGGCCGGGTGCGGGCCAAGGTGATGGCGGATGGCCGTGGGAGAATCCCGGGGAGCGGCACCGCCGCTGGCGCGCGGCCAGCTGGCCGGGTTCGGGGAGGAGGGGACCGGTTGTTTCACGATATCCCGGCCCGGGTGCTGGACCGCATGCGCGAGCTGGAGCGCCGTGATGCGGAGGATCGCGCCGACGGCACGGTGCGCCTGGAACGGCTGCGCCAGGTCCCGCCGGAGACGGGCCGGTTCCTGGCCCTGTGGGCCGCCGCCGCCCCTGCGGGCGCGTGCGTGGAGATCGGCACGAGCGCGGGCTACTCAGCCCTGTGGCTGGCACTTGCCTGCCGGGCCACCGGGAGGCATCTGACCACCTTCGAGGTGCTGCCGCAAAAGGCCGCGCTCGCCCGCGAAACGTTCGCGCGGGCCGGCGTCGGCGACCTGGTCTGCCTCGTCGAAGGTGACTTCCTGGAGCACGCCGGTGAGTTCGGTCAGATCGGTTTCTGCTTCCTCGACGCGGAGAAAGAGATCTACGCCGCCTGCTACGACGCGGTAGTGCCCCGCCTCGTCGCGGGCGGGATCCTGATCGCGGACAATGCGATCAACCACCAGCAGACGCTGCAGCCGATGCTCGGCGCCGCGCACGCCGACGGCCGCGTCGACGCCCTCATCGTCCCCATCGGCAAAGGCGAACTGGTCTGCCGCAGGCGATAGGAACACGCCCCGGAAAGGGAGCGCAAGACCCCGCGGGCCGGCATTGAAGCGCTGAGGCGGCCAGCCGCCCGGCCACGATCACCTCGACGGTGCCGGCCAGCCGCTCGACGCGGTGTTCGTCGGCCGGCGCCCGACCGGCGAGATATACAGCCCGGAACTGGGCGAGCAGGCGCCGGAGCGGGACTGGATACTGACCCGCATACTCTGGCTGTCCGGCAAGGAACCCGGCTTCAACCGCCTGGGCGATCGGGACAGCATGCGCCGCTACATCTACATCCACGGCACGCCGGACGAACGCTTCGAACAGGCGCCCCGGTCGCACGGCTGCATCCGGATGCGCAACCGGGACGTGGTGGATCTGTTCGACCGGGTGCCGGTGCTGACGCCGGTGGAGATCCTTGAATCC
>OFHG01000711.1_pt1 | contig 12785 bp, 11 predicted proteins | sample 1521931 | NCBI WGS metagenome assembly OFHG01 (sample SAMEA2468438, study PRJEB22500) | soil metagenome | biome: Glassland; feature: Farmland; material: Clay | place: Australia | collected 2013-01-31 | depth 0.55 m
GAATGGCGATGAGGGTGTTGGTTTGCTTGCGCAGCTGGGTGAGCCCATCACTGGCATTCTTTTGGCGGCGGCCCATCTCGAATGAGAACGGCGTGGTGACGATGGCAATGGCGACCGCTGCAAGTGAGCGAACGATCTCCGCTGCAACCGGGATGGCTCCTGTGCCGGTGCCGCCACCCATGCCCGCCGTCAGGAAGACCATATCCGCGCCTCGCAGGGCATTGGCAATCTCGCGGGCGCTTTCGATTGCTGCCTCGCGTCCGATGCGAGGATCCCCGCCCGCTCCCAGGCCGCGCGTCACTTTGGGACCCAGTTGGATTTTGACCGGAGCGGAATTGGTTTGCAAGACCTGGTGGTCGGTATTGGCAGCGATAAATTCAACGCCGCTCAACCCAAGCTCAATCATGCGCTCGACGGCGTTGCAGCCTCCGCCTCCCAGCCCCATAACTTTCAATACAGGACGGTGGATCTCACCAAGGGTGGCCTGGGATGGATTGGTATCTGAATTCAGGATCATTGTCTCCTCACACTCCTTGCAATGTTGGAATCGGGCAGCAAAAATACGGGACTCTTTCGAAGCAAGCTCACTTCATGTTATTAATCATGTTGCAAGTACTGTGCCATCGGCAATCATTCGCTCGACCGCGCATCCGGCATTACGCAAGGTTTCTATGATCGAATCTGGGAAAGCTTGCACCCCTCCCACTACCGTTACTCGCCTGGCCAGGCTGGCCTCAGCAATAGAGAAACCCAGCGTGGGCTGGTGCTCTTTCACAAAGGGGCGTGTCATATCCAGGTACCATTCGTCGATTCCCCATTCATAACTGGGCAGTAGCAGGTAATGAGCAATTGGATGATTGTTTTCTCCCGAGAAGCCTGCGGGTTTTATTTGCTCGATAGCCTCGGGTGAATCGGAATTTGTTTCGTGCCTTTGCGATTGCGGTGTGGTTTGAAGGTTCACTGGTTGGGCGATGCCCATGCCCTTGTCACTTGGTTGGCTGGGCTTTAGCCATCCTGCTACCCATTGGCGCATCAGGCCGCTGACCGGCAAGGATTTCTCCTGAGAATGGTACCAGGCCTGGGCGACGTGCTCGCTGTTTTCTGCGGCGGATAGCAGCCAGAAATTGCAAGCCAAGACGTCCGCGGGGACCGGCTCCAAATCCGCAGACAGGCATAGCTCGGGATCCTCCAGTTTCGTTTCACCGCACATCCAGCGTGCCAGGGCCAGGTTGCGGCGGGCGTGCGCCATCTCGTCCACTGCAGGGCGGGTGGCATCAGCCTGATCGCCGACCCGGCTGCCGGCTTTCAATAACAATATGGGACGGGTAAAGCCCAGTTCGGCCTGGGTTATTGTCAGGTACCAATCGAAGATACGGAAGCCGCGCTGGTCCTGAGCCCCTTTGGGAGTAAAGTAAGGGCGCGCAGTGGGCCAGCGCTCGGGGCCACCGGCACCCCAGTCCAGTGGCAGGTTATCCGACCAGGCGTGTGCTCCCAATGCCATGCTGTCTACCAGCGGCATCTTGCCGCGCCGTTCCAGGCCGCGTAGTGCGGCTTGCAAGAAGGCGATATCCCAATAATCACCGCCGGGCTGCAATGCGGGGAAAACCGGACACAGCCCCACTTTGCGGGTCAATTCCGCCAGAGGGATGAATAGATCCAAAAAGCGTTCCACCAGATCTGCCTGGGCCCAGGCAGATGGATGCCAGGAGGTGCGCATATTAGGGCGGTCGAATAAGACCAGGTATTTCACACCCCAATGCGCGTAGCTCTCCAACAAGAGCTGGAACGAAACCTCCTGGCGATAGGGTTCGATTGGAAGATTCAGATGGAGAATGGGTTGAATACCAGCACGAATCAGCTCATCGATAAAGTATTCGGGCACGGCCCGTTCTGGCGGGGCAACCAATGTAAGCCAGGAACATCCCAGAGACTGCAATTTAGGTAACCACAGCTCCAGGTCATGCTCACGATAATGGTCGGCGTCGGGAAAATAGTGGAAACCCAATCGACGAAAGTTTGAAGGTAATGTCATTGGTTGCAGGCCTCGAATGATGGATTTTTCGCCCGCTACCGGGCTCGATAGGCACAAAATTTTGGTTTGGAATCTACAAATTTGTAATTTGTGATGCAAGAGTTATGCCAAAAATATTAAATAAGGGTTTATAATTAATTTGTTACTCCTGGATTGTGAATGCAATTTTTCGTGATGAAGGCAGGGAAAGGTTTTGCGCGAAGTACTCAAGTTGCGTAACAAATCATCCAAAAGGAGCTGAAACCGGGTGCCGGTTCGACTACCAGGATTGTTACACAGATTCAGCGCGTATCTTGTTCTTTTTTTGATTACGGTATTGATCGCCGCTTGTGGTGAGGAGAACCCTTCTACACAGCCGGTCAACGCCCAGGCTTATGCTATTGATCCCCAGTTCCGGGAGTTTTACAATAAATTAGGGGGTGCGAGCGTCCTTGGGGAGGCAATTTCACCGGTGCAACACAATGGCGATGCCCAGGAACAATACACCATGGCATCGCTTTTGGTTTTCGACCCACAGAAGCCGCTAACCCGATTCCATCTGGCCCCTATCGGCCTGGATTTGGGCATCGGCGAACCACCTGTCGCCAAGGGGAGCAAGCCTGGGGAATATTATGTAGGCGGTCACTACGTTTATAAGGATTTTGTCAATTATTACCTGCAATTAGGAGCCGAAAATTACGTTGGCAAACCCCTTACTGAGGTGAGGTTTAACCAGGAAAAGAGGCGTTACGAGCAATATTTCGAGAACCTGGGTTTTTATCAGCTGGAGGGGGAACTCCCGGATAGCGTGCATTTGTTAGCTTATGGCGCCTGGAAATGTGGCAGCCGCTGCACTGGCAACCCTCCCGCGAATGCGCTTATCAGCCAGGAGCCGGTGGTCAAACCACCTTTTTCGGATGGAGTGCGCAAATTGGGGGCTGATTTTACTGGCGCTCCGCTCAGCGAAGCTTACCAGGCAGCAGATGGCAAGCTGGAACAAATTTTTGAAAACGTGGTTTTGATGTACGATACCAGCGATTCAAGCGGCGTCCGTCTGCGCCCGGTGGAAGGCATGTTGGGTGCCAAGCCCGATACGTTGGAGGTTGATAACAACGACCCTTCTTTTACCTTCTATCCCGTTCAAGGGGATAACGGTTATAACATTCCAAACTTTCTATTGGACTATATCAACCAGCACGGCGGCTTGGATGTGAGTGGCCCGCCCATATCAACTTACTCCCAATTGAACGATCAGCTACATCACCAGTGTTTTCTGAATTTGTGTTTGAATGTTGACCAGAATAACACCATCCAACCGGCGCCTCTGGGATACACATACCGGGATCAATTCCGCAAGGCCGCTTCCCAAAGCGCTTTAGCTACCCCTAGTGGAGATAAAGAGGTTACCTTGCAGGTGTGGAACAATTATCCGATGGTTTCTTCAACGCAGGAACAGGAGATTGGGGTCAGCATCCAGGAAAATAACGCTCCCATGGCGAACTTAGAGCCGGTGTTGATCGTTACCCTGCCAGATGGAACACAGCAGCCTTATAAAATGCCCCCTACCAACCAGGATGGGCAGTCGCATTTCCGCGTGGGACCTATCTCAGCTTCGAATGGAACCTTAATCCCCTATCAGGTTTGCATCTCCGTCCTCAGCGGCGAGCGTTATTGTTACAAAGACAGCTATCTAATCTGGAACAGCCAATAATCTAATCTGGCCGTTTTTTTGCCAGTTCAGCCGGCAGGTGCTGCAGGTCGAGGCCTTCATCGTCGCAAAAGAGCATGGCTCTCTCGATCACGTTACGCAACTCGCGAATATTGCCCGGCCAATCGTAGGCTATCAAAGCTTGCATTGCGCGCGGCGTGACATCGTTGATGCTCAAGCCCATTTGCAAGTTGTTCTTGTGGATAAATAACCCCACCAGCTCGGGAATATCTTCCCGGCGTTCCCGCAATGGCGGAATCTCCAGGTCGGCGACCTTGAGCCGATAATACAGATCTTCGCGGAATTTACCTTCTTTCATCATCTCAGGCAGGTTGCGGTTCGAAGCGGCGATGATTTGCACGTCCACGTGGATCAAATTGCGCCCGCCTACACGATAAAAATTTTGCTCGGCCAGGGCGCGCAGCAATTTAGCCTGAATGTCGGTCTGCATGGATGAGATTTCGTCCAGGAACAGGATGCCGCTGTCTGCCACTTCCATCAACCCCGGCTTGCGTTTATCTGCGCCGGTGAAAGCGCCGGCTTCGTAGCCGAACAGTTCTGATTCCAGCACGGTGCTCTGGATAGCAGCGCAGTTGATCGGAATGAAGGGCTTGTTCGCCCGCGGGCCTGAATGGTGGATCAGGTTGGCCAGAATTTCCTTGCCGGTTCCCGTCTCTCCTGTGATTAAAACGGATACATTCATGGCAGCGGCGCGTTTCGCATGGTCGATCAGGGTCTGCATCTTTTTGCTTTTCCCAACCACGAAATTCATGTCTTCCGAGCGAGTGTAGCGCAGATGCGCCAGCTCGCGCCGCATCGAGACCGCTTCGTAGGCGCGCCGCACCGAATTTTCCAATTCGGCCAGTTTGATGGGCTTTTGCAGAAAATCCGTGGCCCCATTTTTCATGGCATTGACCGCCATGTCCACTTCCCCAAAGGCGGTAATCATGATGATCGGTGGGCGCATGGGTAAGGTCGCGGTTTCCTCCAACAGGCTAGGCCCGTAGCCATCCGGTAGTTGAACATCCAGCAGGATGATGTCGGCATCCCCCTGATCGATAGATTGGCGCGCCTCTGCCAATGTGGCAGCGCTGATGGTTTCGTAACCGCGTGTTTTCAAGAACGATCCAATAAAGAGCCTTGCATTTTCTTCGTCATCCACGATTAAGATCGTTGCACTCATTATGCTGCCCTCAATCTGATGTATCTTCTGAGACCGGAAGCTCCACATGGAAAACCGTCCCGCCGGGCACACTGGTTACTCGAATTGTCCCCTTATGGGCGTTAATGATACGCTTGGTAATTGCCAGGCCCAATCCGGTGCCGTTTCGGTTGGTGGTGAAAAATGGCTGGAAGATGTGCTCCTGCATATCCTTGGGGATGCCGGGTCCTGTATCGGCAACCGTGATCTCCACGGTTGATTTTTCTTTGGACGGATCTCCATGCTTGGCTTGCGCAGCCCGTTTAGACGGGGTGACGGCATGCACGCGCAGGGCTAAGCGACCACCTTTTTCGCCCATGGCTTGTACGGCGTTGTTGATCAGGTTGTTAAAAACCTGCTCCAGGGCGCGCAGATTGCCCTGGATCGGAGGACAGCCCGGTTCCAGTTGCAGGTGATATTCCACGTTCGCCCGTGCTATGTGTGGGTGCATCCGCTCCAACAGCCGTTTCAGCAATTCGTTGATATCCAATTGGGTCATATCGTAGCCAGTGGGGCGCGAGAAGGACAACAAAGATTTCATCTGCTCTTCCAGGCGATCACAATCCTGTTTCAAGCGATTGATTACCTCCAGGTTGGGGTCATCCGGCGGCATATTGAGCTCCATCAGTTGCAATCCGGTGCTGAGGTTATTGATCGGATTACGAACTTCATGGGCAAAAATCGCCATCACCTCGCCCAAGAGGGCTCGCTGTTCGAGTTGCTGCGTCCGTTCGCGGATTTGCTCTTTTTCGCTCAGATCCTGGATCAAGATCAGGATTTTATCCACGTGATCCTGATCGAGGATAGGAAATATAGCCATATGAGCCAGGAAAGCATGTCCGTGACGGTGGTAAATACGCACGCTTCCCAGGTTAAAAGTAGGGTTGCCCTGTTGGGCGTCGATGATCGCCGGCAGGAGTGTTTCTGATCCGATCAAGTAATTCTCTGCCGGTTGTCCGCGAACCTCTTTCGATGTGTAACCCAGGACCATTTCGGCCGCAGGGTTCATGCGCAGGGTGACCAGATCGGGGGATAGCAGGATCAGGCCTTCCTGAATCACCGATTCCAGCTTCTGGCTGATCGCCAACTGTCTGTTTTGTCGTTCCAGATTCTCATGTTGGTTGGTTAATTGAGCGTTTTGCTGGATAATCGTCGTCAGTTCATAGCCCAGGCTCTGTGTGATGGCTAACATGTGTTCTGGAGGAGCGCACTGTTGGTCAGCGAGGACGACCAACCCAATGGCGGCCTTGCTATGGCCAAGAGGTGCGGACGCCAGGTAAGTGAAATTATTGCCACGCGCCACGCGATGCAGGCTGGAAAGCGAGCGCCGTTCTGGCTGCCACAGATAAGGCTTCCGCAACAGGGTCAGATCTTGAGGTGGCAATTGGGCCGGCAGCAAGCTGGTGTCTCCCTGGCACACTGCTAATTCCAACCTGGGAGCTTTATCGTACGCCCGGTACATTGCCAATACGGTCGCCTGGGTCAGGCTTTTTCCGGCGACCAGCGCTTCCTCTAAGGCCTCCTCCAGCGTGGTTGCCTGCGGTGCGTGGATCAATTTTTGCAGGCTTTCCCAGAAACGATCCTGGCTTTGAATCTCTGCCTGGCGCTTCAGGTAAAGGCTTTCCAGTTCGATGATGACCAGCAGCCATTTGTTCTTAGGCGGCAGATACTGGACGGTACAGAAAACGTCTTGTGAATTCCCGTTGTTTTGTGAAAGCTTCAGGGTAAATTGGGCTGCTTCGTCGGCTGCTCCCGAGCCAATCTCTGGTTGTTTGTCGAGAGACCAGCCGGGGAAGAGTAAAGACAGGGGTTGGTTGGCCAGTTCGGCCCTGGTGTAGTGTGTCAATTCGGTGGCGGGAGCGTTAGCCTGCAGCACCTGGCGCGTTTGGGCGTCGACCAACAGTGCAGCGTGCGGCATGACTTCCAGCATAGCTTGCACTTCGGGGGGCAGAGAAGCCTGGCGGCGGCCCAGGTTGGCAAACGGCAATTGAGATAAATGGCTCATCTCACACCGGAGAAGCGTGACGGAATCTGGCCGGTAAAATCCCTTCCATTGTGCGATATTTGGCGACGGTACGCCGCGCAACTTGATAACCTTGTTTGTGGAGCAGCTCGCTAATCTCTGTATCGCTGAGTGGTTTACGTTCTTGAGCGATGATCTGGCGCAAGGCGGTTCGAATGTGCAAGCTGCGGTCAAACAGCTTGGAGAGGGGCACGATGCGACCGTTGGGAAGCTGCAACGATTTTCCGGATACCGCCCGTGAAACCGTCGATTCATGAACCTCCAACTCAATCGCCAGGTAGGCCCGCGTGACTGGGTTCAGGTGTGCATCGCCTTTCAAGATAAATTCTCGCTGTAAAACGACCAAACGTTGCATGAGACGAACCAGGGTATGGTTGCGTTGCTGCAAACATTTTACCAGTAAAGATGCCTGGTCAAGAGCCGCTTGCCACTCCTCGAGTTTATCCTCCGGCGCTTGTGCTAATGAGCGCTTAAAAAGTGAGTTGATTCGCAAAGTGCCAGAAATGGGAGAGAGGATCTCTACTACCAGGGGCGCGGCACGATTGTTATTTTGGTGTGAAATGACAATATCCGGGCTGCCATAAACCTGGTTATTGGTTTGCGCCTGGCTGGCCCCACCCCAATGGGTGCGCCCCGGGAAGGGATTCAGGTTTTCGCTGATGAAGCGGGCGATTAGTTGGGCTTGACTCGTAGAGATACCCAGCCGCTTTCCCAACTCCAGGTAAGCGTGCCGGCTGAGTAAATCCATGCCTTCACGGATGGCTCGCTCAGTCAAAGCCGGGATGGCTCGCGTTTCGGCCAGCATACCGAGCTGCACCAACAACGCCTCTTGCGGTGTAGGCGATCCGACTCCTAGCGGGTCGGAGCGTTGTATCAGGTCAAGCACGCTTTCAACCCGCGAAAGCGGGACGTGCTGGTAGCGGGCTATCTCTACCAGCGGCACCGAGAGTAATCCATCATCATTCAGGCAGGTAAGCAGGTGAGCTGCCAGAGGCCGGTCAGCTTGATCCAGTTCCGGAGCGATCTGGCGTAACAAATACGTGGGCAGGTCTTCCTCCGCTGCTGTCCACTCCTCGTCCGGCAACTCTTCCAGGCTGGCACGCCCACTGTATTGGCGGAAATCTGCACGCGCCGAAATAAATACGACTGGCTGGTCGGGCGCGTTGAGCTGCGGCTTGCTGCAAATCGGGCATAGCCCGGTTGCCGGCAGCCGCCGGTGGCAGTTAGGGCAACGGCGGTCATGAATCAATTCCAGGGCTGGATTGGAGGCCAGCTCAGATTCGATCTTCTGGCGCAGCTCCTGGGTGGAGAGGCTTAAGAGGGTCATCGTTTGTGCCAGGTGAGCGGTAGTTAGCGGTCGTAAAGCATGTGATTGAGTTTGAAGCAGCATAATTCAATTCCTGCCGAGTCCACCGAATAGTGGTATAAAAGGGATATTGTCGAATTTTTATTGCCGGGTTTGGCATATGATGGATAGCGGGAGGTGCCATTCCCTGCAATTATACCGGGTTGCAAGAATTGTGCCAGATGAAAATACGATAGGGAGCCTATGCTGAGATCCGCGCTGATTTATCTTTCGAAGGCCGCCTGGGCGCGGCGCCTGATTACCGGCTGGAGTTTTTCCTGGCGAGCTGCCTCGCGTTTCGTAGCTGGTGAGAAATTGGAGGATGCCATTGCGGTCGTGCGCGTTCTGAACGACAAGGGTATCACGGCCACATTGGATCACCTGGGGGAGAACACCACCAACGCTGCGGAAGCGGAACGCGCTACTCAGGATATCCTGGCTATGGTTGACGCGATTGAGCAGGCCGGGGTGCTCTCTAACGTCTCCATTAAACTGACCCAGATCGGTCTGGCGGTGGACCGCGATTTGTGTGCTGAAAACCTGAAACGGATTTTAAATTACGCCCACCAAAGAGATAATTTCGTGCGCATTGATATGGAAGACTCCCCCTGGGTGGATGCGACTCTGGATCTGTTTCACCAGATGCGTGCCGCAGGTATGGATAACACCGGTGTGGTTATCCAGGCTTATCTATACCGCAGCGAGAAGGATCTGACGCAAATCGTTCGCCTGGGCGGGCGGGTGCGCCTGTGCAAGGGAGCCTACAAGGAGCCCGGCGAAGTGGCTTATCCCAGCAAGTCGGATGTGAATAAGAACTATGACATGCTGGCAGCGATATTGATCGATGGGGCTTGCGCCAACCAGGCGCCGTTCGTCACCCCGGATGGGCACATTCCGCCTATCCCGGCCATCGCCTCGCATGATCCGACCCGTATCCAGGCTGCCAAGGCATACGCCTCGAAGGCAGGGCTGTCTAAAGATGCGCTTGAATTCCAGATGCTATACGGAATTCGCCGCGACTTGCAAGAACAGCTGGCTGATGAGGGCTATCCCGTGCGTGTTTACGTGCCATTTGGCAGTGAATGGTATCCATATTTCACGCGCCGCCTGGCAGAACGCCCGGCCAACCTGTGGTTCTTCATCTCTAATTTCTTCCGTAATTAACCCGTAACCCTGGGTCGGGAATTGTTTGGCTCATTTTGACGCGATGACTGCCGGATGGCAACCATCGTCAGCTTGACAGTCCAATTGGGCCCGCCTATAATCTATGCAATATCTGTTCAATCATTCACATATAGGGATTTGTTATCGTTGTGGAAGGAGTTCCTTTGCAAACGCCCGTTCTGGATGAACAGGTGGCCCTTCAACTGGCCGAGCTATTTCGCGCGTTAAGCGATCCAAGTCGTATTCGTATTCTCGCTGTTTTAGTTCAAGGACCGCTAAATGTGGGCGCTTTGGCGGAGCAGATCGGGTTGAGCGAGTCCGCCGTTTCTCACCAGTTGCGTGGTTTGCGCCAGATGCGTATCGTACGCGCTCACAAACAGGGGCGCCAGGTGTTTTATCAGTTGGACGATGAACATATTTTTGATCTGTATCGCATGGGGTTGGATCACGTTCAAGGCAGTTGAGGAACTCCTTTACCATGGTAGAAAAAGAAAAGCCTGCATTATTTCCCATCGTCCTGGTTGCTGCCGGCCTGGTGCTCATCCTGGGAGCCGCAGCTTATTACCTGCTGCACCCTTTTGACAGCCCTGTGACTCCCCCCACCGACCAGACTGCCGTGGCTATTCCTTATCCGGATGTCCCCCGCGTCAGCCTCAAGGACGCCAAGGCGGCTTATGATCTGAAAAACGCTGTTTTCGTTGATGTGCGCGGCGATCCGTATTATTCTGAGGGGCATATTCCCGGCGCGCTTTCCATCACCTTTGACGAATTGCCTGCCCGCGTTCAAGAGCTGCATACGACGGATTGGATCGTACCGTACTGTACTTGACCATCTGAGGAATCCAGCGCCCGTGTGGCGCAGTATTTACTGGGCAATGGCTTTACCCAAGTTACACCGATTTTGGGTGGTTTTAACGCCTGGGTGGATGCCGGTTATCCTGTAGAGCCTTGAGGAGTTGGGATGATAGCCGATACGCCGCAGCGCCTGGTCGACCGCTTGCTTGAGGAAGGTGAAAAGTCTCTCCGGTTTTTTGAAGCCATACCGGCAGCCGGTTGGGACTTACAGGTTTACTCCGATGGAGGCCAGTGGCGCATCCGCCAGATTTTAGCGCATTTTGTCGCTTCAGAGGCCTCCCTCCAGAAGTTGATTAAGAATATCCTGGATGGTGGGGAAGGAACTCCCCAGGATTTCGATCTCAACCGTTACAATGAGTCTCGTGTGGGCCGTTTGGAAGGCGCTTTACCCTCGGAATTATTGCACCAGTTTATAGATCTGCGCCGCCAGACCGCCCAAATGGTGGCACAAATAAATCCGGACGATCTGAAGCGCAGCGGCCGGCATCCATTTTTGGGGATAGCTACTTTAGAGGAAATCATTAAATTGATGTATCGTCACAACCAAATTCATCAAAGAGACATCCGCAAACGGATCAATTCGTAGTAAAACCAGAGTTGTATGGAATCCATTATTCTGTTTATCCGCCTGACGCGCCCGCTCTTCTTGCTTGGGGCGGTCTTGTTGTACGCCCTGGGCGCTGGCATCGCTCACTACCTGGGGACCATTTTCAGTTGGGGGCTTTTCTGGATGGGCCTGGTTTGGGTGCTCTTGTTACAACTAAGCGCCCATTATCTGAATGAATATTACGACGCACCTTACGACCAGGAAAACACGAATCGAACCCCGTTTTCAGGCGGCAGTGGAGCCCTCGGCCCGGGCCAACTGCCGCGCCGGACGGCGCTCATCGCTGCCTTAACCACTCTGACCGTTCTGGCCTCGCTTACCGTGCTGACTCTGGATCAGTGGCAGGTTCCCGTCCTGTCGATCCTGATTATGGTGTTAGCCTTCCTGGGCGCTTTCTTTTACTCGGTTCCGCCGGTAGCCCTGGAACGTAGCGGATACGGTGAGCTGACCACTTCTTTCCTGGTTGCTTTTCTGTTGCCAGGCTACGCTTTTTCTTTGCAAACCGGTGATTTTCACCGCCTGGTGGCGATGGCCGGCTTTCCGCTGGTGACATTACACCTGGCTATGATGGTTTCGTTTGAATTCCCTGATTACTTCAATGATTTGAAACATGGAAAACAGACCCTGTTGGTGCGTTTGGGTTGGCAGAACGGCATCTTGCTGCACAATATTCTGGTTTTAACCGCCTTTTTACTGTTGGGATTGGCGTTGAGTTTTAAGATGCCGGTGTTTGCAGCGCTGCCTGCTTTTTTGTCTTTGCCCCTGGCATTGTTCCAGATCTGGCAATTTCGGCGCATCTCCGCTGGTTTAAAGCCAAATTGGACCGCCCTGACGCTGAACGGTCTGGCTTTATTTGCCGCCATGGCCTATTTGTTTGCCTATTCGTTCTGGACGCATTAAGGTCGCCTGCTGCCCGAACCTGGAATCGAAATGTGAGTTATGCCTGAATTTTTAAATCTGCTTCCCCCGCTGAAAGCCCTTGACCTCCTATTAGAACAGCTCGATCCACACCCTCAAATCGAAGAAATATCTTCCGCTGACGCGCTGCGGCGGGTGCTGGCGGAGCCTGTTATAGCTCCCACGCCGTTGCCTCCCTTCGCCCGCACCACCGTGGACGGTTACGCGGTGCGCGCCGGCGATACTTATGGTGCCAGTGAATCGTTGCCGGCTTATCTTGCCCTGGCCGGCGAGGTGCCGATGGGAGCTTCCCCAGACCTGGCGCTGCAGACCGCTCAATGTGCCTTGATCCATACCGGGGGTATGCTGCCGAATGGCGCTGACGCGGTTGTCATGCTTGAAAATACCCAGGTTGCTCGCGCCGGCGAAATTGAGATCTTGAAAGCGGTAGCCGTGGGAGAAAACGTCATCGCCATTGGAGAAGACGTGCAGCTCGGCGAACAGGTTATCTCGGCGGGCATTACCTTGCGCCCGGCCGAAATTGGCGGGTTGATGGCGTTGGGCGTCACTCGCCTGCGTGTCGGCCGGCGGCCGCGGGTTGGCATCCTCTCCAGCGGTGACGAGGTTGTCCCGCCGGAAGCAGCCACGAAACCCGGCCAGGTGCGCGACGTAAACGCCTACACCTTGGGCGCCCTGGTCGAGGAGGCCGGGGGGATCGCCCTGCGTTATGGCATTATCCCTGACCAGGTGCAGGCCATGCAGGCGATCGCCCGCAAAGCGCTGGTCGAGTGTGATGTGGTGGTAATCACTGCTGGCTCGTCGGCCAGCACGCGCGATATTACGGCTCAGGTGATCGGCGAATTGGGCACCCCGGGGGTCCTGGTGCACGGGGCAAATGTGCGCCCTGTGAAACCCACCATTCTGGCGGGTTGTTAGGGCAAAGGGGGGATTGGCTTGCCGGGCAAACCGGTGAG
>OFHG01000712.1_pt1 | contig 12784 bp, 10 predicted proteins | sample 1521931 | NCBI WGS metagenome assembly OFHG01 (sample SAMEA2468438, study PRJEB22500) | soil metagenome | biome: Glassland; feature: Farmland; material: Clay | place: Australia | collected 2013-01-31 | depth 0.55 m
CCACCACAGACTCTGGGATGAAAAATTCTCGCGTCGTACAGACCAACCCCGGACGCCACCGAGATCTTCTAGCCCCCGTGGATTGACGCCGACCGGGTATTAGAATTTCTGCGCGATCGCATGAGCGTCGTTATGGTCGAAGGACAAGACCAGCTCAAGGGCAAGGTTATTCGCATCGCTCATGTCGGCTACATGGGCGCGTTCGACGTGATCACGGCCGTTGCGGCTCTCGAAATGGCGCTCAGAAAGTTCGGTGCGGAGATTCCGTTCGGGCGCGGCGTTGCTGCCGCCCAAGAAGTTTTGATGGAGGCTTTGAATTGAGCCATGAAGATTCTTGTCACTGATACTTTGGCGCCCCAGGGTCTTGAAGTCTTCCGTCGCACGCCCGGTTTCGAAGTGGATGTTCGCATTGGGCTCAAACCCGATGAGCTCAAGAAAATTTGCGCCGATTATGACGGCTGGGTTATCCGCAGCGGCACCCGGATAACCGCCGAGCTGATCGCCGCGGCCCAAAATCTTAAAGTCATCGGCCGGGCTGGCGTGGGGTTTGAAAATATCGACGTGGACGCCGCGACCAAAAAAGGCATCGTGGTCAGGAATACGCCCGGCGGCAACAACGTGACCACCGGGGAGCACACGATCTCACTGATGATGGCCCTGGCGCGACACATCCCGCAAACGTCTCCACCCTGGACTCCAACATCCTGGATGTCCCCCTTTCCAGTGCGGCACTGACAATGGATGGCAAGTGCAATGAATACACTGCCGCAGCTACGCAGACCTTCACCGATGGAAATGGAAAGGATGCCACTGTTTATTTGGAATATTCCGGGGGATTCCTGTACGTATGCTTGCAGGCGCAGCCTGGCACATTTGATCAGCGCTTTGCGGCGATATACCTGGACCCACAAGGCGATGGCAGCAGCTACACTTATGCCCAAAAAGATGACTATGGCTTCCAGGTGGGTATTAAGGATGGAGCCACATCCTCTTACAATGGTACCGGGATAGGTGGTTATGCTCCAGACCCCAGCCTGGATTCACTTTGGCAAGGGGCTGCAGCCATCGACCCCAGCGGAGCCGGCGAGTCGGCTGAATATGCGTTGGACGCAGGTCGCTGGCTCATCCAGCCCTGCAGCCTGTTCGGGATTGCTGTGTACCACCAAAGCTTCGCCGCTATCGGAGATGATTATGGTTGGCCCAGCAATCACTATTACGACCAACCCAAAACCTGGCAACTGGCGCGCATGGACAACGGCTCCTGCAGTAACGGCAAATCCGGCAAGATCGCCTACGTCTTCCACGGCAACACGGAGTCGGCTACCAGCTTCTATAACTTGCTTGTTGCCCATGGTTACAGCGTGGACCTGGTGCCACTGGGGGACGTGCTCGCCACTGACTTCAGCACCTATGACCTGATTCTCATCGCCGACGACACTGGCGACCTTGACCAATGGGGAACGCCGGGCAACACGGATGCCCAGGTGGCTAAAATCGTCGCCGGCTACAAGCCGATCATCGGCCTGGGTGAAGGCGGCTATGCTTTCTTTGGACGTATTCCACTCTTCATCGGCTGGCCTAACGGCTGGCATGGCCCGCAGGATCAGGTGAAGAAATCTACCTCTGCTCCATCTTCCTATTACACCGGATTGGCCAGTAACCCAGTCCAGCATTACACCACGCCGGTAAACAGCGTCGGGATTTACACGGGAACCAACCCACTTCCGGCCGATTTTCAGGTGATCGGGCAGGAAGTTCCCACCAGCGATCACGCCTCCCTGTCTCGGGAAGACTGTCGCCTGCTGTGGGGCGCCAGCGGCAATCCACTGGCCATGAGCACCGATGGCAAGACCTTGTTCCTCAATGCAGTTAGTTACATGCGTTTCTTCCAGTGCAGCCGTCCAACCCTGCCACCCCAGAGCTGCATCACGATCGATAAAACCTCCAACCCGCCCAGCGGCACATCGGTCACTCCCGGAGATATTATCGATTACACCATCACCTACACGGTCAGCAACGACCCGGCCTGCAAGGAACCCACAGGAATCCGCCTGGTCGATACCGTACCGGCAGATACGATCTTCGTGCCCGGCAGCGCCACCGGCGGCATATCGCCCGGGGCCGACGGCTCGCTGGTCTGGGCGGTGACCCCGGCGATCAGTGCGCAAACCGCTCACTTTAAAGTCGTGGTCTCGGAAAACCAGTGCGCCGACCAGCGCACCGTCAACAACCGGGCCGGATTGCTGGTTCCCGACGCGCTACCGGTGATCAGTAGTATGGTCAGCCACCCGGTAAATTGTCCACCTGTCGGCTTACCGAATGAGAATCCGATGTTCGCCGAGGACGAAATCAGCATCAATCCTTACCCGCTGGTGACCGGCCATCCCAGCGAGATCAGCGTGCGCGTTACCAACAACACCGGCACACCGCAGCCGGTCACGGTCAAGTTCCAGACCAGCCCGGTCCGCTTCGGCATCGGGCTGACCTTCAGCAGCTTTGCCACCAAATCCGCCACAATCCCGGCGCACAGCAACATCATCCTGAAAACCAATTTCACGCCGGTTTCCTCGGGTCACTATTGCGTCCAAATCGTCGTCACCGGGCCGGGGCTGACGAAGCCGCTGGTTACCCAGCGCAACCTGGATGTGAGCGAAGACTTGACCGCCGGCACCCCTGACCTTCTTAAAATACCCGTGCAGAACAACTCGTCGAGCACGGCAGATATCTCCCTGGTGGTGGATAACACCTGCCCGGGTTGGGATGCCCAGATCATCGATCCACCCGGCGGGCTGCTGACCGGCATGGCTCCCGGCATGATCCTGACCGCCACCCTGCAGGTAATCCCACCCAACCCGGTGACCCTGGGGACAGGCTGCCACATCGATGTACAGGGCTGGATCAGCGATACACTGATCGGCGGCATCCGCAAGCTGGACGTGCCGCCCGTGCAGCTACCGCCGAACGCCAACCCGCCCTGGGAAGAGCCCGAGATCAGCTTCGAGCCGGATCCGCCCGTAGTGGGCCAGGCAGGCAAGATCTGCATCGATCTGCAAAACCCGCTGCCTTACACGCGAACTGTGACGGTCGATTTCTCCGTGGCCGATTTCGGCGCCGGGGTTCCGTTCACGCCGGTTGGCAGTACGACGGTTAACCTGCCGCCCAACAGCTACGACAAATACTGCATCGACTGGACGCCGGGCACCGGCGGCACGCTGCACCGCTGCATCCTGGCCACACTCAAGCAGGCCAACTATCCCGATATGCGCAGCCAGCACAACGTGGACCTGGTTCGCCCGCGCTCCATCAACCTGGGTGACCTGGATATCCCCTTCCATATCTTCAACCCCGACCTGGTCAAGCACACCTTGAGTTTTGACCCAACCATTTTCGGCATCGACCCGTACTGGAAGCCGTCCTTCGTGGATGACAACGGCGCCCCGGCGCCGAATGAAATCATGGCCGGCCAGATGCTGAACCTGCACCTGCGCTTCCTTCCGGCGATTATGCAAAGCCAGGCTCCCAGCGCGCCGCCGGCAGAATATCTTTTCGGTGACGAGAGCAAGGTGGAAGTGGGCGTCCTGATGGATGGCGTACAAACCAGCGGCTTTAGCGTCAAGCTGGCTCTGCCGACGCTTTTCCTGCCAGTGCTGAGGCGATAGGGAGACTAGCAGGGCGACCTAGAACCCTGCTCTGCCACTTTAATCGAACTTACTACAAAGCCCTCTCCAGAGTTTCAGGCGAGGGCTTTGTAAAGGTACTCTCATTCGAGGTTTCAGGTACAAACATGAACACGAATTTCGAAAAGACCATAAGCAGCATGGGTACTTCTTCGCTGGTTTTTATCTTGTTTGGCACGTTTTGTACGTCGACTAAAAATGAACGAACCATGGGACGTAGCTATTGATGACCTCTTTGGAGTCGATGCGGCATCCCTAACCCCTTAAGCTGGGCGCCACCTCGAAATCCTCTTATACAGAAAGGGCGCTCAAAACAATTCGGGCTGGCTCGGCTTTTTGGACAGGCCAGATGCCTTTTCCTTTAGCCATGCGGAGAGTCTGAGAGGCGGTTCATTAAAGGGGTAAGGAAATGGGAGTGCTCCTTTCTGTAAGAGCAGCTGGTTTCCAGCAGGCATCTTCTCATGCTCCAACACAAAGACCGGCACCCAGCCATTTTTGAGGGCTTCGACTGCACCCGCCCAGGTGCCGCCGGTTTCAGCGCCGCTGGCGACGACCACGGCGTAATCGGCGAGGATGTAGATAAGGCGATTGCGTCCCATCGCTGCTCCCACGGAGAATCCGGCATTGGGGCTATAGGGCGTGACGAGGCACAGGTCGCCGCGCTGTAGTGCTGCTTGACGTAATCGGACGACTTTTTCGAGGCTATCTGCCAGCACGCCCACGGCAGTTCCGCGCGCTTCAAGGGCGGAATCCATACTGAGCGTGTCCACGCCTTTCGCACCGCCAGAATAAAGCACCTGCCCAGATATGCCGCAGGCGTTCCCAATGAAATGGGCACACTCTTGACCTTCTTCGTCAAGATGGCGAGAGCCAACCACAGCAATACCAGGTTGCCCAAGTAAAACTTTTTCCCCGGCGTAAAACAAAACCGGCGGGGCGGAATCTTTTAATTGCAGACGGTAGCGCCGAGGATAATCAGCATCGGTGCGAGTAAGAGGGAAAATACCCAGGCGGGCGAGACGCTCCAACTCACGGTGGAGGGGGTCTAGGCGGGATAGTAATTCAGCAATGCGGGCCGCTTCGCCAGTGGTTAGTTGGGAGATAAAATCATTGGCCGAAACAGCGAGCATATCGGCCGGGCGAAGAGAAGCCGCTTGCAGTTTGCGGGCAAGCGAATTCCATTCGCGCAATGTCAACGGTTTGGGAGCATCATCATCTAATCCCAGATGAGAACAAAGTAAAAGCAAGACGAGGGAGTCGGAAGAAAGCATCATGTGGTATCAGGCGTCGGCATGAATAGAACGAGTTAAGGTGAGGACATTGACGCGCGCTGCGCCGCTCCGCAAGAGCAGGCGGGTGATCTCTTCAAGGGTCGCGCCAGAGTCGAATAAATCATCCACAAGCAGAATGTGTTTGTTTCGAACTTCACCGTGCAAGCTAAATGCCCCAGCAACGTTGCTGCGCTTTTGGGCAAGTGTTTTCATCTCTTTTTGTGGACGCGTTGTGCGGGTTTTTGTCACCAGGGCGTGCAACGGTTTTTCAAGCTTGCCCGCCAATGCCTCACAAAAGGCCTGCACCGGGTTGATCTTGCGTTCTGTAGAGAATGGCACGGGCACGATGAAATCCATTTTACCGATTATGGGTTGCGATTTCATCAGTGCCAAAGCCAGCTCCACCAATGCCGGCAATACAGATGTATCGCAATTATATTTCAAGCGATAGGCCAAATCGCCCACACTGCTGCGCGACCAGTCACCACCGGTGAAGCGTGAGTGATAGCCAAGCGACCAGCCACATTGCCAGGGACCAACCAACGGCCGGGGATGCGATGTGGATAGAAAGGATTCGATTAAGTCAGGCAGCGAGGCATCAGGTATGCGAGAATTGGAAGCCGAGGCTTGGTGCGTGGTTTGTTCTATTGAACTTGAAATTTGCTTCAAGGCATGTCTGGCTGAATCGCGAACATAGTATCGCTCACACTCGTCATTCGCAATTTTTCGAAGGCAAACGATGGCTCGCTGGTCCGCTATGCCCCCCAACGCTTTTACAGCATATTGCCGAACCTGGGGCTTCGTTTCGCGTTCAAGCAGCTTTAACAATGGCTCGACAGCCTGGTGATGACCAATCTTCCCCAACGCATAGGCAGCAAGACGGCGCACATTCCCATCCGGGTTATTTAAAGCAGAAACCAACTCGGGAACAACAGCAGGTGATTTTGACTTACCAAGTTCCACTATGTGTTTAATTTGGGTATTAGAAATTTTCTGGGGAGTTTTTTTCTCTATAATAGTTTCATCCCCGTTATCTACGGTTCCGGTGGCCTCATGTTTGGTCTGGGTTGGCGGCGAGTTAGCCGGGTCCAAATACCTGGGCAGTTTCAAGGGAATTATTTCTTTTTGCTCAATGGCATTTTTACCGCGCGGCGTCGGACTCAAAACCGGATATTTACCACCGATCACTTTAATGTAACCCAGTTCAACCAGTTGCTTAATCAAACCTTCGATGGTTTTCTGTGTAATCTTCGCGAGCCTGCCGTAATAGATGTTCTTATCGTGGTGAAATTTGAGGATGTCTTGCGCTTTCGAGCCATGCAAAATCTGCGCCAGTTTACCCCGCCCAACTTTGGGATTCGCACGCCGAATACAATCGAGAATAATCAAGGCGGCGCTTTCCACCTGGTTTGGCTGCGTCACGCCGCTATTAGATGCCGAGGCGGGCTTTGCGTTGTGACAGTTGTCGCAACATTCAGCAGCCTGGGTGAGATCCTGATCCCCAAAATGGCGCAAGATGATGCTGCGGCGACAGTTGTTCGACTCGGCGTAATGCACAATGCCATCCAATTGTCTTTGGCGATTCTGTTTGTGCACTTTACTGTGCTGGATGGCTGTCTCAATAGTGTGTGGGTTCCAATCACCGCGCCGGTACATCATGCGCTGGCCCGCGTCACCGAGGTGTTCCAATGTTCCGGCACGTTCCAATGCAGAAAGCCCGACTTTGATTTGAACGGGGTGCAAACCGGTTTGGAGAGACAACTCATCGATGGTCGACCAAATCTCTTTGCCGTTGGGTAAGGCCTTGTAGATAAAATTCAAATTTCCGGTCGTCAGTTCACTTTGCTGGATGAAAAACTCTTGCAAGGCACGATCCCGCGGATCGTATAACAACGTTACACTGGCAGGCAAACCATCCCTGCCAGCGCGTCCGGCTTCCTGGTAATAAGCTTCAAGCGAACCTGGCAAGGCGAAATGGATCACCTGGCGCACATCGGCGCGGTCTATGCCCATGCCAAAGGCGTTGGTGGCTACGATCAGATCGATTTTGCCGCGCACGAAGGCTTCCTGAATGCGCTTCCGCTCTTCAGCCAGCAAGCCGGCGTGATAATACTCGACAGGAATACGCAGGACTGCATGCGCAAATTCCGTCACTTCCTCAGCATCACGGCGTGTGCCGGTATAAACAATGGTCGCCCCACTTTGCCGGGGCGATAAGAGTTCGGTTAACGCACACAGTTTACTGGAAAGTCCGCTCGTATAGCGCACGTTCAGGTTGAGATTCGGCCGGTTGAAGCCAGTTACGATCCGAGTGCTTGCGTCTTCCAATCCCAATAAGCGCAGAATATCTTTTTGGACCTTCGGCGTAGCGGTGGCAGTCAGAGCGGCGGTAAGCGGATTCCCCAACATGCCGCGTGGCTGGGCAATGTTCAAGTAGTCAGGGCGGGAGTCATGTCCCCATTCAGAGATGCAGGGTGCTTCATCCACTGCGAGCAGGCAAATCGGGTGGTGACGAATGGTTTCAAGAAATGCCGTACTACGCAGCCGTTCAGGTGCAATATATACCAGGCGGTATTTTCCGCCAACGAGTTGACGAAGGCGTTTGGTCTGCTCAACAACGGGCAGGGTGCTATTGATATAAGTGGCCGGAATGTTGTGGCGGTTAAGACTATCTACCTGGTCTTTCATCAGGGCAATGAGCGGCGAGATGACCAGCGTCGTCGGTGCAGGGTTGGTACCGGATCCCAACAAAAGCGCGGCAAGCTGAAAGATCAGTGATTTCCCTGCGCCGGTGGGCATGACTGCCAGCGTATGCCGGCCTGACAGCAGACTCTGGATGGCTTCTGCCTGTCCAGGACGAAAGGATGAAAATCCAAAATAGGTTTGAAGTGCATCTTCGAGAGAGGCCATAGGTCAATGTACTCCTGTTGATATTGAACTTCCGTTGCTTCTCAGTTGTGCGCCTCACAGATTCTCCTTTGGCTTTACCACCATTCTAAATTTATGACTGCAATTGCGATCGGCGCCCCGTGGGGTGGGTTGGATTAGTTTCGCGAGTACGCTTACCCACTAACAAATCGGTTGGAATCCCAAGGCCAGCATGTAGTTTCCGGATCATCGCCAACGAAAGTCCCCGTTTACGGTTGAGTACTTCTGAAACCCGCTCCTTGCTACCCAGATAAGGGATCAAATCCGAACGGCTGAGCCCGCGGCTCTCCATATAATATCCTAAAACCTCAACCGGATCATTTGGTTCAGGGATTGGAAAGTGTTGGGCTTCCATGGATGTGCCGTTGGCAATCAGGTAAATTTCAGTGATTCGCTCATGCAGATGCGGTTCGTCAATGCCGGCATTGGCGTAACCTACTGAAATTGGAAGATCCGAGTCCCATGGACCAGTATGCCAGCCTTTTTGACTTGTAAAATTACTTCGTACAACCCGCATGGTATGGATCTCAACGAATGATCTTACCTGTCCAGCGGTCTCGATTGGCCCAGAATGGGCAATGTGGGCAAACTTCTCCTCTTGGATAATCAATCCCCTCTTCGTGGGGGCAGCCAATGATTCGATCGACCATCGCAACTCGACGCGGTTGGTACGGCCTGATATATTCCAGAATTTCTTTGATAATCGTAATATCAAGGCGGACATCCTGCTCTTTAGCGAACCAGCGGTGCAAATGCGAAGGATCTGTTTCTTCTTCTGATAACAGGATTCCCACCGCCACTTTTGAGGCAAACTGGTCATCGGGGCCATAAAAAGCGACAGTGGCGATTGGATACCCCGTTTTCCGGCTTGCCAACTTCTCCAGCTCGTATCTTATCTTGTCCATAATAACATTACTGGTGGTTTGTAGAGTTTCGTAGAACAACACTTTCTTGGAAAGAACTGACAGCTTGAAATTTTATGGGATTAATTAGTAGTATAACCAGGATTAACAATCCTGAAAAGATACCAGCAGGAATCGCAATTTACTCCAACCAAGGAGCAGGCATTCAATGAAATCCCCCTAACACTGTTCAACGAGGCGTCAATAGAAAGCCGCTCAATTGACCCTGGTAGGTGCCGTAACCAACAATCTCACCAGCATCATTGACTCCGGTTGCCGACTGGAGCACCCATCCGCTCCCTGCTGGAATCAGGCTATTCAAATCGGTCATGCTACCGCCTTCGTAAACGAATGCATGGTAGGCCAGATAGCCATTGTTGCTTGGAATGGATGACATTTATCACTTGCATTCACTCAAAAACCATTGTATTATATGATTGTTTATGATCGTTTTTGATTGTTTATGATTTCCAAACGCAATAAACTGAAAGTAACTGCTCATGAACACAACCTATTCCCTATCTGGCACAGAACGCCAAAACCGGATCGTAGACTTGTTATTGCGTAAAGAACGCGTTACAGTGACCGACATCTGCAAGACCTTTTCGGTCAGCGAAGCCACCGCCCGCCGCGATTTGGATACGCTGGCCGAACAAGGATTGCTGCAACGCGTGCACGGTGGCGCGATCCCGCTCCGCCGGGCCACTCCCGAGGCTCCCATTTTGGACCGCCACCAAGAACAGGCAGAAGAGAAAAAACGCATTGGGCGTGGTGCAGCCGGACTGGTTAAGGATGGCGAGACGATTTTCCTGGGCAGCGGCACTACCGTACTGGAAGTCGCCAAGAACCTGCGCGAACGCAGGGATCTGACCGTCATCACCAACTCCTTGCCGGTCATCAACTTGCTTATCGGCCTGCCAAATATCTCCATGGTAGTGATAGGAGGGATGTTACGCGATAGCGAGCTTTCTTTCATCGGGCATATCACCGAGAAAGCCCTGGCAGAGGTGCGTGCCGATATGGTCATCATCGGCATTCGCGGCCTGAGCCTCGAAGCGGGCATGACCAACGACTATCTCCCCGAGACGTTGACAGACCGTGCTATTCTAAGCATCGGTGGGAAAGTGGTCATCGTTGCCGATCACACAAAATGCGGTGTGGTCTCGACTGCCTTCGTGGCTCCTTTGACCAGCCTGAACACACTGGTCACAGACGGTAAAATCGATCCGGATTTCATCAGCGCACTCCAGCAACAAGGCATACGAATCTTACAGGTCTAAAGAGGGCTCATGCAGCTTGAAGAGTTCCGCCCGCGTCCTGCATTGGTCGCCAAACAAAGCCACGTGGAGCGACCACGCTTCCCGGTGATCGATGCTCACAATCACCTGGCCGAACCATTCGGCGGCGGTTGGGACCGAAAATCACCCTCCCAGCTACTGGACATCCTGGATCGAGCCAATGTGCAACTGTACGTTGATTTGGACGGCGGTTGGGGGGAAGACATCCTCAATTTCCACATCAATCATTTCAAAGCCTCCGCCCCCGACCGCTTCAAGATTTTTGGTGGCGTGGATTGGGAGCAATGGCCCGCCAAGGGGAACGCTTTTCCAAAATGGGCAGCCAACAGGCTGCGAATTCAGAAAGAACGCGGCGCCGAAGGGTTGAAGATATGGAAAGGCTTCGGGCTGACCGTACGTGATCAGCAAGGCAAGCTGGCTGCCGTCGATGATCCTCGCCTCGACTCGATCTGGCAGGCCGCTGCTGAACTAAATTTGCCGGTCATGATCCATGTAGGCGATCCGGTGGCCTTCTTCGAGCCGCTGGATGCCACCAACGAACGCTGGGAGGAATTGAACAGCCATCCCGACTGGCACTTCCCCAGCCCACCCTTTCCTCCATTTCTCGACATTGTCAACGCTCTGGCACGCCTGGTCGAACGCCATCCGGCCACTACTTTCATTGGCGCCCATGTCGGTTGCTACGCTGAAAACCTGAGCTGGGTCAGCCAGGTGCTCGACCGTTGTCCCAACTTCTACGTGGACATCAGTGCCCGCATCGGCGAATTGGGTCGCCAACCCTACAGCGCCCGGCGCTTCTTCCTGAAATACCCCGACCGGATCCTGTTCGGCCTGGACCTGGGGCCCGAATTGGAGGCTTATCGCCTGCAATACCGCTTTCTGGAAACCGACGATGAATACTTCAACTACAACACTTCGCCAGTCCCGCTGCAAGGCCGCTGGTACGTCCACGGGTTGTATCTGCCGGACGATGTACTGGAAAAAGTATATTTCCGCAATTTCACCAAAATTTTCCCTGAGGTGAGGATCACACTTTGATCACCAACCATCATTTCAGCCTTGACCTGAATGACGGCTTTTCAATCACGCTTAAAGACCGCACCACATCGCTCGCCGTTTGCAGGATCGATCTTTCCCGCGGGAGCTCGAGCCTGCTGGTCGAGAAGCCCGGTAGGTTTCACATCTCAGACGCGGAATCGATTCAAACCGGGCTTGGCATGGCCCAACGCGTAATCACCCGCGCCACCTTTGGCGCCCTGCAGGCCAGACTGACCATCGACCAATACGCACAATGGGAAGATGCTTTTATCTTGCAATGGGAGTTCGAAAATCAGGGTGATTCACCACTCAAGGTAGATGTATCATCTCTGCCGCACCTGCAGCTGAGTGAAGCGTTGCGCCAGAATTTATGGACGATGCAAGGCGTGGCAGTGGATTGGGGCCAGGACTTCGCTCTGCCCCTGCCTGAAAGCTTCGCGCGTGATAATTACCTGGGCCATAACGATTACGGCGAGGGTGGCGGTGTTCCGCTGATCTATTGCTGGAATCAAAAGAGCGGCCTGGCCCTGGCGCACATCGAGACTTATCAGGCTTTATGGCACATGCCGGTCCAGTCGGATCCCAAGCAAGGCATATACGTCGCATTGCAGGACCGGCGACCCACTGAGATTGAGCCCAGCGGTAAGCTCCAAAGTCTGCGCGTGTTGCTTTCATTACATCATGGTGACTTCTTCGAGTCGCTCCGCCTTTACCGCCAGATTATGAGCCAGCAGGGTTTATGCGCTCCAGCCACTAACGATGAAGATTTCCAACCGGCCTGGTGTTCGTGGGGTTATGAGTTCGACGTGCGCCCCGAAGAAATGACCGGCGTTTTGCCAGTGCTGAAAGAACTGGGCATTCCCTGGTTAACACTGGACGATCGCTGGTTCGATCACTACGGCGACTGGAACCTGCGTCCGGATACCTTCCCCGGCGGCGATGAACAAATGCGAAAAATGGTAGACAAAATCCACGCCGAAGGGGCTTACGCTCAGATTTGGTGGTACCCACTCTGCGTTGAGGATGGTGCCGGACAGTGGGATACGTTCGTATATGGCACGTCCCAGGCCTTGCGCCGGCATCCCGATTGGGCAGTGCTCAATCCGGATGGCAGCGTGGCTCGCAACAACCGCGGCCTGGCCGTCATCTGCCCAGGATTGGCCGAAGTCCAGCAGTACACCGTTGAATTGACCAGGCGCTTCATCCAGGAATGGGGTTTTGATGGCCATAAGTTGGATAACATCTACACCGCACCGCCTTGCCACAACCCTGCGCACCATCACCAACGGCCCGAAGAGTCCGTAGAGGGCTTTACGGAAATCTATCGATCGATCTTCGAGACGACACGCCGCCTCAAACCATATAGCGTCAATCAGATCTGCCCTTGTAGCACACCTATCACTCACACTTTGATCCCGTGGATGGACCAGGCCGTCACCGCCGACCCAACCAGCAGCGAACAGATCCGGCAGCGCATCAAATTCTACAAAGGGCTGATGGGACCCCGCTTCGCCGTCTTTGCGGATCACGTCGAACTCTCGGATGGTGGCGTCGACTTTGCCTCCGAGATTGGCAGCGGCGGCATCCCGGCCACCAAGTTCATCTGGCCGGAAGACGAAACCATGCGCTCGAGATTAAAAGAATGGCCGCTGCTGACTGCGGAAAAGAAA
>OFHG01000713.1_pt1 | contig 12756 bp, 9 predicted proteins | sample 1521931 | NCBI WGS metagenome assembly OFHG01 (sample SAMEA2468438, study PRJEB22500) | soil metagenome | biome: Glassland; feature: Farmland; material: Clay | place: Australia | collected 2013-01-31 | depth 0.55 m
GCGGAGGGCGCGGACCGCGGCGCCGCGGCGGGGGGGCCGGGGCGGGCACCTGGGGTGGGGGGCGGGTCCCCGGCCTGCCGCGGGGCCCCGTCCGATCCGGTGAAGAACGCATCGACCACCGGGCCGGGGGCCCCGGCTGCTGACGCCTGCCGGGTCGGGCCGCCGCCGCTGTCACCACTGGCCCCCAGCTGGACATCGAGATAGTCCCGGTCGATGTTGATCTTGATGCCGCCATGGGTCTGGTCGATATTTCCCGAGAACTGGTGAATGCGCTGGTGGTTCGCCCAGGCGAAGGCCGGGATGCTGGGGTCGGCGGTGTCGGCCAGGCCGTTCCACCAGGCGTCATAGATCACATCGGGCATTGCGTAAGCGGGATTGGCGAAGTTGTCCGCCAGATCAACGACGCCCGCACTGGAACTGCTGTAAATACCCGAGCGGTATCCCAGAGCGTGTATCTCGGTGGTCCACGCGGACAGGAATGTCAGCGCCACCGCAGTGCGGTTGGGCCGGTAGTACTCCATGTCGTAATAGATCGGCGTGCCCCGCCGGAAGCCGAGCAGCCTGGCCTGCACGACCGCGTCCTGCGCGGCGGCAACCGCCTGGGATGCCGGGGCGGTGACCTCACCGCGGAAGGCGGCCTGCGGCCCCACATACAGCGGGATGAAATGCCAGCCGGCCGCGGCTTCCTGGCTCACCCAGGCGGCGGTCAGGTTCGGCTGGGCGCAGGCCCGGTCCGAGCCGCCGATGTAGATGCCGATCGCCCGGTAGAACGAGTTCGCCAGCCAGGCCTGCATGGCCGGGAAGCCGGGCGCTGTGCAGGCGTCGAAACCCAGGCCCGTGTAACTGGTGGCGGACCGGGGGACGGCGGGCACCGGGCCCAGCCGGCCGGGCGCCATCGTGGCCGGGCCCGCCACGCTGGGCGCTGGCAGCCCCGCGCTGGCCAGGATGGCCAGGATCTGGCCTGGGTCGCTGCGATAGCTTGCGGACAGCGTGATCCGGGGGGCGTTGACGGTGATCCGGTGGGCAACCGGGTCCTCCACCGACTCAGCCGCCCGGTGGCCACCGGCGGACTGGACCAGCACCGCTTCCGTGGCCCCTACCAGGCCGCTCGGGCAGGACTGGTCAGTGCCCGGCGTCCCGAGGTAGAACGCATGGCGGTCGAAGCGCACGCAGGCGGCGGGATGGCTGGACAGGCTGGTCACCGGCCAGCCGGCTGGCACCCGGAAACGGTAGCCGCGGTAGCTGACCTGCTGGAAAGCACCGGCCGCCGCCCGTGGGCCGGCCGCAACGCCGGTGCTGGCGACTGCTGGCATGCTGATCACCGGCAGGATGGCAGATGCCAGTACCGAAGCAGCCGCCAGCGCCTGTTTGTGCCGTGCCGTTCTGCGGACCATGATCACGACGCCTCCCCCATCTCAGCGCCATCGCCGCCTCCTGGGCAGGCCGGCCCACGCTGGCTGATTCCGCCGGAAGCACGGCCGCGGGCATTGTCGCCAGTGATATTCAGCGGGAAGCCGGTACCAGCGCGTTCGCAGAATTCCCCCTGTCATGCGAGCGCGGGTCGGCGATAGCGCGGCGACTATTCATATCCGCAAAGCAGCATACTTGTCGCTCATGAGGCCTCCTATCACGGGTCGGCGCTACTGCGAAAATTCCATGGCAGGATTGCTATTGTCACGATTATCCGGAAAGTTACTAATGATTGCGGATCACGTCCGTCCCAGCCCCCGGAACTCCCCGGGCTCGCGTGCCACAGCAGGCGGGGCGGATCTTTCACCCCACCACCGGGCGCTCCGGTTTCGGCATAGGGCGACAACGTGAATCCGTTCGGATAGATGATCCTTGGCGGGCCGCCCGGCCCGCCCGGCCCGCCCGGCCGGGCACTGCGGGCGGCACCGGCACCCGGCACGTCCCCGGCCGCCATGGCGGCACGCACCGCGCCGATCCCGCCGGCCGCACGGATCTCCGCCAGGGCCACCAGGTCCCAGCACTCGGCCGCGTTGACCGACGCTGACCGGCCCGCCCGCCGCACCCGGCCGCTGACCACGAGCAGCCACGATGCGAACACCCGGGCGGCGCAACGGTCCTGCACGGACTCGAAGAACGCCAGGTCAACCGGCCCGGTCCCGTCATCCAGGGTGGCGAAGATGATCCGCTGGCCAGACCGGATCGCCGGGGTCTGGGTCGCGATCTTCACCCCGGCCACCAGCACCTGTGTGCCCGCCCGGCAGCGCCGCAGGTCGCGGGCACGGACCACGCCAAGCCCGGCGATCAGGTCCGCATAGAAGCCGACCACGTGCCGGCTGAGATCAATCCCCAGGATCTCCAGTTCAGCCTCGACCCGCTCCGCCTCCGTCATTTCCCGCAACTGCCCCCCCGGCACCACCTCCCCCAGCCCATCGTCCCCGCCGAGGTCGAGCGGCAACTGCCCGCCCGCCTTTCCACGGGTCCGGGCCGTCCATGCGCCCGTTTTAGGGTGATTCATGGCCACCCGGTCCGCGCTGGGCCGGGCCGGGGACCGGGCCAGGACACCGACCCGGGCGAGCAGGTCGCGGCGGGTCACCGGGGCGGGATGGAGGCGGTCGAAGGCACCTATCAGGACCAGGCGTTCGGTTACCTGGCGGGACGCGGCGGCGCGTTCGGTGAAGTCGCGCAGGGAGGAGTACGGCTGGCCGGCCACGATCCGCGCCACCTCGGTTTCGCTGATCCCCTTGACCTCGTTCAGGCCGGCCCGCAGGCCGGAGCCGGTTCCGTCTGCCCGTTCCACCCGCCAGTCACCGGCTGAAGCATTCACATCAACCGGCAGAACGGGGGTTCCCAGCAATCTCGCGTCCCCCACGATCACCCGTTTCGGGTACATGCCGGGATCGTGGGTGAGCACCCCGGCATAGAAGGCGGCTGGATAGTGGCATTTCAGCCACGCCGACTGATAGGTCGGGATGGCGAAGGCCGCCGCATGCGCCTTGCAGAAACCGAACGCGCCGAAGGCGGCCAGCACCTCCCACACCTGTGCCACGGTCTCGCTGCTGTAGCCGCGGGCCTGGGCAGCCCCGGCGAACCATTCCCCCACCTCCAGCCGGCCCTGCTCGTCGGCGAGCTTGCGCCTGGTCAGTTCAGCGTCGGAGAGCCCGCAGCCGGTCATGATGTCGATGACGCGCAGCACCTGCTCGTGGAAGATGACCACGCCGCCGGTCTCCCGGAGGACATCGGCCAGGTCCTCGTGCGGGTAGCAGGCCGGGCGGCGGCCATGCCGGGTTTCCAGGTAGGGGGTGACCATGTCGGAGTTGACCGGGCCGGGGCGGAACAGCGAGATGTCCACGATCAGGTCGCCGATGCTGCGCGGCAGCAGCTTGCCGACGAGTTCGCGCTGGCCTGGCGATTCGATCTGGAAGCAGCCGAGGGTGCGGGCGGAACGGATCAGTTTGAACGTCTGCTCGTCGTGGGGGTCGATCGCGTCGATATCCACCCACTCGCCCGTCGTCCGCTCGATCTCGGCCAGCGTGTGGGCCATCGCCGACTGCATCCGCACCCCGAGCACATCCAGCTTGATCATCCCGGCGATCTCGACGTCGTCTTTGCCGAAGTGGCTCAGCGGCAGGCCCTCGATGCTCCGCTCGACCGGGGTCCGGTCCAGCAGGCTCGCGTCCGAGAGCACCACGCCGCAGGGATGCATCGCGACGTGGCGGGGCAGACCGTCGAGACACTGTGCCAGCCGGAAGATTCCGGTGAGCTGGGGGATGTCCAAGCCGCTGGCACGCAGTTCGGGCAGTGCCGACAGGGCCCCGCTGATGTGGGCGGCCCGGATGTGCGGGAAGGCCTTGGCGAGCGCGTCGATCTCGTGCGGCGGCAGCCCGAGGGCGGCGCCGACATCTCTGATCGCACTGCGGGCCCGGTAGGTCTCCATCATCGACACACACGCGACCCGCTGGCTGCTGTAGGCGCCGAAGATGACCCGGTACGCCTCGATCCGCCGGGCCGATTCGACATCGAGGTCGATGTCGGGCAGGCCCTGGCGGCCCTCCGACAGGAACCGCTCCATGATCAGGCCGTGCTCGACCGGGTCGATACCGGAGACGCCGATCAGGTAGTTGACCAGGCTGCCGGCCCCCGAGCCACGGATCGAGCAGCGGATGCCCTGGCCGCGGATGAGATTGGCGACGTCGGCGACGGTCAGGAAATAGGAGGCAAGACCGGTCCTGGCGATGATCGCGAGTTCATGGCCGAGACGGCGGCGGGCGGTCACCCGGCGGGTAGCCACCCGGCGTTGGGCCGTCCGGCCGGCGGTTACCCGGCCGGCGGTTACCCGGCCGGCGGTTACCTGGCCGGCGGCCCGCGGGAACCGGCGGTCCAGTCCCTCCTCGCACCGGGCACGAAGCTGGGCGAGCGGATCACCGACGGTCTCCGGCAGGAACCTGCCACCGATGCCCAGGTCGCGCCCGGGATCAAGGGCGCAGCGCCGGGCGAGGGCGGTGGTGGCGGCAAGCAGTCCCGCCATGACGGCCCGGTCACTATCCCGGCCACTATCCCGGCCGCTGCTGCCGTCCGCAGCGCTGCAGTCAGGTATCCCGCAGACGCGGGCCGCGACCCGGGCCATCTCCGCGCCGCTCGCCAGGTAGGCCCGGGCGTTGTGGCTGTCGCGGTGCCGCCGCCCGAGCGGGATGAGCTGGCGGGCCGCGTCCAGCACCTGCGCCACCGGCCCGCCGGCCGGATCGGCATAACGGACCGCGTTGGTGAGCACCGCCGGGATGCCCACGTCACGGGCGAGGCGCAGCATCCGGGCGGCGCGGAAGGTCTCCCCCGCCCGCTGATGGCTGACGATCTCGATCATCACCTCGGCGCGCTCCCGCCAGCGGGCCAGGGCGGCCGCAGCCAGATCGGGCCGGCGTGCCGCGACCGCCCGCCCGGCGTCGCTGGCCGGGCCAACGAGCACGATCAGGCCCTCTGCGTACGTGGCGACCAGGTCCGGCGTCACCACCGGCGCGCCCCGCTCCCCGGCCTGATGAGCCGCACTGACCAGGCGGCACAGCGACGCCCATCCCCGCCTGCCCTCGGCCAGCAAGGTGATCCGGGCGGCATCCTCGTTGCGCAGCCGGGCGGGCGCCTGCGAGTCCAGCGGCCATCCGGGCGCTTGCGGATCCAGCGATGGTCCAGGGTCTTGCTGGAGCGCCATGTCCGCGCCGAGGACCGGCGCGATCCCGGCATCCACACATGCCACGGCGTGCTTGACCGCCCCGTACAGCCCGTCCCGGTCGGTGAGGGCGAGCGCTGGCATGCCAAGCTCCGCTGCGCGGGCAGCCAGGGCGGTGGGGCTCGTGACCCCGTACCGCAGCGAGTACGACGACGCCACATGCAGGTGGGCAAAATCGACTTCCCAGCTCATCCCGGCCATCAGTGAGCCCCTCGCGTCGCTCCCTTCTCAGTCCAGGACCCGGGCGAGCAGCCAGGTACCGGCGGCAGCGTCCCGCCGCAGCTCGTAGGTGGCAGGCGGGACATCCCGGCCGGGAGACGCCTCGACCCGCCAGAACTCAAGCTCGGAGGGCTCCCCAGGTTTGCCGCCCACCTCCCGGCCCTGCCCGCCGTCCAGTTCCCGGCCCTGCCCGCCACCCGGCTCCCGGCCATGCTCACCCCGATCCTGCCCGCCACCCGGCTCCCGGCCATGCTCACCCCGGTCCTGCCCGCCACCCGGCTCCCGGTCCGGCTCCTGCTGTTCCCACCACTCCCGGCTGACCACCCAGTTCTCGAGCACCCTGAGCACGGGGTAGAGCCGCCCCCGCCAGACGAACCTGGCCGCCCTGCCGTCCCGTACCCAGACATCGACCGGCTCCCCGTACACCCTGCTCACGTGCCAGCTCTCCCAGGTTGTGTTAACCGCCCACGGGGAAGTCCAGGCAGTGCTTAAATCGAATCTATATTCGAATCAAGATCGGCACAACGGGATCTGGGGAATCTGCACTCCCCCGCGATCCTTCCGCCTCGTAGTGATCATGACTTTGGCGCCGTCCCGGCAGCACCAGGCTCATGACCGTGGACACTTTCCCGCTATATGCACGGGAAAGTGTCCACGATCAGCCACTGGCGGGCAGGCCTCTCAGGCGGCCGAGGCAGGCCACCGTGTGATCGAAGAATGCGGCCCGGTCGGAGACCACATTCTCGAACTGGCCGAACAGTTCGAAGCTGACCATGCCGAACACGCTGGCCCAGACGGCCAGCGACCGGGCCGCGATGCCGTCGGGCACTCCGGCCAGGACCGACTCCCGTAGCCCGCTGGCGTCGGGCGCGAACGACTCCGGCACCGGCGGGCAGAACCCGGGCGGGTCGAGAGCCCCGCTGGCGTAGGCATCACTGATGATCTTCCCGAGCACCCCGGCGACCCGCGACGCGGGACCGATCGTCTGCTCGGGCGCCCGGTAGCCAGGCACGGGCGAGCCATACACCAGGGCGTACTCGTGCGGGTGAGCCAGTCCCCAGTCCCGGATCGCGCGGCACCCGGCCAGCCACCGGCCGGCATGGTCATCGCGGCGGCAGGCACCGTCGGTCTTCTCGACAGCAGCCCCGATCGCGTTATAGCCATCGATGATCAATGCCGTGAGCAGGTCGTCCCGGCTTGGAAAGTACCGGTAGACAGCCGAGGAAACCATCCCCAGGTCCCTGGCGACCGCCCGCAGGGACAGCCCGGCCGCACCGGAGGTGGCCAGGTGCCTGCGGGCGGTCTCGGTGATCTCGCGGGTGAGTTCCGCCCGGACCCGCTCGCGCGCGGTTCGGCTGGCGTTCACGACCCGATTATAGCAGAGCATCGGAACGCGAAGAGAGCACCGCTCCATTCAGGATGGGGCTTGCCCTGGTCCGCGCCGCTCCGCTACCTCATCAGCGCGCCGCACGGCGGCCGGGCGCAGCCGGCGCGGGCATACTTCGGCGTCAGCCGAAAACCCTCCGGGCAGGCTTGAACTATGGTGCTGCTGCCTGAAGCCGGGGCGTCCCGCTGGCGTCCGCGCTTTTCGTGGGGCGGCGGCAGGAAAACCCGCCCGCCGCCCGCCTGCGGGCTGATCTGGCCCGGACCAGCAGGCGGGGTTCGGAACCGGGCGGCCCGCCCAACCGGACAAACAGCTCTGAAGAGCATTTGACCGGACATACACTGCGGGAGCACCATGGGCCTGAGCGGTAGTTCCTGCTGGTGGGGATCATGTGCGACGGCACATACAACCCCGTTCTCCCGTCAGCCAGGTTTGCCGTGGCTAAAAGGGAGTGGCCTGGGCGGTGACGACCACCTGGGCCACTCCCCCGCGTCACCCGGGAAGTGATGCCTTTCCTAGGTCAGGAACCTGGCGCCCAGCCGACCATCGGGAATCCGGCGAGCAGGTCGCGGACCTCGCCCGCGATCCGCCCGATGGCCGCCTCGTCCTCCTTGAGCGCCGCCGAGACGGCCTCGTCCATCCAGGTGGCGACCTGCGGCATGTGCTGCTCGGTCAGCCCGCGGGTGGTCAGCGCCGGGGTGCCGATCCGCAGGCCGGACGGGTCGAACGGCTTGCGGGGGTCGAACGGCACCGTGTTGTAGTTCGTTTCGAGGCCGGCCCGGTCGAGCGCCTTGGCCGCGGGCTTGCCCGCGATGCCCTTGGCGGTCAGGTCGATCAGGATGAGATGGTTGTCGGTCCCGCCGGAGACGAGGTCGAAGCCGCGTTCGATCAGCGCCGCGGCCAGGGCCTTGGCGTTCGCGACCACCTGGTGGGCGTAGGCGCGGAACTCCGGCCGCGCCGCCTCGCGCAGTGCCACCGCGATCGCCGCTGTGGTGTGATTGTGCGGGCCACCCTGCAGGCCCGGGAAGACGGCTTTGTCCAGCGCGGCCGCGTGTTCAGCGGTGGACATGATCATGGCGCCGCGCGGGCCGCGCAGGGTCTTGTGCGTCGTCGTGGTGATCACCGGCGCGTACCCGGCCGGCGAGGGGTGCGCGCCACCCGCGATCAGGCCGGCGATATGGGCGATGTCGGCGACCAGCAGCGCCCCGGTATCCGCGGCGATCTCGGCGAACGCGGGGAAGTCGATCGTGCGCGGAATCGCCGTGCCGCCGCAGTAGATGACCCTCGGTCGCTCCCTGTGGGCCAGGTCGCTCACCTCGTCCATGTCCACCCGGCCGGTATCGGCCCGCACTCCGTACTGCACGGAGCGGAACCACTTGCCCGTCACCGAGACCGGCCAGCCGTGGCTCAGATGGCCGCCCATCGGCAGCGACATGCCCATCACCGTGTCCCCCGGTGCCAGGAACGCCAGGTAGACGGCGAGGTTGGCAGGTGAGCCCGAGTACGGCTGGACGTTGGCGTGGTCCACCCCGAACAGCGCCTGCGCCCGGTCCGCCGCCAGCTTCTCCAGCGGATCGATGAACTGCTGGCCCTCGTAGTAACGCCGGCCCGGGTACCCCTCGGAGTACTTGTTGGTCAGCACCGTGCCGGCTGCCTCCAGCACTGCCACCGAGACGTAGTTCTCCGACGGGATCATCCGGATCTTCTCGAACTGCCGCCGCGCTTCGGCGTTGATGAGTTCTGCGATCTCCGGGTCGGTGCTGGCGACATGCGGAACAGGCGGCTGGTGCATGTGGTGACCTCCTTGGGAAGAGGTTACACACCCGCGGCGGGACCCCCACCTTTCCACGCCGGGGCCAGGCGGCGAAAGAGCAGCCGTTCGCCCGCCGCCCACGCTGTGGTGGTGAGCAGGTACAGGCCGGCGGCGAGTGGCACCAGGGCGGCGATCGCCACGGCCGCGAATGGCAGGATCCGGGCCAGCACACCAGTGATCCCGCCCGGGCCGGCCGGCTGGGCAGCGGCCGGCTGGGCAGCGGCGGGCCCGGCGAGCCGGCGCGCCAGCCGGACGGAGATCATGGCAATCAGGGCGAGCAGGACGAATAGGCCGCAGAAGACCAGCCCCTGTGCGCTGAGCGGGCCGGCCCCGCTGAGCCAGTGGCTGCCGAGCGGCACACCGAGCAGATGCTGCCTGAGCAGGACGTTGGGCCCGCCGGCGATCCGGGCGGACAGAAAGAGCCGGTACACGACAGCGAAGAACGGCACCTGGAGCAGGGCCGGCAGGCAGCCCGTGAACAAGCCGCCCTCCTGCCGGTAGAGGGTGGCCAGCTCACGCTGCAAGCGTTCTGGCTGATGAGCGTGGCGGCGGTGAAGGGCGGCGACCTTGGGCGCCAGGCGGGCACGGGCGCGCTCACCCCGGAATGCGTAGTAGCCAAGCGGAAGAACCAGCAGCCGAACGCCGATCGTGAAGGCGACGATCGCCGCAGCCGCAGCCAGCCCGCCCGGGAGTGGGGCAAGAACGCCCGCGAGCGCGGACACCAGCCAGTAGGCAGCATCGATAGGCACAGCAAGCAGAGCAGACATGACGGTTACCCCTCCAGTGGGTCACGAGAAGCTGGATGACGACTGGAGACGGCCGTGCTGACGTGCCTGGCGCTGGCCCAGCCAGGATCGGGTGAGAACGGCAGGTCAGGTGGCCGCCGGGCTTCCCGTGGGCGCTCTGGGGCGGGTTCTGCCTGCCGCGTCGGGATCGCATTGTGAAACGAAGCCGGCCCGCCACGACTTCTCACGCAGGGCCGCCGTGACCGATAGCAGCGGGGCGGCCGTGACCGCGGCGGCGATCCGTGCACCCTGGGCGAGCAGCGCGACGAGCAGGCAGGTGAGCGTAATCGCGGCCAGCGCCACCAGCCCACCTGGCCGGAGGGCGGCTGCCAGCGCGAACCACTGCCCAGCGGCATGGCCGCCGACGGCGGACAGAGCGGCACGAAGCAGCGCGGGCGCCGTGAGCGCCGGAGTCGCGAGCACGGTAACCTCCGCTCCGGGGTAACGGGTTCAGCGTACTCCCGCCGGTCAGGCCGTGACGGCGCCCGCTGTGCCCCGGCCCAGGCTCCGGTAGAGGGCACCGAGCAGCGCCATCTTGCGGGGGTCATCGGCGAGACCCCAGCCCATGCGGTTCATGACATAGGCGAAGGCCATGCCCCGCTGCGGGTCGGCACAGGCCGCCGATCCGCCGAAACCGTCGTGGCCGAACGCGGCCGGCTCGGGGCCGAAGTGACCCTCCGGGCCCGAAAGCTGGTACCCGAGGGCGAACTCCACCGGCTCACCCAGCACCAGGTCATCGCATCGGCCCTGGCCGGTGCGTGCGGCACGGATGGTCGGCGCCCGCACGAGGCGCTCCGAGCCGTCCGCCAGCGACCCGAGAACGGTGGCCAGGCCCAGCGCGGTTGCGTGGCCGTTGACAGCCGGGATCTCCGCCTGGCGCCATGCCCGGTCGTTGGGTTCGGCGCCCTTCAGCGACGGGTTGGTCAGCGCCTGGGCCATGGCGGGGTGGGCGGCGGCATACCGCTCGCGCAGGAGGGCGCGCTCATCATGGGTGAACCAGTGAGCCTGCAACTCCGAGCACCGCCCCAGGTCACTTTCCGCCAGGCCGATGTGGACATCCGCGCCGAGCGGCCCGGCGACCTCGTCGGCGAAGAACCGGCCAAGGCTCTGCCCGGTGATCTTGCGGACGATCTCGCCAGCCAGGAAACCGAAGGTGACCGCGTGATATCCGCTCACCGTGCCCGGCTCCCAAAGCGGTTCCTGGGCGGCCAGCAGTGACGTCATCTTCTCCCAGTCACCCAGGTCCGCCACGCTGACCGGGACGGCGAAACTGGCAAGCCCGGCCCGGTGGCTGAGGACCCAGCGCACCGGGATGTCCCGTTTGCCGCCCGCCGCGAACTCGGGCCAGCACCTGGCCACCGGCATGTCCGGGTCCAGCCCGGCCCGGTCCATGAGGATATGGACGCACAGCGAGGTCATCGCCTTCGTCACCGACCACACGTTGGTGAGCGTGCCGGGCTCCCAGGGCCACGTCTGCGCCGGATCGGCCCAGCCAGCCCACAGATTCACCACCGGCTCACCGGCCACCAGCACCGCGACGCTGGCGCCGGTCTCGTCCCACAGCGCGAAGTTCTCCCGGAACGCATCCTTGACCGGTTCGAAGCCCGGCGCGCAGGTCCCGTGTATCTCGATCCCGGCACTGACCACGCGGCCACCTCCCGGCTCAAGTCAAGCCCAGCCGGCCGTCACGCGCGAGACACCGCTGGGGGCGATGGGCAGCCAGGTGCTGACCAGGACCAGACGTGTCCGTTGCGTGACCTTGAAGCGTCACAATGGTGGTTGGGCGCCTGTAGCTCAGCCGGATAGAGCAGCTGCCTTCTAAGCAGCGGGTCGCGGGTTCGAATCCTGCCAGGCGCGCCAGCCAGGTCAGAGGCCTAATGGGGATCTCAGCCATCTACTGGGACTCGTCCAAGAGCCGGTACGTCGGCGCGGTCAGCCTAGGGTTCAGCCCCGCCGGGGAGCGCATCCGGCGGAAGGTGACCGGCCGCACCAAGGCCGAGGTCCGCGACAAGCTCCGGGAGCTACACCAGGAGGTCGACAACGGCCTGCGGACCCGGCGGAACTACAGCGTGAACGACGCGCTCGGCGACTGGCTGGCGCACGGGGCTGGATGGCGTGTCCGGGTGGACGGTGACGCTCTACAAGGACACGATCGCGCCGACGCTGAGAGAGCAGCTTGGCACGGTGAAGCTGAGGCATCTGACGGCGAGCGACGTCCAGGGGGCGCTCACCGCCCTAGCGTCGCGGGTCTCCACACGGACCGTGCAGATCGCGCGCAACGCGCTGGTGCGGGCGATCCGCCATGCCGAGCGGGACAGGCTGGTCATCCGGAATGTCGCCGCGCTGGTCCAGCCGCATGAACGCTGGGCCGCCTCCTACCGGGCACTGAGCGGCCGCTACCGGCAGCAAGAAAACATCTTTGCCGCCACCATGGCCGACCGCCACCAGTGGGAACAAGCCACCGCCGGTTCCCGCCGCCTGGCCATCGCCGCCGACGCCGAACTCCGCCGCCGCCACCCCAGCCAGCCGATCGATCCGCTGCGCTCCGCAGAACCAGCCCTCGTAAGCGACACCGAGCGCGACGATCTGGCCCTGGCTGTGGACAAGAAGATCGGCCAGATCGCCCAGTGGGTCCAGGACCTGGCAGCCCAGCACACGGCGTTCCGCGAGAAACTCGAAGAACGCCGCGCACTGAAGATCCCCAGCGAAGACCCCGGCTGGGAAGACCTCGGCCACGCCTTCCCCACCACGTTCACCCGGCAGAAGGGCGCGATCCTGCAACCGCCGAAACCGCAGATCACACCCTCTGCGAAGATCCTCCAGTTCGCCGCCGAACGGGACTCATCCCCCGAAGCCGCCGACTGACTGTCGGACTCGTGCCACATCAAGGACACGCACGCGGGTGCCGACCGCGTATGCGACGGGGTAGGGAGTCTCAGGATGTGTGGATGTCACGCGCGACAATAGATGCGATTAGGAGCAATACTCCCCCGAACGCAAGCATTACGCCGAACGCCCGGCCGAGTCCTACCTGGCCTGCAATCCGTTTTTCCACCGGGCGCTTGAGCAGGTAACTCCAGGGCGGAATGCGGCTGAGCGGTCCTTCCAGCCATTGGACGGACTCAACAGACTTCCTGGCGTGCCAGGCCGTAAAGCCCCGGAAGTTAGCCGCGAGCGCCAGACCTCCCGTGACCAGGATCAGGCCCCCGAGGGCCATGACAAGCCGCGCCTCCAGTTGGTGCATTGGTAGTCAGGGGCGCCGGTGCCGCTGTGCGGTCCGGTTTCCCCATCCCCCTTTCAATCCGTACGTGCGGTTTTCCCGCATACGGCTTACCGATGATCTTCTTGACATGGTTACGCTGCCTTC
>OFHG01000714.1_pt1 | contig 12754 bp, 14 predicted proteins | sample 1521931 | NCBI WGS metagenome assembly OFHG01 (sample SAMEA2468438, study PRJEB22500) | soil metagenome | biome: Glassland; feature: Farmland; material: Clay | place: Australia | collected 2013-01-31 | depth 0.55 m
ATTCGAAACACGTTTGACCAGCGACAACGCGCTCGAGTTGTTCCGCGATTTCGACATCATCGTCGACGGGACCGACAATTTCCCTACGCGATACCTGGTCAACGACGCGTGCGTCCTGCTCGGCAAGCCGAACGTGTATGGTTCGATTTTCCGCTTTGAAGGCCAGGCGACCGTCTTCGGTTACCCGGGCGGCACCAGCCGCTGGTCGATCGGGGTGCAGGCGACCGACGCCGACGGCCCCGAGCACGGCGCTGACCCGATCCGCTTCGAGATCACCGGCTCCGAGAGCCTCGGCGGCTCGATCACGATCAACCTCGGCTGGAGTGGAACGGCCAGGCTCGGGACGGACTACACGGTGACGGCGACCGGCGGCAGCAAGACCTACGACGGGGTGGCGGGCAACGGCGTCAGCTATTCGACGACGCCGAACGCGCATCTGCTGGGCACGGTGAGCTACGGCATCGGCGCCAATGCCGGCAGCTACACGACGAGCCTCGGCGGCCTGTATTCGGATCAGCAGGGCTACATCATCAGCTATGTGAACAGCGCGCTGACGATCCGCAACGCTCTGCCGTCGAACACCGACGAGTCGGCCGACACCTACGTCTTCTCGCTGCTCCGCCAGCCACCCATGCTGCTGGGCCATATCCCGTCGCAGCCGTTGTCACATGGGCATCCCGTCCCGACGGCCGGCCTCGTCGGTCCGGGCATGTACGGTCTCGGTGGTGGCATCGGCGGTATCCATGTCGTCGGCGACGGCATCCACATGCCGCCTGACAAGCTTTAAGAGGTCGTCGACATGCATATCATCGACCAATGGGGGGGTCTTGCCGTACGCATATTATGGTCACTGGGCCTGATTCTGGGGCTGTCGCAGGCCGCTTATGCGGCGGCGGTGACGCCGGGCGCGGGCACGATCCTGCACCAAGTGGCGCCTCCGCAGGCGCCGAAGCCTTCGAAGTCGACGACCGGCCTGCGCCTGGCGCAGCCTGCGGGCGCACCCTCGGCCTCGAAGATCAAGATCGCGGTGAAGCGGATCGAGATCAGCGGCAACAGCCTGTTCGCCACAAGCGAGCTGCACGGCCTGGTGGCCTCCGCCGAGGGCAAGACGGTGACGCTGGGCGATCTGGAGCGGCTGTCCGCCCGGATCACCGACTACTACCACGCCCACGGCTACGCGCTGACGCGCGCCTACATTCCGGCCCAGACGATCAAGCACGGCGTGGTCCGCTTCGAGGTGCTGGAGGCGCACTACGGCAAGGTGAACCTGAACAACCGCAGCGGCGTGCGCGAGGGTCTGCTGAGTGCCACGTTGGCATCCTTGCAGTCCGGCCAGGTCGTCGCCGACCGCCAGCTGGACCGCGCGCTGCTGCTGCTCTCCGACATCCCCGGCGTGTCGCCGGGCGCCACCTTCAGCCCGGGTGCCCAGGTCGGCACCTCGGACCTGAACGTGGATGCGAATGCGGCGCAGCGGGTGACGGGCCAGATCTCGGCGGACAACTTCGGCAACCAGTACACGGGCCGCGCCCGGGTGGGCGCCGGCGTGCAGGTGGCCGATCCTCTGCACCTGGGCGACGCCTTGAGCCTGAACCTGATGACGGCGGGCCGCGGCCTGGACTACGGCCGCGCCGGCTACGACGTGGTGGTGAACGGCACCGGCACGCAGGTCGGTGCGGCATACTCGCAGTTGCACTACATCCTGGGCGCCGGGCTTTCCAGCCTCCGCGGCTACGGCACGGCCAGCGTGGCCAGCGCCTGGGTGCGCCAGCCCTTCATCCGTAGCCTGGGTCTAAACCTTTACGGCCGGCTCCAGTTCAACCACCAGCGCCTGCGCGATCACCTGGATGCCAGCGGCCTGCGCACCGATCGCCACCTGAACGACTGGGCGGCGATGCTGACCGGCGATGCGCGCGACCGGCTGCTGTCCACGGCGGCGGTGACGAGCTGGAGCGTGGGCTGGACCTCGGGCCGCGTGGCCTTCGACGATGCGGCGGCGGCGGTGTCGGACGCGGCGACGGCGAAGACGGCGGGCCAGTTCTCGAAGTGGACCGGCCAGTTGGTGCGCCTGCAGGGCCTGGGGGCCGGCAACACGCTGAACCTGTCGCTGTCCGGCCAGTGGACGCGGGATAACCTGGACTCGGCGCAGAAGCTGGTGGTGGGCGGCCCGTACAGCGTGCGCGCCTACGACATGGGCGTGCTGTCCGCGGACATCGGCGCCTTGATTCGGGCGGAGCTGCATCACCGCTACAACGCACACTGGCAGGCGCTGGCGTTCTACGACCACGAGTCGGTGCGGGTGAACGCGAAGCCGTGGTCGACGACGAGCTCGAATCATGCGTCGCTGAACGGCATGGGCATCGGCGTGAACTGGAGCGGCCCGTACCGGCTGCAGGTGAACGCGTATGCGGCTTGGCGCGTCGGTTCGGTTCCGGCACAGTTGGCCGGCACCCGCATCGATCCCGTGCGCGGCTGGCTGCAGATGGCAAAGGCGTTCTGAGCGCCGAAAGCTAGAGGCCGGGCGACACCAGGTTCGTTCGATTCGGGCGGGCTGTGATAGGCTCGGGGCATGAGCCTGACCCGACTGCTGCCCGCGCCACCACAAACGGTGCCGCTGGAGGGCGCCTACCTGTCGCTGGACCTGCACCGGCAGGCCGGGGCAGGGGACATGCTGATCTACGCCAACTACATCGCCAGCGTCGACGGGCGCATCGCCCTGCGCCATCCCGTCAGCGGTGAGTTCTCGGTGCCGACATCGCTGGCCAATCCCCGCGACTGGCGGCTGTACCAGGAGCTGGCGGCGCAGGCGGACATCATGATCGTCTCCGCCCGCTACATGCGCCAGCTGGCGAAGGGCACGGCCCAGGATCTGCTGCCGGTCGGGCGGGAACCCGCCTACCGTGATCTGGCGGAATGGCGTCAGCGCCAGGGGATGCGTGCGCAGCCGGACGTGGTCATCGTCAGCGCCAGCCTCGATATCCCGCCCGCATCCCTGGCACGACTGCACGATCGCCGGGTCATCGTCGCCACCGTTTCCGAGGCGAAGGCCTCCGCCGCCGAGGCCTTGCGGGAGCGCGGGATCGAGGTGGTGACGGCCGGCGAGACGCAGGTGGAGGGGCAGGCGCTGCGCCGGGCGCTGATCGGGCGCGGCTACCGCAGCGCCTATATGATCGCAGGCCCCGGGGTGCACCGCGTGCTGCTGGCCGATGCAGCCATCGACCGGCTGTTCCTGACCACCCGCCACCGCCTGCTGGGTGGCCAGGATTTCCACACCATCCTCGATCACGATCTGCCGGCGCCGGTGGACTTGCGCCTGAACGCCATGTACCTGGATACCGAGGGCGGCCAGCATTTCGCCGACTACGGCATCGATGGGGGGGATGATGGATAAGGCGCGCCATGCATCGCAGCACACGGGAGGATGGCATGCCTGAAACGGTAGGCGCCCAACGCTGGGTCCGCGAGCTGGAACTCGCGCCGCATCCGGAGGGTGGCTGGTATCGCGAGACCTACCGTGCCGGGGGTACGTTTCCCGGCGAGTCGTATACGGAATTCCCGGCCGGCAGAAGCCTGAGCACGGCGATCTACTTCCTGCTCGAGCGCGGGCGCTACTCGGCCTTCCACCGCATCCAATCCGACGAGCTTTGGCACCACTACGACGGCGACGGCACGGATGTGCATATCATCGGGCCAGGCGGCGACTATCAGCTGCTCAGGCTGGGGCGCGGGGCAGGAAGGCAGCCACAGGCGGTGGTGCCGGCCGGATGCTGGTTCGCCTCCGAGGTGAGCGAAGGCGGGGCATTCGCGCTGCTCGGCTGCACCGTGGCCCCCGGCTTCGACTTCGTCGATTTCGAACTGGCCGACGGCATTGAACTGTGCGCCGCCGCTGCGCAGCATGCGTCCCTCGTCCGGCGTCTGACCCGGACTTGGGGTCCTACTCACGCCGAATCCGAATGAAGCGCTGTTGTCCTCAATGAGGCCAGACAAGGCGGGACGAGCGCAGTTTGGTATTTCCAAATAAGTGAGGAGCAACGCTGAATGGCCTCATTGAGGGCCCAGCCAGAAAGGACGGGATATTTTTCCGTCTTGCGGCGTTATGCTTCGCTGCTGTGCAACAAGCACACCATGCTCGCCAAGCCTTGCGGGACGAAAAAATATCCTCGTCGCTACATCCGGATTCAGTGCGAGTAGGACCCATACAAGGAGAACAATGATGCGATACCGTTTCTGGGCCGCGCTGCTGGCCTGCATGATGCTTTCCACGCCGGCGCTGGCGGCCGGCAAGGCCACGGTGGTGCGCCTCTCCACCAGCCTCGGGGCGATCGAGATCACGCTGGATAGCCAGCAGGCTCCGGCCACGGTGGCCAATTTCCTGCGCTACGTGAAGGAGGGCTTCTACAAGGGCACGATCTTCCACCGCGTGATTCCGGGCTTCATGATCCAGGGTGGCGGCTACACGGCCGATATGCAGCAAAAGTCGACGCATGCGCCGATCGCCAACGAGGCGGACAACGGCCTGCCCAACGTGGTGGGGGCGGTGGCCATGGCGCGCACCGCGGACCCCAATTCGGCGACGGCGCAATTCTTCATCGACACCGTGGACAACGACTTCCTGAACTTCCGATCCAGGACGCCCGCCGGCTGGGGCTATGCCGTATTCGGGCATGTGAGCAAGGGCATGGACGTGGTGCAGCGCATCGAGCAAGTGGACACCGGGCGGGTGGACGGCATGGCCGATGTGCCGCTCAAGCCCGTGGTCATCGAAAGCGCCGAAATCGTCGATTAGGGCCGATGGACATCGATCTGTACGGCATCAGTAACTGCGATACCATGAAGAAGGCGCGCGCCTGGCTGGCAGTTGCGGGGCTGGATTACCGCTTCCACGACTACAAGAAGGAGGGGGTGGACCGGCGGCTGCTGGAGGCGTGGTGCGATGCGGCCGGCTGGGAAACGCTGCTGAACCGGCGGGGCACGACCTGGCGGCGCCTGGACGAGGCCGAGCGGGAGGGCGTGGACCGGGAACGGGCGATCGCGCTGATGTGCGCTCACCCGTCGCTGATCAAGCGCCCGGTGCTGGTGATCGGGGGTACCATCGAGGTCGGTTTTTCCGAGGCGCGCTACCGGGCCCTGTGCGCATGAGCATGCACCAGCACGAACGGGTGGAGATCGTGGGCCCGGCCGGCAGGCTGGAGGGGCTGTACCAGGCAGGAGAGCGGGCGGCCGTCGTCGTCTGCCATCCGCACCCGCTGTTCGGCGGCACCATGCGCAACAAGGTCGTGTACTGGATGGCGCGGGCCTTCGAGGATATCGGCTGTGCCGTCGTGCGCTTCAATTTCCGCGGTGTGGAGCGCAGCGAAGGGGAATACGACGAGGGCAGGGGGGAGGCCGATGATGCGCGGGCAGCGCTGGACTGGCTCGGCGCACGCCATCCCGAGGCCCCGCTATGGCTGGCCGGCTTCTCCTTCGGCTGCTATGCCGGCCTGCAGGCGGCAAGACGGGACGGGCGCGTGGAGCGCATGTTCGCCGTGGCTCCCGCCGTCAACCACTGGTCCTTCGACTTCATGGCGGGCGATACCCGACCGCTGACGGTGGTGCAGGGGCGGGCCGACGAGATCGTGCCCTTCTCCGAGGTGCAGGATTGGGTCGATACCCAGGCGCAGGTCGATTTCCATGCCATCGCCGGCGCCGGCCACTTCTTCCCGGAACATATGGATGTCATGACCCGCAGCCTGCTCAGCGCCATCGAAATTGATGCGAACAGGCCCTAGCGTACGGTCTTGACCACCTCGCCGACTGGCGGGGATTCGCCCGGACCCATGCCGTTCAGGGCGGCCAGTTTGTCGGCGGTGAAGCGGCCGAGGACCTGGTGGGTGCGTGCGGCCAGTTTCTGCCAGGTATCGCCGGCGGCCCAGGTGACCAGGTGGATGCGCGGCACGCCGCCGCCCTGCTTGGCGCTGTAGGCGCGGAAGCTGTAGGCGATGTCGGAGAAGTCCTTCTGGTTGCCGGCGAAATCCTTGGCATTGCACCACATCAGCATCAGATAGGCGCGCGGGCCGTCCAGGAAGACGGTGGCGTCGACCATGGCATCGGATACATGCGGCGCGGCGGTGGTGACGAAGGCGTGGGCGTAGCGAAACCGGTCCTGGCTGCCGGTGTCGATCTGGCCCATATCGCGTGAGGGGAAGATGCCGCGCAGGATCTCGGCGGCCGATTGCCGCTTCTGCAGCTCCTTGCTGGTCAGCTGGAAAAACACCTTCTGCTGCCGCTTCTGCGCCGTCAGCGCCTGCGGCGCGTTCTTGATCACCCAGGGATCGGAGAAGTGCAGCTGGAAGCCGAGCTTCGGGTGGACAAAACGCTGGCCGACGACGGCGCCCTCGTCGGGGCTGTCCCCGTAGGGATAGCCGTCGATGGCCTTGAGCATGGCCATGCGGTCGACCTCACCCTTCCCGTGCACATCCTTCCTGGCGATGGCCACCGCATCGAGGATGCGCTTCTCGGTCGCCGGATGCGTGGAGAAGGCGCCGTGGTATTCCTCCGGCGCCTTGCCGGTGGTGTCCTTCTGTTCCTTGGCGTGCAGGTCGTCCAGGCGTTTCAGGGTGCGCAGGATACCGACGGTGGCGTTCGGGTCGTAGCCGGCGGCCGTGATGTACTTGATCGACAGGCGATCGGCCTGCAGCTCGTCCTGGCGCCCGTAGCCGGTGATGATGGCGGTCGCCAGCAGGTTGCTGAGCTGGTCCGCGCCGTAGGGAACGGGCACGAAGATCGAGGCCACGGACATGCCGATGTTGTAGGCCTGCGCCTTCGTGTACTGCTGCACGGCATGGCGCGCCGCCACATGCCCGATCTCGTGGCCGAGCACGGCGGCCAGCTCCGCCTCACTGTTCAGATGCGTCAGCATGCCGCGGTAGACGTAGATGTAGCCGGCGGGCAGGGCGAAGGCGTTGACGGTGGGATCGTCGATGACGTGGAAGCGGTAGAACAGGTCGGGCCGGTCCGACACCTGGGCCACCCGCTGGCCGACCCGGTTCACATAGACCACGAGTGGGTCGGTCTTGGGAAGCAGTGGCATGTCCTTGGCCACCTGTGCCGCGGCGGCGGCGCCGAGCGCCAGCTCCTGTTGCTCGCTCATCAGCACGAACTGGCTCTGTTTGCTCACGGGATTGGTGGCGCAGCCGCCGAGGAGGGCGGTCGCGGAAACCAGGGCGAAGGCGACCAGGGCGAGGGTGACGCGCTTCATGGCGAAATGATTTTGGAGAGTTCGAACGGCGAATGCAATGCCAGGTAAAGCCACCCGCGATCCGACAGGCGCAGCACGCCGCGCACGCGCACGTGGCTTCCCGCCGCCAGGTTCAGACGCCCCGGGAAATAGCGGCGGTAGGCGCGCGGGATGCTGACGTGGAGCCGGCCCATGCGGAATCCGAGCCCGTTTTTCGCCACATGATCTATGCGGCCCTCGATGACGCGGAACTGGCCGACATGGCTGCGGGTCACCTCGGCGGCGGTGAGCACCTGAAAACGCGGAACCGCCCAGATGCCGAGCTTCTGCGCCCGCGCCGTATCCTCGTCCTTCAGCAGTGCGGCCGCATGCCTAAAATTCGGCGGGAAGATGTAGACATGGGCGAGCCCTTCGCTGACGAGTTCGCCGTCGATCCAGGTGCCGTCGCGCCGGTAGACATGGGCGAGCAGGCGCCCGTAGACATCGTGGCGCACCGCGTCGGTCTGCAGCCGCACCTCCCGGCCACCGATCAGCGCCCTCAGGCGCAGGCTCGCCTTCTCTCCCAGCGGCTGGCCTGGCGCGTCGTGATGGGCCACCTCCGGGGCATTGATGCCGAGCAGGCGCACCCGGGTGCCGTCATCGGTGCGGAAGGTGTCGCCGTCGTAGACATAGGCCACGTGCACCCAGCGATCCGGCCCGACCACGGACAGGGTGCCGGCGACGGCCGCATGCAGAGGGGCTGCTGTCAGCAGCAGCCCAATGATGAGCAGGCGGGTCCGGCTCAAGTGGTGATCAGGCTGCCGACGAGGTCAGGGTATTTGGAAAGGCCGTGGCGGGCGAGGTATGCCCTGAGGCCGTCCAGGACCTTGGCGCACAGCAGCGGGTCGTAGAACAGGCCGGTGCCGAGGCCGAGGGTGTCGGAGCCTACGATGGCGAATTCCAGCGCGTCCTCGGCCGTCGTGATGCCGCCCTGGCCGAGGATGGGGATGGCATGCTGAGCGCAGACCTGGCGCACCTGATGGATCTTCCACAGTGCCACCGGCTTGATGGCCGGCCCGGAAAGGCCGCCGGAGACATTGCCCAGCACCGGCCGGCGTGCCTCGGTATCCACGGCCATGCCGACCAGGGTGTTGATGACCGAGAAGCCGTCGCTGCCGGCCTCGATGCAGGCGCGGGTGATGGTCTGGATATCGGCGTTGTTCGGGGAAAGCTTGGTGATCAAGGGCTTGTCCGTCACCGCGCGCATGGCGGCGACGACCCTGGCACTCATGGCCGCGTCGTTGCCGAAATGCACGCCGCCGGCCTTGACGTTCGGGCAGGAGATATTGATCTCCATGGCGGTGACCGGCGAGTCGTCGAAGATGCGCGCCACCTCGGCATACTCCTCGACGGAGGCGCCGTTGACGTTGGCCCAGAACTGGGTCTCGTCGTGCGGCAGCCCCGGCAGCACCTGCTCCACCACATAGCGCGCACCGGGATTCTGCAGGCCGATGGCATTGAGCATGCCGGACGGGGTTTCGTAGAGGCGGTGCGGGGTATTGCCCAGGCGCGGCTCCAGCGTCGTACCCTTCAGGATGACGGCGCCGACATCGCGGTTCGCGTAGCCCTCGACGCGGGTGTACTCCTCGCCGAAGCCGACGCAGCCGGACAGCAGCACCAGCGGGCTCTGGAGCGAGAGTCCTGCGAAGGAAACGGAGAGATCGGGGGAGGCGTCGGGCATGGGGCGAAGCATAGCGTCCGCTTTCCTGCCGGGACAGGCCCTAGGTGATGGGCACGCGCGGCTTGACCACCAGCACCGGGCACTTGGCGTGGCGCACGACCTGTTCGGCGGTGGAGCCGAGAAGCAGGTGCGCCAGTCCGGTGTGGCCGTGGCTGCCGATGACGATCAGGTCCGCCGCCTGTTTCCCGGCGAATTCGCAGATGGCGATGTCCTCCTTGCGCGTGCTCTCGATGACATGCGTCTCAAGCTTCAGGCCCTTCGGTACGCCCTGTCGCCATGTGTCCATGCGCCGGCGGGCGGCGCCCAGCATGTCCTCCGTCAGGTCCTCAAACGGCGGCATCATCATCTCCGGCATTTCGCTCTGGTAGATCTGCGGCACGACGATGTGCAGCACGTGCAATTCGGCGCCGAACCTTTGCGCCATCTCCACCGCCGCCTCCAGGGACAGCTCGCTGTGCCGGGAGAAATCGGTGGGCGCCACGATGCGTTGGATTGCGAGCATGATCATCCTCCCTCCATGCCCAGAATAGACCAAACGACGGGGCTTTGGTCTACACTGCTCGGCAACGACTCCATGCTGCGACGGAGGCCATCATGCAAAAGACCATGCGAGGAAGCTTGCGAAGGATACTGGCGGCGATGGGCCTGCTGGCGGTGGCCCTGACATGGGTGCCGATGGCGCAGGCCGCTGCTGCGGACCGGGCGAAGGCCGTGGACAAGGTGCATACCGCGGCCGCGGGGCTGAAGGAGATCATGAACACCCCGGACAAGGGCATCCCGCGCGACCTGCTCAGGCAGGCGGCGGCGGTGGCCATCTTCCCCGGCGTCATCAAGGCCGGCTTCGTCATCGGCGGCAAGTACGGGCGCGGGGTGATCCTGAGGCACGATGCGGCCAGCAACCGCTGGTCCGCCCCGGCCTTCTACTCGATCGGTGCCGGCTCCGTGGGCTGGCAGATCGGCGCCGAATCCACCGACCTGATCCTGGTCATCCGCCACCAGCGCGGTGTGGACAGCCTGCTCAGGCACGAGTTCACCCTGGGCGGCGACGCCTCGGTGGCCGCGGGCCCCGTCGGGCGCCGGGCCGAGGCCTCGACGGATGTGGCGCTGAAAAGCGAGGTCCTGGCCTATTCGCGCAGCCGCGGCCTGTTCGCCGGCATCTCCCTGGAGGGGGCGAAGATCAATGTGCTGGGCGATTACAACCGCGCCTATTACGGCCGCAGCCTCACGGCCAGGCAGATACTGCTCGGGCATGCGGTCGCACCGCCGGCCTCGGCGCGGGGGCTGATCGAGGAGCTCGTGCGTTACAGCCGCTGATGCGCGGCCAGCCACGCCCCGGCATCCAGGCAGGAGCCGCCGGCCTCATCCCCCTCGCCGCTCAGCAGGCGGGCGAAGGCCTCGGCGGCGACGGCCGGGGGCGGCACCTCATCGGCCGGTGCGCCGGGGTACGCACGCTGAAACAGGGCGGTGCGCATGTTTCCGGGATTGACGGCGTAGAAGTGCAGCCCCGTGTCCGGATGCTCGGCCTGCCACATGGCGGCGGCGGCGCCCAGCGCGCGCTTGGCCATGCCGTAGCCATGCCAGTTCGGGATGTCCTTCTCGATCATGTCGCAGGTGGTGAAGATGACGGTGGCTTGTCCGGCGCGCGTAAGCAGCGGCAGCATGGCCTGGGTCAACAGGTTCGGCGCCGTCAGGTGGATATCCAGCATCTGCCGGAAATCCTCCGCCTTCACGTATTGCATCGGCGAACAGAAGCGCAGGCTGCCGGCGATATGGGCCACACCGTCCAGATGCGGGATCTGCGCCTTCAGCGCCTCGAACAGCTTGGCGTAGCCGTCGAAGTCCGTCAGCTCGAACGGCACGCATAGGCAGCGGCCACCGGCCGCCTCCACCCGGTCCCGCGTTTCGGCCAGGCGATCCTCGTTGCGCCCCAGGGCCACGATGTTGGTGCCGTCGGCACCAAGGCGCACGGCCACCTCGCGCCCCAATCCGGACGAGGCGCCGGTGACGAGGTAGATGCGGGTTTCGGTCGGTTCGGACATCGGGTTTCCTCCTGGACGAGGGCGCACCATAGCAGGCCGGAGGGCGCCTGTGGCATAGTGTTTTGTGCCGGGGCCCAGTATGCTGCTCCCCATTGTAAGCCGGGGGTTTCTGATGGCCGATTACCAATATATCTATTCGATGCAGGGCGTGGGCAAGATCGCCGGGCAGAAGGAGATATTGAAGAATATCTGGCTGTCGTTCTTTCCCGGCGCCAAGATCGGCGTGCTGGGTCTCAACGGCTCCGGCAAGTCCACGTTGCTGAAGATCATGGCCGGCATCGACCAGGACATCCGCGGTGAGGCGCGCCCGGCCCCCGGCATCCGCATCGGCTACCTGCAGCAGGAACCCGAGCTCGACCCGGCCAAGGACGTGCGCGGCAACGTCGAGGAGGGGGTGGCCGAAACCAAGGCGCTGCTCGACCGCTTCAACGCCGTCAGCGAGGCCTTCGCCGAGCCCGATGCCGATTTCGACGCGCTGTTGGCCGAGCAGGCGGAGTTGCAGGACAAGATCGATGCCGCCGGCGCCTGGGACCTGGATCGCAAGCTGGAGGTGGCGGCCGATGCGCTGCGCCTGCCGGACTGGGATGCCGATGTGACGAAGCTCTCCGGTGGCGAGCGCCGTCGCGTGGCCCTGTGCCGCCTGCTGCTGTCCAACCCCGACATGCTGCTCCTGGACGAGCCGACCAACCACCTGGATGCGGAGTCGGTGGCCTGGCTGGAGCGCTTCCTGCACGACTATCCGGGCACCGTGGTGGCGGTGACCCACGACCGCTACTTCCTCGACAACGTCGCCGGCTGGATCCTGGAACTGGATCGCGGCGAGGGCATCCCGTTCGAGGGCAACTACTCGTCCTGGCTGGAGCAGAAGGAGAAGCGGCTGGCGGTCGAGGAGAAGCAGGAGGGCGCCCGGCAAAAGGCGATCAGGGACGAGCTGGAATGGGTGCGCACCGGCGCCAAGGGGCGGCACGCCAAGTCCAAGGCGAGGCTCAAGGCCTTCGACGACCTGGCCAGCCGCGAGGTGCAGCAGCGTAACGCCACCAAGCAGATCTTCATCCCGGCCGGAGAAAGGTTGGGAGACATCGTGGTCAGGGCCGAGGACGTCTCCAAGGCCTATGGCGACCGCCTGTTGATCGATCATCTGAACTTCAACCTGCCCCGAGGAGGCATCGTCGGCATCATCGGCGCCAACGGTGCGGGCAAGACGACGCTGTTCCGCATGCTGACCGGCCAGGAGCAGCCCGATGCCGGCACCCTGACCATCGGCGACACGGTGCAGTTCTCCTATGTCGACCAGAGCCGCGACGCGCTGGACGGCGACAAGACCGTCTGGGAGGAGATCTCCGGCGGCGCCGACTCCATCTATCTCGGCAAGATCGAGGTACCGAGCCGCGCCTACTGCGGCCGCTTCAACTTCAAGGGCGGCGACCAGCAGAAGAAGATCAAGACGCTGTCGGGCGGCGAGCGCAACCGTGTGCACCTGGCGAAGATGCTGATGAGCGGCGGCAATGTGCTGCTCTTGGACGAGCCGACCAACGATCTGGACGTCGATACGTTGCGGGCGCTGGAGGAGGCCCTGCTCGATTTTGCCGGCTGCACCGTCGTCATCAGTCACGATCGCTGGTTCCTCGATCGCATCGCCACCCATATCCTGGCCTACGAGGGCGAGGGCCATGCCGAGTGGTTCGAGGGCAACTTCGCCGAATACGAGGCCGACAAGAAGAAGCGCCTCGGCGAGGATTCCGTGCAACCGCACCGCATGAAGTACAAGCGCCTGGCCTGATC